>Ga0160460_100034_pt1 | contig 302992 bp, 275 predicted proteins | sample HID1973M_E6MG_FD_108238 | JGI IMG/M metagenome (GOLD analysis project Ga0160460, IMG submission 108238) | Enriched mosquito-associated microbial communities from UW Madison campus, WI, USA - HID1973M_E6 MG | ecosystem: Host-associated > Arthropoda: Insects > Digestive system > Unclassified ... | reverse complement strand
GCCGCCCCGACGGGCATGGGCGCGTCGGTTTCGGCAGACGTCCGTGTCGTGACGAAACCGAACGTGGCACATCCATGTGCCACTCGCGCCCATACCCGCCGGGACGTCACCCGGCGCCTTGATTTCCCCATTCTTCAAAAGCGCGCCGGGAGGGGGGAAGAGAAGAGCGGCGTCCCTGAAGTCCAGCGATCGGCCAGGCCCGGCCTTCGTTCGCCGCTATCGGTGTACCGCTCGAAGTCCAGGGGTCCGGGAGGGCCGAGGGTCGGGGAGCTCGCTCTTCTCTTCCCCCTCTCCCGGCGCGCTCCAAACGAAGACTTGAGAACCAAAGCGCCATGCGCCGTCCCGCCGGGGGTGGGGGCGAGCAGCACATGGATGTGCTGGGCCCCGATAGCCTTTCCGTGTCCTTGAAAGGATGCCGTCCCCACGGCAGGACGGAAGGAATAGCTCGTAGCACCACCGCGAAAGCCTTATACCCAACGACGCCCCCACCCCCGCCGGGTCGGCGCCCATGCCGTAAGTCAGGGCCAAACCATCCGCTAAACAAGGCGCGCCCTCAACAACCCCCAACAGCGCCCGCGCAGCGAGGCCCCCGCTTCCCCCGGCAGAAGCCGAAAAAAAAAAGGAGCCGGCTACAAGCCGGCTCCCGGAGCAGATACGAAGTGGCGCGCAGCTTACTGCTGGTTCGCGCTGCCGGCCGAAGCGGTCTGCGTCACCAGCTGGCCATCCACCACCGGCAGGCGGTCGCTGGCCGGCTTGTCGTCCATGCGCACCGTCTTCTCCTCGCCGTCATAGCGATAGGTGACGTTGTAGGCGATGACCTTGTCGGCATTGCCCATGGCGATGCGCTCGCCCGGCTTGCTGTCCATGCGCATCGTGCCGGTGCTGCCGTCGGCATTGCGGTAGGTCACGTTGTAGCCGGTCACGCGCGAGGACTCCGAGGTCGCATTCTCGGTGTGGCACTGGCGCTCGGTGCGCTCGACCACCTTGCCACCGACATGGCGCTTGTCGACCTGGTTGCCGATCACGCCGCCGGCGACCGCGCCGGCCGCGGTGGCGACCTTGCGGCCATTGCCGCCGCCGACCTGGTTGCCCAGCACGCCACCGATCACCGCGCCGACCACCGTGCCGCCGACGTTGCCGTCACGCTCGGGCTGGCGTTCCTGCACCACGACGTCCTGGCAGACCTCGTGCGGCGTGGTGGTCGTGCTGGTCTCGCGCACCGGTTCGGTGCCGATCACCGTGGCGTAGACCTTCTCCTTCTGGGTGACCGGATCGACCTTGACGACATCGGCGTATTCCAGGCCCCTGCCCGGCGCGACCGCATTCGGGTCCTCGGCCAGCGAGTTGTCCAGCGCCGGCCGGGTCTCGGCCGACGGGGCGACGATATCCGGGGTCTTGTCACGGTTGTTCATGAAGGCGGCCGTCGCCACACCGCCCACCAGCAGAGCACCTGCAGCGACCAGTATAGTTGTCGTGTTGCTTTTCATTGACGAGCTCCCTGCGGACGGTCCGCGTTGTGTTCGGCAGGATTCCATCACGAACCAGCTGAACAAATCCACGCCCTGTTCTGGAATGTGCGCGTGAAGACCCTGGCAAAGTGACTTCACTCACGCTTAACCGTTTCACGGACCCACACATGCCCACGCCCCTCGCCAGCACCCTGCTCGCCCGCGCCAGCCGCCTGCGCTATCCCACCTTGGCCAAGCTGGTCGCGGTGCTGTTCGTGGTCGACCTGTTCCTGCCGGACCCGATGCCGTTCCTCGACGAACTCCTGCTCGGCTCGGCCACCCTGCTGCTGGCCAACTGGCGGCAACGCAAGCCCGGGCCGCAGGTGCCGCCGCTGCCCCGCGCCTGAGCCGTGCAGCTGATCGACAGCCACTGCCACCTCGACGCGGAAGAATTCGACCGCGACCGCCCCGCCGTGCTCGAACGTGCCCGGCGCGCCGGGGTGACCGCCCAGGTGGTCCCGGCGGTCACCGCGGCCAGCTGGCCGAAACTGCGCGAGGTCTGCGCCGCCGCGCCAGGCCTGCATCCGGCCTACGGCCTGCACCCGATGTTCCTCGACCAGCACCGGCCCGAGCACCTGGACCAGCTGCATGACTGGCTGGTGCGTGAACGGCCCTGCGCGGTGGGCGAGTGCGGACTGGACTATTTCGTCGAATCCCTCGACCACGCGCAGCAGGCGTATTACTTCGACGGCCAGCTCGCGCTGGCGCGCCGGCATGGACTACCGCTGGTCGTGCATGCGCGGCGCGCGGTCGATGCGGTGATCCAGTCGATCCGCCGTGCCGGCGAGGTACGCGGCGTGATCCACAGTTTCTCCGGCAGCCCGGAGCAGGCACGCCAGCTGTGGCAGCTCGGCTTCCTGGTCGGGCTCGGCGGCCCGGTGACCTATCCGCGCGCCAACCGCCTGCGCCAGCTGGTGGCGCAGATGCCGCTGGAATACCTGCTGCTGGAAACCGACGCCCCCGACCAGCCCGACGCCGGCATCCGCGGCGAACGCAACGAGCCGGCGCGACTGGCGACGATCCTGGACACCATCGCCGCCCTGCGCGGCGAACCGGCGTCGGAGATCGCCGCGCGGACCGGCGACAACGCGCGGCGGCTGTTCGGGTTAACGGCCTGAGGCCACCGACGGTCCGTCGCCTGCCGTGGCGAGGGCATCATCCGGCTGCCCACCGGCCCCGGCGGCCGGGCGTGGCTTGAGCAGCATCTCCAGCGCCTTGCCGACCGCAGCGAAGGCGAACGCACCGGTGATATGCGTGGCCGCGCCCAGGCCGGCGCCGCAGTCGAGCTTGAGCGCGGCGTCGGCGCCCAGCTGCGGTCGCACCCCGCATACGCTGCCGTCGGCCTGCGGATACCTGACGTTCTCCAGCGAGTACACCGCCGGCACGCCGAAGTAGCGCTGCGGATTCTTGGGGAAATTGAACTCGCCGCGCAGCTTCTTGCGGATCAGCGCCAGCATCGCGTCGTGCTCGGTGCGCGAGACGTCACGCACCCGCACCAGGGTCGGGTCGGTGCGCCCACCGGCGGCGCCGACGGTGATCAGCGGCAGCTTGCGCCGCCGGCACCAGGCGATCGTCTCGACCTTGACGCGGAAGCTGTCGCAGGCGTCGATCACCAGGTCGAAGCCCTGGTCCAGCAACGCCGCCATGTTGCCCACGGTCAGGAAGTCCTCGACCGCGACCGCCTCGATCTCCGGGTTGATCGCCCGGCAGCGCTCGGCCATCGCCCGCGCCTTGTTCTGCCCGTACTGGCCGGCCATCGCCGGCAGCTGGCGGTTGGTGTTGGAGACGCAGATGTCGTCGGCGTCGATCAGGGTCAGGTGGCCGATGGCCGTGCGCGCCAGCGCCTCGACCACCCACGAGCCCACCCCGCCCATGCCGACCACCGCCACCCTGCAGCGTGAGAAGCGGGCCACGCTGCCCGCGCCGTAGAGCCGGTCGATGCCGGCGAATCGTTCAAGCCATTGCGGATTCATGCCGCCATTTTAGCGGTTAGGCAGCAGGCCGGCGGTCGTCGTACGATCGGCCCTGACACCCACCCAGCCGGAGCCCGCCATGTCCAGCCAGCCCCGCAGTCCCTCCGCCGCCTACCGCTATCTGTTCATGGCCCTGCTCGGGCTGCTGGTCGGCATCATCGCCACGGTCATGCTCATGCGCGCCCTGCAGGCGCGGCGGGACCCGTTCCCGCACAGCCTGATGCACGTCATGGCCAGGCAGGCCGAGTTCCTCGCCCAGAGCCAGAAGGCCAACCGGTGCACGGTGTCCGACACCCTGCCGCGGCTGCAGTCGCTGCGCGCCCTGTCCAACGACCTGGAAGCCGCCTTCCCGAGCCTGCGCGACGACCGCCGCTTCGCCACCCATGCGCGCGAAATCCGCGCCGGACTGGACCAGGCGCTGGCCGCGCCGCCGTCGGACTGCGCCAGCCTGGCCACGATCAACGCGCGCATCGGCGAGGACTGCAAGGCCTGCCACCAGGATTTCCGCTGAGTCTCAACCGCCGTCGGCGGTTGGCCCGGTGTTCATTGGAGGCCAGACAGGATGAGGCCACCAGCGGCGACGAGGCCGCTTCCTGAGGACAACGGAGGACCCATGAACATCCGCCAGATCGGCATCGTCATCGGCCTGGGCGCGGCGACCACGCTCGCCGGCTGCGCCACCACCCAGCCCAGCTACGGCGGCGGTGGCGGCTACGTCAGCAGCCCGGCCTATTCGTCGCAGGCGCGCTGCGCGGACTGTGGCATCGTCACCCGCATCGACGCGGTGCAGGCGACCCGCACCGCCCCCTCGGCCACCGGCGCGGTGCTGGGCGGCATCGTCGGTGCGGTCGCCGGCCGCACCATCTCCCACGAGACCGGCGGCAGCAAGGGCAACGAGAACGTCGCGACCGTGCTCGGCGCCGGCGCCGGCGCGGTCGCCGGCAACGCGATCCAGAAGAACGTCACCGGCGAGTCCTATGACGTCCAGGTGAAGATGGACGATGGCCGGGTGATCGTGGTCAACCAGAAGGACCTCGGCGGCATCCGCGAGAACACCTACGTGCGCGTGGTCAACGGCAAGGTCGTGCTGCGCTGAGCGCATGCGGCCCCGCCGGAATGCAAAAAGGCCCGCATGCGGGCCTTTTTGCTGGGCTTGCGGCAGCCGTCAGACCGGCTGGACCGCGTCCGCCTGCAGGCCCTTCTGGCCCTGCACGACGGTGAAGCTGACCTTCTGCCCTTCCTTCAGGCTCTTGAAGCCCTGGATCTGGATCGCGCGGAAATGGACGAATACGTCCTCCCCGTTCTCGCGACTGATGAAGCCGAAGCCCTTGGCATCATTGAACCACTTGACGGTACCGGTCTCACGCTCTGACATCTCGACTACTCCCTGACGCATTCTGGTTGATAGACGGGTGGCTGGTTGCAAGGAGGAAGCGAGTACCTGGACCTCCCGTCGCCGGGGAGCCCCGTCAGGCCACGATTCACGGTGACCTTGCCAAGCGCAGCGGCTGCAACTTAACCCGGACAAAACATAGTGTCAATCACCCCGAAGTGACAATGTCAACCCCCATCAGCCCCGGATTTTAGGACAGCCAGATCGCCATGGACCCTGCATTCATCTACTACGTGATAGCCGCCGTGCTGGTGCTGGTCGGCTTTGCCGGTGTCCTGCTGCCGGCACTGCCCGGCCTGCCGCTGGTATTCGCCGGCCTGCTGCTGGCCGCTTGGGCCGACGGCTTCGCCCGGGTGGGTTGGATTCCCCTGCTCCTGCTGGCGGCACTGACCGCGCTGTCCTTCCTGATCGACTTCCTGGCCACCGTCTACGGCGCCCAGCGGCTCGGGGCCAGCAGCTGGGCCCTGTGGGGCTCGGCGCTGGGCACCATCGCCGGACTGTTCTTCCTGCCACTGGGGCTGCTCCTGGGGCCCTTCATCGGGGCATGGGCCGGCGAGTACTGGCACAGCCGGCATGCCGGCCACGCCACCCGGGTGGGCCTGGGGACCTGGCTGGGGATCGCGCTCGGCACCGCCTCGAAGTTCGCCCTCGGCTTCTGCATGCTGGGCATCTTCGCCCTGGCGTGGTTCCTGTGAAGCCGGTGCAAGCGCACCGCCGCCGCGATCGGGTATTTTCTGCGCTGTCCGGCCCCCGCACCGCATGGAGCTTGCGTCCCCCGATGAGCCGTCCCCCGTCCTGCCTCCTGCTGGCGCTGGCCGCCAGCCCCCTGCTCGCCCAGGCACAGGAAACCACCGCCCAGCCCGCCTCACCGGCGGCCTGCACCTCCATCTCCAGCGACGCGATGCGCCTGGCCTGCTATGACCGCGCCCTGGGCTACACCGCCGCCACCACCGCACAGGCCGATGCCGCCGCCGCGGCCGCGCTGGAGGCGCAGCGCCAGACCCTCGCCGGCGCCGAGACCCGTCAGGAGCGCAAGCAGGCCAAGGAGATCTTCAAGGCCGACGATCCCAACATCGCCAACGCCGGCCGTGGCTCGCTGCTGGACAGCCGCTGGGAACTGGCCAAGGACTCCAAGCTGGGCACCTTCCAGCTGCGCGCCTACAAGCCGGTCTACCTGCTGCCGGCGTTCTGGACCAGCAACGTCAACGAGACGCCGAGTTCGCCGAACCCGAACAACACCGTCACCGACCCGCAGAACCTCGACAGCACCGAGCTGAAGTTCCAGCTCAGCTTCAAGACCAAGGTGGTCGAGGACCTGTTCCACGACAACGGCGACATCTGGGTCGGTTATACCCAGAGCTCGCGCTGGCAGGCCTACAACTCGGAGGAATCGCGGCCATTCCGCGAAACCAACTACGAGCCCGAGGCGATGCTGGTGTTCCGCAACAACTACGGCATCTTCGGCTGGCGCGGGCGCATGACCGGCATCGCCCTGGCCCACCAGTCCAACGGTCGCAGCGATCCGCTGTCGCGCAGCTGGAACCGGGTCATCCTCAATTTCGGCCTGGACCGCGAGAACTGGGCGATCATGCTGCGCCCCTGGTACCGCATCAAGGAAGACGCCAAGGACGACAACAACCCGGACATCGAGGATTACATGGGCCGCGGCGATGCGACCCTGGTCTACAACCGCAATGGCCACGAGGTCTCGCTGATGGCGCGGCACTCGCTGCGTACCGGCGACCGCTCGCATGGCGCGCTGCAGCTGGACTACGGATTCCCGATCAGCAACCTGCTGCGCGGCCACGTCCAGGTGTTCGATGGCTACGGCGAAAGCATGATCGACTACAACCACAAGGCCACCTACATCGGCCTGGGCGTGTCGCTGCTGGAATGGTTCTGAAGCGGGCCTGCCGGCTGGACCTTCAGGTCCAGTCGGTGAGTCCCTCGCGGCGATAGGTTTCCTGGAACGCCGGACGGTCCTTCATGCGCCGCGCATAGGCTCGCAGCACCGGCCAGTCGTCGCTGGGCCGCGGCATGTTGCGCGACCAGCGCATCAGCATCGTCAGCAGGAAATCAGCCGCGCTCGGCTGCGTGCCGAGCAGGTACGGGCCGTGCTGTTCCAGATGGCCGGAAAGCCGCTCCCAGGCCGCTTCGATCACCGCGCGGGCCTGCATGCGCACCGCCTGCTCGTTGCCCTCGCCGGCCGGCTCGGCCGGATAGAACCAGGCCCGGTAAGCCGGCTGCAGCGTATTGGCGCACCAGAACATCCAGCGGTAGTAGTCGCCGCGCGCGGCGCTGCCCGGCGCTGGTGCCAGCCCGGCCGCCGGATGGCGGTCGGCGAGCTGCATCACGATGGCGGCCGCCTCGGTCAGCACCTGGCCGTCGAGCACCAGGGCCGGCACCACGCCGGCGGGATTGATCGCCAGGTATCCGGCCGACTTCTGTTCGCGACGCTCGAAATCAAGCAGGCGCAGCTCGTGCGGGATGTCCAGCTCGATCAGCAGCCAGTGGACCACCAGCGCGGCGGTACTGGGCGAGTAGTACAGGATGGCGCTCAAGCTCTGGCTCCGGCGTGGGGATCGGGCCGATTCTACGCAGGCAAGGGCAGGCGGGCAGCATGGACGCCGCGCCTCAGCGCGTGCACGCATCCATGCAGCGACCACGCTCCGCCTCGCAGGTGGCCGGCGACTCGACCTGGCAGGCCGCCTGCTGGACCAGGCAGGCATTGCGTGCCTCGCCAACCAGGGAATTGCAGTCCTGTCCGCGGGCGACGCCACATCCGGGCGCGGACGAAGCGCGGCTGCCGCAGGTCGCCACCACCGTCTCGCAGCGCTGCGTGCACTGCGCCAGGTCGATGCCGCGCGGCCCGCCGGAAACGGGGGGATCGCCGGCGCAGGCGGCCAGCAGCCAGGCGCAGGCAAGCAGGAAGCACACTTTCACCGGGCTTGCTCCGTCTGGGATCGGCCCGAGTATCCGCCGCCGCCTGCGCCGGGTCGACGCAGGGACGGCATCGATCCGCGCGCCGGATGGCCGGCGCGCGGGGCGGCCGTCAGGCCTCGACCACGACCGGAATCTTGCCGATGCGGGCCTGCCATTCGCGCGGGCCGGTCTTGTGCACCGACACGCCGGTGGAGTCCACCGCCACGGTGACCGGCATGTCCTTGACCTCGAACTCGTAGATCGCCTCCATGCCCAGGTCCTCGAACGCGAGCACCTTCGAGGCCTTGATCGCCTTGGACACCAGGTAGGCCGAGCCGCCGACCGCCATCAGGTAGACCGCCTTGTTGTCGCGGATCGCCTCGATCGCCGCGTCGCCGCGCTCGGACTTGCCGACCATGCCCAGCAGGCCGGTCTGCTCGAGCATCTGGCGGGTGAACTTGTCCATGCGCGTGGCGGTGGTCGGGCCGGCCGGGCCGACGACTTCATCGCGCACCGGATCGACCGGACCGACGTAGTAGATGAAGCGGTTGGTGAAATCGACCGGCAGCTTCTCACCCTTGTTGAGCATGTCGACCATGCGCTTGTGCGCGGCGTCGCGGCCGGTCAGCAGCTTGCCGTTGAGCAGCAGCACCTCGCCCGGCTTGAACTGCGCCACTTCCTCGCGGGTGATGGTGTCCAGGTTCACCCGGCGCGCGTTCTGCGGGTTGTAGGTGAGCTTGGGCCAGTCTTCCAGCGACGGCGGGTCCAGCGCGACCGGGCCGCTGCCATCGAGGGTGAAGTGCGCATGGCGGGTCGCCGCGCAGTTCGGGATCATCGCCACCGGCAGGTTGGCCGCGTGGGTCGGGTAGTCCTTGACCTTGATGTCGAGCACGGTGGTCAGGCCACCCAGGCCCTGCGCGCCGATGCCCAGCGCGTTGACCTTCTCGTACAGCTCCAGGCGCAGCTCCTCGGCACGGCTGGATGCGCCGCGCGCCTGCAGGTCGGTGATGTCGATCGGCTCCATCAGCGCTTCCTTGGCCAGCAGCATCGCCTTCTCGGCGGTACCGCCGATGCCGATGCCGAGCATGCCCGGCGGGCACCAGCCCGCGCCCATGGTCGGCACGGTCTTGAGCACCCAGTCGACGATCGAATCGGATGGATTGAGCATGGCGAACTTGGACTTCGCTTCCGAACCGCCGCCCTTGGCGGCGACGATGACATCGACGCTGTCGCCCGGCACGACCTTCACGTTGACCACCGCCGGGGTGTTGTCCCGGGTGTTCTGGCGCGTGCCGGCCGGATCGGCCAGCACGCTGGCGCGCAGCTTGTTGTCCGGGTGGTTGTAGGCGCGGCGCACGCCCTCGTTGACCATGTCCTCCACGCCCATCGTGGCGTCGTCCCAGCGCACGTTCATGCCGATCTCGAGGAAGACCGTGACGATGCCGGTGTCCTGGCAGATCGGGCGATGTCCCTCGGCGCACATGCGCGAGTTGATCAGGATCTGCGCGATCGCGTCCTTGGCCGCGGGCGACTGCTCGCGCTCGTAGGCGGCGGCGAGGTTCTTGATGTAGTCGACCGGGTGGTAGTAGCTGATGTACTGCAGGGCGTCGGCGACGCTCTGGATGAGGTCTTCCTGCTTGATCGAAGTCACGGCTGGCTCTGGGGCTTGCGGGAGTAAACCCGACTATTTTAGGGCATCCGCCGCCCTCGCCGCCGGATTGGCGCCGCTACGGGCTGTTCCGCCGCCGTGGCGTGCCCGCCAGCCCGGGATTGGCAGCCCGTTCAGGCTTCGGTGACGCGTCCGGCGCCGCGCCTGTCACACGGCCGCCTCCCCGCCCGTCCTTGTTCCTGAAAGCAACCCCTCACCCAGGAACCGGAGACCGCCGATGAAATTCGCCCGCGCCGACTACACCCAGCTGCTGCCCACCGCCTTCAAGGGCCTGTCCACCGCCGCCATGCAGGTCCACACCGGCACCATCGGCGCCGAGCTGGCCGAACTGATCTCCCTGCGCGTGTCGCAGATCAATGGCTGCGCTTTCTGCCTGGACATGCACTCGACGGCCCTGCGCAAGGCCGGCGTGGACCAGCGCAAGCTCGACACCCTGGCAGGCTGGCACGACAGCCGCTATTTCGACGCACGCGAACGCGCCGTGCTGGCCTGGACCGAAGCCCTCACCCGACTCCCGACCGGCGCCCCCGCCGATGCCCTCTACGAAGCCCTGCAGGCGCATTTCGATGAACGCGGCATCGCCGAGGTGACCATGGCCATCGCCCTGATCAATGCCTGGAACCGCCTCGGCGTCGGCCTGCAGCCGGAACTGCCCTGAGCCACCTGCCGGCAGCCGTGCCGACACCTGCGTGCAACACGTCACCGCTAGCGTGGCCCTTCCCTGGCGAGCGGAGACGATCCATGGACGACAAGCACGGCCTGCCGGTATTCAGCGGCGAAATCACCCTCCCGCTCGCCGCCAACGACGAGTCCGTGGCGATCCGGCATCGCCTGCTGCTGTGCGCGCCGGAACACTTCGCCGTGGACTACGTCATCAACCCGTGGATGGCCGGGAACGTCCATGCCGCCGACGCCGCCCGCGCGGCGGCGCAATGGCGTGACCTGCAGGCATTGCTGGCCGCACGCGCGGAGGTGGCGCTGCTGCCGCCGGCGCCCGGCCTGCCCGACCTGGTGTTCACCGCCAATGCCGGCCTGGTGCGCGGCAACGACTTCCTGCCCAGCCGCTTCCGCCATGCCGAGCGCCGCGGCGAGGAGCCGCTGTGCATCGACTGGTTCCGCCGCGCCGGCTTCCGTATCCGCCCGCTGCCCGAGCCGTTGTGCTTCGAAGGCGCCGGCGATGCGCTGTTCGACCGCGGTCGCCCGGCCCTGCTTTGGCTGGGGCACGGTCATCGCAGCGATGCCGCGGTGGCACCGGAACTGGAGCGCATGCTGGACGCGGAGGTGGTCCCGCTGCGCCTGGTCGATGCCCGCTTCTACCACCTGGATACCTGCTTCTGCCCGCTGCGCGATGGCCGCCTGCTGTATTTCCCCGCCGCCTTCGACGACGCCGCGCAGGCGCAGATCGCCGCGCGCGTGCCTGCGCACCTGCGCGTCGCCATCGAAGAGCCCGATGCGCTGGCCTTCGCCTGCAACGCGGTGGACCTCGACGATGCGCTGGTCCTCAACCGCGCCAGCGCGCCGCTGCGCCGGGCGTTGGCGCGACTGGGTTATGCCATCCTGGAGACCCCGCTCGACGAGTTCCTCAAGTCCGGCGGCGCGGCCAAGTGCCTGACCCTGCGCCTGGACGAATGAGCCCGCGCGGCGGCCTTGCCGCCGTCGTCACGGTCGCGGCGCCAGCATTGCCGGCCTGTCCACCCGCGCAGGGAAAGCCATGTCTTCCGCCTCCACACCCGGCGCCGCCGGCCGCTCCGACCAGATGATCGGCGACGATGTGATCCGCGCCCTCGCCGATGCCGAATCCCTTGAAGCCGGCGAGATCCTGGTCCAGGTGAGCGACAGCAAGGTCACCCTCAGCGGCAACGTGCCCGAGCGTGCCATGAAGCCGCTGGCCGAACGCATCGTCGCCGCCCTGCCCGGCGTGGCCGGGGTACGCAACCTGGTCAACGTCGATGACGGCAGCGCGTCCTTCGGCCGCCCAGGCGAAGCCGTGCGCGGCGCCGACCACCAGGGCGGCCCCGGCTCCACCGCCGAGCTGGACCTGGACGAAGACGGCTGAGCATCCGCCTCCCCATCGCCGCGCCGGCGACCGTGCGCGGCGCTGACGCGCGACGCCGCCGCGCCCACGGCGGCACAATCGGCCCATGACGCCTCCCGCTTCCCCCGCGCGCCAGCCCAGCCTGCGCGAGCGCTTCCATGCCCTGCGCAACCTGCCGCCGTTCCTGCGCCAGATCTGGCAGACCAGCCCGCTACTGACCCTGAGCAGCCTCGGCCTGCGCCTGCTGCGCGCGCTGATGCCCGTGGCCACGCTGTATGTCGGCAAGCTGATCATCGACGAGGCGATCCGCCTGGCCGGCAGCTCGCCCGGCCTGCACGTGTTCGGCGACGCGCTGGCCAGCGGCCGGCTCGACCACCTGCTCGCCCTGCTCGGGCTGGAACTGGCGCTGGCGATCGGCTCGGACCTGCTCGGGCGGATGGTCGCCTATGCCGACAACCTCCTCTCGGAGCTGTTCAACAACGCCACCAGCGTGCGCCTGATGGAACACGCCGCGCAGCTGGACCTGGAGGATTTCGAGGATCCCGAGCTGCAGGACCGGCTCGACCGCGCGCGACGCCAGAGCATGGGCCGGATGAACCTGATGAGCCAGCTGTTCGGCCAGCTGCAGGACGCCATCACCGTGGCCAGCTTCGCCATCGGCCTGCTGGTCTACGCGCCGTGGCTGATCGTGCTGCTGGCGCTGGCACTGGTCCCGGCTTTCGTCGGCGAGTCGCACTTCAACGCGCTGGGCTATTCGCTCAACTACCAGTGGACGCCTGAGCGGCGCCAGCTCGATTACCTGCGCCAGGTCGGCGCCAGCGTCGAAACCGCCAAGGAGGTGAAGATCTTCAACCTCCACCGTTTCCTCGTCGATCGCTACCGCGAGCTGGCCGCGCGCTACTTCCTCGCCAACCGCGCACTGGCGCGGCGACGCGCCGTGTGGGGCACCCTGCTGGCAGCGCTGGGCACGCTGGGCTACTACGCGGCCTACGCCTACATCGCCTGGCGCACCATCCGCGGCGATTTCAGCATCGGCGACCTGACCTTCCTCGCTGGCAGCTTCCTGCGCCTGCGCCAGCTGCTGGAGGGCCTGCTGATCGGCTTCTCCCAGGTCGCAGGCCAGGCGCTGTACCTGGATGACCTGTTCTCCTTCTTCGAGATCGTCCCGGAGATCGCCTCGCGACCGGATGCCGTCGCCATGCCGCGGCCAATCCGCAGCGGCTTCGTGTTCGAGGACGTCGGATTCCGTTATCCGGATGCCGAACGCTGGGCGGTGCGCCACCTCGACTTCGAACTGCGCGCCGGCGAGGTGCTGGCGCTGGTCGGCGAGAACGGCGCCGGCAAGACCACCCTGGTCAAGCTGCTGGCCCGTCTCTACGACCCCGACGAAGGCCGCATCCTGCTCGACGGCCGCGACCTGCGCGAGTACGACCTGGACGACCTGCGCGCCAACATGGGGGTGATCTTCCAGGACTTCGTGCGCTATCACCTGAGCGCGCGCGAGAACATCGGCGTCGGCCGCATCGAGGCGATGGATGACCTGGCGCGCATCGAGGCTGCGGCGCGGCGCGCCCTGGCTGACGAGGTGATCGAGGGCCTGCCCCATGGCTACGAGCAGCTGATCGGCCGTCGTTTCAAGACCGGCGTGGAGCTGTCCGGCGGGCAGTGGCAGAAGATCGCCATCGCCCGCGCCTACCTGCGCGATGCGCAGGTGATGATCCTCGACGAACCCACCGCCGCGCTCGATGCCCGCGCCGAATTCGAGGTCTTCCAGCGATTCAAGGAGCTGTCCGAACAGCGCACCGCGGTGCTGATCTCGCACCGCTTTTCCAGCGTGCGCATGGCCGACCGCATCCTGGTGCTGGCGGAGGGCCGGATCGAGGCCGCCGGCACCCACGAGCAGCTGATGGCCCAGGGCGGCCGCTACGCGGAGTTGTTCGAACTGCAGGCCGCTGGCTATCGTTGAGCCCCCGACGACCGAGGACACCCCGCATGCGCCAGGCCGCCCGTTCCCGTTTCTCCCACCGCCCGCTGCTGCTGGCCCTGTCACTGGCCCTGCTGGCCGGCTGCGGCCGCGACGCGCCCGCCGCTGCCGCCCCGACCGCGAGCAGCGCCGCCAGCGCACCGGCACAGGCGCTGCCCAGCCAGGCCGGCCAGATCCAGGTCCGCACCCTGGCCAGTGGCCTGCGCCATCCCTGGGCGGTGGCCCTGCTGCCCGGCGGCGGCTACCTGGTCACCGAACGTATCGGCAACCTGCGCCGCATCGGCGCCGACGGCAGCATTTCCGCGCCGTTGTCCGGTGTCCCGGCGGTCTATGCGCGCGGCCAGGGCGGCCTGCTCGACGTGGTGCTGGCCCCGGATTTCGCCCAGAGCCGGCGTATCTACCTCAGCTATGCCGAGCCTGGCGAAGGCATCCTCGCCGGCACCGCGGTGGCCAGCGCCGTGCTGGGCGACCAGGGCCTGTCCGCGGTCAAGGTCATCTATCGCCAGGAACCCAAGGTCGACACCGAGAACCACTTCGGCTCGCGCCTGGCCTTCGACGGCAAGGGCCACCTGTTCATCAGCCAGGGCGAGCGCACGCTGCGACCGATGGCGCAGGACCTGGGCAAGCTGCAGGGCAAGCTGGTGCGCCTGAACCTGGATGGCAGCGTGCCTGCCGACAACCCTTTCGTGGACCAGTCCGGCGCGCGCCCGGAAATCTGGAGCTACGGCCATCGCAACTCGCAGGGCCTGGCCTTCGACCCTCGCACCGGCAAGCTCTGGGAAAGCGAGCACGGCCCGCGCGGTGGCGATGAACTCAACCTGCCCGAGCCGGGCAGGAACTACGGCTGGCCGCTGATCACCTATGGCATCGACTACTCCGGCCAGCCGATCTCGGAATCGGTCGGCCAGGCCCGCGAGGGCCTGGAACAGCCCCACCACTACTGGGCCAAGTCGCCCGGCGTCAGCGGCCTGGCGTTCTATGTCGGCCACCCGGGCAGCGCGTGGGACAACAGCCTGTTCGTCGGCTCGCTGGCCGAGCGCAACCTGATCCGCCTCAGCCTGGACGGCGACCGCATCGCCGGCGAGGAGCGCCTGCTTGGAGACCTCGACCAGCGCATCCGCGACGTGCGGGTTTCCGCCGATGGCAAGGTGTATGTGGTGACCGACGAGGAGAACGGGCAGCTGCTGGAGATCAGCCCGCCGGGCGGTTGAAGCGGGGCGCCCGCTGTTCCCTCAACCCGAGCCCCAGCCCCAGCCCCGCCTTAATGAGATCATTTCTCATCTAGCCCCGATCAGGTATAATCGGGACGATTTCCCTCCCCTATCGATACCCCGGCATGTCTTCCGCTTTCGGCGCCGAAACGGTGCTCGAGGTCCGGCACTGGACCGACGATTACTTCAGTTTCACCACCACCCGCGACAGCGGCTTCCGTTTCGAGAACGGCCAGTTCGTCATGATCGGCCTGGAAACCGAAACCCGCCCGCTGCTGCGCGCGTATTCCATCGCCAGCGCCAACTGGGAGGAACAGCTCGAGTTCTTCAGCATCAAGGTCCCCAACGGCCCGCTGACCTCGCGGCTGCAGCACATCAAGCCCGGCGACCAGGTGCTGGTCGGCAGGAAGCCCACCGGCACGCTGCTGATCAGCGACCTGCACCCCGGTCGCCACCTGTACCTGCTCGGCACCGGCACCGGCATGGCACCGTGGCTGTCGGTGATCAAGGACCCGGAAACCTACGAGCGCTTCGACAAGGTGATCCTCACCCACGGCGTGCGCTTCGAGAAGGACCTCGCCTACCGCGACTACTTCGAGAACGAACTGCCGGCGCACGAGTTCCTCGGCGAAACCATCCGCGAGAAGCTGCTGTACTACCCGGCGGTGACCCGCGAGGAATTCCGCAACCGCGGCCGCCTCACCGAGCTGCTGGAAAGCGGCCAGATGCAGCGCACCCTCGGCCTGCCGCCGCTGGACGTCGCCAACGACCGCTTCATGATCTGCGGCAGCCCGCAGATGCTCGCGGACCTGCGCAACGTGCTGGACGCGCGCGGCTTCGAGACCTCGCCCCGCATCGGCCAGCCCGGCCACTACGTGTTCGAGCGCGCCTTCGTCGAGAAGTGATCGCCCGGGCGCGCCACGCGCCCGTGCTCGCCATAGCGCAACCAGCGTTCGGCGGCGGCCTCGTCGTCGAACGCCTGCACGTGCAGGCCGCGCTCGATCAGCACCTGGTTCAACGCCTCGCCACCGGGCAGCCGCGCCCAGGGCCCGACGTAGGCCAGCGGCACCGACAGCAACGCCGCGATGTCCATGCTGCCCAGCAGCGCCTGCGTGCGCGCCGGTTCGGTCGGCTCCAGCGCCTGCCCGCGGAGATCCACCGCCAGCACCGCCGCCGCCCCGGTCCTGCCGACTTCCTCGGCCAGGCGGGTCCAGCTGGCGCGGCGTGCCTGCGCGGTGGCGATCTCGCCACTCAGCTCCACCCGCAGTCCCACCGCGTGGGTCTGGAACAGCAGGTGGCAACCGTCCGACGTCCAGTACCCCATGTCAGCGCAACACGCCTTCGACGCGACGGGCGAGCGCCCGTGGCCGGGTCATCGGCGCGAACCGGCCACGCACCCGGCCTTCGCGATCGACCAGGAACTTGGTGAAGTTCCACTTCACCGCCGCGCTGCCGAACAGGCCGCGGCGCTCGCGCTGCAGCCAACGCCAGAGCGGATCGGCGGCCGCGCCATTAACCTCGATCTTGCGCGACAGCGGGAAATCGACGTCGTACTCCAGCGAGCAGAACACCTTGATCGCATCGTCGCCAGCCGGTTCCTGCCCACCGAACTGGTTGCACGGGAAGCCGATAACCACCAGGCCGCGTTCGCGGTAGGCCTGCCACAGCGCCTGCAGGTCCGCGTACTGCGGGGTGAAGCCGCAGCGCGAGGCGACATTGACCAGCAGCAGCGCGCTGCCGCGATGCGCCGCCAGCGGATGGTGCTTCCCGGCACCGTCCTGGTAGCTGAAGTCGTAGATGCTGTTCACTGCGCCCCCTGGATCGTGCCCGCAGCATAATCCACGCTGGCGCCGCCCGACGACTCCTTGAACCGGCGGCCTGTCGCGGCGCAACATGGGGCCGCCTCCCGCGCGGACACCGGCATGCAGACCTCCGTCGACGTGCTTTCCCAGGGCTTCGTCCACATGCGCATCGTGCTCGGCATGGTGGTCGGCCTCGGGCTGACCCACCTGCTGCGGCAGCTGGCGCGGATCATCGAGCACCCCGGACGCAAGCGGGTCTACTGGGTGCACCTGGTCTGGGCGGCCTCGATGTTCCTGTACCTGCTGTCGTTCTGGTGGTGGGAATACCGGCTTACCCTGGTGACCACCTGGACCTTCAACCTCTACCTGTTCATCACCCTCTACGCGTTGCTGCTGTACCTGCTGTGCACCCTGGTGCTGCCGGAGAACATCGACGAATACGCCGATTGGCGCGACTACTTCTACGCCCGCCGCGGCTGGTTCTTCGGCTTCCTCGCCCTGGCCTACCTGGTCGACCTCGGTGACACCCGGGCCAAGGGTGCGGACTATTTCGCCCTGATGGGCCGGGAAATGTTCTTCCGCGACCTGGCCTTCTGCGCGTTCAGCCTGGTCGCCATCGCCACCCGCAACGCCATCTACCACGCGGTTTTCGCCCTGGCGGGCCTGGCCTACCAGCTGGTCTTCATCATCCGCCAGTTCGAAGTGCTGTAGAACTCCCCTGTCGCATGCCTTTCGTCACGGGCGGCGGCACCGCCGCATCGGGTAGCCTCGGGGGTTTACGCATTCGCAGGAGCCCTCCTTGACCACCCGCCTCGCCCTGGCCCTGGCCGTCGCCCTCGGCGCGACCGCCCCCGCCTTCGCCAATCCCGTGATCGCCATGAGCGCCACCGCCTCCGCCACCCCGGCTTCGGCCAACCCGTTCTTCAGCGAGAGCCCGCTGCCGCTGCACTACCCGCAGTTCGACAAGATCCAGGACAGCGACTTCGCGCCGGCCTTCGACGCCGGCATGGCGCAACAGCTCAAGGAAGTGGAAGCGATTGCCAACAACAAGGCCAAGCCCACCTTCGACAACACGATCATCGCGCTGGAGAAGAGCGGCCAGGTCCTGGACCGCGCCACCACGGTGTTCTTCAACCTGGTCGGCACCGACACCAACGACACCCGCAAGCAGCTGCAGGCCGATTACTCGGCCAAGTTCGCCGCGCACCGCGACGCGATCTCGCTCAACGGCAAGCTGTTCGCGCGCATCCAGGCACTGTACGACCAGCGTGAGAAGCTGGGCCTGGACGCCGAGGGCGTGCGCCTGGTCGAGAAGTACCACGCCGATTTCGTCCGCGACGGCGCCAAGCTGTCCGACGCCGACAAGGCCACGCTGAAATCGATGAACGCCGAGCTGGCCCGCCTGGGCACCCAGTTCAGCCAGAACGTGCTGGCCGAAGTGAACGCATCGGCCGTGATCGTGGACGACGTCAAGCAGCTCGATGGCCTTTCGGAGGAGCAGATTTCCGCCGCCGCCGAAGCCGCCAAGGCGCGCAAGCTCGACGGCAAGTACGTCATCGCCCTGCTCAACACCACCGGCCAGCCGCCGCTGGCGCAGCTGAAGAACCGCGAACTGCGCCAGCGCATCTTCGAGGCCTCGGTGAACCGCGGCAGCCACGGTGGCGAGTACGACAACACCGCCCTGGTCGCGCGGATCATGAAGCTGCGCGCCGAGAAGGCCAAGCTGCTGGGCTTCGCCAACTACGCCAGCTACTCGCTGGAGAACCAGACCGCCAAGACCCCCGAGGCGGTCAACGCCATGCTCGGCAAGCTCGCCCCGCCGGCCGTGGCCAATGCCAAGCGCGAAGCCGCCGACCTGCAGGCGATGATCGATGCCGAGCAGAAGGCCGCGCGCAAGCCGACATTCAAGCTCGAAGCCTGGGACTGGGCCTACTACAGCGAGAAGGTCCGCCAGGCCAAGTACAACTTCGACGAATCGCAGCTCAAACCGTACTTCGAGTACAAGAACGTGCTCGAGAACGGCGTGTTCTACGCTGCCAACCAGGAATACGGGCTGACCTTCAAGGAACGCCATGACCTGCCGAAGTACCGCGACGACATCCTCGTCTACGACGTCTTCGATGCCGACGGCAAGCAGCTGGCGATCTTCATCCACGACCCGTATGCACGCGCTTCCAAGCGCGGCGGCGCCTGGATGAACTCCTACGTTTCGCAGTCCGAACTCACCGGCGACCAGCCGGTGGTGGCCAATCACCTCAACATCCCCAAGCCGCCGGCCGGCCAGCCGACGCTGCTGACCTGGGATGAGGTCACCACGATGTTCCATGAGTTCGGCCATGCGCTGCACGGCATGTTCTCGGACGTGAAATACCCCTACTTCTCCGGCACCAGCGTGCCGCGCGACTTCGTCGAGTTCCCCTCCCAGGTCAACGAGATGTGGGCCGACTACCCCAGCATCCTGAAGAACTACGCCAAGCACTACCAGACCGGCGCGGCGATGCCGCAGGCCCTGCTGGACAAGGTCGTGGCCGCGGCCAAGTTCAACCAGGGCTTTGCCACCACCGAGTACCTGGGCGCGGCGATGCTCGACCAGAACTGGCACCAGCTGTCGGTGGAGCAGATCCCCGACGCCGCCGGCGTGATGCCCTTCGAGGCCAGCTCGCTGGCCGCCGACGGCATCGCCTATGCGCCGGTGCCGCCGCGTTACCGCACGCCGTACTTCAGCCACATCATGGGCGGCTATGCGGCAGGCTATTACGCCTACATCTGGTCCGAAGTGCTCGACGCCAACACACAGCAGTGGTTCCGCCAGCATGGTGGCCTGAGCCGCGAGAACGGCGACCACTTCCGCAAGACCCTGCTCTCGCGCGGCGGCAGTGACGATGCCATGGTGCTGTTCCAGAACTTCGCCGGCCACGCCCCGCAGATCGAGCCGCTGCTCGAGAAGCGCGGCCTGACCATCGGCGGCAGCGACGGCGAGCAGGCCAAGCCGGTGCCGCAGGCGAAGTGATCGCCCGCTGCCCGTGATACAAGGACGGCCGCCCCCCGGGCGGCCGTCTTCGTTTCCGTGGTCCCATCGCGCCATTGAAGGAACGCGGCGATGCTGCCGGCATGCCTCGACCCGGAAGCGTGCCTGCCCCGCTCGACCTCACCCCATCGCACGGACCCTCCATGACCATCGCATTCGTCCCGCCCGGCCGCAGTACCGTCTCCCCCTATCTGCTGGTGCCGTCGGTAGCCGACGCGCTTGCCTTCCTGGCGGCGGTCTTCGCCGCGCGCGAACTGCACCGGGTCACCGACGACAGCGGCGCCATCCGCCACGCGGAAGCGCGCATCGGCGATTCGGTGGTCATGCTCGGTGAACGCCCCGGCGCTGCCATGCCCGCTTCCGTCCACGTCTATGTGCCGGAGGTGGACGACACCTACGCGAAGGCGCTTGCCGCCGGCGCCACCTCGCTGTCGCCGCCGCGCGACCTGCCCTATGGCGACCGCAGCGCCGGCGTGCGCGACCGGCAGGGCAACCTGTGGTGGATCGGCACGCACCTGGGCGCAGCCTGATCCCCCCTGCCAGCGGCACCGTTCCACGCCGCCCTCCGGGACGGCGCCTTTCCTTCCAGCCAGTGGGTCAACGACCGCCCAGGCGTGCCTGGGGGCGGAAGGTCAACCACAAGCGAATGCCCAACAGCAGCGTGAAGGCGATCACCGCCAGCTGATGGACCCACTGCGCGCGCTCACCCTGGAACACGACCCAGACCAGCAGCAGCGCGAGCGGACACAGCACGACCAGTATCGCGTTGCGGGCGACCCGCGAAGAGAAAGGCAATGCGAACAGCGGCACGGACAAGGCAAGCGAGGTCAGCCCGACCGCCAGCATGACGCCCCTGCCCTCCTTGATCTGGCCCAGGCCCGCTGCCAGCAGGCACAACAGGCCATCAAGCGCGAGCACGACACCGCCGCCCAAAGCCAACCACCTGATTGCCGCACCAATCCGCATGTCCATTTCCCCCGTTGGACGCCCCTGCAAAGCGTGCGCTTGCCTGTCACCCATTCATCGCACCTGCGCCCGGCGCAGGCGCCAGGCGCCGACAGCTACCGCGATGGCCGTCGCTGTCCCCAAGCAGCTCCACCAGACCAGGCTGGAAGGATCCAGCGCCTTGAGCGGCATCGACCAGGGAAACCAGCGCGCCTTCGCGCCCAGTGCCGGCCCTGCGACGATACTGGCCAGGGTGGCGACCAGGCCGATCGAGATCGCGGCGATGAAGCTTTCCAGCGCCATGGCCACCGCCAGCTGGATCGCCGCCAGCAGCATCGAGGCCGCGCAGGTCGCCAGCAGCCCGCCGGCCAGTTCGCCCAGCATCGGCCACAGCGTGCCGCTCGTCGGCCCGGCCAGCCCCGCCGTCACGCAGGCGATCGCGCCCATTGCCCACAGCACCGCATGGGCCATCACCACCAGGCCGCCCAGGTTGATCGCCTTGGCCAGGTAAAGCCATTCGCGGGGCACCGGCAACGTCAGCAGATATTTCCACTGGCGATTGCCATGTTCGAGCTGGGCGATCAGCACCGCCTGCACCGTCACCATCAAGGGCAGCAGGAAGGCAGCCCAGATCCGCAGCAGCGCCTCGACATACGCCTGCCAGCGCGCGATGTGGCCCCCGGCCGCGAGGGCATCGAGGTTGCCCAGGACGAACAGGCTCAGGATCAGCGCACAGAACGGCGCGGCCACGGCGCTGGCGCGCGCGAGCGTGCGCTTGAGCTTGGCGTGTTCGGCGAGCACGGCGGCCAGCAGCAGGTTCATGCGACGGCCTCCGCGCCGGTCATGCGGCTGAAGAAGTCCTCGAGGCGACCCTGTCCGGCCTGTAGCTGCATGACGCCGATACCGGCCAGCACCAGTTGGCGGTTGATCGCCGGCGCGTCCACTTCGGCGGCCTCCACCCTCAATACCCCACCCACCTCGCCGGCCACCTGATACCCGGCCGCGTCCAGCAGCGCCCGTGCCTGCCCGGGCGCATCGCAGGCGATGCGCACCTGCTGACGGCGCAGCGACGCGATCGGCCCCTGGGCAAGCAATCGCCCACGATGCAGCAGCCCGACGTGGGTCGCGACCTTCTCCACGTCATCGAGCAGATGACTGGAGAGGAAGATCGTCATGCCGTGCTCCCTGACCAGGTCCCGCATCAAGGTACGCATGTCGGCCATGCCGGCCGGATCCAGGCCGTTGCCCGGCTCGTCAAGCACGAGCAGGCGTGGCCGCCCCAGCAGCGCCATCGCGATGCCGAGGCGCTGCCGCATGCCCAGCGAATAGTCGCGCGCCAGGCGATCGCCCTGCCCCTCCAGCCCGACCGTGCGCAGCGCCGCTTCGCGGTCCTCCTTCCCGACCCCTAGCAGGCGCGCGGCAATGCCCAGGTTCTCGCGCCCGCTCAGATGCGGATACAGCGAAGGCCCTTCGACCATCGAGCCAATCCAGGGACGCTGGCGCGATCGCGCATCCAGCACGCGGCCTTCGATCACGATGCGTCCGGCATCGGGTTGCAGCAAGCCCAGCAACAGGCGGATGGTGGTGGTCTTGCCGGCGCCGTTGGGGCCCAGAAACGCATAGATGGCCCCTTGCGGCACCTGAAGATCCAGTTCGCGCACGCCAGCGTCCGGCGCATGCAGGCGGGTCAAACCCGATGTCTCGATGGCGGCAGCCGTCATGTCAGTGGCGCATCCGTGTGCTGTGTGGTTCATGGCTTCCCGTTTCCGGTCACGTCGGCGCTCCCCAGCGCTCCTCCTTCGTGAATCCCGGCAGGCAACGACAATAATGCCTGTCCGCGCCCCATGCCAGACCGGGACCTGGGCAGCAACCGGAAGCAGCGGCCATCGGGCGTGCGCATGAAAAAGGCCGCCCGGTGGGGCGGCCTTTCCGATACTCCCCGGCGCAGTTTCACCCGTGCGGATGCACCACCACGGTCGCGGTCATGCCGGCGGCCAGCACGGTGCCTTCGGGCAGGTGGTCGGCGTCGATGCGGATGCGCACCGGGATGCGCTGGGCCAGGCGCACCCAGTTGAAGGTCGGGTCCACATTGGCCAGCAGGTCGCCACCGGCCGGGTTGTCGGCATCGGTGATGCCACGGGCGATGCTCTCGATGTTGCCCTTGAGCTCGGTGCCACCGCTCATCAGCCGCACCTCGACCGGGTCACCGACATGCAGCGCGGGCAGCTTGGTCTCCTCGAAGTAGCCGTAGATCCAGTACGAGTGCTGGTCGATCAGCGCCACGCGCGCGGCGCCGGCGTTGGCGTAGTCGCCGACGCGCACGTCGAGGTTGGTGACGTAGCCATCGACCGGCGCGCGCACTTCGGTACGCTCCAGGTTCAACGCAGCGGCGGCCAGCGCGACCTGCGCCTGCTCCACCGCGGCCACGGCCTCCTGCTGCGCGGCACCGGCCTGGCGCTGGCTGGCCCGGGCCTGGTCCATGCCCGCACGCGCGGCATTGGCGGCGGCAAGCGCATCGCTGCGCGCCTCATCGGAGATCAGGCTGCCCTGGATGCGCTGGCGGCGTTCGTACTGGGTCTGGAACTTGACCAGGTTGGCCGACTGCTCGGCGGCGCTGGCGCCGGCGGCCTGGATGCTGGCGCCGGCCGCACGCGCGGCGGCCTGCGCCGCGGCGAGGTTGGCCTGGGCCTTGTCCAGTTCGAAGCGGTAGCGGCTCTGGTCGATGACGAACAGCAGCTCGCCCCGCTTGACCTGCTGGTTGTCCTTCACCGCCACCTCGGTGACCAGGCCGGCCACGTCCGGGGCGATGCGCACGACCTCGGCACGCACGCGGCCATCGCGCGTCCACGGCGAATACATGTAGTGCTTCCACAGCATCGTGGCCACCAGCACGGCGACCAGGACGACCAGGGCGGTCAGGCAGAAACGCAGCAGCGACAACAGGCGGGGGTTCATGGGGGAGCTCACAGCAGGAGCAGCGCGACGCTGCTGAAAAGGACGAGGAAGAAGGCGATGCGGAACAGCGACGGATGCCAGACGTGGCGGTACAGGTGGTAGCGGCCGGCGACCCAGTCCAGGCCCCAGAACACGGCGAGCATGCCGACGAACAGGACCAGGATCGCGGGCACGAGGGTGCCGCCGAGGGCGATTTCACGAGGCATGGGGGACTTCCTTGCTGCCGGTGGCAACGGGCATGTAACGCGCCATCACCGACTGGTCATCGACCAGGGCCAGGCGGATCAGGTGCAGGTGTTCGCGAACGAAGGCCAGGCCCGCGGCTTCGCCAGGCGTGGCGCGGGCGCAGGCCAGCGCGCCCTCGACCGCCACCAGAGCGGCGTCGTAGGCGGCTGCGGACGGCTGTTCGAAGAACCGGCCCAGCGCCTGCACTGCATCGCCGGCGGCCGCGTCCAGGCGCGGCGGCAGCGGCTGCTCGCGCTGGTCGTGGCGCAGTTCGATGACGGCGCGACCGGTCTCGTGTACCGCCAGCGCCCAGGCCAGCAACGCACGCGATTCCTCGCTGCCGGCCTCGGTCTGGGTGACGACCTGGTGGAACAGGTCGCGGTTGACGCTCTCGAAGCGGTAGCGCAGTCCGGCCAGCGGCGCCTCGGCGGCCAGCGCGACCTGCCCGCGCAGCGTCGCCATCTGGCGACGACGCAGCCAGGCGCTGCCGATCGCCGGCGGGACCAGGCCGAACATCAGCACCACCGCGCCGAGGCCGAGGATCTGCGCGATCGCATCGTTGATGAAGTGGACCGGGTTGAACACCATCGGGTTGGTGATGGTGAGGATGTAGGCCAGGCCCATGCAGCAGCCCAGCCCGTACAGCGCCAGCGTCGGCCGGGTGAAAAGGTAGGCGCCGACCATGAAGAAGGGCAGCAGGCAGGCCACCAGCAGCGGGAAGCCGTCGATGCGGGTCAGCACGAAGAACACGCAGACGAAACCGGCGACCATCCCGGCCAGGTAGCCGAAGGCCACCTTGATGGTGGTGCGGATCGGTCCAGGCGAGGTGGCGAACAGGCCGGAGAAGATCGTCGCCAGCAGCATGGCGCTGGAGCCCAGCGGCCAGGCCGAGCCGATCCAGAACAGCGCCAGCAGCGCCATCGTGGCGACGGTACGCACGGTAGCCAGCGCCGCGCCGGCGTAGTCGTTGCCGCGCACGAAGCGGGCGCGTTCGACCAGGTCGCCGGCAATGCGCTCGCCCCGCAGGTCCAGCTGCGAAATCACGTACAGCTCAAGCTCGCGGGCAAAGCGTTGCACCAGCTGCGCGCCGACCTGGAAATCCTCGAGCCGCGCCGCGTCGATGCCGTCCTGCGCGAGCTGCGCCTGCGCCGGCATCTGGTGCCGGGCCGCGCGCAGGCGGCGCAGCATCGCGCGCGAGGGCACCGCGTCGCCGAGTGCTTCGCCCAGCGGGCGGTACAGCGCGATCACCGCCGCGGCCACCGCCTCGCCGCCGCCACGCTGCAGGCGGTTGAGCAGGTGGTGCAGCGACTGGAAGCTGGTGGAGACCGCCATGAAGCGCTGGTTCGACAGTTCCATGTGGGCGCTGCGCGCACGTGCCTGCGGATCCTCGAAGATCACCGAACTACGCAGGTCCTCCAGCGCCACCGCGTCGCGCACGAAACGCAGGTGGGCCTTCTCCATGTCGGCGCGGGCGATCGCACCGCCGGTGCTGCCGCGCATGAAGTCGATGAAATGGCGGTACTGCTGGCGGGCGGTCTGGCGCAGCGTATCGCGCACCCGCACCGGGAACACCACGTCGTTGACCACGGCGCTGACCAGCAGGCCGAGCATCAGCTCGGTGATGCGGTACATGGCCGATTCGAACACCCCGCCGGGCGACTCGATCACCGGCAGCGCGATGATCGCCGCGGTGTAGCCGGCCAGCACGAAGGCATAGGACTTGAAGTTGCGGTACAGCGTGGCGCCGCCTGCGCACAGGCCGATCCACAGCGCCATCGCGCCGAGGAACAGCTCGCGCTGCTGCGGGAAGGCGGCCACGATCAGCAGCGCGACGACGGCGCCGGCGAGCGTGCCAAACACCCGGTAGAAGCTTTTCGCCAGCACCATGCCCGACTGCCGGTGCATGACGATGATGGTGGTCATCGCCGCGGTGTTGGGCGAAGGCAGCTGCAGCCGCATCGCCAGCCACAGCGCGATGAAATACGACAGCACGGTGCGCGTGATGAACAGCCAGGCATCGCCCTCCTCGCGGAGGAATCGCCAAAGCGCCTCGCGCCGGCCAGCGGCGGATGGAAGGGAAACGGTCGACATGGGGTCTCTTGCGATGGCGCGGTTACAGGCTTTCCATGCCTTCGAGCATCTTCTTCAGCAGCGTTTCCAGCCGCAGCTGTTCGGCCTCGCCCAAGCCGCCGACCTCGGCGTCGAGCAGCACGCAGATCTCCGGCAACATGCGTTCGATCAGCGCCACGCCCGCCGGTTGCAGGCTCAGGGTGATCTTGCGGCGGTCCTCGGCATTGCTGGCGCGCTGGATCAGCCCCTTCTCGCAGAGCTGGTCGGTCAGCCGGGTCACGTTGGCCGATTTCTCGCCGGCCGCCTCGGCGACCTCGGTCGGGGTGAGCGACTGGTCGGGGGTGCCGTACATCATCATCAGCACGTCGTATTCCGGATGGCTGATGCCATAGGGCTTGAGCAGCGCATTGGCATTGGCATGGATGCGCTTGTACAGGTGCTTGACCAGCCGCACGAGCACCGCGGCCTCGCGCGGGAACGCGGGGTAACGGGCACAGGTCACGGCCAGGCGACGCTCGGTGGGCTCGAAGCTGCTCATCGGAAGGGGCGTATTTAGGTCAGGCCCATATATTACACTAATGAACTAAATGCGCCTGAACATGGGCGTTCCGCTGGCGGGATGCTGTGCCTTCATGAATGGGCCGCCCGCCCGGCCGCCAGGGGAGAACAACGGCTCAGCGCGGGGCCCGATAACCGCCGGGGACCCCTTCCGGCGACAGCACCAGCTGCCACAGCTGCGCATGGCGGCAGCGGAAGCTGGCCATCGAACCGGCCAGGTAGAACCGCCACATCCGGCGGAAGCGCTCGTCATAGCGCGCGTCGAGGCGGTCCCACGCCGCCTCCACGTTGGCTCGCCAGGCCTGCAGGGTGAGGTCGTAATCGGCACCGAAGTTGTGCCAGTCCTCCATCACGAACAGGCCCTCGCTCGCCTGCGCGATCTGCCGCTCCGAGGGCAGCATCGAGTTCGGGAAGATGTAGCGCTCGATCCACGGATCGGTGCGATGGCGGCTGATGTTGGTGCCGATGCTGTGCAGCAGGAACAGCCCTTCCGGATGCAGGCAGCGGCGCGCCACCTCGAAGTAGCGGCGGTAGTTCTTCTCGCCCACGTGCTCGAACATGCCCACCGAGAACACCGCGTCGAAATGCTCGTCGAGCTCGCGGTAGTCCTGCAACCGGATCTCGACCGGCAGCCCGGCGCACAAGCGGCGCGCGAACTCGGCCTGCTCGGCCGAAATGGTGACGCCGACGCCGCTGACACCGTAGCGTTCGGCAGCGAACTTCAGCCCTTCGCCCCAGCCGCAGCCGATGTCGAGCACGCGCTGGCCGGCGCGCAGGCCGAGCTTGCGGCAGATCAGGTCGAGCTTGGCTTCCTGCGCGGCGTCCAGATCCCCGGCCTGCGCCCAGTACCCGCAGCTGTAGACCAGCCGTTTCCCGAGCATGGCGCGATAGAGGTCGTTGCCGAGGTCGTAATGGCGCTTGCCGACCTCGAAACTGCCCCGCCCGGCCTGCAGGTTGAACAGGCGCGCGCGCAGCGCGTCGCGGATCTCGCCGAAGCCGTGCACGCGCTCGTCCAGGCGCGCGCGCATCAGGTGCAGCAGGAACACGTCCAGGGCATTGGCATCCCACCAGCCATCCATGTAGCCCTCGCCCAGTCCGAGCGAGCCTTGTGCCAGCACCCGGGCATACCAGCGCGGATCGTGCACGCGGATGTCCTGGGGCCGCTGCCCGCCGATCTCCACGCCCGCCTCGGCGAGCAGACCTTCGACGCGATGGCGCAGACGCTCGGGCATGGTGGCTTACTGGGCGAACAGACCGGCGTACTCTGGCGCGACCAGCGGACGCAGTACCGCGGCCGGCACGTCGGCCGTCTGGGTGCCGTCCGAGTACGGGCCCACCTGGTAGGGCGGGAACACGAAGCGGATCGCGGCGATCTTGCCGGCGCCGTCGAGCAGCGGCACGAACTGGTCGAAGTTGGCCGGATCGGCCGAAGTGCCGTCGGCGATCATCTTGTCGGAATTCTTCAACATGGCCTCGGCGTCGGCCGGCGGCAGCTTGTCGGCGCCGGCCCGCTGCGCGGCGGCCTCGTGCAGTTGCGTGGCGACATACTGGCCCACCGTGCCCCAGCCGGCCTCGGTGGGAATCAGCTTGCGAGCGGTCAGCAGCTCGTTGCGTGCCGGCAGCCAGACGAAGCGGCTGACCAGCGGCTCGCCATGGGCGCCGCCGGTGTAGCGGCTGCCGTCGGCGGCGACCACGACCAGGTCCGGGGTATCGAGCACGGTCAGGAACGCCAGCGACAGTTCATAGGGGGCGGTCGGCTTGTCGTTGCCCAGCCCTTCGACCGCGTGCATCAGTTCGGCACGGGCGGCGGTGGCGTACTGCCCCACGGCCTCGGCCAGCCCGGGGTAGCGCTCCAGGCCCTTCGGGAAGCTGACCCCGACGACATAGCTGGGGGTGTGCTCGATCACGTCCTTGAGCTCGCCCCCCGTGTCCACCGGTGCCGGCGCCGCGGGCGCGGCGGTATCGACCTGTGGCGGCACCTTGGCCGGCGTCCCGGCATCGCCGTCCCCGCCCTGCCTGTTGCAGCCGGCCAATGCCAGCGAGAGTCCCGCCAGCAGCACCCACGTCCCTGTCCCGACCCCGCCAAACCACTTCATGCGTCGCTCTCCTTGATATTCGATGGGCCTGTTCAGGCCAGCAGGTCCCGCTGCTCCGGGTGACGCAGGAACCACTCCTGCGCGTAGGAACAATCCGGTTGCACCTTGTAGCCCCGGGCCCGGGCGAATTCCAGCGCATTCCGGACCAGATTGCCCGCCACCCCACGACCGCCGATGGCCGTCGGCACCCCGGTGTGGGTAATCCGCATGACCCCGTGGTCCAGCAGGTAGTCCAGTTCGGCGCGATGGCCGTCCAGCTCGGCGGTGAACCGGCCAGCGGCCTCGTCATGGCCGATCACGGCTTGCTTGTGTTCGCTCATGCGCTGTTCCCCGGCATGGGACGCCATTGTCGTGGCGCCGGCGCGACCCCGGCGTGAAGCCGGCGGACGCAAGTCGACACATCGCGTCACTTTCGGCCCTCAAGTTGCCCGACCGGCAGCCGATAGGGGTGGCGAAGCGCGGTTCCCGGTTGGCACGGGAATTGCGGCACACGTCACAAACACCGGCAGAAGCGGACCGATCATGAGCATCGATACCCACCCGCAGCACCGCGACCCCGACAGCTCCCTGCTCGAGGGCCTCTACCAGCTCGTCGTCAGCGGCCACACCGGCGGCCGCGAGTTCGACCAGCTCAACGCCGAGGTCTACCAGCGCCTGCAGGTGGCCTACGCCGCCAACGATCCCTCGCTGGATTACCCGATCGCCTGATCACCCGCGCCGGCGCACCGCGTCGGGCACCGCCGTCAGCGCGCGCAGGGGGAAAGCGTAAAGGGGGGGCCGTCCGCCTCGCGGGGCGGGCGGTTCCCCCATTCCACGCGGATTACCCGCCGATGTTTCCCAGCTGCTGCACGAACAGCGGCAGCACGCCGGGCGCCATGGCGACCATGAACAGCACGCCGAAGGCCGCGCCGGCCAGGTGCGCGCTGTGGTTGATGCGATCGCCGCCGCGATGGTCCATCCACAGGCTGTAGCCGACATAGAACACCGCGTAGATGATCGCCGGGACGGGAATGAACATCACGAAGATCAGCGTCCACGGCTTGAGCAGGATGAAGGCGAACAGCACCGCCGACACCGCGCCCGACGCCCCCAGGCTGACGTAGTTCGGATTCTTCTGGTTCTTCAGGTAACTGGGCAGGATCGAGACCACCAGTGCCGCCAGGTAGAACAGCGGATAGGTCAACCAGCTCCCGGTGACCTGGGTCATCGCCATCTCGATGTACCGGCCGAAGAAGTACAGCGTCACCATGTTGAAGATCAGGTGCGCCCAGTCGGCATGGACGAAGCCGTAGGTGACCAGCCGGTCGTACTGGCGGTGGCGGTCGATCGCCGGCGGCCACAGCACCAGGCGGTCGGCCAGCTTGCGGTTGTTGAACGCCATCCAGGACACGATGGCGGTGATGGCGATCAGGACGAGAGTGATCATCGACGGGCTCAGGCGGTGCGGTAATGGTCGACCACGCGGTAGCGCCGCGCGTACAGGCCGAAGGCCAGCGCCGCCAGGAAGGCGAAGCCGGCGAAGAAGAACATCAGGAACGCCGCCTCGCTCAGGCCGGTACCGGCGATATGCCCGGTCACCGTGTCGTTGCGCACGGCCACGTTCGACAACAGCACCCACAGGTTGCCGACGGTGGTGGTGAGGTTCCAGAAACTCATCACCACGCCCTTCATCGAGGCCGGCGCCTGGCTGTAGGCGAACTCCAGGCCGGTGGCCGACACCAGCACCTCGCCGAAGGTCAGCAGCGCATAGGGCAGGATCTGCCAGGCGATGTGCATGGGATCGCCGCCGTCCATCGCCACCTGGATCGCACCGACCACCACCCAGGCCAGGCCGCTGAAGGCGATGCCGGCGGTCATCCGGCGCAGCGCGGTCGGCTCGTAGCCGAAGCGGCGCAGCAGCGGGTACAGCACCAGGTTGTTGAACGGGATCAGGAGCATCACCAGCGCCGGGTTCAACGCCTGCATCTGCGAAGCGGTGAACCATGACGGCATGACCATCTCGCGCCCCTGCAGCACCCAGGTCGAGGCCTTCTGGTCGAACAGCGAGAAGAATGGCGTCACCAGCGCGAACACGATGAGGATGCGCAGCACCGCGCGCACGCCATCCACCGCCGCATCCGGATGCGTGCCGCGGGCACGGTCCAGCTGCCACCAGGTACCGCCGCCGAAGCCGGCCAGCAGCAGCACCAGTGCCAGGCACAGGCAGATGACGATGCCCAGGGTATCGACGAACGCGAAACTACCCAGCGCCAGCAGCGCCATCGCGCAGGCCAGTACCAGGCCCGGGCGGCCGTGCCCCGGCACCCGCGCCAGCAGCGCGGTGCGCACCACGTGGGCGAACGAATGCGGATCCTTGGGCGGCAGCGGCACGCGCACGTAGCGATGGCGACCGGACCAGAACACCACCGTGGCCACGAACATCAGCAGGCCCGGAATGCCGAACGCCCAGGCCGGGCCCATGTTCTTCAGCACCAGCGGGATCAGCAGCGAGGCGAACAGCGAGCCGAAGTTGATGATCCAGTAGAAGGCGTCGAAGGCCACCTTGGCCAGCCCCTTGTTGGACTGGTCGAACTGGTCGCCCATGAACGAGGCCACCAGCGGCTTGATGCCGCCGGCGCCCAGCGCGATCAGCCCCAGGCCGAGGAAGAAACCATCACGATGGCCCTCGAACAGGGCCAGGCAGGCATGGCCTGCGCAATAGACCAGGCTGAACCACAGGATGGTGTTGTACTTGCCGAAGAAGCGGTCGGCCAGCCAGCCCCCGAGCAGCGGGAAGAAATACACGCCGATCATGAAGCTGTGCATGATGTGCTTGGCTTCGGCCTCGCGGCCCGGCGCGGTCACTTCCTGCAGCAGCAGCGAGGTGATCAGGAACTGCACGAGGATGTTGCGCATCCCGTAGAAGCTGAACCGCTCGCAGGCTTCGTTGCCGATGATGAAGGGAATCTGGCGCGGCATGCGCGCCGTCGCGGTGGCGGCCGGGGAAGAGGTCGTCATCGTGTCGTTCTTGGAAGGCAAACCCGAAGACTAGCCGATCGAGCCGCCGCGCGCCGCCCCGGGAACACGTGCTGCGCCCGCTTTCCCGCACCGCAGCTTGGCCCGGCGGCCCGCATCCCTTAAATTCGCCTGTTCATCCCTATCCGGAATCCTGGATGCGCCTGTCCGCACCGTTGTTCACCCTGCTCTCCTGCGCCCTGGCCGCCCCGCTGGCGGTGGCCGCGCCGGATGCGCTGACGACGGTGTCCGAACGCAGCGGCTTCGTCGATACCGGCCGCTACGACGAGGTCATCGCCCTGTGCGACGCCTTTGCCGCCCGCTATCCCAAGGCGGTGCGCTGCCTGGAATTCGGCACCACCCCGGAAGGCCGGCCGATGAAGGCGCTGGCGGTATCCACCGCCGGTGCGCTCGACCCGGTCACGATCGCGGCATCGAAGCGGCCGGTGGTGCTGGTCCAGGGCGGCATCCATGCCGGCGAGATCGAGGGCAAGGACGGCGGCTTCCTCGCCCTGCGCGAGCTGCTCGAAGGCCAGGCCGGCAAGGGCGTGCTGGACAAGGTCGTGTGGCTGTTCGTGCCGGTGTTCAACGTCGACGGCCATGAGCGCTTCGGCGCCTGGAACCGCCCCAACCAGCGCGGCCCGCGCGAGATGGGCTGGCGCGTCACCGCGCAGAACCTCAACCTCAATCGCGATTACGTCAAGGCCGACGCCCCGGAGATGCAGGCCATGCTGCGCCTGGTGCAGCAGTGGGACCCGCTGCTCTACGTCGACCTGCACACCACCGATGGCGCGCAGTTCGAACACGACGTCTCGGTCCAGGTCGAACCACTGCACGCCGGCGATACCGCACTGGCCACCGACGGCCGGCGCCTGCGCGACGGCGTGCTGGCCGACCTCGCCCGCCAGGGCTCGCTGCCGCTGCCGTACTATCCCTCGTTCGTGGTCGATGACGACCCGGCGTCCGGCTTCGAGGACAGCGTGTCGCCGCCGCGCTTCTCGCACGGATATTTCCAGCTGCGCAACCGCTACGGCATGCTGGTCGAGACCCATTCGTGGAAGCCGTACGCGCAGCGCGTGCGGATCATGCGCAACACCATCGTCTCGGTGCTCGAGCAGGCCGCGCGCAACGGCCAGCGCTGGCGTACCGAGGCCGACGCGGCCGACCGTGCCCCGCTCGGCGGCCAGCCGGTCGTGCTCGACTACAAGACCGGCGACAAGGCCCATACGGTCGATTTCCGCGGCTACGCCTATACCCGCACGCCCTCGCCGATCTCCGGCGCGCTGGTGACCCGCTACGACGAAACCAAACCGCAGGTCTGGCACGTGCCGCTGCGTGATGACATCCAGCCCTCGGTGGTGGTGGTCGCGCCGCGTGGCGGTTATGTCGTGCCTGCCGCGCATGCCGATTGGCTCGGCGCCAAGCTCCGCCAGCATGGGATCAGCTTCAGCGTGCTCGGCGCGCAGGACGATCGCCCGCTGCAGGCCTTCCGCGCCGACGACGCGCAGTTCTCCGCCAGTTCGGTCGAAGGCCACCAGCGCCTGGCCGCCAAGGGCCAGTGGCATGACGAAACCCACCCGGTCGGCGCCGGCGCGCTGTTCGTGCCGATCGCCCAGCCGCAGGCGCGCCTGGTGATGGCGATGCTCGAACCGCAGGCACCGGATTCGCTGCTGCAGTGGGGCGAGTTCAACAATGCCTTCGAGCGCAAGGAATACATGGAGGCCTACGTCGCCGAGGACGTGGCCACGAAGATGCTGGCGGACGATCCGGCCCTGAAGGCCGAATTCGAACGCCGGCTGCGCGAAAACAAGGCTTTTGCAGACGACCCGCGCGCGCGCCTGGATTTCTTCTACCGCCGCCACCCCAGCTGGGACGAGCGCTACCGCCTGTACCCGGTGATGCGCAGCGACCAGGCGCTGCACTGACTTTCCCCTGACCTGAATCCCCTTCCTTCCGCTTTCGCACGCCCACGAATGAAAACGATTACATGCCTGTTCGGCTGCCTGCTGGCCCTTTCCCCCGCCCTGGCCACGGCGGCCGCGCCGCCACCACCGGCACCGGCCGCGTCCGGCGCCATCCGCCCGCTTACCGTGGTCACCCTCAACCTGTTCCATGACCGCGAGGACTGGCCACGCCGGCGCGTGCAGATCCTGGAGACGCTGCAATACCTGCGCCCGGACGTCATCGCGCTGGAAGAAGTCATCCAGCGCGAAGGCCAGCAGAACCAGGCCCAGTGGCTGGCCGATGCGCTCGGCTACCAGTGGCAGTTCGTCAGCACCGATGCCGCCGGCAGCCCGCTGCGCTACGGCAACGCGCTGTTGAGCCGGCACCGGCTGATCGATGCCGGCAGCGTGCGCCTGGAGCCCCTGGACGACAGCCGCACCGCCACCCGCGTGCGCCTGGACATCGATGGCCAGGCGGTGAACGCCTACGTCACCCACCTGCACTGGCGACAGACCCCCGAGGGCGGTTGGATGCGCCGCCAGCAGCTCGACGACCTGCTGGCCTGGATCGGGCGCACCGCCGATGGCGCGCCCTCGCTGCTGGCCGGCGATTTCAACGCCAGCGACGAGGCGCCGGAACTGGCCGCGCTCGGCCACGGCTTCGACGACGGCTTCCGCGCCGTCCACCCCGGCCGCGATCGCGCCGAGGACACCACGCTCGATCCGGCCGACGCGCCGCCGATGCGCGTGGACCACCTGTTCGTGCAGCGTGGCGCGTTCAAGGTGCTGTCCAGCGAGCGCCTGTTCCGCGAGCGCGACCGCGACGGCGTGCGCGCCTCGGACCATTACGGCGTGCTGACCACGCTGCAGCTGGTGCCGCAGCCGGCCGCCGCGCAGCCGTGGCGCGACCCGGGCCTGTCGCCGGATCGCCGCGCCGCGCTGCTGGTGGACGCGATGACCACGGACGAGAAGTTCATCCTGCTGCGCAGCTACTTCGGCATCGGCGACAAGCGCCCGCCCCTGTCGCTGGGCTCGGCCGGCTACGTGCCGGCGATCGAGCGCCTCGGCGTGCCGGCACAGCAGATCGTCGACGCCGGCCTGGGCGTGACCAATCCCGGCGGCATGCGCGAAGGCGATGTCGCCACCGCGATGCCCTCGGGCCTGGCCCAGGCCGCATCCTGGAACCGTGCGCTCGCCTTTGAAAGCGGCCGCACCATGGGCCGGGAGAGCTGGCAGCAGGGCTTCAACGTGCTGCTGGCCGGCAGCGTCAACCTGCAGCGCGATCCGCGCAACGGCCGCAACTTCGAGTATGCCGGCGAGGACCCGCTGCTGGCCGGGCGCATCGTCGGCGAGTCGATCCGCGGCGTGCAGTCCGAGCACGTGGTCTCGACCATGAAGCACTACGCGATGAATGACATGGAGACCGCGCGCAACTTCCACAGCGCGCAGATCGGCGAACAGGCCATGCGCGAATCGGACCTGCTCGCCTTCGAACTGGCGCTGGGCGTCGGCCAACCCGGCTCGGTGATGTGCTCCTACAACCGCACCAATGGCACCTACGGCTGCGAGCACGACCAGCTGCTCAACCGCATCCTCAAGCAGCAGTGGCAATGGCCGGGCTACGTGATGTCCGACTGGGGCGGCGTGCACAGCGGCTCCAGGGCGGCCCTGGCCGGCCTGGACCAGCAGTCCGCCGGCGAGGTGTTCGACAAGGCGGTGTTCTTCGACCAGCCGCTGCGCATGGCAGTGGACGCCGGCGTGGTGCCGATGGCGCGGCTGGACGACATGGCCACGCGGATCATGCGTGCGTTCTTCGCCGTCGGCGCGTTCGACCATCCGCCCCGGCGCGGGCCGATCGACGCCGGGGCCGGCCTGCGCGCCGCGCGCCAGGCCGCCGAGGAAGGCAGCGTACTGCTGCGCAATGAAGGCAACCTGCTGCCGATCGCCGCCGGCGTGCGCCGCATCGCGGTGATCGGCGGCCATGCCGACAAGGGCGTGATCGGCGGTGGCGGCTCTTCGATGGTCGGCTGGACCTCGCTGGGTACCAATGCCGTACCCGGCCTGGCCCCCACCACCTGGCCGGGCCCGGTGATGTTCCATCCGTCCTCGCCGCTGCAGGCCCTTCGCGACCGCTTCCCCGATGCACGCATCGACTACCTCGACGGCCGCGACCGTGCGGCCGCGGCGCGCCTGGCCGCAGGGGCCGAAGTCGCCATCGTGTTCGCCACCCAGTGGTCGGCCGAGTCGGTCGACTTGCCGGACATGCGCCTGCCCGACAACCAGGACGCGCTGGTCGATGCGGTCGCCGGCGCCAACCCGCGCACCGTGGTGGTGCTGGAAACCAATGGCCCGGTGCGCCTGCCGTGGCTGTCGAAGGTGCCGGCGCTGCTGCAGGCCTGGTACCCGGGCCTGGGCGGCGGCCCGGCGATCGCCGACCTGCTCAGCGGCCGGGCGAATCCTTCCGGCCACCTGCCGGTCAGCTGGCCGGTCGACGAATCACAGCTGCCGCGCCCGTCCATTCCCGGCCTGGGCTTCAAGCCCGCGCAGCCGGCCGGCGACACCATCGACTATGACATCGAGGGCGCCAACGTCGGCTACAAGTGGTTCGACCTGCGGGGCATCAAGCCGCAGTTCGCCTTCGGCCACGGCCTGTCCTATACCCGCTTCCATTACGGCAACCTCAAGCTGGCCGTGCACGGCGCCCGCCTGGTCGCCAGCTTCGACGTTCGCAACGACGGCGAGCGCGCCGGCGCGGCGGTGCCGCAGCTGTACGTGCGCCTGCCCGACGGCGCCGCCGCGCCGCTGCGGCTGGCCGGTTGGCGCAAGGTGCTGCTGCAGCCGGGTGAATCGCAGCGCATCGACGTCGAGGCCGAGCCGCGCACCCTGGCCAGCTACGACGTCGCCGCCCAGCAGTGGCGGATCGCCGCCGGCAGCTACCGGGTGAACCTGGCCCGCGCCGCCGACGCGATCGAAGCACAGGCGCAGGTCGAGCTGCCGGCGACGACGCTGGCGATCGACTGCCCCGATGCGAGGCCGTGCACGGCGCCTGCACCGTGACGCGCTAGCATCACGGCATGTCCCTGCCCTGCCTGCATCGCATCGCCCGCTGGAGTTGGCTGCCGACCCTGCTGGTCGGCGGTTGGGCGCAGGCGCACAGCCCCGTCCTGCCGATGGCACTGCCGCCGGATGCGGTACGGGGCGTGTTCACCGTGGCCACGTTCAGCCTGGCCCATGATCGCGAGCAATGGCCCTCGCGACGCGAGGGCATCGTCGAAGCGCTGCGTGCCCTCAAGCCGGACGTGGTCGCGTTGCAGGACGTCGAACAGACCCCGGAAGCGCCGAATCCGGCCTGCTGGCTGGCCGCGCAGCTGGACTACGGCTGCAGCTTCATCAGCGCCGATCCACCGAGCCGGCCGCGTCGACTGGGCAATGCCCTGCTGACCCGGCGCCCGGTGGACGGCGATGCGGTCGCGCTGCTGCATCCGTTCGAGATGGCCAGCACCGCCGGCATGGTCCGCCTGGACCTCGACGGCCTGCCGGTCAACGCCTACGTCACCCAGCTGCATCCCGGCGCCACCCGCAGCGACGACGGCCTGGTCCGGGCCCGCCAGGTGCTCAACCTGCTGCGCTGGATGGAGGTCACCGACGACGGCCTGCCGACCGTGCTGCTGGGCGACTTCGCCGTTCCCACCGGCGCGCCCGAACTGGCCGCGCTCGGCGACCAGTACCAGGATGCGCGACCGCCGCCCGCGCACGAAACCGACGAGGCACTCAGCTTCGATGGCGAGGCGGCCGCGCCGCTGCCCCCGGGCAACGACCACATCCTGCTGCGGCGGGGCTGTTTCCGCGTGCTGCGCCTGGCCGCGCTGCGCCTGCCCGGCGAGGGCGGGCCGCTGCCCCGCGGGCTGGTGGCCACCCTGCAGGTGATCGGCCCGGGCGCTGCGCCCTGAAAAGCGAAAGGCCGGGCGAACCCGGCCTCTGCTTCATCGCGCCCTGCGCGAAGGATCAGGCGATCGCTTCGTGGTAACGGCGCTCGACCTCGTTCCAGTCGACCACGTTGTAGAACGCGCCGATGTATTCCGGGCGACGGTTCTGGTACTTCAGGTAGTAGGCGTGCTCCCACACGTCCAGGCCCAGGATCGGCGTATTGCCTTCCATCAGCGGGCTGTCCTGGTTGGCGCTGCTTTCGACCACCACCTTCTTGTCCGGGGTGACGCTCAGCCATGCCCAGCCCGAGCCGAAGCGGCTGATCGCGGCCTTGGTGAAGGCTTCCTTGAACTTCTCGAAACCGCCCAGGTCGCGGTCGATGGCCTTGGCCACGTCGCCGACCGGCTCACCGCCACCCTTGGGCGACATCACCGTCCAGAACAGCGAGTGGTTGGCGTGGCCGCCGCCATTGTTGCGCACCGGGCCCTGCAGGTTTTCCGGCAGCGACTTCAGGCGCGACACCAGCTCCTCGACCGGCAGGTCGGCGTACTCGGTGCCTTCCAGCGCCGCGTTGACGTTGTTGATGTAGGTCTGGTGGTGCTTGGTGTGGTGGATTTCCATCGTCTGCGCGTCGATGTTCGGCTCGAGCGCGTCGTAGGCGTAGGACAGCTTGGGGAGGGTGTAGGCCATGTGGGTCTCCTGACTCTCTCGTCCGCGGCAGAGCGGACGTTGCGTTGACAATGTTAAGGACGCGGCGGCCGCTTACCAAGCCCGCGCGTGGGGATGGATCATCCCATGCCGGTGCGCGGCCTCGCGGCGGGGACGCCACGATGCCGCAACGACCGGTTACCCCGGCGTGAACCGCGCGTCGCACCAGCGTCCAACCGCAGGGCGATGCGCATTACCCTTTAGCTTCCTCCCGACCCGGCCGCCGCCCGACCATGATGCGCAGACCCCTCCTGTTGATCGTCGCCCTCGCGCTGCTGGTCGGCGGCCTGTGGCTGATGCGGTCCATGCAGCAGCCGCGCCCGCAGTTCGCGCCCTCGCTGACCGGCGCCGCACCGAGCGCGCAGGCGCCGGCCAGCCGTCCGCCACAGGGCGCCGACCTGCCCGCCTTCCTGCCCGCCGAAGCCCGCCATGCCATCGCCCTGATCCAGCGCGGCGGCCCGTATCCGTACGACCAGGACGGCAGCGTCTTCTCCAACCGCGAAGGCCACCTGCCCTCGCGGCCGCGCGGCTACTACCACGAGTACACCGTCGACACGCCCGGCTTGTCGCACCGCGGCACGCGGCGGATCGTCACCGGCGGCGACCCGGTCGAAGCCTGGTATTACAGCGACGACCATTACGACAGCTTCCGCAGTTTCAGCGTCCCGGCGCAGGTGCAGCCATGAGCGCGCATTTCGACCTCGACCTGGCCGACCCCGCGCAATCGGGCGTCTACCGCATCGACCCGGCGGCCCTGGACACCATGGCCGCGCTCGCCCGCGATGCCGGCCTGCGCGTGCTGCGGGTTGACCTGGCCGGCTGCGCCAGCAAGCGCACGCTGCTGGCGCGCCTGGCCACGCAGCTGGATTTCCCGCACGGCACCGGGCTCAACTGGGACGCGCTTTCCGACAACCTGCGCGACCTGTCCTGGCTGCCGGCCACCGGCTACGCGCTGCTGCTCGAATCAGCCGACGCCCTGCGCACCGGCGCAAGCGAGGACTTCCACGCCCTGCTCGACATCCTCGACGAAGCCGCCAGCGCCTGGTCCCACGCCGGCATCGCCTTCGCCGCCTTCGTCTGCCTGGAACCGGATTCGTAATACAGCCAACAGCACCGGCTGTCGCAGCCACCCCAAGGCCCATTCAACGCCCCTCGAGGGCAGCCCCCCCTGCAAGGGGGCGCGGCGAAGCCGCCGGACCAGGCAAGGCGGGAGTCGGGGACCCAGGGCTCCGCGTCGGCGAAACCCTGGGGATTCATGCCGCGCAGCGACATGGATCACGCATCGAGCTCCTGCCACCGCGCATACGCCGCATCCAGCTCCGCCTGCACGCCGGCCATCGCCTGGGTGTGCGCCGTCACCGCGGCGCTGTCGCGCTGGTAGAAACCCGGGTCGTTCATCGCCTCGGACATTTCCCCCAGCCTCGCCTCCAGCGCGTCGATGCGCCCTGGCAACTGCTCAAGCTCGCGCGCGTCCTTGTAGCTGAGCTTGCGCTTGGCCACCGGCACTTCCGCCGCCGCTGGCGGCGCCGCGGCCGGCCGGGCCGCTTCCCGGGCGGGCGCCATCACCCCGCCGGCTGCCGGTCGCTGCCGCAGCCAGTCGGTGTAGCCGCCCACGTACTCGCCGACCCTGCCCTCGCCTTCCATCACCAGCGTGGAGGTCACCACGTTGTCGAGGAAATCGCGGTCGTGGCTGACCAGCAACAGCGTGCCGGCGTAGTCGGCCAGCAGCTCTTCGAGCAGCTCCAGCGTTTCCACGTCCAGGTCGTTGGTCGGTTCGTCCATCACCAGCAGGTTCGACGGCTGCGCGAACAGCCGCGCCAGCAGCAGGCGGTTGCGCTCGCCACCGGACAGGCGGGTGATCGGCGCGCGCGCACGTTCCGGGGTGAACAGGAAGTCCTGCAGGTACGCATGCACGTGCTTGCGCTTGCCGCCGATCTCGATGAAGTCGGCGCCTTCGGCGACGTTCTCGATCGCGTTCCAGTCCTCGCGCAGGGTGGCGCGATACTGGTCGAAGTAGGCGACCTGCAGGTTGGTGCCGAGCACGATCTCGCCGCGCTGCGGCTGCAGCTCCCCCAGCAGCAGCTTCAGCAGCGTGGTCTTGCCGCTGCCATTGGGGCCGATCAGGCCGATGCGGTCGCCGCGCATGATGGTGGTGGTGAAGTCATCGACCATCACCCGCTCGCCGAAGGCGAAGTGCACGTCGCGGGCCTGGATGACCTTCTTGCCCGACGCCTCGCCCTGCGAGGCCTGCATGCGCACGTTGCCGCCGATCTCGCGGCGCTCCGAGCGCTCCACCCGCATCGCCTTGAGGCGGCGCACGCGGCCTTCGTCGCGGGTGCGGCGGGCCTTGATGCCCTGGCGGATCCAGGTTTCCTCCTGCGCCAGCAGCTTGTCGAAGCGCGCGTTTTCCTGCGCCTCGGCGTTGAGCCGTTCCTCGCGGCGGCGCTCGTAGTTGGCCCAGTCACCCGGCCAGCTGGTGACCTGGCCACGGTCGATCTCGACGATCCGCGTGGCCAGCGCGCGCAGGAAGCGGCGATCGTGGGTAACGAACACCACGCTGCCGTTCCAGCCCTTGAGGAAGCTTTCCAGCCAGTCGATCGCCTCGATGTCGAGATGGTTGGTCGGTTCGTCGAGCAGCAGCAGGTCCGGGGCCGACACCAGCGAGCGCGCCAGCAGCACGCGGCGCTTCATGCCGCCGGACAGGCGGGCGAATTCGCCTTCTCCGTCCAGCTCCAGCCGCGACAGCGTCTCGGTCACGCGCTGGTCCAGGCCCCAACCGTGCGCGGCTTCGATCTTGCCCTGCACGTTGGCCAGTGCATCGGCATCGAATTCAGCCGCATGGCTGAGGTGGTGGAACTCGGCCAGCCACTGGCCAAGCTCGCCCAGGCCGGCGGCGACCACGTCGAATACGCTGCCGGCGGCCCCGTGCGGGACCTCCTGTTCCAGGCGGGCGATGCGCACGCCCTGCTGGACGCGGATCTCGCCGTCATCCGGACGCAGTTCGCCGGCGATGAGCTTCATGAGGGTGGACTTGCCGGCGCCGTTGCGGCCGATCAGGGCGATGCGCTCGCCCGGTTCGATCGTCAGTTCGGCTTTTTCCAGCAGCAGCGGGCCGCCGACGCTGTAGTCGACGTTTTGCAGGGTGATCAAAGGCATCGCCCATTGTAGCGCGCGCCCCCCCTGCTTCCGCCGCCGTGCGTCGCTAGGACTGCAGCGCCAGCAGCCGCTTCAGGCTGTCCGACCACGGCCGCCCGCGGTGGCGGATCCGGTACAGCGGCCGCGACAGCGCCGGCAGCGTGGTCGACAGCGCGACCAGGTGGCCCAGCGCGAGCTGGTCGTGCACCGTGCTGGCCGACAGGCAGGTGATGCCCAGTCCAGCCACCGCGCCCTGCTTGATCGCCTCGGTGCTGCCCAGCTGCAGGCGCTCGTCGAAACCGCCCAGGTGCGGCAGCAGCGCCTGTTCGACCGACTCGCCGGTGCCCGATCCGGCCTCGCGCAGCAGCCAGCGCTGCGCGCGCAGCACGCTGGCGGGCACCTGCCGCCGTCCCGCCAGCGGATGCGAGGCACCGGCCAGCAGCAGCAGCGGATCGTCCCGCCACGGCAAGACCTCCAGTTCGCCCTCGTGGCAGGGGCCTTCGATCACGCCGGCATCGACCTCCAGCCGCAGCACCGCCTCGACGATCTGCCGGGTATTGCCGATCCGCAGCGAGACGTCCATCGACGGCCAGCGCGCCAGGCACTCGGCCATGCGCGGCGGCATCAGGTAGTTGCCGATCGTCGTGCTCGCGCCCAGTCGCACCCGTGCCGGCAGCGGCACGCCATCGCGGGCGCCGCCGAAGCGATGTTCGATCTGCGCCGCATCGTCGAGCAGGGTGCGTGCCGGACCCAGCAGCGCGCGCCCGGTCTCGTTGAGCAGCAGGCGCTTGCCGAGGCGGTCGAACAGCGGCACGCCCAGCCCATGCTCGAGCTCGGCCAGGGCCGCGCTGGTCGCCGACTGCGACAGCGGCAGGCGCGCGCCAGCGGCCGTGGTGCTGCCGGTTTCGGCCACGGCAAGGAAGATCTCCAGCTGGCGCAGCGACAGGCGCATCGCGACATACCCCGATAATCGATTGATACAACCACAATAATCCGTTTCACAAGTAATGACGAGGCGCCCAAGCTGCAGGCCTTCCAACCTGCCATGCCTGCCGTGTCCGCACCCGCCCTCGTTCCACCCGCTCTCCGCGTTGCCCCGCTGCGCGCCCTCCCCGGCCTGCTGTTCTGCCTGGCCCTGGCCGGCATTTCGCTGGCACTGGCCCGCCAACCCTGGCCGCAGGCCCACGGCCTGGGTGCGCTGACCCTGGCGATCGGCCTGGGGATCGTGCTCGGCAACACCGTGTATCGCCCGGCCGCGCCGTTGCTGGAGGACGGCGTGGCGCTGTCGCGACAGCGCCTGCTGCGGCTGGGCGTGGTGCTCTACGGCCTGCGCCTGACCTTCCAGGACATCGGCCAGGTCGGCCTGGCCGGCGTGCTGATCGACGCGCTGGTGCTGGCCAGCACCTTCGGCCTGGCCGCCTGGCTCGGCCCACGCTGGTTCGGCCTGGAACGCGATGCCGCGCTGCTGGTCGGCGCCGGCAGCGCGATCTGCGGCGCCGCCGCGGTGATGGCGGTCGGCCCGGTGCTGCGCGCCCGTGCCGAGCAGGTCGCCGTGGCGGTGGCGACCGTCGTGGTGTTCGGCACACTGGCGATGTTCGCCTACCCCCTGCTCTATCGGGTCGCCGTCGCGCACCTTGGCGCGCTGGCGATGCCGCTGCATTTCGGCGTGTTCACCGGCTCGACCGTGCACGAGGTGGCGCAGGTGGTGGTCGCCGGACGCGCGATCGGTGGCGAGGCTGAAAGCGCTGCCGTCATCACCAAGCTGGTACGGGTGATGATGCTGGCACCGGTCCTGCTGCTGCTCTCGGCCTGGCGCGCCCGCGGCGCGGCCGGCGGCCGCCGCGCCATCGACGTGCCGTGGTTCGCCTTCGGCTTCCTGCTGCTGACCGCGCTCAATTCGGTCATCACGCTGCCGCCGGCCTGGCGCCCGCCGCTGCTGTGGCTGGACGACCTGCTGCTGGCCACCGCGATGGCCGCGCTCGGCCTGGGCACCCGGGTCGCGGCGCTGCGCAGCGCCGGCCTGCGCCCGCTGCTGCTGGCCGCGGCGCTGATGGCCTGGCTGCTGCTCGGCGGGGCGGCGATCAACCTGGGCGTGCTGGCCCTGCTGGGCTGACCCGGCCGGGCCGTTCGGGCGACCGCCGGCACGACCCCGGCGGATCTGCGAAAATGGCCCATGACTGAATTCGCTTCCCTGCCGCTGTCGCCGGCCTTGGCCGCCGGCATCGACGCCCTCGGCTATACCACCCTCACCCCGGTCCAGGCACTGGCGCTGCCGCCGATCCTGGAGGGCCGCGACGTGATCGCCCAGGCCCCGACAGGCAGTGGCAAGACCGCCGCCTTCGGCCTGGGCCTGCTGCAGCGCATGGACGCGGGGCTGATCCGCACCCAGGCGCTGGTGCTGTGCCCGACCCGCGAGCTGGCCGACCAGGTCGGCCAGCAGCTGCGCAAGCTGGCCACCGGCATCCCCAACCTCAAGCTCAGCGTGCTGACCGGGGGCGTATCGCTGGAACCGCAGATCGCCTCGCTGCAGGCGCATGACCCGCAGGTCGTGGTCGGCACCCCCGGCCGGGTGCAGGAACTGGCGCGCAAGCGCGTGCTGAACCTCGGCGCGGTGCGCACCTTCGTCCTCGACGAGGCCGACCGCATGCTCGACATGGGTTTCGAGGAGCCGATCCGCGAGATCGCCGGCCGCTGCGCCAGGGAGCGGCAGAACCTGCTGTTCTCGGCGACCTTCCCCGACAGCATCCGCGAACTGGCGCGCCAGCTCCTGCGCGATGCGGTCGAGGTCACCATCGAAGGCGGCGAAAGCGCGCCCAGCATCGAGCAGCTGTTCTTCGAAGTCGAACCGGCGCACCGGCAGAAGGCCGTCGCCGGCCTGCTGCTGCGCCACTCGCCGGAATCGGCGGTGGTGTTCTGCAACACCCGCAAGGAGGTCGACGAAGTCGCCAACTCCCTGCAGCAGTTCGGCTTCTCGGCACTGGCGCTGCATGGCGACATCGAGCAGCGCGACCGCGAGGAAGTGCTGGTGCGCTTCGCCAACGGCAGCTGCAACGTACTGGTCGCCAGCGACGTGGCCGCGCGCGGCCTGGACGTGGAAGCGCTGGCGGCGGTGGTCAACTACGAGCTGCCGACCGACGTGGAGGGCTACCGCCACCGCATCGGCCGCACCGCGCGTGCGGGCAGGCACGGCCTGGCGCTGAGCCTGGTGTCCTCGCGCGAACTGCCGCGCGCCGAGGCGATCGCCGCCGACCAGGGCATCGCCCTGTCGCTGACGCGCACGCCGCTGGCCACCGGCAAGCCGCCGCAACTGCCGCAGGCGCCGATGGTCACCCTGCGCATCGATGGCGGCAAGACCGACAAGCTGCGCGCCGGCGACATCCTTGGCGCGCTGACCGGCGAGGCCGGACTGTCGGGCGCGGCGATCGGCAAGATCGTGATCCAGCCGACACGCTCCTACGTCGCTGTCGCGCGCGCGCAGGTCGGCAAGGCGCTGGCCAAGCTCGAGGCCGGCAAGATCAAGGGCCGCCGCTTCCGGGTTCGCAAGCTCTGAAGCCCGACTGAGTTCCCGGGGGGAGCGGCTTCAGCCGCTCCGACGGGACACCGGCTTCACGGGTCCGGGCTCGAGCCGCGCCAGTGCGAGCGCAGGCGGGGCGGCGGGCCGGCAGCTATCGCAGGGCCCGGGGCTGCACGCTCTTCCCTTCCCCAGCGCGCCGCGCTTCAGCCCAAGGCAGTCAGAAGGCCAGCGTCGCCCGCAACGGCACGCCGTCCGGCCAACGCGTACGCGCGCCGAGTGCCGGCAGTTCGATCAGTACCGCCGCGCCGAGCACTTCGACCCGGAGCTGGGCGGCCAAGGACAACGCTGCCAGCAACGTGCCGCCGGTCGCCAGCACATCGTCGACCACCAGCACGCGTGCCCCCGGCGGCAACGCATCGGCGTGCACCTCCACGCAGTCGCGCCCGTACTCCAGCGCGTATTCCTGGCGCAGCGTATGTGCCGGCAGCTTGCCGGGCTTGCGCACCGGCACGAAGCCGCAGCCCAGCGCGTGCGCCATCGCCGCGCCCAGGATGAAGCCACGCGACTCGATCCCCATCACCGCATCCAGCCGCGCCTCGCGCCATGGCGCGCACATCGCCTCGATGGCGGCGCGGAAGCCGGCGCCGTCGGCCAGCAACGGGGTGATGTCCTTGAACAGGACGCCGGGCTTGGGAAAGTCGGGAACGTCGCGCAGGTGCGCGACCCAGGCATGGGAGGTCGGATTCATCGTCGTCATCGGGGGTCGGTCGGATCAGGAACTGCAGGACAGCATCGAGCAGCCCGCACGCTCGCGCGCCCATTCCGGGCGGCGGCGCGCCCAGGCCTCGCGGCCAGGCTGGTCGTCGTAGGGATGGCGCAGCACGTCCAGCCAATCCGCCAGCGCGGCGGTATCGCCCTGCTCCACCCGGTCGATGGTTTCCTGCGCCAGGTAATTACGCGGCACGTAGCGCGGATTGGCCAGGCGCATGCGCTCGCGCCGCTGCGCCGGCGACAGCGTGTCGGCGCGCGCGCGGGCGGCATAGCGGCGCAGCCACGCCAGCAGCGCCGCGCTGTGCGCGTCGCGCTTGTCCTCGTCGTAGAAAGCCGGCCCGAGCGGCAGGAGCGCCGGGGCTTCAGGATCAATGTCGAGCAGGCCGCGGAAGGTCAGCGTCATGTCCATTTCCGCCTGCTGCATGAGCTGGCGCAGGTCTTCCATCAATGCGAGGTCAGTGTCCTCGCACACGGCCAGGCCAAGCTTGGCGGCGGCGTTCTCGCGCTCCCGCGCGCGGTAGCGCAGCACGAAGCGCTCCAGGCCGTCCTGCAGCGGCGCCGCGTCGGGGAACAGCGACGACACCGCCTGCGCCAGCCGGCCGAGGTTCCAGTAGGCCACCTGCGGCTGGGTACCGAAGCGGTAGCGGCGGCCGGCCGCATCGGTGGTGTTCGGGGTCCAGTCCGGGTCGTAGTCCTCCAGCCAACCGTATGGACCGTAATCGAGGGTCAGGCCGAGGATGGACATGTTGTCGGTGTTCATCACGCCATGCACGAATCCGACCCGCATCCAGTGCGCGACCATGTCGGCGGTGCGCTCGCAGACCTGGCCGAACCATTCGGCATCGCGCGCGCCCCCGTTGCCGGTGAGTTCGGGGTAGTCGCGCGACAGCGTGAAATCGAGCAGCCGGCGCAGCAGCACGCCATCGCCGCGCGAGGCAGGCAGTTCGAAGCTGCCGAAGCGGATGAACGAGGGCGCCACCCGGCACACCAGCGCACCGGGCTCGGGGCGCGGATGGCCGTCGTAGAACATGTCGCGCACCACCGGCTCGCCGCTGCCGACCAGGCACAGCGCGCGCGTGGTCGGCACGCCGAGGTGGTGCATCGCCTCGCTGCAGATGAACTCGCGCAACGACGAGCGCAGCACCGCGCGACCATCGGCGCCACGCGAGTACGGCGTGCGCCCGGCCCCCTTGAGCTGCAGCTCATGCCGACGGCCATCGCCGCCGACCACCTCGCCCAGGCCGATAGCCCGCCCGTCGCCGAGCTGGCCGGCCCAGTGCCCGAACTGATGGCCACCGTAGTTGGCGGCCCACGGCTGCATGCCCGGCCACGGTGCGTTGCCGGAGAACGCGCCGACGAATGCCGGATCGGCGACATCGCCCGCATCCAGCCCCAGTGCGGCGGCCACTTCGCGCGAGTAGCCCAGCAGTCGCGGCGCCCGCACCGGCGTGGGCGCCGTCGCCGACCACAGCGCGCCATTCACTTCGCGCACGCGCGAGCCGGTCTCCGGATCCCCCGGCAGTTCGGTGATGAAGCGATTGTCGAACCTCACGTGCGCGCACCCGCCAGTGCGAACGGGCCGCCCTGCGCCAGCGCCGCCTGGTAGGACGGCCGTGCCTGCACGCGCTCGAGGAAGCCGCGCAGGTTGGGATGCTGTTCCAGCCCGCCACCGCGTGCGGCCGCAGCCTGCACCGGGAAGCTCATCTGGATGTCGGCGGCGGTGAAGCGCTCGCCGGCGAACCAGCCGCCGTCACCGAGCTGCGACTCCATCCAGTCCAGGTGCAGCTTGACCTGCGGCCCGACGAAGCGGCCCATCGCCTTGTCGACGATCCGGTGGGCGATCGGCCGGGCGAAGAACGGCATCGGCGCCTGGCGCAGGCGCTGGAACACCAGGGTCAGCAGCAGCGGCGGCATCGCCGACCCTTCGGCGTAGTGCATCCAGTAGCGGAACCGCAGGCGCTCGGGCGAGTCGACCGGGCGCGGCGTCGGCGAGATCACCCGCTCGGTGTCGTAGCGCTCGGTGAGGTAATCGAGGATCGCGCCGGACTCGGCCAGCACGTGCTCGCCGTCGACCACCACCGGCGACTTGCCCAGCGGATGCACCGCGCGCAGCGCCGGCGGCGCCAGCAACGTGGCCGGATCGCGCTCGTAGCGGATGATCTGGTAAGGCAACGCCAGCTCCTCCAGCAGCCACAGCACGCGCTGGGAGCGGGAGTTGTTCAGATGGTGGACGGTGATCATGGGCAGGCCGCCAGGGGGAGCGCCGGGGGAAGGTCGATACTAGCGGGCTGGCGCGCAAACCTGCGTGGTGCCGGGCGGGAAGGCCCAAACGAAAAACGCCGGAAGCTTTCGCTTCCGGCGTCGTGGCGACCTTGCGGTGGCCGGCGGGGATTAGACCGCCTGCACCTGGTCAGCCTGCATGCCCTTCTGGCCCTGCACGGCGATGAAGGTGACCTTCTGGCCTTCCTGCAGCGACTTGAAGCCGTTGCCCTGGATGGCGCGGAAGTGCACGAACAGGTCCGGGCCGCTTTCCGGGGTGATGAAGCCAAAACCCTTGGCGTCGTTGAACCACTTGACGGTACCGCTCTGACGATCGGACATTTTACTAACTCCTGAGAACATGGAATGGATCGCGGCCTCCGAATACCGGGGACCGAGACTGTTTTGCAGGCGTTGGTAAAGCGCACACGTTCAAGCGGATCGAAGGATCAACCGCACGGCCACGATTCACGGTGACCACTAGCAAACACAGTGGGGCGCACATTACTAGGGTTTTGGGGAAAAAGCGACCTCCGACCTATTCATCTTCAGCACCGTTCAGCCTGTTTCCCGTCATCCTTAGAATAGCGGCATGAGCATTGCCGAAGCCGCCCCCGGATCCACCCCCGCCGCACCGCGCATCTGGGTGGACGCCGACGCCTGCCCGGCCCCTGTCCGCGACATCCTGTTCCGGGCCGCGGCGCGCACCCGGATCGAGACCTGGCTGGTCGCCAACCAGTGGATCCACACACCGCCGGGCCCCTGGCTGAAGTCACTGCAGGTCCCGGGTGGCGCGGATGCGGCCGACGATGCCATCGTCGCGCGGCTGGCCGCCGGCGACCTGGTGGTCACCCAGGACATCCCGCTGGCCGCCCGGGCACTGGAAGGCGGCGCGGCGGCGATCAGCCCGCGCGGTGAACGGTTCAGCGCCAACAGCATCGCCGAGCGGCTGTCGGTGCGCGAATTCCTCGCCGAGCTGCGCGGCGCCGGGATCCAGACCGGCGGCCCGTCCGCCCTGCACGCCCGTGACCGCCAGGCCTTCGCCGCCGAACTGGACCGCTGGCTGGCGCGCAGCCCGCCGCCCGCCGGTCGGGCCAGCTGAACCCGGACCGGCCCGCACCGCCCCCCTGACTCGCCACGGCCCTTAGAATGGCCGCCCTTTTGCTTCGGCACCCCCATGGCCCTCACCGCCACCATCCGCAAGGCCGAGCTGCAGATCAGCGACATGGATCGCGGTTACTACGCCAGCCACAACCTCACCCTGGCCCAGCACCCCTCCGAGACCGACGAGCGGCTGATGCTGCGCCTGCTGGCGTTCGCGATGTTCGCCGACGAGCGCCTGGCGTTCGGCCGCGGCCTGAGCACCGACGATGAACCGGACCTGTGGCGGCATGACTACGGCGGCGAGATCGAGCAGTGGATCGACCTGGGCCAGCCGGACGAATCACGCGTGCGCAAGGCCAGCAACCGTTCGCGCGAAGTCATCGTGCTCGGCTACGGCGGCCAGGCCTCGGAGACCTGGTGGAAGAAGAACGCAGCCGCGCTGGGTCGCCACAAGAACCTGCGCGTGTTCGACATCGCACCGGATGACTCGGCGGCGCTGGCGGCGCTGATCGCCCGCGCAATGCGCTTCAGCGTGCTGATCCAGGATGGCGAGATCCAGCTGCTGGGCGACGCCGACAGCCTGGCCATCACCCCGCTCGAGCGCACCGCCGCGGCATGAGCGTCACCGACTGCGACGTCCTGGTCATCGGTGCCGGCGCGGCCGGGCTGATGACCGCGCTCACCGCCGGCCAGCGCGGGCGGCGCGTGCAGGTGATCGACCACGCCAACAAGGTCGGCAAGAAGATCCTGATGTCCGGCGGCGGGCGCTGCAATTTCACCAATACCGGCACCACCCCGGCCAACTTCCTGTCGGCCAACCCGCATTTCTGCAAGTCGGCCCTGGCCCGCTACACGCCGGCAGACTTCATCGAGCTGGTCGAGCGCCACGGCGTGGCCTACCACGAGAAGGAGCTCGGCCAGCTGTTCTGCGACGTCTCGTCCAAGCTGATCGTCAAGTTGCTGATGGACGAATGCCAGGCCGCCGGGGTGCAGGTGCGCACCCACTGCGCGGTGACCCGGGTCGAGCGCGGCGCCGAGGGCTTCCGGGTGGACACCGCGCTCGGCCGTTTCCATGCGGCATCACTGGTCGTGGCCAGCGGCGGCCTGTCGATTCCCAGCCTGGGCGCAACCGGCTTCGGCTACGAGCTGGCGCGCCAGTTCGGCCATGACGTGCTGCCCACGCGAGCCGGCCTGGTGCCGCTGACGCTGTCGGGCAAGCACCAGGAGCGCCTGCAGGACCTGGCCGGCGTCGCCCTGCCGGTCGAGGCCCGCTGCAACGGCGTGCGCTTCCGCAACGCGCTGCTGTTCACCCATCGCGGCGTCAGCGGGCCGGCGATCCTGCAGGTTTCCTCCTACTGGCAGCCGGGCGATGACCTGCGCCTGGACCTGCTGCCCGGCGAAGATGCCGAGGCCTGGCTGCGCGAACAGAAGCGCCAGCGCGGCGCCACCGAGCTGCGCAACGTGCTGGCCGACCGCCTGCCCAAGCGCCTGGCCCAACGGCTGTGCGAACTGTGGCTGCCGGACAAGCCGGTGCGCCAGCTCGACGAGCCGGAGCTGCGCGCCGCAGCGGCGACCCTGCGCGACTGGCCGTTGGTCGCGAGCGGCACGGAGGGCTACCGCACCGCCGAGGTCACCCTGGGCGGCGTCGACACCCGCGAGGTGTCCTCCTCCAGCATGGAGTCGCGTCGGGTTGCCGGCCTGTATTTCGTCGGCGAAGTGCTCGACGTCACCGGATGGCTGGGCGGCTACAACTTCCAGTGGGCCTGGGCTTCCGGCCACGCCGCCGGCAGCGTCGCCTGAGTCCGGACCCGGCCGCGGCCGCCCCGGAGCCGGACCCACGTCGCAGCCCGGGGAGGCATGCATGGACGACGCCCGGCGCCATCGTGTATTACAGCGGGTCATGGCTCATGGGGAAATCCGTGGATACCCTGCCGGCCAGCTCTCCCCCGGGCTGACCGGCAGCCGGCTGCGCGCGCGCCGCGCACCGCGACAGGGCAGTCACGCGTCCCCGCCATGCCCCACCCAGTTCCCGCGGAATCCCTGAATGCAGAACGGCAAAGACCTCACCCTCCGCCTGATGATCGTCGATGACAGCGGCGAAAGCGCCGAGGGCATCGTCACGACGCTGCGCAACAGCGGCATCGCGGTGCGCCCCTCGCGACCGCAGGCGCAGGAAGACCTCGCACCCATGCTCTCCGGCCAGATCGACCTGGCCCTGGTCTCGCGCTCGCAGGCCCTGCCGCTGGGCGCGGTGCAGCAGGCGGTCGCGCGCAGCGGCAAGGACATCCCGCTGATCCTGCTCACCGACCGCATCGACGAGAACGAGTGGGTCGAGGCCGCCGCCCACGGCGTGCGTGCGCTGGCGCTGCGCCAGCGGCCAGAACACCTGCTCAACGTGGTCCGCGCCGAGGTGACCGACCTGCAGGCGCGCCGCGGCCTGCGCCGGATCGAGGCGCAGATGCGCGAGACCGAGCGCCGCTGCGACGCCCTGATCGCCTCCTCGCGCGACCCGATCGCCTACGTCCACGAAGGCATGCACATCCGTGCCAACGATGCCTACCTGGAAATGTTCGGCTTCGAGTCGTTCGACGACGTCGAAGGCGTGTCGCTGCTGGACCTGATCGCCGCCCAGCACGTGGAGGACTTCAAGCAGCTGCTGAAGTCGATGAGCAAGGGTGAGGCGCCGCCCCCGCAGTACAAGGTCGACGCGCGCAGCCTGGAAGGCGACACCTTCCCGGCGACGATGGAGTTCGCCACCGCCACCTACGAGGGCGAAGCCTGCGTGCAGGTGGTGTTCCGCCGCCGCGAGGAGTTCGATCCGGAACTGGCGCGCGAGGTCGAGGACCTGCGCCAGCGCGACCAGGTCACCGGCCTGCTCAACCGCCCGACCTTCATGGTCGCGCTGGAAGACGCGGTCACCCAGGCCAGCCGCGGCGGTCCGCAGTCCGGCTTCCTGCTGGTCGAACCGGACCACCATGCGCGGATCCTGGCCGACATCGGCCTGGATTCGGCTGACACCCTGATCGCCGCGCTGGCCAGCCACCTGGCGGCCAACGTGGATGCCGAGGTGCGCACCGCGCGCTTCGGCGAGAACAGCTTCGCGGTCCTGGTCTCCGGCGACCACCATCGCAGCCTGGCCACCGCCGAACGCATCCGCAGCGCGTTCGCCCAGCAGGTGTTCAGCGTCGGCGAGCGCTCGGCAACGGTGACGGTGAGCATCGGCGGCGTGCAGGTCGGCGAGAAGATCGCCAGCATCGGCCAGGTGCTGCAGCGGGCGACCGAATCGGTGCGCGCGGCCAGCGAGCTCGGCGGCAACGGCGTGCAGCTGTTCGATCCGGGCGAGGTCGACCGCGCCGAGGAAGAACGCATCCAGCGCTGGGTCGAGCAGTTGCACGAAGCACTGGTCGGCAACGGCTTCCTGCTGCATTTCCAGCCGGTGCTGCACCTGGCCGGCGAGCCGATCGAGCTGTACCAGGCCTTCCTGCGCCTGGAGCGCAACGGCGAACTGATTTCGCCGGCGACGTTCATGACCATCGCCGAGGAACATGCGCTGATCGCCGACATCGACCGCTGGGTGATCCGCGCGGCGATCCGCACCCTGGCCGAGCGCCAGCGTGCCGGCCACGAAACCCACCTGCTGGTGCGGATCGGCCCGGCCGCCTATTCGGACCCGGCGACCGTGGCGCTGATCCGCCAGGAACTGGCCGCCCACGGCGTGCCGGGCAACCGGCTGTGGCTGCAGACGCCCGAATCGAAGGTATTCACCCACCTTCGCAACGCCCAGCAGTTCCTGGTCGAGATCGGTGCGCTGGGCTGCAAGCTGGGCCTGGAGCAGTTTGGTTCGGGCCTGGATTCGTTCCAGCTGCTCGCGCACTTCAAGCCGGCCTTCCTCAAGCTCGACCGCGGCCTCACCGGCGATGCCGTGCAGGCGCGCGAAAGCCAGGAGAAGATCCGCGAGATCACCGGTCGCGCCCAGCCAGAGGGCATCACGACCCTGGTCGAGTTCGTCGCCGATGCCGCGTCGATGAGCCTGTTCTTCAATGCCGGCGTGGACTACGTGCAGGGTGATTTCATCGGCCCGGCAACGGCGGCGATGAACTACGAGTTCTAGGCACGCCGGCCCACCGCAGGCGCCACACGCCAGCCTGGAACGAGAAAGCCCGCCATCAGGCGGGCTTTCCGTATCGGCCGATCGCGCTGATCAGACCACGGTCGAGTTGGCCGCGCGCAGGGCGGCGATGCGCTGCTCCAGCGGCGGGTGGCTCAGGAACAGCTTGCGCAGGCCCTGGCCGATGCCCCCGGCGATGCCGAATGCCTCGACCTGCGCCGGCAGCGTGCTCTGGCCATGGTTGAGCGACAGCCGCTCCAGCGCGGCGATCATCTTGTTGCGGCCGGCCAGGTGGGCACCACCGGCATCGGCGCGGAACTCGCGGCGGCGCGAGAACCACATCGCGATCATCGTCGCGAACAGGCCGAACACCAGTTCCAGCACCATCACGATGATGTAGTAGGCGAACCCGCGCCCACCGCCCTCGCGGTTGCCGGACATCGCGTTGTCGACGATGCCGCCGACCACGCGCGCCAGCACGATCACGAAGGTGTTCAGCACGCCCTGCAGCAGCGCCATCGTCACCATGTCGCCGTTGGCGACGTGGCTGATCTCGTGGCCGAGCACGGCCTCGGCTTCGTCCTGGCTCATGTTGTTCAGCAGGCCGGTCGACACCGCCACCAGCGCGTTGTTGCGATTGGCGCCGGTGGCGAAGGCGTTGATCTCCGGGCCGTCATAGATCGCCACCTCCGGCATGCCGATGCCGGCGGCCTGCGCCTGGCGGCGCACGGTCTCCAGCAGCCAGCGCTCGGTCTGCGTGCGCGGTTCGGTGATCACCTGGGCGCCGGTGGCACGCTTGGCCATGAACTTGGACATCAGCAGCGAGATCAGCGAGCCGCCGAAGCCGAAGATCGCCGCCATCACCAGCAGGCCGCCGATGCTGGACGGATTGACCCCCAGCAGCGACATGACGATGCCCGCCAGGACGAGGACCGCCAGGTTGGTGAGCAGGAACAAAGCGATGCGACTGAACATGGAAGTACCGACTCCGCGGACTTTCTGAGGGGAACGGCGGTCAATCTGCGGGGCGGCCAACTTGAAATCAAGCGACAACCTGAAAGACGATTCAGGCTTCCATGTCCGACCATTCCTACCGCGGCCGCTTCGCGCCCTCGCCCACCGGCCCCCTCCACTACGGCTCGCTGTATGCGGCGCTCGGCAGCTGGCTGCTGGCGCGCGCCGCGGGCGGACAGTGGCTGGTGCGGGTGGAGGACATCGACCCGCCGCGCGAGGTAGCCGGCGCCGCCGACGCGCAGCTGCGCACGCTGGCCGCGTTCGGCCTGGTGAGCGATGGACCGGTGGTGCGCCAGAGCGCCCGCCATGCCCTCTACCAGGCAGCCCTCGCCGACCTGCTCGCCCGTGCACGGGCGTTCCCCTGCGGCTGCAGTCGCGCCGAACTGGCCGCCAGCGGCGGCATCCACCACCATTGCCTGCACCCCCCGCGCGGCGACCATCCGGCGATCCGGCTGCGCGTGGATGCACCCTGCCGGGTCAGCTTCGAGGACGGCCTGCAGGGGCACATCGAACAGGACGTCCACGCCGGGGTCGGCGACTTCGTCCTCAAGCGCGCCGACGGATACTGGGCCTACCAGCTGGCGGTCGTGGTCGACGATGCCGACCAGGGCATCACCGACGTCGTCCGCGGCGCCGACCTGCTCGACTCCACGCCACGGCAGATCGTGCTGCAGCACGCACTCGGCCTGCCTACCCCGCGCTACCTGCACCTGGCGCTGGTCACCGACGCCGATGGCCGCAAGCTGTCCAAATCCGAGGCCGCCCGTCCGCTGGACGACGCCGACCCGCTGCCAGCCCTGCGCGCGGCCTGGCGCGACCTCGGCCAGGCACCCCGCGCAGTGGCCGCCGCCGGCTCGGTCGACAGCCTGCTGGCGGCGGCGCTCGCCGCCTTCGACGCCCGCACGTTGCCGCGCCACCTGTAAGCGGGTCCCGGCGGACATGGCGGCAGACGCACCGGCCCAACCTTGTCTAGAATCAACCGGCATTCCCGCCTCTCCTGGAGCATCCATGACATCCCGCGTCGCACTGGTCACCGGCGGCACCGGCGGCATCGGCACCGCCATCTGCAAGCGCCTGGCCGACCAGGGCCATCGGGTGGCGACGAATTACCGCAACGAGGAGAAGGCCCGCGCCTGGCAGCAGCGCATGCAGGCCGACGGCTACGACATCGCGCTGTTCAAGGGCGACGTCGCCTCGCCTGAACACGCCCTGGTGCTGGTGCGCGACGTGGAAGCGGCGCTGGGCCCGATCGAGGTCCTGGTCAACAACGCCGGCATCACCCGCGATACGACCTTCCACCGCATGAGCGCCGAGCAGTGGCACGAGGTGATCAACACCAACCTCAACTCGGTCTTCAACGTCACCCGCCCGGTGATCGAGGGCATGCGCAAGCGCGGCTGGGGCCGCGTCATCCAGATCAGCTCGATCAACGGCCTCAAGGGCCAGTACGGCCAGGCCAACTACGCCGCCGCCAAGGCCGGCATGCACGGATTCACCATCTCGCTGGCTCGCGAGAATGCCGCCTACGGCATCACGGTCAATACCGTCTCGCCCGGCTATGTCGCCACCGACATGGTGATGGCCGTGCCGGAAGAGGTCCGCGCCAAGATCGTCGCCGACATTCCCACCGGCCGCCTCGGCAAGCCGGAGGAAATCGCTTACGCGGTGGCGTTCCTGGTCGCCGAGGAAGCGGCCTGGATCACCGGCTCGAACCTGGACATCAACGGTGGCCACCACATGGGCTGGTAAGCCCTTGCCGAGGCCGATGCTGCAGGCACTGTCTGCAGCATGAAAAATCGCGCAAGCACATGCTGCGCAACAATTTTTCCCCGAAATACCCCGCCACCCCTGACTTCCGGCTGTTGCAACCGCTGCTGCACTGCGCCATCCTGCGCCACACGACCGTACCGAGTGACTGCTTTCATGGCTGCACTTCGCATCATCAAGAAGTATCCGAACCGCCGGCTCTACGACACCGAGATCTCCAGCTACATCACCATCGAGGACGTGCGCCAGCTCATCATCGACGGCGAGGATTTCGAGGTCCGCGACGCCAAGAGCGGCGAAGACCTGACCCGCTCGGTACTGCTGCAGATCATCGCCGACCAGGAGCAGGACGGCGAACCCATGCTGTCGACCCAGCTGTTGAGCCAGATCATCCGTTTCTACGGGGATTCGCTGCAGGGCTTCATGGGCAATTACCTTGAACGCAGCATGCAGGTATTCCTGGAACAGCAGCAGCAATTCCGCCAGCAGATGGGCAGCCTGCTGGGACAGACGCCGTGGGCGATGATGAACCAGCTGACCGAGCGCAACCTCGAGCTGTGGCAGGAATTCCAGCGCAATTTCGGCGCGGGCTTCGGCCGCGGTCCCGGCACTGGCACCGGCCCCGGGACGGGGACCGGCGCGCCCTCGCCCGGCCCGACGGCGGCGACCGGCACCAAGACGCGGCGATAAGCCGCACGGCGGGCGCTCCGTCCGATGGGGGCACATCCCGCTGGGCGGGCCGTGCCCCGAAGTCCGCTACGCGAGGCTCGCCCCTCCTGCCCCGCCTGTCCCCACGGCAATCGCCGCGCTCCCTTGGCAAAGGGGCCATCAGCGCGGCGAAGCAGGCGCCCTGCTTTCCAGGATGGCGAGCCGGCCGATCAACCTGGCCGGCCGGAGAGCCCGCGATTACTTCGGGCTGCGGGAAACGCGCTCCACCTTGTAGCCCCTCGCACGCAGCTTCTCGACCACGCCGTCGGCACCCAGCAGGTGCAGGCTGCCGACCACCACCAGCGTCGTGCCCTGGCCGGCCTGCAGGCGGCGCTCCAGCTTCGGCATCCAGCGGTCGTTGCGTTCGACGTTGATGCTCCGGTACAGCGCCGGATATTCCCGCCGCATGTCCATCGCCATCTCCGACCACAGGCGCTCGGCATCGCCTGCGCGCCAGACTTCATGCAATACGCGGGTCTGGCGGTTGCCGTCGCGGGCGTCGTCCAGCGCTTCGGCCAGCATCTGCCGCTGCTCCTCGGCCGACATCCCGTCCAGCAGCGCGATCTGCTGCGCCGCGGTTTCCAGTCCCCCGGTGGGCTTGCCCGCCCGGGTCGCTTCGCGCATGAAGTGCTGGTCCAGCCCCAGCGAGGGGTCCAACCCCTGCGTTGCCATCTCCGACAGGCTCACGGTCAGCGCGACGAACCAGGCCTTGTAGCCGTCCATCGCCGCCGCGGCCAGGCCGTGCTGGCTGGCATAGGCCTCCAGCGCCGACCACTGCGCCGGACCGATGTCCTCGCGCAGGCTGCGCCCATCGGTCCGCAGCGCGGCCTGCAGCATCTGCTGTCCGAGCGCCGGCGACTGCACGTCCTCGGCCGGCAGCTCGAACAGCAGCTGCGAGGAGGCCGCAAAGGCGTCATCCACCTCGGGCGCCAGCGGGTAGTCGTCGGCGCCGAGCAGGTGGAATGAACCCAGCAGGTACAGCACGGCGTCGTCATGGCCCGTGACCCGCCACAGCAGCGGCACCGGCGGTTCCTTCGCCGTACCGGCCGGGACGCTGGACGCGGGCATCGCCAGCGCCGCGCCGGCCAGCAACAGGCCGAGCAGCAACGTGGAGAACCAGCGCGGGAAACGATTGCTCATGGCGGACGGCTTCGATCAGGACTTGTGCTGGTAATTGCGCTCACCCGCATCGACCCGCAGGTCCAGCCGGTTTTCCGGCGGCGGCAGCGGGCAGGTGGCGAACGGGGTGAACGCGCACGGCGGGTTGTAGGCGCGGTTGAAGTCGAGCACCACGTGGCCCTCTGCATCCGGCACGGAGACGTCGAGGAAGCGACCGGCCGGGTAGCTGCCCTGCCCGCTGGTGCGGTCGGCGAATACCAGCATCAGCTCGCGCCCGGGCTCGCCGATCGCCTCCAGCCGGTAGGTCTTGCCATCGCGCTCGAACTCGACCGCGCCGGCATTCGGCTGCGCGGTGGTGGTGCCGGTGATGTCGACCACCGGCAGCGTCGCGCCCACTTCATGCGGCAGGAAACGCCCCTGGATGCGCCAGGACGGATCGGCCGGCCAGTACGACAGTCCGGCGAAGCCGGTGCGCGAGGGGGCATCGGCATGGCGTACCCGCAGCGCGCGACGGTCACCGCGCTGGATCAGCGTCATGCGGCCCTTGCCGTCGTCGAAACCGATCGTCGTCGGGGTCTCGTCGCGGTCGCTGTAGAAACGCACCCGGCCGGTGGCCGGCTGGCCATCGATCGTCAGCGGCACGCCCTTTTCCGGCACGAACCAGACCTCGTTGCCGACGGTCTCGACCATGCCCATCTTCTCCGGACCGACCGCCAGCTTGATCCCGCTGGTGCCGCCGCTGCCGACGTAATGCGCCTTCAGCTCCAGCCAATGCAGCCCGACCAGGCTGGTCCAGCCATCGGGTTGGGTCAGCTCGGCGGCGCGTGAATCGCGCCAGGCCTGGTTGTCGGCGAGGAACTGCGGATCGCCCGCCTGTGCCGACGCACTGTCCGCCGCCCCACCGCCCTGCCCGCCGCACCCGGCCAGGCACGCCAGCGCCACCATCAGCAGACCAACCCAACGCCCCTGCGACTTCCCACTCATCAACGCCCCCGTAAGAACCAACGATCGATTTCAGCCAGCGAGAAACGCGCCCAGGTCGGACGCCCGTGATTGCATTGCCCGGAGCGCTCGGTCGCTTCCATGTCGCGCAGCAGCGCGTTCATCTCCGGCAGCGTCAGGCGCCGGTTTGCGCGCACCGCGCCGTGGCAGGCCATGGTCGAGAGCAGCTCGTCGCGGGCACTGGCCACGCGGCGGCTCTGGCCGTGCTCGCGCAGGTCCGACAGCACGTCACGCAGCAGCGCCTCGGGCTCGGCATTGGCGAGCAGCGCCGGAATGCTGCGCACGTGCAGCGACTGCAGCCCGCCGCGGGTGACTTCGAAACCGAGCGCGGCCAGGGTCCCGGCCTCGCGCTCGGCGACATCGGCCTCGCGCTCGCCGACCATCAGGGTGATCGGCACCAGCAACGGCTGCGCGTGCAGGCCGATGCCGTCGTGGGCGTTCTTCAGCCGCTCGTAGCCGATGCGCTCGTGCGCGGCATGCATGTCGACGACGATCAGCCCTTCGGCGTTCTCGGCCAGGATGTAGATGCCGTGCAGCTGCGCCACCGCATAACCCAGCGGGGGCACCCCGGCCTCGGCCGAGGTCGCCGGCAGGCCGGCCTGGGCCATGGGCATGGCCATCGGCGGCGCGAAGGCATCTGCCGGCGTTGCGCCCGCGCCGCCATACAGGCCGGCATAGGCGCGGGGCGCGTCCTCCACCCGCAGGCCGAGCGGCGACTGCGCCGGGCGCCAGTCGCGCAGGCCGGATTCACCGCCGCCCAGCGCCATGGCCGGCGGCGTGCCGCCAGGCGCCAGCGTGGACAGGGTCGCCGGCTGCGTGGTTTCGGCGCCGGCGCGGGTCTCGGCCAGCGCGCCCTGCAGCGTGCGATAGACGAAATCGTGGATCAGCCGTGAATCGCGGAACCGCACTTCGTGCTTGGCGGGGTGCACGTTGACGTCGACGCGGGTCGGGTCCAGCTCCAGGAACAGCACGTAGGCAGGCTGGCGGCCGTGGTAGAGCACGTCGCCGTAGGCCATCTTCACCGCATGGGCGACGCTGCGGTCACGCACCGAGCGACCGTTGACGTACAGGTACTGCTGGTCGGCGCTGGCGCGCGAGTAATGCGGCTGCGAGATCCAGCCATGCAGGCGCAGGCCGGCGCCACTGTGGTCCACGCGCAGCGACTGGCGGGCAAAGTCTTCGCCCAGCGTTTCGCCCAGGCGTGCGTCCGAATACAGGTCGCCAGGCCGGTAGCGCCGCGAGGGCTTGCCGTTGTGCGAGACCCGCAGCTCGATGTCCGGGCGTGCCAGCGCCAGTGAGCGCAGCCATTCCTCGATGTGCCCGAGCTCGGTGCGCTCGGCGCGCAGGAACTTGCGCCGCGCCGGTACGTTGTAGAACAGCTCGCGCACCTCGACCGTGGTGCCCGGCGCATGCGCGCGCGGTTGCACCTCGCCGACGCGGCCGCCGTCGACCTGCAGGGCGGAGCCATGTTCGTCGCCGGGGCGACGCGAGACCAGGGTGAAGCGGCTGACCGAGGCGATCGAGGGCAGCGCTTCGCCACGGAAGCCGAGCGTGGCGACGGCTTCAAGGTCGTCCAGCGAGGCGATCTTGCTGGTGGCGTGGCGCGAGATCGCCAGCGGCAGCTCTTCCGGCGCGATGCCACCGCCGTCGTCGCGGATGCGGATCAGCCGCACACCGCCTTCCTCCAGCTCGATATCGACGCGGCGCGCGCCGGCATCGATGGCGTTCTCGACCAGTTCCTTGACCACCGAGGCAGGACGTTCGACCACCTCGCCGGCGGCGATCTGGTTGATCAGGATCTCGGGGAGCTGGCGGATGCTCATGGCGCCCGGCCCTCGCGGACGGGAGGCCGGTTCGACACGTTCAGGGGGCCAAGCAGGAGGTTTCGGGGCACGTCATTCGGCGCCGCGCTGCGCCGTCTTCGTCGAGTCAGCGCAGATGATAGCCGAGCTTCAGCGGCTGCCGCCGGCCACCGTGCCTGCCGCAGCTTCCATTTCCGCCTGCGCGCGCGCCGCATACAGCGTGCCCGGCGGTGGCTGGCGGGTGAAGAACGTATTGACCCCCTGCAGCACCGCGCCGGCCAGCTTGCGCTGGTAGGACGGGTCGTTCAGGCGTCGCTCTTCGTCGGGATTGGAGATGAAGGCGGTTTCCACCAGCATGGCCGGCATGTCGGAGGTGCGCAGCACGGCGAAATTGGCCCGCTCAAGCTCCGGCTTGTGGTTGTTGCCGATGTCCTTCAGGCCGCTGAGCACGTGCCCGGCCGCATCCTCGGATGCCTTCATGTGGCCGCTCTGGGCCAGGTCGAGCAGGACGTTGGCCAGGGTGTTCTCGGTCTGCTGCAGGCGCACGCCGCCGACCAGGTCTGCGGCGTTTTCCTTGTCGGCCAGCCAGCGGGCGCGCTGCGAGGAAGCGCCCTTGGTCGACAGCACGAACACCGACGAGCCACTGGCGGCGCGGTTCTCGGCAGCGTCGGCATGGATCGAGATGAAGATGTCGGCGCCAGCCGCGCGCGCCTTCTTGGCCCGCATCGGCAGCGGGATGAACACGTCGGTATCGCGGGTCAGGTAGGCCTTCAGGCCAGGCGTGCCATTGACCTGCCGCGCCAGCTCGCGCGCCACCGCCAGGGTGACGTCCTTCTCGCGCTTGCCGGTCGGGCCGATCGCGCCGGGATCCTGGCCGCCATGGCCGGGATCGATCGCGACCACCAGCGGGCGCATGCCCGCCTTCATCTTGATGCGCGAGGCATCGCTGGGCATCACCGGGCGCGGCGGCTCCGGCGTGCTGCTGGCGGCATCGGCCGCGGCCACGGCGGCGGCCGGCGACGGGGTCATCCCCGCCTGGGCCACGACCGCCGCGGTCGGCACCGGGCTGCCGTTGAGGATGGCCTGGGGCGAGTTGCCGGCCGGACGGTTCGACGTAGACGGGGTACCGGCCGTGGCCGGCGTGGTCGCCGTGGCCACCATCGGGTAGGACGTCGTCGTGGCGGCCGGCGCGGATGCCGCCGGTACGCGCGGATACGGGGTGCTGGTCACCAGGCTCGGCGACGGGACGACCGCCGCGGCCTGGACCGGCTCCGGCGTCGGGCCGTTGGCGCGCTGCACGACGGCCGCGGTCAACGCCGCGGTAGCGCGCGCGGCATCCTCGCGCGCCTGCGCGCTGGTCACCTGCGGCTCGGCCGGCACACCAGCCTGTGGCGGCGTGCCGGCCGCGACGGTCGCGGCCGGCGCGGTGTACTCGCCCGGCCACTCGATGACCAGCCGCGACTCGCCGCTGCCCTTGTCCAGCTGCGGCTTGAAGGCGGCGACCTGGTTGGCCAGGTCGAACACCACGCGGAAGGTGCCCGGCTCCGGCTGGCCGGTGCGTACGGCGGTGACCACGCCGACCGCCGCGGGCAGCTTGAGGCCGCGCACGGCACTGGAATCAGGGAAGTCGATCACCAGTCGATTGGGACCGGCCAGCGACAGGGTCTTGTAGCCGCCGCTACCGGCCAGGCGGATCTCCGCGCGGGTCCCGGTGCTGCCGGCATTGAGCGAAACCTGCTGGATTTCCCCCGCCGAAACGGCACCGCACGTCGCCAGGCCAAGGGCGCTGACGAGGACACGGACGGCGAGCGGGCGGAATCCGGGGGTCATGGCGCGGATTCAATCACCGCCCCGCCCAGAATGCAACACCCTTTTTCCTTAAGAATCCGCCACCTGGGGGAACTTTCTACTGCCCCCCGGCAGGAACCCCGGGTAACTGCCCCGTTTTTTCCAGTGCGCCGAGCCATCCCGCCCCGGTCGGACTGGTGGCGACCAGGGCGAAGCGACGCCCCTGCCCCTCCACCGCCAGTTCAACCCGCAGGTCGGTCGGCGGCAGCGCGCCGGCGCCGCGCTCGGGCCATTCCACCAGCCACAGGCGCACGTCGCCGTCGTCAAGGCCGAGGAAGTCCAGCTCGGCGGCATGGCCGATGCGGTACAGGTCCAGGTGCCAGGCTTCGCCGGCATCGGCGCCGAGCGGATAGCGCTCGACCAGCGTGTAGGTAGGGCTGCGGATCGCGCCCTGCACACCGAGCGCGCGCAGCAGGGCGCGCGCCAGTGTCGACTTGCCCGCGCCCAGGTCGCCCTGAAGTTCCACCAACGCGTGCGCCGGACGCGTTCGCGCCAGCGCCTCGCCCAGTCGCGTGGTGGCATCGGCGTCCTGCAGCCAGCCTTCGAATTCCATCAATGCGCTCCCGCGTTGGCCCACCGGCGCAGTGCCGGCAATACGTCCGATGGCAACAGTCCGCGCTCGCCCGCCAGCGCGGCCTCGTCGGCGGCGACCGAGTGCAGCAGCGCACCAAGCGTGGCGGCTTCGAATGCCGCGTGGCCCTGCGCGCGCAGCGCGGCGATCACGCCGGTCAACAGGTCGCCCATGCCACCGACCGCCATGCCCGGGTTACCGGCATCGACCACCCGCGTCAGCTGGCCTGGCGCGGCGACCACCGTGCCGGCGCCCTTGAGCACCACCACCGCCTCGAAGCGCGCGGCCAGGGTTTCGGCGGCGGCGATGCGATCACGCTGCACCTGCGTCGTCGGCATGCCGAGTAGACGAGCGGCCTCGCCCGGGTGCGGGGTCAGGATCGCATCGGCACCGAGGCGGCGCGGCGCATCGGCCAGCAGGTTCAGCGCGTCGGCATCGACCACCCGCGGCGCGGCGCCATCGATGGTCATCTGCCACAGCGCGCGCGCCCAGTCGTCCTGGCCCAGGCCCGGTCCGATCGCGACCACATCGGCCTGGTGCAGCAGCGGCGGCAGCAGCGCGCCGTCTTCGACCGCGCGCGCCATCACTTCCGGGCAGCGCGCCAGCAGCGGCGCGACATGCCGCGCACGCGTGGCCACGCTGGCCAGGCCGGCGCCGCAGCGCAGCGCGGCTTCGGCACAGAGCATGATCGCCCCGCCGCTGCCCTCGTTGCCGCCGATGCACAGCACGCGGCCGGACTCGCCCTTGTGGCTGTTGCGACGACGCGGCGGCAGCGCGGCGGCCAACGCCGCGCCCGACCAGGCCTGCGCGCGCGGCCTCATCGCCGCCAGCACCGACTCCGGCACCTCGAGCGTGGCCAGCATGCGCTCTCCGACCTGCTCCAGCGCATCGCCGGTATGCAGCCCGAGGTGGGCCACGATGAACTGCAGGGTGACGTCCGCGCGCACCGCCACGCCCGGGCGGGCGCCGTGCTCGGCATCGATGCCGCTGGGCACGTCCAGCGCCAGCACCGGCACGCCGGCGTGGTTGATCGCCTCGACCAGGCGCGCTGCATCGCCTTCCGGCGGGCGGTTCAGGCCGATGCCGAACAGCGCGTCGACGACCACGTCGGCACCGGCCAGCGGGCACGGGAACAGCTCGATCCGGCCACCGCGGGCCAGGTAATCGGTACAGGCGCGCTGGGCCAGCCCGGAGGCCGGACCGCCGCCTTCCGGGTGCACCACCCAGGCGTCGCGACCGGCCAGCCGGGCCAGCGTCGCCAGCACGTAGCCATCGCCGCCGTTGTTGCCACTGCCACAGGCCACCGCGATGCGCCGCGCCTGCGGCCAGCGCTGCTGCAGCAGCTCCCAGGCCGCCGCGCCGGCGCGCTGCATCAGCACGTAGGCGTCGCCGCCGAGCAGCTGCGTGGCCTGCGCATCGATCATGCGCGCGCTGGCGGTGTCATGGAGCGCGAGGGGTGCGTACATGGGCGGGATTCTATACTTGCCGGCATGTCCGCCGTCCCCACCCCCGCCACTTCCCCCGCTGCGCTTGCCGCGCTCGCCGGGCGCGTGCACGAGCTGGCGCGCGAGGCCGGGTTCCAGCGCTGCGGCATCAGCGATGTCGCCCTGGGCGAGGACGAGGCGCACCTGCGCGACTGGCTGGCCAAGGGCCTGCACGGCACCATGCAGTGGATGGCCCAGCATGGCGACAAGCGCTCGCGGCCGCAGGAACTGGTGCCCGGCACGGTACGGGTGATCTCGGTGGGCCTGGACTATGGCCGCCGCGACGACGACGCGGCCTGGGCCACGCTCGAGGATGGCGAGCGCGCCTATGTCGCCCGCTATGCGCTCGGCCGCGATTACCACAAGCTCATGCGCAACCGCCTGCAGAAGCTGGCCGAGCGGCTGCAGGCCGAGGTCGGCCCATTCGGCCATCGCGTGTTCGTCGATTCGGCGCCGGTGCTGGAGCGCGCGCTGGCGCGCAACGCCGGACTGGGCTGGATCGGCAAGCACACCTGCCTGATCGACAAGCAGGGCGGCTCGTGGTTCTTCCTCGGCGAGATCTACATCGACGTGCCGCTGCCCATCGACGCCCCCGCCAGCGCGCACTGCGGCAGCTGCGTGCGCTGCATCGACATCTGCCCGACCGCGGCGATCATCGCCCCGCACCGGCTGGATGCACGGCGCTGCATCTCCTACCTGACCATCGAACACGACGGCGCCATTCCCGAAGACCTGCGCAGGCCGATGGGCAACCGCATCTTCGGCTGCGACGACTGCCAGCTGGTGTGTCCCTGGAACAAGTTCGCCAAACGCACCGACGAACCGGATTTCCGCGCCCGCAACCAGCTCGACACCGCGACCCTGCCGCAGCTGTTCGCCTGGGAGGAAGCCGAGTTCCTGCAGCGCACCGAAGGCAGCCCGATCCGCCGCAGCGGTCATGAACGCTGGCTGCGCAACATCGCCGTGGCACTTGGCAACGCCCCCACCAGCCCGGCCGTGATGGCGGCGCTGGCGAGCCGGCGCGAGCACGCCTCGGGACTGGTGCGCGAGCACGTGGCGTGGGCGCTGGCGCAGCATGCCGGTGCGGCCGATCGGCCATAATCGCGCCATGCCTGCCCGCGAAGACGACATCCTCACCCCCAGCCAGCTCAACACGCTGGCGCGCGACCTGCTCGAAGGCGCCTTCCCGCTGGTCTGGGTCGAGGGCGAGCTGGGCAACGTCACCCGTCCCTCCTCCGGGCACCTGTACTTCACCCTCAAGGACGCTCGCGCCCAGGTGCGCTGCGCGATGTTCCGGCCCAAGAGCCAGTGGCTGAAGTTCCAGCCCCGCGAGGGCCTGCGCGTGCTGGCCCGCGGCCGCCTGACCCTGTATGAGGCGCGCGGCGATTACCAGATGGTGCTCGAGCACCTGGAGGAAGCCGGCGAAGGCGCGCTGCGACGCGAGTTCGAGCAGCTGCGCGCGCGCCTGGCCGCCGAAGGCCTGTTCGACGCCGCGCGCAAGCGCGAACTGCCGGCGCACGTGCGCCGCCTGGCGGTGATCACCTCGCCCAGTGGCGCGGCCGTGCGCGACGTGCTCAGCGTGCTGGCGCGGCGCTTCCCGCTGCTGGAGGTCGACCTGCTGCCCACGCTGGTGCAGGGCGAAAGCGCCGCCGCGCAGATCACCTCGTTGCTGCGCCGCGCCGATGCGTCGGGTCGCTACGACGTCATCCTGGTCACCCGCGGCGGCGGTTCGCTGGAAGACCTGTGGGCGTTCAACGACGAACAGCTCGCCCGCGCCATCGCCGCCTCGCAGACGCCGGTGGTCTCGGCGGTCGGCCACGAGACCGACTTCAGCCTGGCCGACTTCGCCGCCGACCTGCGCGCCCCCACCCCTTCGGTGGCCGCCGAGCTGCTGGTGCCCGACCAGCGCGAACTCGCCGCCCGCGTGCGCCGCGCGCAGGCCCAGCTGCTCGGCAGCCAGCGCCATCTGCTGCGGCAGTGGATGCAGCGCGCCGACCGCGCCGGCCTGCGCCTGGGCGCGCAGTCGCCGCAATCGCGCCTGCAGCTGCTGCGTCGTCGCCAGGCCGATGCCGCCCGCCACCTCGATGCGCAGCTGCGCGCCCGGCTCGACCGCCTGCAGGCGCGCCTGCGTCACGCCCGCGCCCGCCTGCAGCTGCATGATCCGGCGCGGCAGCTGGCGGCGTTGCGCCAGCGCCTGGCCGCGCTGCGCCTGCAACCGCCGATGGATGCGCGGCTGCGCCACGACACCCTGCGCCTGCACGCCCTGGCACGTTCGCTCGAAGCGGTCAGCCCGTTGGCGACGGTGGCCCGCGGCTACGCCATCGTCAGCCGCGAGGATGGCCGCGTGGTGCGCTCGGCCAGCGAGGTCTCGCCCGGTGATCGCCTGCAGGCAAGGCTCGCCGACGGCACGATCGCGGTGCGGGTGGAAGGCGACGGCGCCTGACCACGGCGACGCCGGTCAGGGTACCGGCGGTGCGCGGTTCCAGCCCTGGAGGATGATCTCCGCCAGCTTCACCGCGTCGCGGTCGAAATGATGCCCGCCTGGCCGCTGCACGACCTCGATGCCATGCACGGCCAGCTCGGGGCACAGCGTGACCTTCTCCTTCGCGCCATGGATGCACTGCAGTCGCGCGACCGGCATCTGCAGCAACACCGGTGCGATCGGCGCCTGCTGTTCGTATCCGCGTCCGATCCAGCCCAGCCGCACCTCGAAGTCCGCGTGGCGGGACATCCCCAGCAGCGACACGAAGCGCACCTGCCGACGCTGCGCGTCGGGCAGCCCCTGCCAGGCGAACGGCATGATGTCGGCCCCGAAGGAATAGCCGATCAGCGCGACATCATCGGCATGCCAGCGTTGCCGGTAGGTCGCCATGACCCCGGAGAGATCATCGGCCACCCGCCCAGGCGGCTTTTCGTCCCAGAAATAGCGCCGGCTGTTCCAGCCGACCACCGACACGCCCTGGCGGTTGAGCTCGGCGGCGATGCCCTTGTCGAGCGCGCGCCAGCCGCCATCGCCGGTCATCAGGATCGCCAGCCGGTGGCTGCCCGCCACCGGCAGTTCCACCAGCGGCAGCGGGTCGCCGTCCCGCATCGACGCACAGCCGGCCACGCACAGGCACAGGACCACCCAGGTCCGGCGCCACACGCCCGCCAGGAATGAAGCCATCGCCACTCAGCGCCGGGCGGTATTGCCGTCGGTGCAGAAGCGCTGCCGGTACTCCAGCGCCTTGGGCATCAACGCCTGCAGGTTCTGGATGCGCGTGCCCGGGTCGGGATGGGTCGAGGAGAACTCGGGCTGGCGCTGTCCCCCGCCGGCCTGCTCCATCCGTTCCCACAACGGGATCGCCGCGCGCGGGTCGTAGCAGGCGGCCGCCGCCAGCATCAGCCCGACCTCGTCGGCCTGGGTCTCGTGGCTGCGCGCGTACGGCAGCAGGTAGCCGTAGCCCATCGCCGACATCACCATCTGCTGCTGTTGCGCGTCCATGCCGCTGGCGGCGCCGGCCATCTGGCCGATCTGGGTCAGCTTCTGCTGCGCCATCCGCTGCGCACCGTGGCGCAGCAGCGCGTGGGCGATCTCATGACCCATCACCACCGCCATTGCGTCGGCGTTCTGCGCGACCGGGAACAGGCCGGTGTAGACCGCCATCTTGCCGCCGGGCAGGCAGAACGCATTGGCCTGGTCGGACGGGATCACGTTGACGTCCCAGTCGAAGTCGCGCGAGATGTGGTTCGGCTGCAGGCCGTGCTCGGTGGCGATCGCCGACTCCACGGGGTCGACCTTGGCGATCAGCCGCTGGGCGATCTCGCGCACCTGCCGCGAGGCCTGGGTATCGGGATCCAGCGGATGTTCCTGCGAGAGGATTTCCTGGTAGGCCTGCAGGCCCATCGCCTTCTCGTCCTCGACGCCGAGCGAACTGTCGATCAACACCTTCTCGCCGGTATATGGATCGACGGTGCGGTTGGAGATCCAGTACCAGGCCGCGTAACCGGCGAAGGCCAGCAGCACCCACCAGCGGATGTTGCCGAACAGGCCGGGCCTGCGTACCTGCTGCTGCCGACCATCGAAAGGATCATTGCGCATGGTGGTGGTCCCTGTCGGCGATGCCTGCTATGCCAGCGTCATGGTGCTGCTCAGATGCCGCGCACCAGCCGGAAGCCGATCCTGGCACTGGTGGTGTCCGAATCCTGTGACAACCGCCAGGCGGCCCGGGTCTGCTGTGGCGAATTCGCCCAGCTGCCCCCGCGCACCAGGCGCTGCCGGCAACCGGGGTTGTACCACGCCGCGCCGTCGGCCGGCGCGCGGCGATAACTCGAATGCCAGCAGTCGGCGACCCACTCGCTGAGGTTGCCGCTCATGTCGTACAGGCCCCAGGCGTTGGCGCGGAAACTGGCCACCGGCGCCGGCCCCCAGAAGCCGTCGCCATAGCCGACGAAGGCGTTGGTCCAGTGGCGGCCGCTGGGCGAAACGTCATTGCCGCCGGTGTAATTGCCCGATCCTTCCGGCGGCGTGCCGTCATTGCCCCACGCAAAGCGCCCCTGGCTGCCGGCGCGCAGCGCATATTCGAACTCCGCCTCGGTCGGCAGGCGGTAGTGGCGGCCGGTCTGATCGGACAGCCACTTCGCGTAGGCCTCGGCATCGCGCACGCTGACGTGCATGACCGGACTGTTGGGCGCGGCACGCGCGCCGTTGTAGTCCGACTGCCAGTCCACGCCGCTGTGCCGGGCGAAGTTGCCGCTGCGTTCGTCGTAGACGATCGAATGCCCGCGCCGGGTCGCCCGCGGCCGCGCATTGGCCGACGCCACGAACTGGCCGAACTCGGCCACCGTCACCTCGGTGATCGACATGGCGAAGCCACGCGCGAAACGCACGTAATGGGCCGGGCGCTCGTTATCGGCGGCACCGGGCTCGTCGTCGCCGGCGCCCATGCGGAACGCCCCGTGCGGCACCACGATCATCTGCGGGCCGCGCCCACCGTCACGCATGGTGTCGGTGAAGACCTGGCGCGGGCGGAAGCTGCCGTAATGGGTCGCCAGCTCGAGCCGTTCGCGCAGCGCGGCGGCGACCGGATCGCCCGGCTCGGCGATGCGCAGCACCTCGGCCAGTTTCTCGCCTGCCGGCTTGAGCCCGGCCGGGGCGGCCAGGTCGCGCAGCGCGGCATCGTGGAGGGCGGCGATGCGGGCATGCCGTGCCGCCTGCATCCGCGCACGCGCCGCGGCCACCGCCGGGGCGTCGTCACGCAGCTTGCCGGCCGCATCCAGCCAATGGCCGGCGGCGTCAAAGTCCCAGGCCGCGGCGGCGGCCTCGGCGCGACGGATCAGCCCGCTCTCGGCGGCCGCCAGGCCCTGCCGCGCGCGCGGATCGTCCGGCGCCAGCCGCAGGGCCTCGCGGAAATTGCCGATCGCCCCGCCGCCGTCTTCACCGATGCGATCGTTGCGCAGGTCGTCCTCGCCGGCCCGGTTGAAGCCGAGCACGCGCTGCGCGCGCTCGACCCTGGCCTGGAAATCGCGCGTGGCCGGGTCTTCCGGCGCCAGCGTCAGCAGCACCATGGCCATGCCGCGCGCCTGCTCCAACGCATCGCGCTGGGCCTCGGAACGGGCCAGCAGGTCGCGGCCCTCGGCCAGCAGCCGGCGCTGGGCCTGCTGCAGGCCCTGGCGCGCGGCGCGGTCCTGCGGATCACGGGCAAGCAATGCCAGGTACAGCGGAATGGCGTCCTCGGGCTGGCGGTACAGCCGGCCCTCGGCCAGCGCCTGGGCCGCCCGCTGGCGGACCACGCCGGACGATTCCTCCCCCAGCACCACCGTCGGCGCCTGCCAGCGCTGCACGGTGTCGCCACCGGCATCGCCGATGGTCACGCTCGGGCGCGCGGGTGCCGGTGTCGCCGCCGGGCCGGCGTCAGCCCCGGTGGCCTTGCCGGTCGCCGCTTCCGGCGCGCGGCCACAGCCGGCCGACAGCAGCACCATCAGTCCCACCAGCCCCGCCATCGTCCGCCACCGCCTGTCCATCGCCGCGTCCGGCCTCCCGTGTGTCGCCGGCGCGCGCCGGTCGCAGGCGACGTTAGGCTATCCTGCTCGGCCCGCGCAACGCTGCGCAGTCCCCCAGACACCCACCGTGCCGTATTGGATCCAGCACCCCGACGAACTCGCCCAGCGCCTGCAGCAACGCCCGACCCGCATCGGCCTGGACACCGAGTTCATCCGCGAACGCACCTACTGGCCGCAGCTGGCGCTGGTGCAGATGGCCGTCGGCGACGAGATCCTGCTGATCGACCCGCTGATCCCCGGCATGACCGAGGCGCTCAAGCCATGGCTGGCCGATACCGGCATCATCAAGGTCATGCACAGTGCCAGCGAGGACCTGGTCGCCTTCAAGTGCGCCTGCGGCGTGCTGCCGCGGCCGCTGTTCGACACCCAGATCGCCGCGGGCCTGGCCAATGTCGGCGCCGGCATGGGCTACCAGAAGCTGGTCAACGAGGCCACCGGCACCCTGCTGGCCAAGGGCGAGACCCGCTCTGACTGGATGCGCCGCCCGCTGTCCGGCGCCCAGCTCGAATATGCCGCCGACGACGTGCGCTACCTGTTCGCGCTGCAGGACATGCTGGACGCGAAGCTGGGCGAGCTGGGACGTCGCGAATGGCTCGCCGAAGACGCCGAGCGCCTGCTCGGCACGGTCGAGCGTGACGACGGCGAGCGTTGGCCGCACCTGTCCATGCGCAGCGCCCAGTTCATCGATGCCGTCGCCCAGCAGCGCCTGCTGCGCCTGCTGCGCTGGCGCGAGCAGACCGCCCGCCAGAGCGACCGCCCGCGCAGCTGGATCCTGGACAACGAACTTGCGGTCAACCTTGCCCGCAACCCGCCGGCCGACCAGGCCGGCCTGCTGCGACTGTTCGAGCGCTTCCCCAAGGCCCCGCGCAAGCTGGCCGGCGCGATCTGGGAGGCCCTCGCCACCCCGCTGGAAGACGAGGCCGACATGCCGCTGGCCGCCAACGGCGAGGACAACAAGCAGCTGCTCAAGCAGATGCAGGAAGCCGTCGCCAACCGCAGCCGCGAACTCGGCCTGCCCGATGGCGTGCTCGCTTCGCGCAAGCACCTGGAGGCGTTCATCGAGAGCCGGCAGTGGCCCGCGGGCCTGGGACAGTGGCGTCGCGCGGAACTTGAAGCCGTGCTGGCGCCGCTGTTGCCGGCCTGATCGCAGCGGCGGCAGCCAGTGGACGCAAAGCCCGCTCATCGAGCGGGCTTTTTCTTTCGCGGGTCGATGGGCGACCCTGGGTGTCGGCGAAACTCGGCGGCGGATTCTTACCCGCGCAGCTCAAGCAATCCCAGGGATGCTCATCCCTTCGCCTGGATCCGGATCATGTTCCCCGCCGGATCACGCACCGCGCAGTCACGCACGCCGTAGGGCTGCACGGTCGGCTCCTGGACGATCTCCGCCCCGCCCGCCTGCAGGCGCTCGAAGGTGCCGTCCAGGTCCGGGGTTGCCAGCACCATGATGCCGTAGCTGCCCTTGGCCATCAGTTCGGCGATGGTGCGACGCTCGGCGTCGGTGATGCCCTGGCCCACGCCCGGCGGGTGCAGCACGATCGAGGTTCCCGGCTGGCCAGCCGGGCCGACCGTGATCCAGCGCAGCGGACCGCGGGCGACGTCGTTGCGGACCTCGAATCCGAGCAGGTCGCGGTAGAAGCCCAGCGCAGCCTCGCCATCGTTGTGCGGCAGGAAGCTGGAGTGGATGCTCAGGTCCATGGTGTCGCTCCGTGTGTGTGGTGAGCGCGCAGTCTAGGCAGCATCACCGGTGGCGGCTTCTCGATTCCTGACCGGTCGCGCCACCGCCTTCTCCAGGCACGACGGCAACCCGGCACGGACCTCGGCCTGTTGGCGCCGGTAGGCCCCGGGCGACATGCCGACCAGCTCGCCGAAGCGCGTGGTGAACGTGCCCAGCGAGGCACAGCCCACCTCGAAACAGACCTCGGTGACACTGAGATCGCCCCGCTGCAGCAACGCCATTGCCCGCTCGATGCGGCGGGTCATCAGGTAGCTGTAGGGCGATTCGCCATAGACGAGCTTGAACTGGCGGCTGAGGTGACCGGCGGACATATGGACGCCCTGGGCCAGCGCCTCCACGTCCAGCGGCCGGGCGTACTCGCGATCGATGCGGTCGCGCACGCGGCGCAGCCGTGCGAGGTCGCGCAGGTGCGCGTCAGGGCCGGGGGCGGAGGTCATGCGGGGATGGTGCCACATCGCGTATGACACCGGATTCAGACTTTTCCGCCCGGACAGCCTTCACATCACCTGATCCCGGGCAGCCGCCATCCTACGCATCCTCACCCTGCCCATCCGGGCACAGCACGGGAGGTTCCACCATGGCCGCACGCTATGTCGTCAGTCGCTCCGGAACGCAATACCGCTTCGTCCTGAAGGCCGGAAACAACGAGACCATCCTGACCAGCGAGCTCTACGCCGCCAAGCAGGGTGCGCTCGGCGGCATCGAATCGGTACGCAGGAATTCGCCGGATGATGCCCGCTATGAACGCAAGAACGCGAGCAATGGCGCACCGATGTTCAACCTCAAGGCAGGGAACGGCGAGACGATCGGCAGCAGCGAGCTGTATTCGTCCACCAGCGCGCGCGAGAACGGCATCCAGTCGGTGATGAAGAACGGCCCGGAGGCGCCGGTCGACGACCAGACCTGACCCCGCATGGTCGAGGAACAAAAAAAGCCCGCCGATAGGCGGGCTTCTTGAATATTGGTGGAGCCAGGGAGGATCGAACTCCCGACCTCGTCATTGCGAACGACGCGCTCTCCCAGCTGAGCTATGGCCCCACGAAGGCACTGGAACCGGGTCCACGCGATGCAATCCTCGGATTGCCGGGGGCGCCCCTCCAGCCGGGCCACCATCCACGTGGGAGCGCATTCTAGCCTGATCGCCCGGGCAAAGCCAAGCGCCCGGCTGCGCCTGCGCTCGCATCGGCTAACCTGCAGCCATGCGCCCCCTGCCCCGCGCCTTCTACGATGACGACTCTCTGGTCGTCGCACCGCGCCTGCTGAACAAGGTGCTGGTCGCCGCCGATGGCCGGCGCGGACGCATCGTGGAGGTGGAGGCCTACCGCGGCGCGCTGGACCCGGCCGCGCACTCCTTCCGCGGCATGACCCCACGCACCACGGTGATGTTCGGGCCACCCGGACACCTGTACGTCTACTTCATCTACGGCATGCACTGGGCGATCAACGCGGTCTGCGGCGGCCCGCTGCCGGGCCATGCGGTACTGCTGCGGGCAGTGTCGCCGCTGCGCGGGCTGGAGGCCATGGCGCAGGCGCGTGGCACCGCGGTCCCGCGCCTGCTCGCATCCGGACCCGGGCGCCTGGCCCAGGCATTCGGCGTGCAGGGCCACGACAACGGGCTGGACCTGTGCCGGCGTGGCTCGCGGCTGTGGATCGGCGATGACGGCACCCCGCCCCCGGAAATGCCGGTGGCCTCGCCGCGGATCGGCATCAGCAAGGCGGTCGAACATCCCTGGCGCTGGCATGTGGACGGCGACGCGCACGTGTCGCGCGCTCCATCGCGGCGGCGCGACTGAGGCGCCCTCAAGCGATGCCGGCGGGCGGCATGGCGGGCGTGCGCGCGCCGCCGGCGCGCAGGTACCGGCGAGCCTCGGCGGCCCGCGCCGGGTCCAGCCCCGGCAGTTCGACGAAGGCATCGGCGACCCATGCCGCGACCGGCACGCCGTCGAGGTAGAGCACCCGGTTGCCGGGCACGCGTGCGATGCGCTCGCCGGCCAGCACGCTGCCAAGCAGGTTGGCCGGGTCGCAGGCGGACACGCAGGTCCAGCGTCCCTCGGCGTCGCTGCGGCGCACCTGGCGCAGCAGTCCGATGGCGTCAGGCAGGGCGAACTGCTCGCCGGACAGGCCACTGATGAAGCGGCCGCCGCGGATCTCCCCGCGCGCCTCCAGGCGCTGGTAGACGCGCAGCAGTTCGCGCCACGGTGGCAGCCATGCGGCCTCGCGTTCGAGCAGGCGCCAGCAGATCACGCCATGGCGGCGCAGCAGGGCCCGGGCAAGGTGCTCGACGGCCTCCCCGCGCCATTCGATTTCCTCGGCGCGATCGGCAGCCACCGCCGCCGGTCGCAGCAGCGCCCAGCGGCCCGCATCGCGGATGCCATGCAACGACAGCCGCCGCCGTTGCCGCGACAGCGCCGAGGGCCGCTTGGACGCGGGCACCAGCAGCGCGCGCAGGCCTGCATAGCTGTCGCAGTGCACGCGGCCGCGGGTGACCAGCTCGGCGAGCGCGTCTTCCAGTTCGGTGGCGATCATGTGCAGGCCGTCGGCGATCTCGTCGAAAAAACTGGCGCCGTGCGTGGCCAGGTATCCGGCCACGCGGGCGGCGCGCGAGCCCAGCGGCGCTTCGTCGTCCTGTGGCGCGCCCGCCAGCTGGCTCCAGCGCGCGCCCTCGCGACGCGGCAGCAGCACCAGCGGTGTCGCCCGCAGGCTGCCGCTGCCGCCACGCGCGGTTGGCGACGGGCGCAGGCGACGCCAGCTGATCCGCCCGGCGGTGCACAGCTCATCCAGCCAGGCCGGCTGGTAGTCGCGCACGCGGGCGGGCAGCAGCTCCGACTCCCAGGTCGCCGCCGGCGCCTCGAAACCCTCGAGCTGGCCGAGCACGCCGGCCAGCGATTCGGGTCCGGTGACGCGGGTGGATTCGTCCACGCGCTGCCACTGGAACAGGAAGCGGGCATAGTCGCGCGGCGTCACCGGATCGATCTCGCGGCGCAGCCGACCCAGCGTGTAGCGATGGATGCGCGCGAGCAGGTGGCGTTCGCACCACTCATCGGCGAGCGCGCCAGGGCTGAAGCGGCCAGCCATCACGTAGCCCTCGCGGCGCAGCGCGAACAGCGCCTGCTCCACCTCGCCCGCAGGTAGTTGCAACGCCGCGGCCAGGTTCGCCAGATGGGTGGGACCGAGCCCGGACAGGCGCGCACGCACCAGCTCGCGCAGCGCCTCCTGGCGATCCCATGCCGCCACCCGGCACTCCGGCGGAATCCGCAGCGCCGGCTGTGCGCTGGCATGGGGATACAGCGGCGCGAACTGTTCGAACCGCTCCACGCTGACCCACAGTGCGCCGCCATCGGCATGCAATGCGCTTGCCCTCCCCTCGTCCGCGAGCGCCTGCAGCCACTCGGGCCAGCCGGGCGCATGGCCAGCCTCATCGGCACCGATCACGCCAAGCGATGCCAACGCCTCATGCATCTCTTCCCGATCGCGCGGCTGCGGCCATGCCTCGGCGCGCACCGCCTCGATCGCCTCCGGATCCAGCCGGCCGAGGTCATCGGCGGCCTGCGGATCCTGGTAGCGACGGCTCTGCACGGCCTGGGTGCGGCGCTCCTCCAGCGGGGCATCGTCGAGGAAGGCATAGGGCCGCGCATTGAGCGCCTCGGCGGCCAGTGGCGACGGCGCGGCCAGGTCGCGCGCGACCACGCGGATGCGACCGGCCTCCAGCCCACGCAGCACGTCCAGCCAGCCTTCGGTATCCATGGCCTCGTGCAGGCAGTCGTGCAGGGTCTGCGCGACCAGCGGGTGGTCGGGCACCTCGCGCTCGCCGACGATGTTCTCCAGGCAGGCGACCTGGTCGGGGAACACGGTGGCCAGCAGGTCCTCGGACTTCATCCGCTGCAGCTGCGGCGCGACCTTGCGGCCACCGGAAAAGCGCGGCAGTGCCATCGCGTTGGTGGCATTCCAGCGCCAGCGCACCCCGAACAGCGGCGCATCCAGCAGCGCCTGCACCAGCACGTGCTCGGCCGAGGACGAATGCAGGTAGCGGGCGACCTCGACCAGGTCGAAGCTGTGGCTGGTCGACAGCGACAGCACGATCGCGTCCTCGGTGGCGGCGGCCTGCAGCTCGAAATTGAACGTGCGGCAGAAGCGCTTGCGCAGGGCCAGGCCCCAGGCGCGGTTGACCCGGCTGCCGAATGGGGTGTGGATGACCAGCTGGGTGCCGCCACTGTCATCGAAGAAGCGCTCCATCACCACGCACTCGTGGCTGGGCAGCGCGCCCAGCGCGGCTTCGGCCTGGGCCAGGTAATCGAGCAGCTGGCGCGCGGCCTCATCGCCGAGGCCCAGCCCATCGGCCAGCCAGGCCTGCGTGGATGCGCGTCCCTCGCCGGCCAGCCGCTCGCCGACCTGTGCGCGCAATCGCGACACGGCCAGCGACAGCTCGTCGCTGCGCCCGGGCGCTTCGCCCAGCCAGAACGGGATGTTCGGCGGCACGCCGCGCGCATCCTCCACCCGCAGCCGCCCCGGCTCCACGCGCAGGATGCGGTAGCTGGTATTGCCGAGCTGGAACACATCGCCAGCCAGGCTTTCGATCGCGAAATCCTCGTTGACCGTGCCGATGTTCTCGGCCTGCGGCTCGAGCAGCACCGCGTAGTCGCCGGTCTCGGGAATGGTGCCGCCGGAGGTCAGCGCGGTCATACGCGCGCCGCGACGCGCGCGCAGGCGCCGGTGCACGGCATCGCGGTGCAGGTAAGCGCCGCGCGGCCCCATGCGCGTGCTGAAGCCATCGGCCAGCATGCGCACGACCTCGTCGAAGCGCTCGCGCGGCAGCCGCGCATAAGGCCAGGCGCGGGTCACCAGCGCGAACAGCGCATCCTCGTCCCAGTCCTGGCTGGCGACCTCGGCGACGATCTGCTGCGCCAGCACGTCGACCGGCGCTTCGGGAATGCGCAGCGCGTCGAGTTCGCCGCGGCCGACCGCATCGAGCAGCGCGGCGCACTCGACCAGCTCGTCGCGCGAGGCCGGGAACAGCCGTGCCTTGGGCGTGCCGCCCACCGCGTGCCCGGAACGACCGGCGCGCTGCAGGAACGTGGCGATCGAGCGCGGCGAGCCAAGCTGCACGACCAGGTCGACATCGCCGATGTCCAGGCCCAGTTCCAGCGACGCGGTGGCGACCAGCACCGTGAGTTCACCGGCCTTGAGCCGGCGTTCGGCGGCCAGGCGGGTCTCGCGGGCCAGGCTGCCATGGTGGGCGGCGACACGATCGGCGCCGAGCCGCTCGGCCAGGTGGCGGGCGGCGCGCTCGGCCATGCGCCGCGTATTGACGAACACCAGCGTGGTGCGATGCCCGCGCGCCAGGTCGGCGACGACATCATAGACCTGCTGCCACTGGTCACCGGACATCACCGCCGACAGCGGCGTCGGCGGCATGCCGAGCGCCAGGTCGCGCTCGCGTGCGTAGCCGATGTCGACAATCGCGCAATCGGGCACCTCGTCATGCACGTGACCGGCGCCCACCAGGAAGCGGGCGACCTGCTCGATCGGCTTCTGCGTGGCCGACAGGCCGATGCGCTGCTGCGGCTGCGCCCCGGCCAGCGCCTGCAGCCGCTCCAGGGTCAGCGCGAGATGGCTGCCGCGCTTGTCGGCGGCCACCGCGTGGATCTCGTCGACGATGATGCTGCGCACGTGCCGGAGCGACTCCCGCCCGGATTCGGAACCCATCAGCACGTACAGCGATTCGGGCGTGGTCACCAGGACGTGCGGCGGCCGCTTGCGGGCCTGGGCACGCTCGCGTTGCGGGGTATCGCCGGTGCGAACCGCGGCGCGGATTTCCACGGCCGGCAGCCCGTCTTCGGCGAGCTGGTCGGCGATTCCCTGTAGCGGCGCTTCCAGGTTGACGTGGATGTCATTGGACAGCGCCTTCAACGGCGAGACATAGACCACCCGGGTCTGGTCGGGCAGCACGCCATCGTTGGCCAGGCCTTCGCGCAGCAGGCCGTCGATCGCCGCCAGGAAGGCGGTCAGGGTCTTGCCGGAGCCGGTCGGTGCGGCGACCAGCGTGTGGCGGCCATCGAGGATCCGCGGCCACGCCTGCGCCTGCGCCGCGGTGGGCGCGCCGAAGCGCCGCTGGAACCAACGGGCGGTGACGGGATGGAATCGGCTCAGTACCGGGTGCATGCCGGACCTCGGGGAAGCGCCCTGGCAGGGTAGCGCCATGGGCGGGACAAACCCTGAAATGGGGCCCCTGCCAGCCGGCGCCAATGGCCGTTGCGGTCCGGCGGGTGAATCGGTTCAGGGCGCAGCGGGTGGATTGTCGGCCCCGGCGCCGGCTGGCACAGTGCCGGGATGACCCTGATCGTCCTGATGATCCTCGCCGCGGCCGGCTTCGCCTGGTGGAATGCCGCCCGCGCCGCCGCCGAACGGGCCGAAACCCTCGGCCGCAACGCCTGCCGCGCCGCCGACGTGCAATGGCTCGACCAGAGCGTGCACGCCATCGGCATACGCCTGTGCCGCCTGCCCGGCGGCCAGCTCGGGGTCGAGCGGACTTTCCGCTTCGATTACTCGCACGATGGCATCGACCGCCAGCACGGGCGCCTGGTCCTGCGTGGCGGCGAACTGGTGTCCTTCACCGGACCGTCGATGGCCACGGTGACGCCGCTGCGGCGGCCGGCCGGGGAAGACTGATCCCCGCCGGCCCGGCGTTTACTTCACCACCCGCAGGTGCGGGCGCTTGCCCGCCGGCGGCGGCGGAGTGTCATCGGGATCCGGCGCGTCGGCAGCGCCCTCCTCGTCCTCATGGGCGGTCCCGCCGGTGCCCGGCAGGTCATCCGGCAGCGCCATGCCCTGGCCGGTCTCGCGGGCGTACACGGCCAGCACCGCTGCCATCGGCACCTGCACGGGGTAGCTGACGCCGCCGAAGCGGGCGGTGAAGCTGATGCCGTCGTTGTCGATCTGCAGGCGCACCACGGCGCGCTCGGCGATGTTGAGGACGACGCGGCCGTCCTTGATCGCACCCGTCGGGACCTGCACGCCGGGCAGCCCGGCGTCGACCATCAGGTGCGGGGTCATCTGGTTGTCGTTGATCCACTCCACCAGAGCCCGCAGCAGGTACGGGCGGTGGCTGGTCATGCGGGGAAAGTCTTCGCTCATGCGTGACAGTTTACGCGCCCGCACCGTGCCGCGGCCACGCCGCGACGGGGGCCGGTGCGGCCCCGGTACAGCCGCCGGCTCAGACCGGCAGGTCGCGCAGCTTCTTTTCCTGGTCGGTCAGGCTGCGGATGAAACCCGGGTTGCGGAAGATCCGGTTGCCATAGTCCTCGATCGCCTTGCCGTCCTTCGGCAACGGGATGTCCAGCGACTGCAGGCGCCAGATGATCGGGGCCATGGCGCAGTCGGCCAGGCTCATTTCCGGGTTGAGGAAGAACTTGCTGGCCTTGAACAGCGGTACCGAGGCGGTCAGCAGTTCCTTGAGCCGCTTGCGACCGGCTTCGGCCTGGGTCTTGTTGCCGAGCTGGATCGCCTGCACCTGCGGCACCCAGTCGTGTTCGATGCGCAGCATCGCCAGGCGCAGGCGCGCACGCGAGAGCGGATCAACCGGCATCAGCGGCGGATGCGGGTAGCGCTCATCGAGGTACTCGCTGACGACCGAGGCCGCGTACAGCACCAGTTCGCGCTCGACCAGGGTCGGCACGGAGTGGTAGGGATTGAGGTCGATCAGGTCTTCCGGCGGATTCTGCGCATCGACCGGCACCAGATCGTAAGTGACGCCCTTGGCCGCCAGCACCAGGCGAACGCGATGACAAAGGACGTCGTCGTTCGAGGAAAACAGCGTCAGGGTATTCCGCATGCGCACACTCGTCGCCATTCAAGGCTCTCCAACGACCGGAATCCGCCGGTCGCATCGGCGCCACCGACCCCTTGCCGGTGGTCGCCCCGTTTCCCCGAGTGTGCAATTTGTCGTCACAAAAGCCAATAGCGACACTGCACCCGGGACAATGCCGCCGCGCCCGGGCGCGGCGGCGGCCTCAATGCACGTCCTTCCAGTATTCCTTCTTCAACAGGTAGGCCAGGAAGGTCAGGAAAGCCAGGAACAACACCACCCACACACCCATGCTCTGGCGCTTGAGCGCGGCCGGCTCACCGGCGTACTCGAGGAAGTTGGTGATGTCGCGCGCGGCCTGGTCGAACTCGGCCGGGGTGAGCTTGCCGGGCGTGGCGAGCTTCAGGCCCACCACCGGCTTGTCCATGCCCGGCGCTTCCGCCTCGCCGTATTCCGGCTGCTGGATGCCCTGCAGCTCCCACAGCGGGTTGGGCATCGAGACGTTGGGAAACAGCTTGTTGTTCCAGCCCAGCGGCCGGCTCTGGTCCGGATAGAACGACTTCTGGTAGGTGTACAGCCAATCCGCACCACGCACGCGGGCGATCAGGCTCAGGTCCGGCGGTGCCTTGCCGAACCATTGCGTCGCCCCGTCCCTGGGCATCGCCGCCTCGATGTGGTCACCGATCTTGGCGCCGGTGAAGTTGAGGTGGTTCATCACCTCTTCCTCGCTCAGCCCGAGGTCGCTGGCCATGCGCGAATAGCGCAGGTACTTCAGCGAATGGCAGCCGGAACAGTAGTTCATGAACAGCTTGGCGCCGCGCTGCAGCGAGGCGCGGTCGCCGAGGTCGTTGCCGGCCTGCAGCAGGCCGCCGCCTTCATTGGCAGCAGCGTTGGCGATCATGCCCGCACCGAGCAGCAGGCCCGACGCCAGCAGCGCCAGGCGGGTGTTCCATCGCGTCTTAGTCATGCGTCGTCACCCGTTCCGGCACCGGCTTGGTCTTGTCCAGCTTGGTCCACAGCGGCATGGTGATGAAGAAGGCGAAGTACAGGAACGTCAGCACGCGCCCGATGTAGGTCTCGTGGATGTCGGTGCCCGGGCCCGAGCCGATGATGCCCAGCCACACGAAGCACACCGCCAGCACGCCCAGCGCCACCTTCGAGATCCAGCCGCGATAGCGGATCGACTTGACCTTGGCCTTGTCCAGCCAGGGCACCAGGAACAGGATCGCGATCGCCGAGAACATCACCAGCACGCCGCCGAGCTTGTTCGGCACCACGCGCAACATCGCGTAGTACGGCGTGTAGTACCAGACCGGCTTGATGTGCTCGGGCGTCACCAGGCGGTTGGCCTCGGTGAAGTTGTCGTGCTCGAGGAAAAGCCCGCCGAAACCCGGGGCGAAGAAGATGATGAAGGCCGCCAGGATCAGCAGGAACCCGACGCCGACCATGTCCTTGACCGTGTAGTACGGATGGAACGGGATGCCGTCGGCCGGCTTGTTCGGATCCCAGCGGTTGCCCTTGGGCCCCTTCTTGATCTCCACGCCGTCGGGATTGTTCGAACCGACTTCGTGCAGCGCGCCCAGGTGCAGCACGACCAGCAGCAGCAGGACCAGCGGCAGGGCGATCACGTGCAGGGCGAAGAAGCGGTTGAGCGTGGCGTCGCTGGGCAGGTAGTCACCCATGATCCACTCGGTCAGGCCGTTGCCGATCACCGGGATGGCGCCGAACAGCGAGATGATCACCTTCGCGCCCCAGAACGACATCTGGCCCCACGGCAGCACGTAGCCCATGAAGGCCTCGGCCATCAGCACCAGGTAGATCAGCATGCCGAGGATCCACACCAGCTCGCGCGGCTTCTGGTAGCTGCCGTACATCAGCCCCCGGAACATGTGCAGGTAGACGACGATGAAGAACAGCGAGGCGCCGGTGCTGTGCATGTAGCGGATCAGCCAGCCCCACTCCACGTCGCGCATGATGTACTCGACCGAGGAGAACGCTTCCGCCGCACTGGTCTTGTAGTGCATGGTCAGGAAGATGCCGGTCACGATCTGGTTGACCAGCACGACCAGCGCCAGCGAGCCGAAGTAGTACCAGAGGTTGAAGTTCTTCGGCGCGTAGTACTCGCTGACGTGCTTGCGGTAGACCGGCATCAGGCCCGGGGCGCGGGCATTGACCCAGTCGAACACGCCGTTGGCGGTACGGACAAGGATGTTGGCCATGCTCAGGCTGCCCCCGTGGTGGTGGGCGCGCCGCCAGATGACGGATCCACGCCGATGATGATCGTGTTGTCGTCCTGGTAGTGGTGGGGCGGCACCAGCAGGTTGATCGGCGCGGGAACGCCGTCGAAGACGCGACCGGACATGTCGAAGCGCGACTTGTGGCAGGGGCAGAAATAGCCACCCTTCCACTGCGCGTCGTACGGTTCGGGCCGGATCTCGGCCACCATTTCCGGCGAACAGCCCAGGTGCGTGCACAGCCCGACCAGTACTGAAACCTGCGGCTTGATCGAACGGAACTCCGGGTTGTCCAGCACGTAGACCGGCTGCTGATCCCTGTTCAAGGACTTGGGATCCTTGAGCCGGTCGTCCAGCGAAGGCAATGCATCAAGCATCGCCTGGGAGCGCTTGACGATCCAGATAGGCTGGCCACGCCACTCCAGGATCAGCCGTTGGCCTTCCTGCAGGGCGCTGATGTCGGCGGTCACCGGGGCGCCGGCCAGCTTGGCACGGGCGCTCGGATTCCACGATTTGATGAACGGTACTGCGAGAAACCCTGCACCTACCGCACCGACCACAGCGGTTGTCGCGGTCAAAAACCGACGACGCCCCGTGTTGGCGGGCTCGTTAACCCCATCGTTGGCCATCCGGCTCTCCGATTCTTGTTTTTAGGTAGCTTGAGGCTGCCAGCGGCCCGCTGGGGGTCGAGCCGCGAAAGTAAATCCGGGCCGACTATAGCGGAACCCTTAATGGCCACACAATGCATCCGCGGATCAGTGACGCGTTGCACATCCCGTCCGGGCTACTGGGCACTGGCCAGGGCGCCGCGATATCGGTCGGCCAACACGCCGACACGCTGCACATAGCGCTGCGTCTCGCTGTAGGGCGGCACGCCGCCATGGCGGTCGACCGCGCCTTCGCCTGCGTTGTAGCCGGCGGCCGCCAGCTGCAGGTTGCCGTTGAAGCGCTTCAGCAGCCAGGACAGGTACTGCACGCCGCCACGGATGTTCTGCGATGCATCAAAGGAATCGCTGACGCCGAACCGGCGCGCGGTCGCCGGCATCAGCTGCATCAGCCCCTGCGCGCCGGCGCGGCTGAGCGCGGTCGGGTTGTAGGCGGACTCGGCATGGATGATCGCCCGCACCACCGCCTCGTCGACCCCGAACTCGCGCGCCGCCGCGGCGATCTCGGTCGAGTAGGCACTGGTGTTGAGCCGCACCGAGCCGAAGTTCACCCCCGGATTGAGGGCGCAGGCATAGCAGGTCTCGATGTAGCTGTAGCGGATCGTGCGCAGCCCCTGGACGCTGGCCATCTGCGTCGGCCGGGCACTGGTGTAGTGACGCACCCCGTCCTGCATGTAGGAGTAGACCTGGCCGCTGACCACGCGGCGCGGCGGCTTGCCCGGACTGGCCATCGGCAGCGGCGCCGGGGTGATCGCCTTGGACGCCAGGCTGGCGTCGATCGCGCTGGCCGAGGTGGCGGGGGCGGCCGCATCGGGAATACCCGGGGCCGCCACCGGAGCGACCCGCGCCAGGCCCGGTGCCGGGGACATCGCCTTGGCCGTGGCGGCGGCGGGCGCCGACGGCGACCGCGGCGCGGCGGCCCGGCGCCTGGCATTGCTGAAGGAACCGACCACGCTGCAGGTGGCACCGGCTGGTCGCTTGCTGACGTAGCTGGGGACACCATCGCTGCCAACGCACTTGTATACGGTGCCGGCGCTGGCCGGCGCGACCGGCAGCGTGATGGCGAGCAGCAGCCCCAGGATCCCCAAAATCCCCTTCATGGCCGCGAGTATCCGGGCTGGCGGGAGCGATGCCAAGCGCCGCGTTACAATGCCCGGCTAGTCCGGCCCCACCCCGCTTCCCGGGGCCGCCCGCCCGCCACCCGTCTGGAATAACCGCCATGCCCGGGACGCCCGCCGTCGATTCCCCCGCCACGTCCGTCGTGGATTCCCCCGCCAGCCCGCCAACCCTGGTCCCGCTGCCCGGCAGCCGCCGCGCCATTCCCGGCGGCGCCCGTGGCAAGCTCTACATCAAGACCCACGGTTGCCAGATGAACGAGTACGATTCGGCGAAGATGGCCGACGTTCTTGCAGATTCCGAGGGCCTGGAGCTGACCGACCTGCCGGAAGAGGCCGACGTCATCCTGATCAACACCTGCTCGATCCGCGAGAAGGCGCAGGAGAAGGTGTTCAGCCAGCTCGGCCGCTGGAAGGCCCTGAAGGCCGGCGATCGCCCGGTGATCATCGGCGTCGGCGGCTGCGTGGCGTCGCAGGAGGGCGAGGCGATCGTCAAGCGCGCGCCCTTCGTCGACCTGGTGTTCGGGCCGCAGACCCTGCACCGCCTGCCCGAGCTGATCCGCGAGCGCCGCCAGTCCGGCCGGCCGCAGGTGGACATCAGCTTCCCGGAGATCGAGAAGTTCGACCGCCTGCCCGAGCCGCGCGCCGAGGGCCCGTCGGCCTTCGTGTCGATCATGGAAGGCTGCTCGAAGTACTGCTCGTTCTGCGTGGTGCCCTATACCCGGGGCGAGGAAGTCAGCCGTCCGTTCGAGGACGTGCTGGTCGAGGTCGCCCAGCTGGCCGCCCAGGGCGTGCGCGAGATCAACCTGCTCGGCCAGAACGTCAACGCCTACCGTGGCCCGTATGGCGACGGCGAGATCGCCGATCTCGGCCTGCTCATCCGCACCATCGCCCAGATCGAGGGCGTCGGCCGGATCCGCTTCACCACCTCGCACCCGCTGGAGTTCAGCGACTCGCTGATCGATGCCTACCGCGACGTGCCGCAGCTGGCCAACTTCCTGCACCTGCCGGTGCAGGCCGGCAGCGACCGCATCCTCAGCGCGATGAAGCGCAACTACACCGCGCTGGAATTCAAGTCGCGCATCCGCAAGTTGCGCGCGGTGCGCCCGGACATCTCGATCAGCTCGGACTTCATCGTCGGCTTCCCCGGCGAGACCGATGCCGATTTCGAGAAGACCATGAAGCTGATCGAGGACGTCGGCTTCGACCAGAGTTTCTCCTTCATCTACTCGCGCCGCCCGGGCACGCCCGCCGCCGACCTGGCCGACGACACGCCCGATGCGGTCAAGCACGAGCGCCTCTCGCGCCTGCAGGCACACATCAACGGCCATGCCGCGAAGATCTCCGAGGCCATGGTGGGCTCGGTGCAGACCATCCTGGTCGAAGGCCCCTCGCGCAAGAACCCGAACGAGCTGACCGGCAAGACCGAGAACATGCGCTCGGTGAACTTCCCCGGCCATCCGCGCATGGTCGGCCAGTTCGTCGACGTGCTGATCACCGAGGCGCTGAGCAACTCGCTGCGCGGGCGCGTCGCCACCGCCGACTGACGCCCGGCCGCCGCCTGCGCGGTCAACCGACCAGCAGGCGGCGCATGCGCAGGTTCTCCAGGGTATTGGCCACGACCTCGCGCGCGCATTCCTTGAGCTCGGCCGCATCGCTCAGCCGCTCCTCGCGGTCGCGGCGCAGCAACGTGATGTCGCCCTTCTGGTGGGCAACGACCAGCGCCGCACCGAGCTGCGCCTGGCTGCGGGTGCCGTCGAGCAGCGGCAGCAGCTGCTGCGAGGCGATGTCGAGCACGACGGCTTCATGGTTGGGCGCCACGACCCAGGACTTTCCCGTGCCGGGCGCTTCGAACCGACGCGCGTGCCAGGCCCGTGCCGGTGCCCAGGCGACCGGCCGCGCCGCCACCGCCGGCGGCGCCTCGGACCAGGGCTCGCGCTGGAACTCCACCGCGCCAAAGGCGATGAGCTGGCCGAGCACCGAACCGACCTCCACTTCGAGCGCGGCCTGTTCGCCGAGCCCACGACGCTGCAGCGCCGTCACCAGCGCCGGGCCATCCAGCGCGTTCGGATAGGCGGCCGAAAGCAGCTCGGCGATGGCCAGGGTCACCTCGCCGGCCAGCTCCACGCGCCCGCCCCGATGGGTGCGGAAGCTGCGCTTGGCGGGCGCATCCTCGACCTCGCGCGGCTCCGCGAACCGGCCGATGTAGAACAGCGCGCGCAGGCGCGCCGGATCGAGCGTGCGCTGGATGTCCGGCTCGCGTTCACCCTGCGCCAGCAGGGTCTTGCGGAACTGCCGGTGGCGCAGGAAATCCATGTACTGCTCGAGCGCGACCTGGTCGCCGCAGACGCCACGCAGGGCGTCGGCCACCTCCTTGCCGAGGTTGCTGACGAACATCGACGAGACGTGGCTGTCGGCCAGGTAGGCCAACCCCTGTGCGCGCGCGGCATCGGCGAAGTCGCGGAAATAGCAGGGCTGGTTGTGCAGCTCCAGGTACTCGTGGATCAGGTAGTAGTCATCGGCCCTGTCCACCTCGCCACCATAGGTGGTGAGGATGCGCGACATCAGCTCGTCGCCGTCGGCGCGCTGGCGCAGGAAGTCGAGCATCCCGCGCGCATGCGCGAGCTGTTCGGCCGGCTGGCCACGCCCGGCACCATGCAGGCGCATCGCATCGCGCACGATCTCCCGCGTCTTCCAGCCCGGATAGGTGTTGTAGGAAACGAAGGCGATGCCCTGCGGGCTGAGGTTCTGCCGGCAGATGCGCAGGATCGCCGTGCGCACCTCGTCCGGCACCCAGCTGTAGACGCCATGGCAGACGATGTAGTCGAACTGCCCGAAGCCGGCGTCGAGGCTGGCCAGGTCACGCCGGGCCAGGCGGACGTTGTCCAGGCCCAGGCGGGTGATCAGCGCATTGCCTTCGGCGACCTGGGTCGCCGACAGATCCACCCCGATCGCCTGTGCCCGCGGATGGCGCTGGGCGAACGGGATCAGGTTGCCGCCGGCGGCACAGCCGAGCTCGAGCACGCGCGCGACGGCCGGGTCGGGCGCATCGAGGCCGAACAGCCAGGCGATCGAACGCAGGTTCTCCGGCGCCGAGAAATCGAACGACATGGACAGGTACGGCACGTCGTCGTAAGTGGCGGCGATGAGGGTGTTTTCGGGGGTCATGGGCGTGGCATCGGTCGCCATCGGGGCATGGGCGGGCACATTAGCGAAAGGCCGCCCGGACCGATCTGCGATTTTTCGCATGCATCGGACGGTTGTGCCGGATCCGCCGGATGAAGCCCGGGTGAAATCCCCACCGGCCAGCCCGGTGGCCGCGGGCACCCGCGACGCGCTAACCTTCCCCTCCCTGATCCAGCCCGCGAAGCCGGCCCTGCCGCTTCCGCTCCCCATGCGACCGAACACCTCCCCCGCGCAACGCGACTTCAGCCTCGAGCCCTCCGACAGCGAACGCCTGGCCAACCTGGCCGGCCCATTCGATGAGAACCTGCGCCAGATCGAACTGCGCCTGGGCGTGGAGATCGCCAACCGCGGCAACATCTTCCGCGTCACCGGCCCCGCCGCCAGCGCCGACGCCGCCGAGAAGCTGCTGCAGGCGCTGTACGAGGAAGCCGCCGACACCCCCTTCGACAGCCACGCGATCCACCTGCGGCTGAACGCGGCCAACGTCGACCACGTCGCCGAGCGCGCCTACGAACCGCAGGACGTGGCGATCAAGGTCAAGCGCGGCACCATCCGCGGGCGCGGCGCCAACCAGGCCAGGTACCTGCACGCCATCGCCACCCATGACATCAATTTCGGCGTCGGCCCGGCCGGCACCGGCAAGACCTTCCTGGCGGTGGCCAGCGCGGTCGAGGCGCTGAACGAATCGCGCGTGCAGCGGCTGATCCTGGTGCGTCCGGCGGTCGAAGCCGGCGAGAAGCTCGGCTTCCTGCCCGGCGACCTCAGCCAGAAGGTCGATCCGTACCTGCGCCCGCTGTACGACGCGCTCTACGAGATGCTGGGCGTGGACAAGGTGGTGAAGCTGCTGGAGAAGAACGTCATCGAGATCGCGCCGCTGGCCTACATGCGCGGGTGCACCCTCAACGATGCCTACGTGATCCTCGACGAAGCGCAGAACACCACCATCGAGCAGATGAAGATGTTCCTGACGCGCCTGGGCTTTGGCTCCACCGCGGTGGTCACCGGCGACCTCACCCAGATCGACCTGCCGCGGCACGTGAAGTCCGGCCTGCGCGACGCGGTCGAGGTGCTGCATGGCGTCGAAGGGGTGAGCTTCACCTTCTTCGAGGCCCGCGACGTGGTGCGCCATCCGCTGGTGGCTCGGATCGTCAACGCCTACGAAAAACGCGAACACGACACCCAGCAGACCGGAGAGACCCCATGACCCGCGGTCCCGTGCGCCTCGACGTGGCGGTGAGCTACGCCCTGCCCCGCGCCGGCCTGCCGGCGGCGGTGAGCTTCCGCAAGTGGGTGGCGGCCGCGCTCAAGGGTCGCATCCGCGAGGCCGACCTGGCGGTCCGCCTGGTCGACGCCCGCGAAGGCCGCTCGCTCAACAAGCACTACCGCGGCAAGGATTACGCCACCAACGTGCTGAGCTTCCCGGCCGAACTGCCCGAAGGCCTGCCCAAGGGCGTCAAGCTGCCGCTGCTCGGCGACCTGGTGATCTGCGCGCCGGTGGTGGCACGCGAGGCCAAGGAACAGGGCAAGTCGCTGGCCGCCCACTACGCCCACCTCACCGTCCACGGCACCCTGCACCTGCTGGGCTGGGACCACGAGGACGACCGCGAAGCCGAGGCGATGGAGCAGCTCGAACGCGAGATCCTGGCCGAACTCGGCATCGAGGACCCCTACCTCGGGGAGCGCTGAGCACTTCGCTTATGATGCGGGCATCGCGGCGCCTGGCCGCGCCTACGGCCATTGCAGGGGATGCAGCATGCCGGATGTCCTGATCGCCACGAGCCTGTCCTTCGCCATCGCGTTGCCGCACGAGCCGATCGCGCTGCCCTACCGGCTGGGCATCCAGCTCGGCGCCTCGCTGGCGCTGATCCTGCTGGTCCGCCTGGCGGTGTTCGCCGCCGGCTGGATGGTGCGTCGCTGGCAGCTGCAACGCACCGCGCGCATCGCGCAGACGGCCGGCCTGGTCCTGGCTGGCGCCGGCATCGCCACGATCACCGTGCTGGGCTTCATCCGCCCGCTGCTGGCGGGCGACGAGCGCAGCCTCACGACACAGGACGTGGGCTGGATCATGGCCGCAGGCCTGGTCACGCTGCTGAGCGCGCCGCTGGCGTGGCGGCGCATCGTCCGCTGGCGACAGGGCGCGCGTGGCGCGCTCACGGTGGCGGTCCGCGTCCCCGTCGCGCGGATGGCGGCGCTATGCCTGCTGTCGCTGGCGGTGCTCGTCCTGCTCCTGTGGCAGGGCCAGTACGACCCGGGGCTGCCGGCGGTCTTCATCCTGCTCTACTTCGCCTCTGCGCTCAGCTTCCTGCTCACCCTGCCGGCGGCACTGCGATGGCTGCTGGCCCGCGCCCGCCCCTCCCTTCCTTCCGCCTGATACCGCCTCCGATGCCCCTGTTCCCGCGCCCGAGCCTGTTCCTTCCCTGCCTGCTGCTCGCCGCCAGCACCGTCGCGCAGGCCGCCGATGCCCCCAAGGCGGCGCGGCCGGACCTGGCCGCGCTGCTCGAATGCCGCGCCCGCGAGGCTGATTTCGCCGCCCTGCAGCCGATCCTGGAAGACCCGCTCAAGGCCGTCGCGCTGGGCTGGCGGCCGTTGCCGCAGTCCAATCTGTTCATGACCGAATACGCTCTCATCGCCCCGGTCACGGTGTTCGGCCACCCGACCTCGCAGATCGCCTTCTCCGGTCCGTCGATCATGGCCATCCTCGACCTGCCCGACCCTCGCGTGCTGGCCCGCCAGCTGCAGCTGGAGGAAGGCGTCGACAGCGAGGAGAAGGTCATGTACGGCCGTGAGGTCCGCAGCGAGGACACCACCGACCCGAAGACCGGCGAGCCGATGATCGAGTCGATCATCCTCAGCGTCTCCAACGTCAAGTCGCACCCGGGCAAGACCCTGGCCGGCTGCAGCTACAGCCTGGACCTGCCCGAGGAGCCCGAGGAGCCCGGCGCCCCGGCCGACGTCCAGGCGCCGGCCAAGGGCGGTTGACCCCGCCGGCATCCTGCTAGACTGGATCCCCACCGCCTGGCCTGCCCGGCGCCGCTCCCCGCATTCGATGTCAGAAGACGACAGTAGTCACAGCACGCCCGAAACCCACGAAAAACGCCGCAGCTGGCTGGAACGCCTGACCGCGGCCTTCTCGGGCGAACCCCACAGCCGCGACGAACTGGTCGCCGTGCTCAACACGGCCCAGCAGGACGGCCTGATCGGGGCCGATACCCTGCGCATGATGGAAGGCGCCATGTCGGTGGCCGAGCTGACCGTCGGCGACGTGATGATCTCGCGTTCGCAGATGGTCTCGCTGCCGGCCGAGGGCCGCTTCCTGGACCTGATGAAGCAGGTGGTCGAATCGGGCCACTCGCGCTTCCCCGTGCACGGCGAGAACAAGGACGAGGTCCTCGGCATCCTGCTCGCCAAGGACCTGCTGCGCGGCGTCGTCGCCGACAACGGGCCAGGCACCATCCGCGAACTGCTGCGCCCGGCGGTGCTGATCCCCGAGTCGAAGAAGCTCAACGTCCTGCTGAAGGAATTCCGCCTGTCGCGCAACCACATGGCAATCGTGGTCGACGAGTACGGCGGCGTCGCCGGCCTGGTCACCATCGAGGACGTGCTCGAGCAGATCGTCGGCGAGATCGACGACGAACACGACGAAGCCGAGGACGCGACCACGCTGATCGCCGCGCAGGCCGACGGCCAGTTCGTGGTCGACGCGCTGACGCCGATCGAGGACTTCAACGAGCGCTTCGGTTCGAGCTTCCCGGACGACGACTACGACACCATCGGCGGCCTGGTGACCGAAGCATTCGGCCACCTGCCGGAAACCGGCGAGGAACTGACCCTGGACCGCTTCGTGTTCCGCGTCGCCCGGGCCGATGCGCGCCGCGTGCGCGCGTTCCATGTCAACGTGCTGCCGCCGATCACGCAGGAAGACGCTTGAACCCGATGACTTCCCGCCCGCGCGCCACCCGCTTCGGGTGGCTGGCCTGGGCCGCGCTGCTGGTCGCGCCGCTGCTGTCGGCACAGCCCGTGGCCGCCCCGCCCGCCCCCACCACCGGCGCCGCCGTCGTCGAGGCAACGCCTGCACCGGCGCCGCGGATCGGCGTGGCGACGATGCAGCCGGGCGAGGTGTTCTTCGAACGCTTCGGCCACGACGCCATCGTCGTGGTCGATCCGGCCAGCGGCGAGGCGACCTCGTACAACTTCGGCTTCTTCGACCCGGGCGAGGCCGATTTCGTCGGCCGCTTCGTCAGGGGCGAGATGATGTACTACCTCGTCGCGCTGCCGTTCGAACAGGACCTGGCGTCCTACCGCGACAGCGGCCGCGGGGTCAGCGTGCAGTGGCTCGACCTCACGCCGGACCAGGCCCGCAAGCTGGCCGACGCGCTCGCCCATCGCGCCCTGCCCGAGAACGCGCGCTACCACTACGACTACTTCACCGCCAACTGCGCCACGATGGTCCGCGACTACGTGGACCACGCGCTCGACGGCGGCCTCCAGCGCCAGCTGGCCGGCCGCTCGCGCGGCAACACCTATCGCAGCGAGGCAGTGCGCCTGGCCTCGCCGGCCCTGTGGATGTGGCTGGGCTTCGACGTCGGCCTGGGTCCTTTCGCCGACAAGCCGCTGTCGCGCTGGGAAGAGGCCTTCGTGCCGATGCGCCTGGCCGAGAGCCTGGCCCAAGCCCGCAACCCGGTCGGAGGCGGCCCGCTGGTGCTGGTGACCCAGCAGCTGCTGCCGCACCGCATCGCACCCGAGCCGGCCGAGCAGTCGCGCCAGTGGTGGCCGTGGCTGCTGTGCGGCGTGCTGGTCGCGGCCGGGCTGCTGGCCCTGCGCCGCCGTCCGCGCCTGGTCACCGCATTCGCGCTGCCGTTCTGGCTGCTGTGCGTGATCGCCGGCGGCCTGCTGGTCTTCCTGTGGGGCTTCACCGCGCATGTGTCGGCCTGGGGCAACCGCAACCTGCTGCTGCTCAACCCGCTGTGCCTGTGGCTGCTGGCCAGCACCTGGCCGCTCCTGCGCGGTCGCGCGCCCCTGCCCGGCTTCCGCTGGGTGGCGTGGGCGGTGGTGGCCTGCGGCGTGATCGCGCTGGTGATCCACTGGCTGTCGTTCCAGCCGCAGTTCAACCTGCAGTGGATCGTCCTGCTACTGCCGGTGCACGTCGCCCTGGCGAGCGTGCTCGGACGCCGCGACTTGCCCCCGCCCGGGCGCTGACGCACGATCGCCGCATGACCCAGGCAGCCGACCATCGCGACACCGGCAACCCCGCGTGCGTCATCACCTGCGCGTACTACGACGGTGAAGGCACGCGGCACGACATCCGCCTGGACGCGATCAGCGACTGCCTGGCGCGCCCGGACGGCTTCGTCTGGGTCGGCCTGTACGAGCCCGCCCAGCCGGTGCTGGACAAGATCCAGGAAGAGTTCTGCCTGCACGACCTGGCCATCGAGGATGCCGCCAAGGCGCACCAGCGGCCGAAGGTCGAGAGCTACGGCCAGTCCCTGTTCGTGGTGGTCAACACCGCCCAGCTGGTCAACGATCGCATCCGCTACGGCGAGACCCACGCCTTCCTCGGCCCACGCTTCCTGGTCACGGTGCGCCACGGCGCTTCCCTGTCCTACGCACCGGTACGGGCGCGGATGGAGCGCGAGCCGGAGCAGATGAAGCTCGGTTCGGCGTTCGCGCTGTACGCGATCCTCGACTTCGTGGTCGACAACTACCTGCCGATCATGGACGAGTTCAGCGAAACGCTGGAGTCGCTGGAGAAGGACATCTTCGCCGAGACCTACCGCCGGCAGACGGTGGTGAAGCTGTACGAGCTCAAGCGCGAGCTCAACAAGATGCGATTGGTCGTCGCGCCGCTGCAGGACGTGCTCTCGCACGTGCGGCGCAACCCACAGAACCTGGTCTCCGACGAGGTCGGCCTGTACCTGCGCGACGTGCTCGACCATGCCAAGCGCATCAACGATGCGATCGACACCCTGCGCGAGATGCTCGGCACCGCGCTGAGCGTCAACCTGTCGCTGGTGACCCTGGCCCAGGGCGAGACGGTCAAGCGCCTCGGCGCCTGGGCCGCGCTGCTCGCCGCACCGACGCTGATCACCAGCTGGTACGGCATGAACTTCGCCAACATGCCCGAACTGCAGGGCCGCTTCGCCTATCCGCTGCTGGCCGGCGGCGTCGCGATCACCTGCGTGGTGCTGTACCGGCTGTTCAAGCGGGCGCGCTGGCTGTAACCGCGCGTCCCGGCGGCCATCAGGCCACGTAGATCGTCTTGATGTTGGTGAACTCGTGGATGCCGTGGCCGGCCAGCTCGCGGCCGAAGCCGGAGCGCTTGGTACCGCCGAATGGCATCCGCACGTCGCTCTTGACGATCGCATTGACGAAGGCCGCGCCGCACTGCAGCTGCTGCGCCACGCGTTCGCCGCGCACCGCATCGCCGGTCCATACGCTGCCGCCCAGGCCATAGGTCGTGTCATTGGCCACCCGTACCGCGTCGGCCTCGTCCTTGACCCGGATGATCGCCGCGACCGGCCCGAACAGTTCCTCTTCATACGCCGGCATGCCCGGCCCCACCGCATCGAGGATCGTCGCCGCATACGCGGCATGCGTCCCGGCGACCGGCTCGCCCCCCAGCAGCACCCGCGCGCCCTTGGCCACGCTGGCCTGCACCTGCTTGTGCAGCTCGTCGCGCAGGTCGGCACGCGCCATCGGCGCCAGCGTGGTGTCCTCGCGCTGCGGGTCACCCGCCACGCGCGCCGCCGCGGCGACGACGAATTTCTCCACGAAGCGGTCGGCGATCGCCTCCACGACGATGAAGCGCTTGGCCGCGATGCAGGTCTGGCCGGCGTTGTCGAAGCGCGACTTCACCGCGGCGGCGACGGTCTTTTCCAGGTCGGCGTCGTCAAGCACCACGAAGGCGTCGCTGCCGCCCAGCTCCATCACGCTCTTCTTCAGCTGGCCGCCGGCATTGGCGGCGATCGAGCGCCCCGCCCGCTCGCTGCCGGTCAGCGTCACCGCGACCACGCGCGGATCCTGCAGCACCTTGGCGGCCTGTTCGTTGTCGATATGCAGCACGTCGAACGCGCCCGCCGGCAGTCCGGCTTCGTCAAGCACCGACTTGATCGCGTCGGCACAGCGCGGGACGTTGCTGGCGTGCTTGAGCAGGGCGACGTTGCCCGCCATCAGGCCGGGGGCCAGGAAGCGGAACACCTGCCAGATCGGGAAGTTCCACGGCATCACCGCGAACACGCAGCCGATCGGCTCGTAGCGCACGTAGCTGCGCTGCGCCTCGGTCGTGATCGGCTCGGGCTTGAGGTATTCCGCGGCATGCTGGGCGTAATAGGCGCAGGCCTGGGCGCACTTGTCGATCTCGGCCAGCGCCTCCACGCGCAACTTGCCCATTTCGGCGGTCATGATCCGCTGGATCTCCTCGCGCCGGCGGGTCAGCGCCTCGCCGGCACGGCGCAGGATCGCGGCACGTTCCTCGAGCGGTCGCGCGGCCCACTGCGGGAAGGCTCTCGCGGCTGACTCCAGCCGCTGTTCGATGCCCGCCGTGTCGAACAGCTGCACGGTGTACTCGGGCTGGCCGGTATGCGGATTGATGGTCTGGTAGCTGGACATGGGGGGCTCCACGAAGATCAGGCGGACATGTTAGTCCGATGGCGGTAGCGGGGATGTCAGGGCGGCATTGCGGTGGCGGAACGCAGCCATGTGCCTGATGCGATGCGTTAATCGCAGATTTGGGGGGAGCGGGGCGCCTCGCTGCGCGGGCGCCGCGCTTCCCCCCACAAGACAAGCAACTTCAGGAATTGTCCTGCAGCGCCATCTGCATGTCCCGCTGCCGGCGCTTCTCGCTGCGCGCCATGATCCACCACCCCACCACTGCCGCCAGCGACACCGCCAGCACCATGATCGTGGCCAGCGCGTTGATCTTCGGGCTGATGCCCAGGCGCACCGAGGAGAACACCTTCATCGGCAGCGTGGTCGAGCTCGGGCCGGCGACGAAGCTGGCGATCACCACGTCGTCCAGCGACAGCGTGAAGGCCAGCAGCCAGCCGGACACCAGCGCCGGCGCGATGATCGGCAGGGTGATCAGGAAAAACACCTTGAGCCGGTTGGCACCCAGGTCCATCGCCGCCTCTTCCAGCGAGCGGTCCAGCTCCTGCAGGCGCGAGGACACCACCACGGTCACGAAGGAGATGGTGAAGGTGACGTGCGCCACCCAGATCGCCATCACACCCTTCGGCGCGATCCCGAGGATGCCGCCCATCGACACCAGCATCAACAGGATCGACAGGCCGATGATCACTTCGGGCATCACCAGCGGGGCGGTGATCAGCGCGCCGAACAACGTCTTGCCGGGGAACCGCCGCAACCGCGTCATCACCAGCGCGGCCATGGTGCCGATCACCATCGAGGCGGTCGCCGTCCAGAACGCCACGCGCAGGCTGATCCACGCCGCATCCAGCATCTGCCGGTCGCGCAGCAGCTCGCCGTACCACTTGGTCGAGAAGCCCGCCCACACCGTGGCCAGGCGCGAGGAATTGAACGAGTAGACGATCAGCAGCAGGATCGGCAGGTACAGGAACGCAAAGCCCAGCGCGAGCACGCCCAGGCCCAGCCAGCGACCGCGCCGCACGCCGGTCACGACAGCCGCCCTTCCAGCTCACGCTGCTGGTAGCGGTTGAAGATCAGGATCGGCACCAGCAGCAGGAGCAGCATGACGATCGCCACTGCCGAGGCAGCGGGCCAATCGCGGTTGTTGAAGAACTCGCCCCACAGCACCCGGCCGATCATCAACGTGTCCGGGCCGCCGAGCATCTCGGGGATGACGAACTCGCCCACCGCCGGGATCATCACCAGCATCGAGCCGGCAATGATCCCGCTGCGCGACAGCGGCAAGGTGATGCTCAGGAATGCCCGCCACGGCCGCGCACCGAGGTCGTAGGCCGCTTCCAGCAGGCGGTGGTCGAGCTTGACCAGGTTGGCATACAGCGGCAGCACCATGAACGGCAGGTAGCAGTAGACGATGCCGATGTAGGCCGCCACCGGGGTGTACAGGATGCGCAGCGGTTCGTCGATCACGCCGATGCCCATCAACACGCGGTTGAGCAGGCCGTTGCTGTCGAGGATGCCGATCCAGGCATAGACGCGGATCAGGAACGAGGTCCACGAGGGCAGCACCACCAGCATCATCGCGACGTTGCGGGCGGCCGGCGGCATCTTCGCGATCACGTAGGCCATCGGATAGCCCACCAGCAGGGCCAGCACGGTCGAGATCGCGGCGATCTTGATCGAGCTCAGGTAGGCGGCGATGTACTGGCTGTCGGTCAGCAGGGCCAGGTAGTTGCCGAGGTTGAGCTTGAGGCTGAAGGCGTTGTCGACGTACTCCAGGATCGGCGTGTACGGCGGCATGGCGATCGCCAGCCGCGCGAAGGAGATCTTCAGCACGATCAGGAACGGGATCGCGAAGAACACGATCAGCCACAGGTACGGTGGCGCGATCACGGCCCATCGCCCGCCCGGCAGCCAGCGCTTGAGCGGAGCCAGGTTCATGAGGTCAGCACCACGCCGTCGGCATCGCCCCAGCTCACCCAGACCTCGTCGCCCCAGGTCATGCTCTCGCTGGCCCAGCGCTGCTGGTTGGTGAAGTTGGCCATCAGCTTGAAGCCGCCGGGCAGGCGCACGTGGTAGACCGAGTGGCTGCCGAAATAGGCGATGTCCTCGATCGTGCCGCGTGCCTTGTTGTACGGCTGGGCCGGGTCCTGCTTGCCGATCGCCAGCTTCTCGGGTCGCACCGCGAAGGACACCTGCTGGCCCTCGAAGCCGGTGATGCCGTGGCCGACGTAGATCGGTACCGGCAGTACCTCGGTGCGCAGGGTGACGTACTCGGGCAGGTCCTCGTCGATCACCCCGTCGATCAGGTTGACCGAGCCGATGAATTCGGCGGCGAAGCGGTTGGCCGGCTGCTCGTAGATGTCGTCGGGCTTGCCGACCTGCTGGATCCAGCCCTGGTCCATCAGCGCGATCCGCGAGGCCATGGTCATGGCCTCTTCCTGGTCGTGGGTGACCATCACGCAGGTCACGCCGGTGGTCTCGATGATATTGACGAGTTCCAGCTGCATCTTCGAACGCAGCTTCTTGTCCAGTGCGCCCATCGGCTCGTCGAGCAGCAGCAGCTTGGGCCCCTTGGCCAGCGAGCGCGCCAGCGCCACGCGCTGCTGCTGGCCGCCGGACAGCTGGTGCGGCTTGCGCTTGCCGAGCTTGCCGAGCTGGACCAGCTCGAGCATCTCGCCCACGCGCCGGCGCACCGCATCGCGCGCCAGCCCGTCCTGCTTCAGGCCGAAGGCGATGTTCTGCTCCACCGTCATGTGCGGGAACAGCGCATAGGACTGGAACATCATGTTGATCGGCCGCTCGTAGGGCGGCAGCTCGTTCATCACCTGGCCGTCCAGCACGATCCGGCCCTTGGTCGGCTGTTCGAAACCGGCCAGGCAGCGCAGCAGGGTCGACTTGCCGCTGCCGGAGCCGCCGAGCAGCGCGAAGATCTCGCCCTTGCGGATCTGCAGGTTGACGTCGTCGACGGCGACGAAGCCGTCGAACTCCTTGCGCACGTTCTGGATCGAGAGGTAATCCTCGGCGCCGGCCGGGCCGGCGCTCCGCTCGGGTTTGGCTTCGTTCGGGGACATCGGATCCCTCTGCAGTGGAACCTGGAAATGGGGGGTGCGCGCATCCCCTCCACGTGGTGCCCGCGCCTGGCCGGCATGATCGCAGAAGCCGCGACCGGGGTCACTGACATGATGTGGCGGACCGGCGTCAACGCCCCGTCTTCAGCTCCGTCCACTGGCGGGTGTAGATGCGGTCGACCTCCGGCGGCAGCACCTTCAGGGCGAACAGCTTGGCGGCCACCTCCGGCGGCGGGTAGATCGTCCGGTCTTCGCGGATCGCCGCATCGATCAGCGGCGTGGCGGCCGGCACCGGGTTGGGATAGCTGACGAAATTGGTGTTCGCCGCCGCCACTTCCGGCTCGAGCAGGTAGTTGATGAAGGCGTAGGCGTTCTCGGGATGCCTGGCGTCCTTGGGGACCGCCAGCATGTCGAAGAACTGCAGCGCCCCCTCCTTCGGGATCGAGTACGCGACATGGACGCCATTGTTGGCCTCGTTGGCACGATCGCGCGCCTGCAGGACGTCGCCCGACCAGCCGATCACCAGGCAGGTGGTGCCCTTTGCCAGGCCGTCGATGTACTGGGAGGAATGGAACGTGCGGATCGACGGCCGGATCGCCTCCAGTACCTTCATGGCGCGCTGGATCACCGCCGGGTCGGTGCTGTTGGGGTCCTCGCCGAGGTAGTTCAGGACGGTCGGGATGATCTCCGAGGGCGTGTCGAGGATCGTGACGCCGCAATCCTTGAGCTTGGCGATGTTCTCCGGCTTGAACACCAGGTCCCAGCTGTTGGTGACCTCGGTGGTGCCGAACGCGGCCTTGACCTTGTCGACGTTGTAGCCGATGCCCGTGGTACCCCACAGGTAGGGCACCGCGTACCGGTTGCCGGGATCCTGCTGGGCGATGCGCGCCATCATCGCCGGATCGAGGTTGGCCAGGTTGGGGATCGCGCGCTTGTCCAACGGCTGGAACACCCCGGCCTGGATCTGCCGGCCGAGGAAGCTCAGCGACGGCACCACCACGTCGTAGCCGCTGCCACCGGCCAGCAGCTTGGCCTCGAGCAGCTCGTTGCTGTCGAAGACGTCGTAGGCGACCTTGATGCCGGTGCGCTGCTCGAAGGCCGGCACCGCGCCCTCGGCGATGTAGTCCGACCAGTTGTAGACGTTCAGTTCCTTGGCCTCGGTGGCCGGCGGTGCCTGTTGCCCGTCCTTGGCCACCTTGTCGCCGTCACCGCGGCCGCAGCCGCCCGTCGTCATTGCCACCACCGCCAACAGCGCCACACCGAACGCCTGCCGCTTCATCGTGGTCTCCAAGGCCGCCCGCAGGCGGCGAACGCGAACCCGGGCATCGCGACGGCGGCGCCGCCTGCCCTGGAACCCGCGCGGTGATGGCCTGCGCCATCACCCCCGCAGGGAATGGTGAAACCGGAACCGCACCGCCACGGCTGATGCTTCCCCTCCGGACCACGAACACGTCCCGCCCCGGGCTGTCCCGCCGGGTGCGTCATTCCCCACGTCGCGCCGCCCACCCGGGGCGGCGCGTCATGCCGGACGGCTCAGCGCCCGGTCTTGATCTCCGTCCACAGGCGGGTGTACAGCTTGTCCACCTCCGGCGGATTGATCGAGTACGTGAACATCTTCGCCGCCACGTCCGCCGGCGGGTAGATGGTCGGATCGTTGCGGATCTCCTCGGACACCAGCGGCGTGGCCTTCGGCACCGGGTTGGCGTAGTGGATGAAGTTGGTGTTCGCCGCGGCCACTTCCGGCTGCAGCAGGTAGTTGATGAAGGCGTAGGCGTTCTCGGGATGCTTGGCATCCTTCGGGATCGCCAGCATGTCGAACCACTGCGGCGCGCCTTCCCTGGGGATCGAATAGGCGACGTGGACGCCGTTGTCGGCTTCCTCGGCGCGGTCGCGCGCCTGGATGATGTCGCCCGACCAACCCACCGCCAGGCAGGTGCTGCCATTGGCAAGCGAGGTCACGTACTGGCTGCTGTGGAAGTTCTGCACGTAGGGGCGGATCTTCTTGATCAGGTCGGCGGCCTGCTGGATCTGCGCCGGGTCCTTGCTCTGCGGATCCAGGCCCAGGTAGTTGAGCGCGATCGGGATCATGTCCGACGGCGTGTCGAGGATGGTCACCCCGCACTCCTTCAGCCTGGAGATGTTCTCCGGCTTGAACACCAGGTCCCAGCTGTTGGCGATGTCGGTGCTGCCGAAGATCGCCTTGATCTTGTCGACGTTGTAGCCGATGCCGGTGGTGCCGATCATGTACGGCACGCCGTATTTGTTGTCCGGGTCCTGCTGGGCGATGCGCTTCATCACCTCCGGGTCCAGGTTGGCCAGGTTCGGGATCTTGCTCTTGTCCAGCGGCAGGAACACGCCGGCCTCGATCTGCCGGCCGAAGAAGTTGAGCGTGGGCACCACCACGTCATAGCCGCTGCCGCCGGCGAGCAGCTTGGTCTCGACCATCTCGTCGCTGTCGAACACGTCGTAGGTGACCTTGATGCCGGAGGCCTGCTCGAACTTGGGGATGGTGTCCTCGGCGATGTAGTCCGAGTAGTTGTAGACGTTCAGCACCTTTTCCTCGGGCGCGGCGGCACCCTCGGTCTTGCTGGCGGTAGCGGTATCGCCGCCCTTGCCGCCACAGGCGGCCAGCACGGTGGTGGCGATGCAAAGGGTGAGGATGCGCAGCTTCATCGAGGGTCTCCAGGGAGCCGATGGGAGGGGGTGGCGGGCGCCAGGCGGACCCCGCCAGCGTACCCACCCCCGGCCTATTTGCCCAGCGCCCGGGCACATTCGTCCAGCGCCTTCCAGGCCTTGTCGAACAGTTCGTCCACCTGCAGCCGGGTGATCACCAGCGGCGGCGACAGCAGCATGGCATCGTGGGTGGCCCGCAGGATCAGGCCGTGGCGCAGGGCGATGTCGCGGCACAGCGCCCCGACCTTGCCACGCTCGGGGAAGTATTCGCGCCGATGCTTGTCCGGCACCAGCTCCAGGGCGCCCATCAGCCCGGCGATGCGTGCCTCGCCGACCAGCCGGTGCTCGCCCAGCTCCCACCAGCGCTCGGCCAGGTAGGGCGCGATCTGGGTGCGCGCATGCTCGACGATGCGCTCCTGGCGCAGGATGCGCAGGTTCTCCAGCGCCACCGCCGCGCAGACCGGGTGGCCCGAATAGGTGCTGCCATGGGCCAGCTCGCCGCCCTGCTCGGCCAGCACCCGGGCGATGCGGTCGTTGAACATCGCCGCGCCCAGCGGGATGTAGCCGGAGGTGATGCCCTTGGCGATCGTCATCACGTCCGGCTGGAAGCCGAAATACTGCGAGCCGAACCACTCGCCGGTGCGGCCAAAGCCGCAGATCACCTCGTCGGCGACCAGCAGCACGTCGTATTTCCTGCAGATCCGCTCGATTTCCGGCCAATAGCTACGCGGCGGGATGTAGACCCCGATCGCGCCCATGATCGGTTCGCCGATGAACGCGGCCACCCGTTCCGGTCCCAGTTCGAGGATCTTCGCCTCCAGCCGGCGCGCGGCCAGCAGGCCGTACTCCTCCGGGTCCATGTCGCCGCCATCGCCGAACCAGTACGGCGGGTCGATGTGGACGATGTCGGGGATCGGCAAACCGCCCTGCTTGTGCATGCCCCTCATGCCGCCGAGGCTGGCGCCGGCCATGGTGGTGCCGTGATAGCCGTCGTGGCGACCGATGAAGATGTTCTTGCCCGGCTGGTCCTGCACCGCCCAGAAATGCCGCACCAGCCGCAGGATGGTGTCGTTGGCCTCCGAGCCGGAATTGCTGAAGAAGGCGTGGTTGATGTCGCCCGGCGCCAGTTCGGCCAACTCGGCGGCCAGCCGCACGGTCGGCTCGGTGGTGCACTGGAAGAAGCTGTTGTAGTACGCCAGCGTGCGCATCTGGGTGGCGGCCGCGTCGCCGAGTTCGGCGCGGCCGTAGCCGATGTTCACGCACCACAGGCCGGCGAAGGCGTCGAGCAGCCGGTTGCCCTCGGCGTCCCAGACGTAGCAGCCTTCGCCGCGGGTGAGGATGCGCGTGCCCTTGGCCGCCAGCGCGGCGTTGTCGTTGAACGGATGCAGGTGGTGGGCGGCGTCGAGCTTCTGCAGCTGTTCCAGCGTGGCGCGATCCATGGCGGACTCCACTTCTGCCCTGCCCGGCTGGCGGGAAGGGCGCAGGTGACGGGGGCTACACGTTCAACAGCAGGAACTCACGCTCCCAGGAGCTGATCACCCGGAAGAAGGTTTCATATTCCTTGCGCTTGACCGAGATGTAGGCCCGCACGAAGCGCGGGCCGAGCATGTCCTTCAGCGCCTGGCAGCCTTCCAGCTCGTCTAGCGCCTCGCCCAGCGAGCGCGGCAGGTCATAGCCTTCCTCCTTGCCGCTGCCGGTGAACGGCGGCGTCGGCTCGAGCTGTTCGCGTATGCCGAGCAGGCCGCAGGCCAGTGTCGCCGCCATCGCCAGGTAGGGGTTGGCATCGGAGCCGGCGAAACGGCTCTCCACGCGCATGTTCTCCGGCGTGTCGATCGGCACGCGCAGGCCGCAGGTGCGGTTGTCGAAGCCCCACAGCACATTGCTTGGCGAGACCTCGCCAAACATCAGCCGGCGATAGGAATTGACGTTCGGGGCGAAGAACGCCATCGCCATCGGCACGTACTTCTGCAGCCCGCCGAGGTAGTGCAGGAACACCTGGCTCACGCCCTCGTCGAGCTTGCCGCTGAAGACGTTGCGCCCGGCCGCATCCACCAGGCTCTGGTGGATGTGCATGGCGCTGCCCGGCTCGGTCTCCATCGGCTTGGCGAGGAAGGTGGCATAGACGCCGTGGCGCATCGCCGCCTCGCGCATGGTGCGCTTGAACAGGAATACCTGGTCGGCGCGCGAGAGCGCTTCGGCGTGGGTGAAATTGACTTCCAGCTGCGCGGCGCCTGACTCGTGGATCAGCGTGTCCACGTCCAGCTCCATCGCGTCGCAGTAGTCGTACATGAGGTCGAGGATCGGGTCGAACTCGTTGACCGCGTCGATCGAATACGACTGGCGCGCGGTCTCCGCGCGGCCGGAACGCCCCGCCGGCGGCAGCAGCGGGAAGTCCGGGTCGGTGTTCTTCTGCACCAGGAAGAACTCCAGCTCCGGCGCAACCACCGGCTGCAGGCCGGCGGCGGCATACTCGGCCAGCACGCGGCGCAGGACATTGCGCGGCGCCAGCTCGTGCGGCTGGCCATCGCGGGTGTAGCAGTCGTGGATGACCTGGGCGGTCGGGTCGGTGGCCCAGGGGACCATCCGTACGGTGGCCGCATCCGGCCGCAGCTGCATGTCCGAGTCCGACGGCGAGGTCAGCTCGTAGTAGTCGTCGGGGTAATCGCCGGTGACGGTGGTGGCGAAGATGCCCTCGGGCAGGCGCGTACCGTAGTCGTGGGAGAACTTGTCGGCGGGGATGATCTTGCCGCGCGCATTGCCGGTGATGTCCGGCACCAGGCACTCCACCTCGGTGATGTGGCGATCCTTCAGCCAGCGCAGCAGCACGCTTTCGGCCTGCCGGGGCGTGGTCTTGCGGGATCGGGATCGTGTGCTGGTCATGGCGAGCGCTGCTGTCGTTGTGCGGCGTATTGGCGGCAAGCCTGGCCGAAGGCGCGGAACAGGCCGAGATAGAAAGGGTTTTCGCGCACCCGCCATTCCGGGTGCCACTGCACGGCGAGCAGGAAGCCCGGCCCGGTCCCGCGGAAGGCCTCGACCAGGCCGTCGGGCGATACCGCTTCCACCACCAGTCCTTCGCCGAGCCGGTCGATGCCCTGGCCGTGCAGCGAGTTGACCCGGACTTCGGCAATGCCGGCGATCTGCGCCAGCCAGCCACCGGCCGAGAGCATCACCGCGTGGGCCGGGCCATACTGCACTTCCAGCGTCGCCTCGACATCCTCGCGATGGTCGTCCAGCCCGGGCACCTCGTGCACGCGCGGATGCAGGCTGCCGCCAAGGGCCACGTTCACTTCCTGCAGGCCCCGGCAGATCGCCAGCACCGGCAGGCCGCGCGCCAGCGCCGCGGGGATCATCGCCAGCGTATTGGCGTCACGCGCCGGGTCGTGCGGATTGCCTTCCCAGCTGGGACCACCGTCGTAATGATGGGGTTCGATGTTGCTCGCCGAACCGGTCAGCAGCAGGCCGTCCAGGCGTTCGAGCCAGGCCTCGGCCAGCAGCGGCACGGGCATGCCTGGCAGCAGCACGGGGGTGGCCTCGGCGCCCTCGACCACGGCACGGACATATTTCTCGCCAACGGCGAGAAAAGGATGCGGGCCGATGATCTTGCGGTCGGTAGGCAGTCCGACCAAGGGTGGGAGAGCCATGCGGATCGCTCGTTCTGGCTTAGCGGCAACTTACCCCGGGCGTTTTATTTTTACAACAACACGACGACCCGCCCACGGCGCCATGCCCGCCACCCGGCGCGATGGCGGCCCACCGCCGCCGGGGGCGTTGAGTATTCTTGACACCCGCTCCCCTCTGCTAAGCTCGCCCCGACCCCAGAAGGCAGTGCCCCATGGCCATCGGTTCCGCCTCGCCCCTGCCCGCCGACGACGCCCGCGAGCTCGCGCGGATCGATGGCTGCGAGCAGGTCGACCTGCTGCTGGCCGACACCAATGGCCTGCTCCGCGGCAAGCGGATCACCCGAGATGCACTGGAGAAGGTCTACGCCAACGGCGTCTGCCTGCCGATGTCGCTGATCGCCACCGACATCACCGGCAACACGGTCGAGGAAACCGGACTGGGCTACGACATCGGCGACGAGGACCGCATCTGCCGTCCGATCGCCGGCACGTTGCGGCCGGTGCCGTGGGCCGCGCGCCCGAGTGCCCAGCTGCTGCTGTCGATGGAAGACGGTGCGGGCGGCTCGTTCGAGGTCGCCCCGCGCACGGTGCTGCAGCGCGTGCTCGCGCGCTTCGATGCGCTGGGCCTGACTCCGGTGGTGGCGGTCGAGCTGGAGTTCTACCTGTTCGATGCGGTCCCCGACGCCCGCGGCCGGCCGCAGACCCCGGCCGATCCGCGCAGCGGCCTGCGCAGCGACAGCACCCAGGTCTACTACCTGCAGGAACTGGACGAACACCGCGCATTCCTTGATGCCGTGGCCGCGGCATGCCACGCGCAGCAGGTGCCCGCCGATACCGCCGTCGCCGAGTACGCGCCCGGGCAGTTCGAGATCAACCTGCGCCACCGGGCCGACGCGGTGGCCGCCTGCGACGATGCGCTGCTGCTCAAGCGCACGATCAAGGCGATCGCCCAGCAGCAGGGCCGCCTCGCCAGCTTCATGGCCAAGACGTTCCCCGACCAGGCCGGCAGTGGCCTGCACCTGCACGTCAGCCTGCTCGACGGCCAGGGCCGCAACGTCTTCGCCAGCTCCGCCCAGGCACCGGCGACCACGCTGCTGCACGCCATCGGCGGCCTGCAGCAGGCAGCGCGCCCGTCGCTGCTGCTGTTCGCCCCGCACGCCAACAGCTACCGCCGCTTCGTGCCCAACGCCTTCGTCCCGCTCAACGCCAGCTGGGGCTTCAACAACCGCACGGTCGCCCTGCGCATCCCGCACAGCGACCCGGCCAATACCCGCATCGAGCATCGCATCAGCGGCGCCGACGCCAATCCCTACCTGGTCGCCGCCGCGGTGCTGGCCGGCATCCTGGACGGGCTCGAGCAGGGCATCGAGCCCGGCCCGCGCACCGAGGGCAACGCGTACGCCCAGACCGAACCCAGCCATCCGGACTGGCGCGCGACGATCGAGGCATTCCTGCACGAGGGCTTCATCGCCCGCCATTTCGGCGAGCGCTTCCGCCATGTGTATGGCCAGCAGAAGCGGCGCGAGATGCTGGATTTCCAGGCCCAGGTGCCTGACCTGGACTACACGCGGTACCTGCGGACGGTCTGACATGGCAGGCGCCGACGCCAGCGGCTTCGCCGACAGCTGGTACGCCGCCAGTGCGGCACCGCTGCCCGCGCAGGCGCCGCTGCGTGGCGCCCGGCGCGCGGACGTGGCGGTCCTCGGTGCCGGCTACACCGGCCTGGCCGCGGCCCTGAACCTGGCTGAAGCCGGCCACCAGGTCGTGGTGATCGAGGCGCAGCAGGTCGGCTGGGGCGCATCGGGACGCAATGGCGGGCAGGCGATCGTCGGCTTCGGCTGCGAACAGTCCACCCTGGAAGCGCTGCTCGGCAGCGCTGACGCCCGCATGCTGTTCGATCTCTCGCGCGAGGGCATGGCGATGCTGCGCGGGCGCATCGCGCGGCACCGGATCGAATGCGACTGGCGCGACGGCTATGCGCACGTGCCGCTGAAGCAGCGGCAGCTGCGTGACATCCAGGCCGACATGGCGGCGATGCGCGAGCGCTACGACTATCCGCTGCAGTGGTGGGACCGCGAGCAGCTGCGTGCGCAGCTTGGCAGCGCGCTATACCTCGGCGCGGCCTTCGACCCCGCCAGCGGCCACCTGCATCCGCTGTCCTATGCGCGCGGACTGGCGCGCGCCGCGCTGGCTGCCGGGGTGGTGGTCCACGAGCATTCTCCGGTCACCCGCATCGAACGCGGCGCGCGCCCGGTGCTGCATACCGCGCAGGGACGGGTCGAGGCGGACTTCCTGGTGATCGCCGGCAACGCCTGGCTGCATGGCGTGGCCCCGGAGCTGGAAGCGCGGATCATGCCGGTCGGCACCTACATCGGCGCCACCCCGGTGCTGGGCGAGTCCCTGGCGCGCAGCCTGATCGGCAACGACATGGCGGTGTCGGATGCGAACTGGGCACTGGACTATTTCCGCCTGAGCCGCGACCACCGCCTGCTGTTCGGCGGCCGCGCAAGCTATTCCGCGCTGCCGCCGCCGGGACTGCGCCAGCTGATGCAGCGGCGCATGGAAAGGGTGTTCCCGCAGCTGCGCGGCGTCGGCTTCGAGCACCTGTGGGGCGGCTATGTCGACATCACCCTCAACCGGGCCCCGCACTGGGGACGGCTCGATTCCAACGTTTACTTCGCACAGGGTTTCTCCGGCCATGGGGTCGCCGCCACCGGGCTGGCGGGCCGGCTGATCGCCGAGGCCATCAGCGGCCAGTCGCACCGGCTGGACGCCTTCGCCCGCATCCCGCATCGCCCCTTCCCCGGCGGCCGCCTGCTGCGCATGCCGCTGCTGGTCGCGGCGATGGCCTGGTACCGGCTGCGCGACGCCCTGTGGTGAGCAGGCGCCGCGCCGGCACCGCCCGTCACGGATACCAGAACGCCTCCTGCGCGATGACCGGCTTCAGGCGCGCCTCGTAGCGGTTGCCCAGGTAGCGCCGCAGGCGGCCCTCGGTCAACTGGTTCACCATCGCGCCGAACGCCATGCCCTGGTCCAGCATCAGCATGCAATCGCTGACCGCGCCGCTCTCGGTATCCACCGCATCACGAAAGCCGTAGCGCTCGTCGTAGATGGACGGGAAGGCAGTGCGCAGCTTGGCCAGGTTGGCCAGGGTGGCGCGGGTCTGGTATTCGATCGGCAGGAAGACCGCGTGCGGGGTGACGGTCGGGCCGCGCGGATCATGCTGCCCGCGCGGCGAATAACCACCGATGCCCATGGGCGGTGCGCCGTACTCGTTGTAGCCACGGGTTGCCGGGATCATCGACGGGGAGAAGCCCCAGTAGCCGAATTCGCGCTGGCCATGGCGCACGTGCGCGGCCGCCATCTGCGGATGCGAGCGCGCCCAGCTGGCGACGCCCCACTCCGCTTCCGGGATCAGCAGGTGCGGCATGAAGCTCTCGAACATGCTGCCACCCCAGGTCGGCATGAACCGCAGTCCCTCGTAGGTCTGCGTGTGCTCATAGACCCTCACGCCCTCGTACTGGCGGAACTGCGCCGGATTGTCCCAGCCGCGCCACGCCGGCCAGCGATCGACCCGGAAGTACTGCGAGCCGGGCACCTTGCCTTCGCCGATGGCCAGGTAGGAGATGATCCGCGCCTCGGTCAGCAGGTCATAGGTGCCGGTGGAATAGCGCCCGGCCGTCATGTCCCAGTTGTTGTGGAACTGGCCCTTGGCCGGGTCGAGCATGGCCGCGAAATCCATCTTCGCCAGCACCGCCTCGGCGCGCGGCTTGAGCTCGGGATAGGCCTCGGCCATCAGTGCCACGCCGGCAGCGAGCCAGGCATTGTCGACCGAGGACACGGTGCTGCCGTCGATCGTCGGCTCCTTCACCAGCGCCGCCCACAGCAGCATGCCGGCCGGCGCGCCGGCAGTGGCGGCATCTCGCTGCAGCGACTCGACGGCCGCCAGCACCGGCAGCAGCCGCTGCCGTCCCTCCTCCTCGCCGATCAGGCCGAGGTCGCGCGCGCCAATCACGCTCCACGCGTAGGCACCGATGTTGGCGATGAACGTATAGGCGGTGCGATCAACGCTGCCATCGGCCTGGAAGCAGAGCTTGTCCGAAGGCAGTACCTGGCCATCGACGAACAGGCCGATCGAACGCCAGGTCTGCTCGGCATAGCGCCGGATCTGCTGGCGGTCGGCCTCGGCCCAGGTGTCCCGGGTCGATTTCACCACGATGTCGCGGCCCGCCGGCGCCGGCGGACGCGCCGGCTGGGCCCCGGCCTCGGCGGCCTTGAGCCGCATGTCGGCGGTCCCGGCGCCACCTGCAGGCAGCCCGGTCCGCGTGGCCAATGCCGCCAGGCCGACCCCGGCCACGGCGACCAATGCCGCGCCCAGCAGCCACCTGCGGCCGCCCTGAGGGTGACGCCTGGCCGCCGCCGCGGCGACTTCCTTCGCGTAACGTGGATCCATGCACAGCCTCCCGGGAAATATCGAACGCGGGCAGGAGAGCACGGGGGACCTCATGCGAACCATGCGAAAAATCCACCAAAAGTCGGGAGGCACTAAAGTTGTGCCGGGCCGGGCCGCTATCCAAGGCGACCTTCCCGGCCCGCCAGCGGATCCATGCACGCGATCGTCCCCACCAGTCCCTACGACGATGGCAATGACCTCCCGCAGCGCATCCTGCTGGTGGAGAACTCGCGCACCTTCACCACGCTGCTGCGCGAGGCGATCGAGCAGCGCGTGGAACTGCCCGTCACCGTCGTCTCCACGCTGTCGGAGGCGGCCCGCGTGCTCGACGAGGAACAGGGCTGGTTCCTGGTGCTCACCGGCCTGGTCCTGGTCGACGGCGACCGTGACCAGGTGGTCGAGTTCTTCACCGCGCGCGGCCTGCCCACCGTGGTGGTCAGCGGCGTCTACGACGAGGACCTGCGCCGCCGCGTGCTGCAGCAGCAGATCATCGACTACGTGGTGAAGAACGCCCCGGGCAGCATCGACTACCTGGCCTGGCTGGTGCAGCGGCTGGAGCGCAACCGCCGCATCGCCGCGCTGGTGGTCGACGACTCGCTGTCGGCGCGCACCTATGCCGCCAGCCTGCTGGAGATGTATGGCTACCAGGTCGTGGTCGCCGCCGACGGCGTGGCCGGCCTGCAGGCGATCGAACACAACCCGAGCATCCGCCTGGCCATCGTCGACCAGGAGATGCCGGGCATGGAAGGGGTGGAGTTCACCCGCCGCCTGCGCGGGCTGCGCAGCCGCGACAAGGTCGCGGTGATCGGCATTTCCGGCAACACCGAGGCCTCGCTCATCCCGCGCTTCCTGAAGAACGGCGCCAACGATTTCCTGCGCAAGCCCTTCTCGCGCGAGGAGTTCTTCTGCCGCGTCTCGCAGAACGTCGACCAGCTGGAGCTGATCGGCACGCTGCAGGACCTGGCCACCCGCGATTTCCTGACCGGGCTGCCCAACCGTCGCCACTTCCTCGAGCAGAGCCAACGCCTGCTGCCGCGCATGCTGGCCGAGCGCCAGAGCGTGACCGTGGCCATGCTCGACATCGACCACTTCAAGCACATCAACGACAGCTGGGGCCATGAGGCCGGCGATGATGCGCTGCGCGCCGTCGCCGCCGCGGTGGCGGCGCACGCGCGCCCCCAGGACCTGGTCGCACGCTTCGGCGGCGAGGAATTCTGCCTGCTGGTGCCCGGGCTTTCCTGCGACGAGGCGGCCGGCTACTTCGAAGACCTGCGCGCGCGCATCGATGCGCTGCGCGTGCCGGTCGGCGGGGACGAACTGCGGATGACCGCCAGCCTTGGCTTCTGCATCGCGCGACGCCACGACGAAACCCTGCACCACCTGCTCGGCGAAGCCGACCGCCACCTGTACCTGGCCAAGGCCGCCGGCCGCAACCGGGTCAGCCACGCCATGCCGGCTGCCATCGTCGCGGCCTGAGCCGGGCGGCGCCAACCCGGCATTGATCCTGATCAAGGCCGGCACGCCGCCCGCGCGCCATCCTGCGCCCCGCCCAACCAAGAGGGGACATGGCGTGGCGCTGCTGACCTGGCAGGACGAACTCAACACCGGCATCGAAGTCATCGACCACCAGCACCAACGGATCGTGGAGATGATCAACCACCTGCACGTCGCCCGGCACAGCCTGGAGCCGATGGCGGTGTCGGAGGTGATCGACGAGCTGATCGACTACACGCTCTCGCACTTCGCCTTCGAGGAAGAACTGATGGAGGAAGCCGGCTATCCGTTCTGTGCCGCCCACAAACGCGTGCACGAGGTATTCGGCAAGCGGGTCTCGGACTACCGGATCCGCTTCCAGGCCGGCGAGGACATCGCCGACGAACTGCGCGCGATGCTGGCGCGCTGGCTGTTCAACCACATCCGCGGAGATGACCAGGCCTACGCCGAGACGGTGAAGCGCCACCTCAACCGCTTCACCCGCGACCATGACGAAGGCCGCTGGCTGCCGCGCACGCTCAGGCGCCTGTTCGGCTGAGATCGTCGCGTCAGCGGCGCAGGTATCGACGCGAGAGCAGCAGCGCGACCAGGCTGACCGCCGCCACCGCCGCCAGGTAGCCGCCGACCGCTGCCAGCCCGTAACGCTCGGCCAGGCCGGTGGCGACATATGGCGCGGGTGCCGCGCCGAGGATGCCGGCCAGGTTGAACGACAGCGAGGCGCCGGTGTAGCGCACCTGCACCGGGTACAGCTCGGCCAGCAGGGTGCCGCAGGGGCCGTAGGTCAGGCCCATGAAGAAGAAGCCCAGGGCCAGGAACAGCAACACGCGCCAGGCATCGCCAGCGACGAACAGCGGCGCGAAACACAGGCCGAACACGATGATGCAGGCACTGGCGATCACCATCGCCGGCGCGGTGCCACCGCGGTCGCCCCAGCGCGCGGAGATCGGGATGCCCAGGGCGAAGAACAAGATGCCGGCCATCTGCAGCAGCAGGAAGGATTCCTTGCCGTAGCCCAGCTTTGCCGTGCCGTGGCCCAGTGCCCAGACCGTCATCAGGTAGAACAACGCGAAGGTGGCGAAGGTGGCCAGGGTGCCGAGCACGACCTCCACCCCATGCTGCCCCAGTACCGTGCGCAGCGGCAGGCGCACGCGCTCGGCGCGATCAATCGCACGCTGGAAATCCGGAGTCTCGGTGATGCGCAGCCGTACCCACAGTCCGACCAGCACCAGCAGCGCGCTGGCGATGAACGGGATGCGCCAGCCCCAGGCGACGAACTGCGCGTCGCTCAGCAACGCCCCCAGCAACAGGAAGGTCGAGGTCGACAGCAGGAAGCCGAGCGGCGCGCCGAACTGCGGGAACATGCCGTACCAGGCGCGCTTGCCCGGCGGCGCGTTCTCGGTGGCCAGCAGCACCGCCCCGCCCCATTCCCCGCCCAGGCCCAGGCCCTGGCCGAACCGGCACAGCGCCAGCAGCGCCGGCGCCCATACGCCGATCTGCGCGTAGCCCGGCAACAGGCCGATCGTCACCGTGGACAGGCCCATGGTCAGCAGCGCGGCGACCAGCGTCGCCTTGCGGCCGATACGGTCGCCGAAATGGCCGAACAACGCCGAACCGACCGGACGGGCGATGAAGGCCACCGCGAAGGTCGCCAGCGACTGCAGCCGCGCGGCGCTTGCGTCCCCGGACGGGAAAAACAGCGTGGGGAACACCAGGACCGCGGCAGTGGCGTAGATGTAGAAATCGAAGAATTCGATCGTGGTGCCGACCAGGCTGGCCAGCAGCACGCGCCGCGTGGAATTGGCGGGCGTGACGGAAACGGCGGCAACGCTCATGGAAAAGTCGATCGGGAACGATCGGCCGATTCTGTCAGATCGGCGCCCTCGCCGTCCGCTTCGGTTGCCATCGCAACCATTGCCCCGCCGCCGCTCAGCCGAGGTGGATCCAGGTCGCCTTGATCTCGGTGTACTTGTCGAAGGCGTGCAACGACTTGTCGCGCCCGTTACCGGACTGTTTGTAGCCGCCGAACGGCGCGGTCATGTCGCCGCCGTCCCAGTAGTTCACCCATACGCTGCCGGCGCGCAGGCCGCGGGCGACGCGATGGGCGCGGGAGATGTCGCGTGTCCAGACACCGGCGGCCAGGCCGTACTCGCTGTCGTTGGCCATGCGCAGCGCCTGCGCCTCGTCGTCGAACGCCAGCACCGCGAGCACCGGGCCGAAGATCTCCTCGCGGGCGATGGCGTGTTCCGGCGCGACCTGGTCGAAGATGGTCGGCTCCACGTAGCTGCCGCCGGCGACAATCTCGGCGCGACGACCACCGAGCAGCAGGCGACCGCCCTCGGCACTGCCGCGGGCGATGTAATCCAGCACCCGGCGGGCCTGCGCTTCGTCGACCAGCGCGCCCATCGCCGCGTCCGGTTCGAACGGATGGCGCGGCTGCATGCGCCGGCCGGCGGCCACCACCCGGGCGACGAACTCGTCCTTGATCGAGCGCTCCACGAGCAGGCGCGAACCGGCGGTGCAGACCTCGCCCTGGTTGTAGAAGATCGCGCTGGCGGCGGCTTCGGCGGCCCGGTCCAGGTCCGGCGCGTCGGCGAAGACCAGGTTCGGGCTCTTGCCGCCGCATTCCATGTAGGCGCGTTTCATGTTCGACAGCCCGGCGCACTGCAGCAGGCGCCGGCCCACCGCGGTCGAACCGGTGAACACCAGGCCATCGACATCCATGTGCAGCGCCAGCGGCTCGCCGGCGGTAAGGCCACGGCCGGAAACGACGTTGAACACGCCATCGGGAATGCCGGCCTCGGCGGCCAGCGCGGCGACGCGGATCGCGCTCAGCGGCGATCTCTCCGACGGCTTGAGCACCACCGAGTTGCCGGTGGCCAGCGCCGGGGCGATCTTCCAGCTGGCCATCAGCAGCGGAAAATTCCAGGGCACGATCGCACCCACCACGCCGAGCGGCTCGCGGGTGACCAGGCCGAGCTCATGCGGCCCGGTGGGGGCGACCTCGCCGTACACCTTGTCAATCGCCTCGGCGGTCCAGTTCAGGCAGCGCACGCTGGCGGCGATGTCGACGTCGCGCGCATCGCGTACCGGCTTGCCCATGTCCAGTGACTCCAGCAGCGCCAGCTCGTCGGCGTGCGCGGCGACGAGCGCGGCGAATTTCTGCAGCGTGCGCTTGCGGTGCACCGGCGTGGCGCGCGACCAGTGCCCGGCCTCGAAGCTGCGGCGTGCCGCGGCCACGGCGCGGTCGATGTCCGGCGCCTTGCAGTCGGCGACCCGGCCCAGCAGGCGGCCATCGACCGGGCTCAGGCAATCGAAGGTCGCACCGTCGGCGGCGTCGGCGTAGCGCCCGTCGATGAAGGCGCGCGTTTCCGGCCGCAATGCATCGGCCAGGGCCTGCCAGGCTTCGCGGGTATCGGGCGTGACCATGCGGTTCTCCTTGGCGCGCTGGCGCGGATCGGATGCTTCAGAACGTGGCAGGCGTGTTGGCGCTGACGATCACCGCCTCGTCCTGGCCGATGTTGCGGAACCGGTGTGGTATCCGGCTCTCGAAGTAGTAGGCGTCACCGGCGTTGAGCACGCGCACCTGGTGGCCGACGGTGACCTCCACGCTGCCGGCCACCACCACGCCGCCCTCCTCGCCTTCGTGGTTGAGCATGCTCTCGCCGGTGTCGCCGCCAGGCGGCATCACCTCGCGCAGGATGCACATGCGCCGCTGCGGGCGGCGTTGCCCGACGAGGAAATAGTGGATGCCGTCGTTGCCGACGTCCGGCAGCTCGGCCGCCGTGTAGAACGGCGTGTCGGCGGCAGCTTCCAGGTCATGGGTGAAGAAGTCGGCCAGCGAGATCGGGATGCCGTCCAGCACCTTCTTAAGCGACGCCACCGACGGGCTGACCTTGTTCTGCTCGATCAGCGAGATGGTGCTGTTGGTGACCCCCACGCGCTTGGCCAGCTCGCGCTGGCTCAGGCCGCGGCCGGTCCTCACCAGTTGCAGGCGTGCTCCGATGTCCATCGCCCTCGGGACCGAGTGGTGTTGCGGATACTTTACACAGCAGGGGCCGTGACGGCACGTACACCCGGGCGAGGCGGGCTGGTGTAAAGTTTTTTCAACGAAGCGCCGGCCGCGCCGGCTCCGGGAGCAGTCCATGGGCAACCCGTCGTTCCCCCCCGTCGAGGGCGAATACGCCCGCCAGTCCCTGCACGCGCCGGCCTCGATGGAGGCGTTCTGGATGCCCTTCACCGCCAACCGCCAGTTCAAGGCGCGGCCCCGGCTGCTGGCTTCCGCCCACGGCATGTACTACCGCGACGTGGCCGGGCGCGAGATCCTCGACGGCGCCGCCGGCCTATGGTGCTGCAACGCCGGGCACACCCGGCCGCGCATCGTCCAGGCCATCCGTGAACAGGCCGGCACCCTCGATTTCGCCCCGACCTTCCAGATGGGCTCCCCGCTGCCCTTCGTGCTGGCCGAACGGCTGGCCGGCATCGCCCCGCCGGGGCTTGAGCACGTGTTCTTCACCAACTCCGGCTCCGAAGCCGTGGACAGCGCGATGAAGATCGCCCTGGCCTGGCACCGCGCCCGCGGCGAGGGCCAGCGCACCCGCTTCATCGGCCGCGAGAAGGCCTATCACGGAGTGGGCTTCGGCGGCATGTCGATCGGCGGCCTGCCGAACAACCGCAAGTGGTTCGGTCCATTGCTGGCCGGCACCGATTACCTCCGGCACACGCTCGACCTGCAACGCAACGCCTTCACTGCCGGCCTGCCGAAGCATGGCGTCGAGCTGGCCGACGACCTCGAGCGGCTGATCGCGCTGCACGACGCTTCCACCATTGCCGCGGTCTTCGTCGAGCCGGTCAGCGGCTCGGCCGGCGTCGTGCTGCCGCCGGAAGGCTACCTGCAGCGGCTGCGCGAGATCTGCGACCGCCACGGCATCCTGCTGGTGTTCGACGAGGTCATCACCGGTTTCGGCCGGGTCGGCAAGGCATTCGCCGCGCAGCGCTTCGGCGTGACCCCGGACCTGATGACCACCGCCAAGGGCCTGACCAACGGGACCGTGCCGATGGGCGCGGTGTTCGTGGCCAGCCGCATCCACCAGGACTTCATGCAGGGGCCGCCCGGGGCGATCGAGCTGTTCCACGGCTACACCTATTCGGGCCATCCGCTCGCCTGTGCGGCGGCGATCGCCACATTGGACACCTATGCGGAGGAAGGCCTGTTCGAGCGCGCGATCGAGCTGGGCGACCACTGGCAGCGGGCCATCCAGTCGCTGAAGGGCTCCCCGCACGTGATCGACCTGCGCAACTTCGGGTTGATCGGTGCGATCGAGCTGGCCCCGCGCGAAGGCGCGCCTGGCGCGCGCGGCTACGAGGTGTTCGAGCGCGCCTTCCACGAGGGTGACCTGCTGGTGCGCGTCACCGGCGACACCATCGCGCTGTCGCCACCGCTGGTCATCGAAGCGGCGCAGATCGAGCGCATCGTCAACGTGCTGGGCGACACGCTGCGCAAGGTGGCCTGAGAGTTCGTGCGGCGATGAACGATCGCCTCATCCCTGCCTGCGTACACTGCGCGGCATGACGACCCGCGCCCGCACTGCTTCGGACCCGCGTCGCGCCGAACTGCGGCGCATGCGCACGATCGCCACCGGCCTGCTGCTGCTGATGCTGGCCGGCTTCGTGCTCAGCCACCTGATGGGCCAGCGTGGCGGCTGGGCATGGCTGGCGGCATTCTGCGAGGCGGCCACCGTCGGCGCGCTGGCCGACTGGTTCGCCGTGGTCGCGCTGTTCCGTCGCCCACTCGGCCTGCCGATCCCGCACACGGCGATCCTGCCGCGCGGCAAGGACCGCCTGGCCGACGGCCTGGCGGCCTTCGTCCGCGACCACTTCCTGGCCCCGGACACGCTGCTGGAAAAACTGCGGGTGTTCGACCCGGCCACGCGCATGGGCCAGTGGCTGGCGCAGCCAGCGCAATCGAGGATGCTTGCGCAGATGGCCCGCGGCTGGCTGCTGCAGGCGCTGGACCTGCTCGATGAAGCCGCAGTGCGACGCGCGATCGGCGCATTCGTCGACGAACGCGTGCGGCGCTGGAACGCCGCCGCCACCGCCGGCGAGGTGCTGGACCTGCTCACCGCCGACGGCCGCCACCAGAAACTGCTCGACGAAGGCCTGCTGCGGTTCGGCCGCTGGCTCGACAACGATGCCGTGCGCGAGCGCGTGTCGACGCTGATCGTGCGCTACGCGCGCCGCGAATGGCCCAAGCTGGTCAACACGGTCGACTGGGTCAAGCCGGTCGAGGAGATCGGCGACCGCCTCGCCGAACGCATCGCCGCCGCCGCGCTGGAAGAACTGCAGCAGGTGCTGGCGACGCCGGACCATCCGCTGCGCCTGGACTACGAACACTGGCTGCGCGATTACGTGCGCCGGCTGCGCGAGGATCCCGAACTGGCCGCGCGCGTGGAGTCACTGAAGCTGCAGGCACTGGAGCATCCGGCGATGCAGGATTACGTGCAGGACCTGTGGACGCGCATCCGTGCCGCGCTGCGCCGCGACCTCGAACGCGAGGACTCGGTGCTCGCCGGCCACCTGGAACAGTCGCTGCAGGCGCTGGGTGCCAGCCTCGGCGCGGACCCGGCGCTGCGCGAAGCGCTCAACCAGCACATGCTCGATGCCGCCGAGCGGCTGAGCAGCCGCCTGCGCAACACCGTCACCGAGCACATCGCCTCGACCATGAAGGGCTGGGACGAACGCCACCTGGTCGAGCAGCTGGAGCTGGGCGTGGGCCGCGACCTGCAGTACATCCGCTTCAACGGCACCCTGGTGGGCGGCTTGATCGGGCTGATCCTGCATGCGATCTCGGTGTGGCTGCCGATGGGTTTGGCCGGCTAGCGTGTCGTGACGAAAGCGAACGCGGCACATCCGGCGGAACGGGGCATGGCGCCTTGGTTCTCAGATCTTCGTTTGGGGCGCGCCGGGGGGAAGAGAAGAGCGTGCACTCCCCGACCCTCGGCGCGCTGTCAGGCCGCCGCTTCGCCTGCGATCCCGTTGTAGGAGCGCTCGCAGGGTCGGGAGCTGCTCTTCTCTTCCCCCCACCCGGCGCGCCCCGAAAGAATGGGGAAACCAAAGCGCCGGGTGACGTCCCGACGCGCCCATGCCCGTAGGGCCGGCGCACCACAACGTAAGTCAGAGCCAAGCCCCCGCAACACCGAAGCGCGCTCTCGGAACCCCCCCAATAAAGCCCTCGACCGCGGGTGCCCCGCTTGCGGCGAACCAGTCAGAAAGCCCAGCCCGCTCGAAAAGCCAAACCTACCCCAACCGCCAGGCCCGATGGATGCGCGCGTTGCGCTCGAAGTCCGGGTCGATCGTCTTCGGGCTGATCTCCTCGCAGGTGGCGAACTGCGCGATCGCCTCCTCGTCGAGCTTGAAGCGGCGGAAGTTGTTGGAGAAGTACAGCACCCCGCCCGCGGCCAGCCGCGCCTTGGCCGCGCGCAGCAGGCGCACGTGCTCGCGCTGGATGTCGAAGTCATCCGCACGCGCCGAGTTGGAGAAGGTCGGCGGGTCGCAGAAGATCACGTCGTACTGTCCGCGCTCGGCTTCCAGCCATGACATCGCATCGGCCTGCACCAGCTGGTGGCGGGCGCCGGCATGGCCGTTCAAGGCCAGGTTGCGCGAGCACCATTCCAGGTAGGTACCCGACAGGTCCACGCTGGTGGTCGCGCTGGCCCCGGCCACGGCCGCCTCGACGCTGGCCACGCCGGTGTAGCAGAACAGGTTGAGGAAACGCCGCCCCTTCGACTGCGCCGCCATCTGCCCGCGCAGCGGCCGGTGGTCGAGGAACAGGCCGGTGTCGAGGTAGTCGAACAGGTTCACCTGCAGCAGCGCGCCATGTTCGCGCACGTGGATGAATTCGCCGCGCTGCTCGAAGCGGCCGTACTTGCTGCCGCCCTTGCCGCGCTCGCGGGTCTTCAGCGCGACCTGCTCGGCCGGCACCTGGAACACCTCGCGCGCGGCAGCCAGCAACTCGTTGCGGCGGCGGCGCACATCGGCCTCGGGGATCGTTGCGGGCGCGGCGTATTCCTGCACGTGCAGGAACAGGCGTTGCGCGCCATCGGCCTCCTGGTAGACGTCGATCGCCGCGGCGTACTCGGGCAGGTCGGCGTCGTAGGCGCGGAAGCACTCGACCTGCTCGCGCACGCGCCACTTCTTCAGCTTCTGCAGGTTCTTGCGCAGGCGGTTGGCGACCATCTGCGCGCCTTCACCGAGCACGCGCGGCTCGGCCGGCACGATGCGCTGCGGCGGCGCGACCGGGTCACAGACGATCAGCGCGCACTCGATCGCGCCGTTGAACAGCTGGTAGCGCTTGGCCGCGCGCAGGCCGGTGGCCTGGGCCAGCTCGGCATCGCCACACAGCAGGCTGGCGCGCCACTGGGGCACCGCGCGCCGCAGCGCATCGCCGAGACGGCGGTACAACGCGGCATCGGCGGCCAGGCGTTCGTCATAAGGCGGATTGCACACCACCACGCCGCGCGCCTCGCCCGGCGCGACCAGCTGCACGATGTCGAGCACCTGCAGCTGCAGCGCCTCGGCGACGCCGGCGACCTGGGCGTTCTCGCGTGCATTGGCGATCGCCCGCGGGTCCAGGTCGCTGCCGTGGATCACCGCGCGCAGGCCGGCGCGACCAACGCGTTCGCGTTCGCGCGCCTCGGCGACGAGACCGTCCCAGCCTGCGCGATCGAAGCCACGCCAGCGGGTCGGCACGAACGTGCCGTGGCGCTGCAGGCCCGGCGCGACGTCGGCGGCCATCAGCGCGCCTTCGATCAACAGCGTGCCGCTGCCGCACATCGGGTCCAGCAGGCCGCCACCGTCGTGGTAGGCCTTGGGCCAGCCACCACGCATCAGCACCGCGGCGGCCAGGTTCTCCTTCAGCGGCGCTTCGTTCTGCGCCTGGCGCCAGCCGCGCCGGTGCAGCGAACCGCCGCCGAGGTCGACCGACAGCACCGCCCTGCCCTTGCGCAGCGACAGGTTGAGCCGCAGGTCCGGCTGCTCGACATCCACCGAAGGCCGCTCCAGCCCCTCCCGCCGCATGACGTCGACGACCGCGTCCTTGATCCGCTGCGCGGCGAAGCGCGCATGGGTGATGCCGGTGCCGGAGACGTGCGCGTCCACCGCCAGGGTGTGGCCGGGGGCCAGATGGTCCGGCCACGGCAACTCGGCGACGCCGGCATACAGCGCGGCCTCGTCGGGACAGTCGAATTCCGCCAGCGGCCAGAGGATGCGGCTGGCCAGGCGCGACCACAGCACTGCCCGCTGGGCATCGGCCAGTTCGCCCTCGGCGTTGACGCCGGCGATGGTGGCCGTCGCGCGCGAAGCGCCCAGCGCCAGCAGCTCGTCGGCCAGCAGGTATTCCAGGCCCTTGGCGCAGGAAGCAAAGAATTTCATGAGATTGGGGGAATCGAGAGGGCCCGGCGCCGGCGCGCAGCCGGGGGACCGTGAAAAGAGCGGCGACGGCAAGCCGGCCACGGGGATGGGGAATGTTCGGCCATCGCGGCCGCCATTGCCAGTGCAGGCGCCCGCGGTCGGTTCAGGCGGGCACGCGATCCGGCCCCGGCCGCGCGCCGCTCAGGGCGGCAGCAGCGCCGGGTGCAGGGTGACCTCGGCCAGCGGCGGCAGGCGGTCGCCGAAGGCGTGCACCAGCAGCGGCCTGCCGCTGCCGGCCTCGACGTCGTCGCTGGCCAGCGTCAGCCCGGGCTCGACGGAAAAACCGGTCGATCGCCACAACCCGCCCGGCTCGGCGTCGACCAGGCAACCGGCCGCCCCCAGTCCGGCCAGCTGCGCCTGCGCCGTGCGCAGCAGCTGGCCGGCGATGCCGTGGCCGCGATGGCCGGGACCGACCGCCAGCGGGCCGATCGCATGCCAGCCGCGGCTACCATCGGACAGCGTGGCCGGCGAGGCGGCCAGGTAGCCGACCACGTAGCCGTCATGGTCGGCCAGCAGCGACAGCGACAACGCGCCGTCCTCGCGCAGGGCGGCGATGGCGGCATGCTCATGGTGGCGACTGCCGGGCACGTCGAAATAGGCGACCAGGGTCAGCAGTTCGATCGCCTCGGCATCGGCCGGGGTGGCCGGGCGGATCACGATCCCGCTCATGGCTTCGCTCACAGCGACTCCAGCAGTTCGGCGAAGGCCCGCGCGGAGGTTTCCACGTGCGCGGAAAGGCGGTGCTGGTCGTCCACCAGCAGCAGCCGTGCCGAGCGCGCGCGCGCCCAGTCGATGATCTCGCCGACCGGGATCAGCTCGTCGTGCCAGGCATGCACGACCGAAGTCGGCACGGCGGCGGCATCCAGCGCCGGCAGCGGTCCCATCTTCGTCGGCGGCACCATCAGGAACAGGCCGCGCACCGGCACCTGCAGCGAGACCTGGGCCGAGACATAGGCGCCCAGGCTGGACCCCGCCAGCACCAGCGGGCCCTGCGCGGCAGCGGCACGGGCCAGTCCGAGCAGGCGCTGCCAGCGGGCGCTGACGTCGCCCACCGGGCTGACCTCGCGGCGCGCGTCCAGGTCGGTGAAATCGGGGCGTTCGTGGGTCCAGCCCAGGCGCTCGGCGACTTCCGCCAGCGCGGTGACCTTGGTCGCGTCCGGGCCGCTTTCGAAGCCGTGCGAGAGAATGCAATGACCACGGCTCACAGCGCCTGCACCTCGTCGCCGACATGCAGGACGCCGCCGCGCAGGATGCGCGCGCACAGGCCGCCGTGGCCGCGCATGGCGTTGTAACCGCCCGGCCCCAGCGCATCTTCCATCCGCGAGCACGGGTCGCAGGACTCGGTGCCTTCCAGTTCGACCTCGCCGATGCGGAACCGACGCCCCTTCAGCGCGACCAGCGGGATGCCTGACACCACCAGGTTGCGGCGCAGCGTCGCAGGGGCGATTTCGGCGTGCCCGGACAGCGCGGCGATCGCCGCCAGGTGTTCGGCCTGGATCAGGGTGACGCCGCGTTTGCCGCTGCCGGCCTGGTAACGGTCACCGGCCAACCCGGCGCCGGCCACCGCGTCGACCTGCTCGACTGCCTGCATGGGCAGCGCACGGGCGGGCCGCAGGCCGATCCAGTCGATGCGGCCGCGCCGGGGAAGGTTCGCCATCAGTCTGGCGAGGGGACTTTCGGGGTTCAGGGGCATGTGCGAATGCTAGCATCCGGGCATGCCGACCCCGCCGCAGATCCACGCCCACCTCCTGCCCTACACGCCCTGCCTGGACGCGCGCGAACGCGGCCAGGTCGCCCGGGTGGTGATCCACTGCACCGAGCTGCCCGACCTGGCCATGGCACGTGAATACGGCGAGCGCGTGCTGTACGCGGACGGCAGCGGCAACAGCGGCCACTTCTACATCGACCGCGACGGGCGCATAGAGCAGTACGTGCCGCTGGAGCGCATCGCCCACCACGTGCGCGGACACAATGCCGACAGCATCGGCATCGAGCTGGTCAACCGCGGGCGTTACCCGCACTGGCTTGATTCGCGCCACCAGGCGATGGACGAACCCTACCCGGAAGCACAGCTGCGGGCGCTGGAAAGCCTGCTGCGCTGGTTGCGCGAAGAACTGCCGTCACTGGCCGCCATCGCCGGCCACGACGCGCTGGACACCACCGTTGAGGCGGCCAGCGACGATCCGTCGCTGCAGGTCCGCCGCAAGCTTGATCCCGGCCCGTTGTTCCCCTGGCCGCGCATCCGCGCCGCCTTCGCCGCGCCGGCCGCTCACCACGTCGATACGTAGGTCTTCTCGCCGGCGCTGATCGCCAGGTCCAGGCGGTTGCCGGGCGGGGCGATCGGGCAAACCAGGTGCGGGGTCAGCGCGCAGGGTGGATTTTCCGAGCGGTTGAAGTCGAGCACGATATCGCCCTTCTCCGGCGCCTCGACGAACAGGTAGCGTGCCCCGCCATAGCTCTCCTTGCCGCTGGTGCGGTCGGAGAAAATGAAGAACAGCTTGGGGTCGTTCGGCTGGGTCACCGGATGCAGCTGGTAGCGGCGCCCGTCGCGTTCGAACTCCACCTCACCGGGGATGCTCGCCGCCAGCGGCGTGCCGATCGAGGTCAACAGGGTGACCGGGCGTGGCTGCGCATACGGTCGCCAGTGCGCATGCACGCGCCAGGAGGGATCGACCGGGAAATGCTCGATGCCATGGAAATTGCGCCGCGCCGGCGCACCGGGATCGCGGAAGCGCCAGCCATACACCGTGCCGGTGCGCACGACGTAGAACTGGGTGGCGCCGACATCGAGCCGGTCGGCCTTGCGCCCGGCCTCCTCCGGGATCAGCTGCACGCTGGACACCGGTTTGCCGCGCAGGCGCACGTCGACATCACGCGCGGACTCGAAGGTGACCCGGTCGTCCTCCAGGCTCAACAGGCCCAGGCGGGGTGGCCCGGCCGGCAGCGCGATGTCGTTGTCGGCGGCGGTGCCGACGCGGTAATGGCCCGGACGCAGGCGGCCGGAGCCGGTGTAGCTGAGCCAGCCGTCAGGGGCGCGCAGGGCGTCCAGCCGCGCCTTGCGCCACTTCTCGACCTGCGCCACGTAAGCGCCGTCGGCAGGGCCGATCGTGCTGATCGACGTCGTCGTGCCGGCATTGCCGGTGCATCCCGCCGACATCGCCGCCAGGGCACCGAGCATCCACGTCCGCCAACGCATCAAGCCGTTCCCCTGTCACCATCCCCATCGATGCCTATTGTGCCGCAGGCGCGGCCCCGGCGGTCGCGATGGGCCGGGCCGGATCGCTGATCCAGCCGCTCCAGGAGCCGGCGTAGATGCGGGCCCCCGGCAGGCCGGCGGCCTCCATCGCCAGCAACGTATGGCAGGCGGTCACGCCCGAGCCGCACATCAACACGACCTCGGACGCGGCATGCCCGCCCAGCACCGGCTGCAGGTCGGCGCGCAGCCGATCCGCCGGCAGGAAGCGCCCGTCGGCCAGGCTGCGCGACAGCGGCCGGTTGACCGCGCCGGGCACGTGGCCGGCGACCGGGTCGATCGGCTCGGCCAGCCCTGCGAAGCGCTCCGGCGCCCGCACGTCGACCAGCCAGCCCGGCGCCTCGCCGGCGCGTCGTGCCACTTCATCGGCATCGGCGACCTGGGCGGCATCGAAATCCCCCGGATACGGCGGCGCCGGCGGATAGGCCGTGGCCTGGCTGGACTCGGGCAGGCCGGCCGCGCGCCAGGCCGCCAGGCCCCCATCGAGCACCGCCACGCGGCGATGGCCGAGCAGGCGCAGCAGCCACCACAGGCGCGCGGCGGCCATGCTGCCATCGGCGGCGTCGTAGACCACCACCTGGCTGTGCGGAGTGATGCCCCAGCGGCCGAGCGCGGCGGCGAAGTCGGCCACGTGCGGCAGCGGATGCCGCCCCAGGCCGGGGCGCGCGAGATTGGACAGGTCGCGGTTGAGATCGGCATGGACGGCGCCCGGCAGGTGCGACTGCGCATGGGCGCGCCGGCCGAAGTCGGGATCGTCCACGGTCGCCGGCGCGAAGCGCGCATCCACGATCCGCAGGTCGGCATGGCCCAGCGCGGTGGCCAGGGTGCGCGGATCCACCAGGGTCTGCCAGTCGGTCATGCGGTTTGCTCCAGTCGTCGACGCAGGTTGAGCAGGATGGCGGCGGTCGCGCCCCAGATGCGCTGGCCGGGCCACGCGTATTCGAGCACGCGGCGCGGGCGCCCACGGAAATCGATATCGATGCTGCGCAGGTTGCCCGGGTCCATCAGGTAGGCCAGCGGCACCTCGAAGACCTCGGCGACCTCGTCTGGCTGAGGCACCGGCACGAACGCCGGATCGATCACCGCCACCACCGGCGTTACCCGGAAGCCACTGATCGTCACGAACGGATCCAGGTAGCCGAGCACCCGGGCCTGGCGCGCGCCCAGGGCGATCTCCTCGCAGCTTTCGCGCAGGGCGGCGGCGGCGGCGTCGTTGTCGGCCGGCTCGATGCGCCCGCCGGGGAAGCTCACCTGGCCGGCATGGTGGCGCAGGCTGTCGTTGCGCCGGGTCAGCAGTACGCGGGTGCCATCGTGGCGCGGCACCAGGCCGGCGAGCACGGCGGCTTCGGAGGACACGCCACCTGCGAGCACGTCGACGAGGTCGTCATGGTTCCAGCCGGGCCCGGCGGGCGCGGCATCGGGCGGATACAGCGCGCGCAGCAGCCGCGGGCGCTCGGGCAGCTGCAGGTCGAAGCGTCCTTCCTGCGCGCGTGCGGGCAGCAGGCTGTCGACCACGTGGCGGCGCTCTTCCTCGCTCATGGCCGACCATCGCGCGATTTCTTCGATGCTGCGGCCACATCCCCGGCACAGACGTCCGGCATCAAGCATGCAGACGCCAACGCAGGGGCTTGCCACGACATGGTCCACGCGATCCTTCGGTTCCGGTATGCATCCAGCGTAGCGCGAAACGGCCAACCGCTGAACCTCGAAAAAAAACGCCAGCGCGGGGCTGGCGTTCTTCCTGTTGCCTGGTCGGGTCGCTTACTTGACGCTGACCAGCTTGATCTCGAACTGCACGGCCACGTTCGGCGGGAACGGGGTGCGCGGATCGGCACCGTAGGCCTGTTCCGGCGGCAGGGTGACTTCCCACTTGGAACCGGCCGGCATCTGCAGCAGGGTGTCGCGCATCGCCTGCATCTCGACCTGGCTCAGCTTCATGTCGGGAATCTGCTGCGGCGGACGCGCCTGCGCCGGACGCTGGCCGAAGGGGAACGGGCCGGCCACTTCCAGCTGCACGGTGCTGGCCTGGGTCGGCTTGGCGCCGGTGCCCTTTTCCAGCACCTTGTACTGCACGCCGCTCGGCAGCGTCTGCACGCCGGCCGCGGCCTTGTTGGTGGCCAGGAACTGGGTGCTCTTGGCCTTGTTCTCGGCGGCGGCCTTGTCGTACTCGGCCTTGGCCTGCTGCGCACGACCCTGCTCACGCTTCTGGAAAGCCTCGACCGCCGGCTTCAGCTGGTCGGCGGTGATCGCCGGCTGCTTCTTGGCGTAGGCGTCCTGCAGGCCCTTGATCACCGAGTTGATGTCCAACTGCTCACCACGGCCGGTCAGCTCGGCAAGGTTGTTGCCGTAGTCATATCCGAAGTAATAGCTCAGCTTGCCCTTCTCGGACGTGGTGTCCTGGGCCAGCGCATTGCCCGTCAGGGCCAGGGCCGCCACGGCGACCGCGATATAACGCAACTTCATTGAAAAATTTCTCCAGGGTGGTGGCACAGGACGGGGCTGCCGCCTGAGGTGACGCGCTAGGATAGCGGCCACATTGATGGTCCGCCAGCAGCGCTGGAAGCTAGGACCGGCGCGGGTTTCAGAAGTTCCGCCTTCACTATTTTTTTACTTATCCAGGGGTTGTTCCATGTCCGAAAGCGTCGTCGCCGCCACCCGTGCCGGGGTCCGCACCCTGACCGTCAACCGGCCGGACAAATTGAATGCGCTGGATGCCGCCACCCTGGTCGCCCTGGAGCAGGCCTTCGCCGAGGCCGCCCAGGCCCCGGAAGTCCGGGTGGTGGTTCTCACCGGCGCCGGCCCCAAGGCGTTCGTGGCCGGCGCGGACATCGCCGCGATGGCCGACCTGCCGGCGATCGCCGGGCGGGATTTCGGCCAGCTCGGCCAGCGCCTGATGCGCCGGATCGAGCGCATGCCCAAGCCGGTGATCGCCATGGTCAACGGCTATGCGCTCGGCGGCGGCCTGGAGCTGGCGATGGCCTGCCACCTGCGCATCGCCGCCGACAGCGCCAGGCTCGGCCAGCCGGAGATCAACCTCGGCCTGATCCCGGGTTTCGGCGGGACCCAGCGCCTGCTGCGCCTGACCGGCCGCGCCGCCGCGCTGGAACTGTGCCTGCTGGGCGAGCCGATCGACGCCCAGCGCGCCCGTGAACTGGGCCTGGTCAACCAGGTCGTACCGGCCGCCGAGCTGGAAGCGGCCACCACCCGGGTTGCCGAACGCCTGGCCGCCAGCGCTCCCCTGGCGCTGCGCGCGGTGCTCGACGCGATCGTCGTGGGAGGCGAATGCGGCCTGGACGAGGGCCTGGAATTCGAGGCCACGCAGTTCGGCCTGATGTTCGCCACCGAAGACATGCGCGAAGGCACCCGCGCGTTCCTGCAGCGGCGCAAGCCCGCCTTCCAGGGCCGCTGACATGGACCGTCGCCCCGATCCCCTGCTCCTGCTCGCGCGGGTGCTGGCCGACGACCTCGACGGCGCCCTCGCCGCCGGGCTGATGGATTACACCCCCGCGCCCGGTGACGTGGCGCTGGACGCCGCCCATCCCGATCTGCCACGACGGCTGCTCGCGACCCAGGCCCGCCTGCGCGATGCCTGGGCCGCGCGCGAGCGCTACCGCCAGCGCAATGCCCGCCTGGTCCGTCGCGCCGCCGAGCGCGATGCCCGCCGCGCTCCGCCGATGGCGCCCGACCGCCCGGCCGCTTCCGCGCTGCCGGCGGCGGCAGCAGCGATCCTGGCCCGCGCCAAGGCCAAGGCCGCCGGCCGCGACCCGGCATGACGACGGCCGCCAGGACCGCGCGACGCGGCAGGACCCTTGCACGGGCCGAAGTGCACGAGCTGTTCTCGCGCCTGCGCGAACTCAATCCGCACCCGAAGACCGAGCTCGAGTACAGCACCCCGTTCGAACTGCTTGTGGCGGTGACGCTCTCGGCGCAGGCCACCGACGTCGGCGTCAACAAGGCGACCCGGCGGCTGTTCCCGGTGGCCAACACGCCGCAGGCGATCCTGGACCTGGGCGAGGACGGCCTGAAGCAGTACATCTCGACCATCGGCCTGTACAACGCCAAGGCGAAGAACGTCATCGCCGCCTGCCGGATCCTGGTCGATCGATACGGCGGCGAAGTACCGCGCCAGCGCGAGGCACTGGAGTCATTGCCGGGCGTGGGGCGCAAGACCGCCAACGTGGTGCTCAACACGGCCTTCGGCGAACCGACGATGGCGGTGGACACGCACATCTTCCGCGTCGCCAACCGCACCGGCCTGGCGCCGGGAAAGGACGTGCGCGCGGTCGAGGATGGCCTGCTCAAGGTGATCCCGAAGGAATTCCTGCAAGACGCGCACCACTGGCTGATCCTGCACGGGCGTTACGTCTGCAAGGCGCGCAAGCCGGATTGCCCGCAGTGCGTGATCCACGATATCTGCCGCTACCAGGACAAGACGACCTGAGGGGTCCTGCTGTGGCGCGCTGCCGCGGGAAGCGGGGCGCCTCGCTGCGCGGGCGCTGTTGGGGGTTGTTGAGGGCGCGCCTTGTTTAGCGGTTGGTTTGGCCCTGACTTACGGCGTGGGCGCCGACCTGCCGGGGGTGGGGGCGTCGGTTTCGGCAGACGTCCGTGTCGTGACGAAACCGAACGTGGCACATCCATGTGCCACTCGCCCCCACCCCCGCCGGGTCGGCGCATGGCGCTTCAGTTCCCAAGTCTTCGTTTGGGGCGCGCCGGAGAGGGGGGAAGAGAAGAGCAGAGCAGGCTCCCCGACCCTCGGGCGGCTCAGACCAATGGACTTCGATGGCTTGATCGATAGCGGCGAACGAAGACCGGGCCTGGCCGATCGCTGGACGTCAGGGACGTCGCTCTTCTCTTCCCCCCTCCCGGCGCGCTTTTTGAAGAATGGGGAAACCAAGGCGCCGGGCGACGCCCCGACGCGCCCATGCCCGTCGGGGCGGCGCACCCAAACGTAAGTCAGCGCCAAACCAACCGCTAAACAAGGCGCGCCCTCAATAAACCCCAACAGCGCCCGCGCAGCGAGGCGCCCCGCTTCACGCAGCAGTGCGAAAAAAAACGGCGGCAGGTTTCCCTGCCGCCGCCTTCACCCCGAAACGCGGGCCGATCAGAACGCCACGTCGCCCCACACGCCGAATTCCTTCGTGCGCTGGTCGATGTTGGTGTCGTTCTCGTTCTTGGTGTCCTTGTACACCGCCGCGACCTTGAAGCCCTTGATCACCGGGAACTCGACGCCGATGTTCCAGTAGGTGTTCTCCAGGCTCGGGTCCAGCGTCTTGCTGGTGTTGGCCTTGTCGTAGCGGCCGAAGGCGGTGATGCCACCGTCGGTCAGCGGCACCGAACCCCACACCGACCAGCCGTCGGCCTTGTCGGTCGCCACGGTCAGCACGTTGGCGTAGTTCTTGGCCTGGAAGTATTCACCACCGAAGCGCCAGCCCTTGTTGGCGTAGGCGATCATCGCGTCCCAACGGTTGGCATCGTGCTCGGCGTCAACCGTGCCGGTTTCCTTGCCCAGGGTGCCGGTGTAGCCGCCGACCGCGATGGCCAGGTTCTGCACCGGCACGAAGCCGACGCGGCCTTCGAAGTCCATGCCCTTGCCGCGGGTCGGGTTCTTGTAACCGGCGCCGGTCACCACCGACGCTGCATAGTTGGCCATGCCGCCGCCCAGGTCGCCGCCGGCGTGCAGGCCCCAGTCGGACGAGTTGCCGTACTTCAGGCGGTCGACCAGGGTGTTCTCGACGTAACGCATGCCGTAGAACGACTCGGCGTACGGGATCCACGGCATGTCCGCCGCACCGGCGCGGAACACGAACGCGTCGGAGAACTTGCCCTGCAGGTAAGCCTTCTTCACGAACACTTCGGTATTGCCCAGGGCCGAGGAGTAGGTGAAGTCGGTGGTCAGGTTGGCCGACCAGATGTCATTGAACTTGTGGTTGATGCCGATGTAGAAGCGCTTCATGTCGAAGCCGGTGCCGTCGGCGGCCGTGTCCTTGCCGTTGCTGGTGGCGTCGATGGTGCTCAGGTTGAAGAAGACGCGACCACTGATCGAGGTGTCGTTGACCAGCTTGTTGAGCTTGTCGACGGTCTTCTGGGTGTCGGCGGTGGCTTCGATCGCCTTGGCCTGGGTGACGTTCACTTCCGACTGCGCATCGTTCTGCGCCTGCAGTTCGGTGACCTGCGCCTGCAGGGCGGCGATCTGCGCCTGCAACTGCGCCAGCTGCTCGGCGGTTACGGCGGGAGGAGCCGCATTAGCATTGCCGGCGGCAGTAAGAGCGGTGAGCCCGAGGCCAGTGGCGATGGCCGTTGCGAGCAAGCTGGAACGCATTGGAGATTCTCCGGAGTGGTTTGAGGTGTGCACGGGCGCGTACCGGGGTGGCACGCACCGACCTCGTTAAATTTCCAGAAAATTTGTGACAGTCCCGCTACCTGAACATGACAACTCGGCTACACCGACTCGCGCCGTGCACGTCGCCTCCACGCCGGGACGTCGCGCCGGGCCGTCGCGGCGCGGTCATGCAACTGTCATCCAACCGTCGCCAAACCGCCATCGAACACGCATTCAATGGCGCCGCCACGGCGTGTGGCGCCGTCTCCCATCCGAGAATCCAACAATGACTTCCATTTCCAAGTTCCGCCTGCCCCTCGCGCTGGCACTGGCTTCGCTCAGCGTTGCCGCGAGTGCGACCGACGTGACCGGCGCGGGCTCGAGCTTCGTGTACCCCGTGCTGTCGAAGTGGTCGGCAGCCTATGCCGAGAAGAGCGGCACCCACGTCAACTACCAGTCGATCGGTTCCGGCGGCGGCATCGCCCAGATCCAGGCCGCGACCGTTGACTTCGGCGCCTCCGACAAGCCGCTGACCGGCCCGGAACTGGCCAAGTTCGGCCTGGGCCAGTTCCCGGTCGTGATCGGCGGCATCGTGCCGGTGTTCAATGTCCCCGGCGTGACCGCCGGTGCGCTGAAGCTGGACGGCCCCACCCTGGCCAACATCTTCATGGGCAAGATCAGCAAGTGGAACGACCCGGCGATCGCCGCGCTCAACCCGGGCCTGCAGCTGCCGGACATCAAGATCACCGTCGTCCACCGCTCGGACAGCTCGGGTACCTCGTTCAACTTCACCAACTACCTGTCCAAGGTCAGCCCGGAGTGGAAGTCGTCCGTGGGTGAAGGCACCTCGGTCCAGTGGCCGGCCGGCATCGGCGGCAAGGGCAACGAGGGCGTGGCCGCCTACGTCAAGCAGATCCGTGGCGGCGTCGGCTACGTCGAGTACGCCTACGCGCTGCAGAACAAGCTGGCCCACGCCAGCCTGAAGAACGCCTCGGGCCGCTTCATCCAGCCGGACGACAAGGCCTTCTCGGCCGCCGCCGCCACCGCGGACTGGAAGTCGGCCAAGGACTTCAACCTGATCATGACCAACGCCCCGGGCGCCGATGCGTGGCCGATCACCGCCACCACCTGGGCGATCATGTACAAGAAGCCGAAGAAGGCCGCCTCCTCGAAGGCCGCGCTGGACTTCTTCAAGTGGTCCTTCCACAACGGCCAGCCGCAGGCCGCCCAGCTGGACTACGTCCCGCTGCCGGAAGCGCTGGTGCAGCAGATCGAGGCGTACTGGGCGACCAACATCAAGTAATCGCCCTGCAGGAAGAGGTCGGCCGGGTGCTCTCTCCCACCCGGCCGGCCCGGGAAGCGCGGACCGCAAGGTCCGCGCTTTTTTGCGTCCGCGCCAGGGAGTGCATGGGGTGCCAATCCACCAGATGATGTGAATTTTCCAATATCTTCGCCTGCGCGATGGGCGCCAGATGCGATCAACGGTTCTACCCACCAGGTCGCACCATGGGGCACGCATCGAGACCGCAGCGGTGGATAGCCGCGATCCTGTTGATCGCGGCCGCCCTGGCCTGGCTGGCCCTGCGGCCGGGCACGCGACCTGATCGTGCTGCGCCAACAGCGGCGATCAGTGCTTCGGACCTGCCGCGGCCGCCGCTCATCGCCGGATCCGCGGCAGCCGGTCACCCGCCCGCCCCCGTTCCCCGCCATACGATCTCCGGCGCGGTCCGTCGCCTGGGCCCCAAGGCATTCCTGCTGGAAGGCAGCACCGTGCCGCCCGAGGGCAAGGCCGTGGACATCATCCGCGCCTTGCAGGGGCCGGCAGAAAATGGCGATGGCCACGCCGCACTGATGATCGCGCTCAAGCTGATGAGCTGCCAGAGCGCGATCGAGGAACAGGACAACGACGAGAGCCTGTTCATCTGGGCCCAGGTCCTGGGCGGGGTCGACGAAGTGCTGCGCAGAAGGGCGCAGGCGCTGGCCCTGTGCGAAGGCCTGGATGCCGACACCCTGTCCCGCCCGGGGGAGTGGCTGCAGCGCGCCGCCGACGCCGGCAACATCAACGCGCAGGTCTACTACGCCTCGGCGGCACACCTCGTGCTCGGCACGCAGACGGACATGCTGCGTGCCCCCGAGCGCACCCTGGATTACAAGGCGCGCGCGCTCCAGTACCTGCAACTGGCTGCACGCCAAGGCAGCGTCGACGCCTTGTACGAGCTGGGCAGTGCCTACTGGCGCGGCATCCTCGTCGAGCGGGATGACGGGCGCGCCTACGCCTACTTCCTCGCCGGCGCGCGCGCCGGCGATCAGGTCAAGTCATGGGACATGGAGCAGCTCGAGGCCTCAATCCCCGTGGAACAGCGGCATCAGGCCGCAACCTTGGAAAAGAAGATCTACCGTGACTGTTGCAAAGCCGATTAGGCGAACCGTGTTGATCATTCTTGTACTAGGCCTGCTACTCGTCGCAGGTTCCTTTGCGTGTGCTGCCATCGATCGCGGACCGTATCAATGCAATTATTGTCCACTGGCCACGCCAAGGCCCGACCGCGTCACCACCAACTTCATCGATAAGAAAAAAGCCCCCATTTACCGGGTTTGGCCCATCGCAACGCTGTCGAACACGCGGTTCATAGTATGTAACCTGACTCACTGTGCTACATACCGCGTAACGTTCGACGACAAATTGGTGGCTGACGACCCACCCACGCCTGTAACCGCGACCGATCCAAGTTGAGGCGTGATCATCATTGAACCTCCGGTCATTCCCCAGCCCAAGGGAGATACCCCGGTATTCCCGTCCCCGCCCAGTCCGCCGGGCGGAGGAAGTGTCTGTGTGACCGGCCCCAGGGGAGAGAAGATCTGCAATCTGCGCCCTCACTAGCGGCAACGCCGGGGGGGCCTGAACAGGCGGCCCCGCCCGATGTCATCCCGCTGTAACAAAAACATCATTTCATAGCGTCGACCGCTGGCCCCCGCCAGCCAATGCTATGGAGTTCCCATGAAACTGCAGAAGGCCGGCCTCGCCGCCCTGTCCCTGGCCATCGCGCTGGCCATGACCGCCTGCAAGCCGGGCAATGAATCCCAGCCGACCGCCGATGCCGGCCAGGCCGCCCCGGCTGCCGGCGCCCCCGCTGCCGGTGATGCGAAGTCCGCCGAGATCTCCGGCGCCGGTGCGTCCTTCATCTACCCGCTGGTGTCCAAGTGGTCGGCCGATTACAACGCCGCCACCGGCAACAAGGTCAACTACCAGTCGATCGGCTCCGGCGGCGGCATCGCCCAGATCAAGGCAGGCACCGTCGACTTCGGTTCCTCCGACAAGCCGCTGGACAGCGCCGAGCTGGCGCAGTCGGGCCTGGGCCAGTTCCCCTCGGCGATCGGCGGCGTGGTGCCGGTGGTCAACCTGGAAGGCGTCGCCGCCGGCCAGCTGCGCCTGACCGGCGCGCTGCTCGCCGACATCTTCCTCGGCAAGATCACCACCTGGAACGACCCGGCGATCGCCGCGGCCAACCCGGGCGTGAAGCTGCCGGCCGGCAAGATCAACATCGTCCACCGCTCCGACGGCTCGGGCACCACGTTCAACTTCTCCAACTACCTGTCCAAGGTCAGCCAGGAATGGAAGGACAAGGTCGGCGAGGGCACCACCGTGCAGTGGCCGGGCGGCGTCGGCGGCAAGGGCAACGAAGGCGTGGCCTCCTACGTGCAGCAGATCAAGGGCTCGATCGGCTACGTGGAACTGGCCTACGCGCTGCAGAACAACATGCCGTACGCGGCGATGCAGAACGCCGCCGGCAACTGGGTGCAGCCCAGCGCGGAAACCTTCGCCGCGGCCGCGGCCAGCGCCGACTGGGCCAACGCCAAGGACTTCAACCTGGTCATCACCAACGCAGGCGGCGACCAGGCGTGGCCGATCACCGCCACCAACTTCATGCTGATGCACAAGCAGCCCAAGGACGCCGCGCGCAGCAAGGCGACCCTGGACTTCTTCAAGTGGGCCTTCGAGAACGGCCAGGCGCAGGCCAACGAACTGCACTACGTGCCGCTGCCGCCGGAACTGGTCAAGCAGATCGAGGCGTACTGGGGCAGCGAGTTCAAGTGATCCACCGCGCACCCGCCGGAGCTTCCGGCGGGTGCCGCATAGACGGGCGGCAACGCCCGCGCAAGGCCCCCTTCCCCAAGAGCGCCGCCGCCGGCGCGAGCCCCCCCGATGAATGCCACCGTGATTCCCGAAGCGATGATCGCCCCCGCAGGCAATGACCTGCGCGACGCGCGCGCCGACCGCTTCTTCCGCCTGGTGCTGACCGCCACCGTCATCTTCGTGCTGGTCGCCCTGGCCAGCGCCGCGCTGTCGATGCTGTGGGGCGGCCGCCACGCCCTGCAGGAGCAGGGACTGAGCTTCTTCTATTCGGCCGACTGGAATCCGGTCGAAAACAAGTTCGGCGCGCTGGCGCCGATCTACGGCACCCTGGTCACCGCGCTGATCGCGATGCTGATCGCGGTGCCGGTGAGCTTCGGCATCGCCTTCTTCCTCACCGAGGTCGCGCCGCGCTGGCTGCGTGGCCCGATCGGCACCGCCATCGAGCTGCTGGCCGGCATCCCCTCGATCATCTACGGCATGTGGGGCCTGTTCGTGCTGGTGCCGGTGATGACCGAGTACGTCACCCCCTGGATGAACGACCACCTTGGCACGCTGCCGGTAATCGGCGTGCTGTTCCAGGGGCCGCCGCTGGGCATCGGCACACTGACCGCCGGCTTCGTGCTGGCGATCATGGTGATCCCGTTCATTTCCTCGGTGATGCGCGAAGTCTTCCTCACCGTGCCGACGCGCCTGAAGGAGTCGGCCTACGCGCTGGGCTCGACCAAATGGGAGGTCAGCTGGGACATCGTGCTGCCTTACACCCGCTCGGCGGTGATCGGTGGCGTGTTCCTCGGGCTGGGCCGCGCACTCGGCGAGACCATGGCGGTGGCCTTCGTGATCGGCAACACGGTGCGCCTGTCGCCCTCGCTGCTGGAGCCGGGCACCACCATCGCCGCGCTGATCGCCAACGACTTCGGCGAAGCCACCGAAACCTACCGCTCGGCGCTGCTGCTGCTCGGCTTCGTGCTGTTCATCGTCACCTTCATCGTGCTGGCCATCGCCCGCCTGATGCTGCTGCGCCTGTCGCGCAAGGAAGGCAACTGATGTCCTCCGTCTCCGACCGCCTGTACCTGCGCCGCCGGATCGTCAACGTCGTGGCGCTGGCGCTGTCGTGCGCCACCGCGCTGTTCGGCCTGTTCTTCCTGGGCTGGATCCTGTGGACCCTGGCCGCCAAGGGCCTGGCCGGCGTCAACCTGGACCTGTTCACCAGGATGACCCCCGCGCCGATGGCCGAGGGCGGCCTGCTCAACGCCTTCTTCGGCAGCGCGGTGATGTGCGCGCTGGCGATCGCCATCGGCACGCCGCTGGGCGTGGCCGCGGGCACCTGGCTGGCCGAGTACGGGAATGCGCGCAAGACCGGCACCGTGGTGCGCTTCGTCAACGACATCCTGCTGTCGGCGCCGTCGATCGTGCTCGGCCTGTTCGTCTATACCCTGTACGTGATGCAGACCGGCGGCCAGTTCTCCGCCTTCGCCGGCGCGCTGTCGCTGGCCTTCATCGTGCTGCCGGTGGTCGTGCGCACCACGGACGAGATGCTGCGGCTGGTGCCCTCGCAGATGCGCGAATCCGCGCTGTCGCTGGGCATCCCGCAGTGGAAGGTGATCGTCCAGGTGCTGTACCGCAGCGCCTCGGCCGGCATCGTCACCGGCATCCTGCTGGCGCTGGCGCGCATCAGCGGCGAAACCGCCCCGCTGCTGTTCACCGCCTTCGGCAACCAGTACTGGAACAGCAACATCTTCCGCCCGATGGCCAGCGTGCCAGTGGTGATGAACCAGTTCGCCGGCAGCCCGTATGAGTCCTGGCAGGTGCTGGCCTGGGCCGGCGCCCTGGTGCTGACCGTATTCGTGCTGCTGGTCAGCCTCGGCGCCCGCGCCCTGCTCCTGCGCAACAAGATCTCCCATGACTGACCTTTCCCGGAACCGAGCCATGAACGACCTCAACAACGCCGCGCCGATGCAGCGCATCGCCGTCCCCGCCTCGGGCGAGGCCGCGCTCGCGCCGGCCCCGGTCAAGCTGGCCGCGCGCAACCTGGACTTCTACTACGACAAGTTCCACGCGCTGAAGAACATCAACCTGGAGATCCCGGAAAAGCGCGTGACCGCGCTGATCGGGCCGTCCGGTTGCGGCAAGTCGACCCTGCTGCGCATCTTCAACCGCATCTATGCCCTGTACCCCAAGCTGGAAGCACGCGGCGAAGTGCTGCTGGACGGCGAGAACATCCTCTCGCCGAAGTACCCGATGAACCGCCTGCGTTCCAAGGTCGGCATGGTGTTCCAGAAGCCGGTGCCGTTCCCGATGACGATCTTCGAGAACGTCGCCTACGGCATCCGCCACCACGAGAAGCTCTCGCGGGCGGACATGAACGACCGCGTCGAGCAGGCATTGCGCCAGGGCGCGCTGTGGGACGAGGTCAAGGACAAGCTCAACCAGAGCGCGCTGGGCCTGTCCGGCGGCCAGCAGCAGCGGCTGTGCATCGCCCGCGCCGTGGCCCTGCGCCCGAGCGTGCTGCTGCTCGACGAGCCGACCTCGGCGCTGGACCCGATCTCCACCAGCCGCATCGAGCAGCTGGTCGAGGAGCTCAAGCGCGATTACACGATCGCCATCGTCACCCACAACATGCAGCAGGCGGCGCGCGTATCCGACTACACCGCCTTCATGTACCTGGGCGACCTGATCGAGCACGACCGCACCGAAACCATCTTCTCGCAGCCGTCCAAGCAGCAGACCGAGGACTACATCACCGGCCGGTTCGGGTGAGGGTCCCAGGTCGCGCCCCATCGAACCTCCCACCGGTGCAGGAATGATGCCGTCGCCACGGCCGGAACGAATGGCCGAGGGTACCCCGCCTTGCAACACGCCGCCCCACCTCCAGCTCCCGTCATAGCCCAGAGACACCCATGAACACCCATCCCAACGAACACATCGTCAAGAGCTACGACGAAGAACAGCACCGTCTGGTCTCGGAGATCGTGCGCATGGGCGAGACCGCCGTGGCGCAGCTGGAAGCGGCGCTGGACGTGGTCGAGCGGCGCGACGACAACGCCGCCCATCGCATCATCGCCAACGACGAGGTGATCGACAGCCTCGAGCACAGCATCAGCCATGACGCCATGCGCCTGGCGCTGCGCGGTCCGATGGCGCGCGACCTGCGCGAGATCCTGGCCGGCCTGCGCATCCCGGCCGACATCGAGCGCATCGGCGACTATGCGGCCAACGTCGCCAAGCGCTCGATCGCCCTCAACGCGGTGCCGCCGCTGCCGCAGACCGTCGGCTTGCGCGCGCTCGGTCGCCTGGCCGCCGACCAGGTCCGCGCCGCCCTGCATGCCTACCGCGACAATGACGGCGAGGCCGCGGTGCGGGTGCGTGACGCCGACGCCCGCCTGGACGCGCAGTACACCGCGTTCTTCCGCGAACTGCTGACCTACATGATGGAAGACCCCCGCAACATCACCCCGTGCACGCACCTGCTGTTCATGGCCAAGAACCTGGAACGGATCGGCGACCACGCGACCAACATCGCCGAGAACGTCTGGTTCCTGATCCACGGCGAACAGCCGCTGCCGCCGCGTGAAAAGCGTGACGACACGAGCACAACCGTAACGCCGTGACAACGGCGCGGGGCCATGCTCTGGACGTATTCAGGTTCGTTCGAATAGGGTTCCCTCCAAGGCCGGCCCCACGCCGCGCCGCCAACGGAGAATCCTCATGAAGCGCATCCTCGTCCCGCTCCTGGCCCTGTCGCTGCTGGCCGGAACCGGCAGCGCGCTGGCCGACCCGCCGCGTTACGCGGGCAACCCGCACGACAGCCATGGCCACGACGACCGCCATGACGATCGCCATGATGACCGCCACGACAACCACGGCCGCGGCCACTGGAAGAAGGGCGAGCACCTGCCCAAGGACCACCGCGGCGCGTATGTCTCCGACTACCGCCACTATGGCCTGAAGGCACCGCCGCGTGGCCACGAGTGGCGTCGCGTGGACGACCAGTACGTCCTGGTCGCGATCGCCACCGGCGTGATCGCCAGCGTCATCCTCGCCAGCCACTGAGCCGGCGGGGCTGCAGGCGACTCCACGGGCCCCGCTTCGGCGGGGCCCGTGCGTTTTCCGCCCTCCCCGCGCTCGCGCGCCGCCGGTGCCTGCGGCTAAGCTGCCGATACCCCACGGCCGCCCCTTCCCGCAGGAGTCACCGATGACCGTTTCCACGCGCAAGACCGCCAGCCTGGCCGCCCTGGGCCTGGGCCTGGCCGGCAGCAGCCTGCTGGCGCCGCCGGCCCTGGCCATGACCGACCTGGTCCAGGGTTACGCGCTGGCCGCCAGCGCGCCGCCGACCTCGCACCCAACGCCGCCGCCGACCGATGCCACCGGCCATGCCCAGGCGCAGTCCGATGCGCAGGCCCGGCAGGCCGAGGGCAGCTGCGGCGCCAACCACAAGCATGACGAGGCCAAGGCCGGCAGCGACGCCGGCGTACCGGCCGCCAAGGCGACGGCCAGCGACCAGGCGGCGACCGGCCATGCCGACAAGGGCATGGAAGGCAAGTGCGGCGAAGGCAAGTGTGGTGGCAGCCCCTGATCCCCCACCGCTGGCGCTGACGCCCCGCGCCGCCGGGCTCGGCCTGCGCCGGCCGCTGATCGCCGAACTGCTGGCCGCGCCGGCCGGTGCCTTCGACTTCCTCGAATGCGCCCCGGACAACTGGATCGACATCGGTGGCCGCGCCGGCGAACAGCTGCGCACGCTGTCGCTGCGCCATCCGCTCACCTGCCACGGCCTGTCCCTGTCACTGGGCGGCGTCGCGCCGCTGGACCGCACGCTGCTGGCCGCCACCCGCCGCTTCCTCGACCAGCACGATGTCCGCCTCTACAGCGAACACCTGAGCTGGTGCGACGACGGCGCGCCCCTGTACGAACTGCTGCCGCTGCCGCACAGCGAGGAAGCCGTCCACCACGTATCGGCGCGGATCCGCCAGGCGCAGGACCTGCTCGGTCGCCGCATCGCGGTGGAGAACGTCTCGCGCTACGTCGCCCTGCCGGTGGCCACTGGCGGTCATGCACTGTCCGAGGCGGAGTTCATCCGCGCGGTGCTGTCCGAAGCCGACTGCGACCTGTTGCTGGACGTCAACAACGTCCACGTCAACGCCTTCAATTTCGGTGGCGACGCAGCGGCCTTCATCGCGGCGATGCCGTCCGCGCGGATCGCCTCCTATCACGTCGCCGGTCATGACGAAGAAGGCGGTGACCTGAAGATCGACACCCACGGCCAGCCGGTGGATGCATCGGTGTGGTCGCTGCTGCGACTGGCCTATGAGCTGCATGGCCCCCGTCCCACCCTGCTCGAGCGCGACAGCCGCATCCCGCCCTTGCCGGTCCTGCTGGAGGAGCTGCAGCGGATCCGCCAGCTCCATGCTTCGCTCGCGACCGCGGCATGAGCACGCTCGGCGACCAGCAGCGCGCGCTCGGCGCGCACCTGCGTGATCCGGCGGCGCAGCCGCCTCCGACCGGCATCGACCCGGCCGCGCTGGCGATCTACCGACGCCTGTATCGCAACAACGTCGCGCAGTTGCTGGCGGCGAACTTCCCGGTCATCCGCGCCACGATCGACGCAGGCGCCTGGTCCGGCCTGGTCGGCGGCTTCTGCCGCGACCGCACGGTGGGCACCGCGCTGTTCCCGCGCATCGGCGGCGAGTTCGTGCGCCACCTGCAGACCCGGGACGCGCCGGTGGCGTGGCCATGGCTGGCCGAACTGGCCCTGCACGAGTGGACCGAGACCGAGCTGCGGGCCGACGCCACGCCCTGCCCGCCGCACGATCCCTCGGGCGACGTGGTGCACGGCATTCCCGTCGCCTCGCCCTGGATTCGCCTGCATGCGCATGCGTGGCCGGTGCATCGGATCGGACCGGGCAACGTCGACCCGCCGCGACCCGCCGCACCGACCTGGCTGCTGGCGCGCCGCGACGAAGAGGGCCACGTGGTGTTCGCCGAACTCAGTCCCTGGACCGCCCGCCTGGTCGCGATGCTGATGGCCAACAGGCACGAGTCCGGCGATCGGCTTGCCGAACGCCTCGCCATCGAGGCCGGCTGCCCCGGCGATACCGGCTTCCTCGCCCAGGCCCATGCGCTGCTGCGGCGCATGCTCCTGCAGGGCAGCCTGCTCGGAACGCACAGCGGCGGCTGAACCCCGCCCACCGCTGCAAACTGGCCTACAGGCCGATTTGCTAGGCTATGGCGATGAACGAGAACGTCGAAACGCCCGGCCCCAGCGTGGTCACGCCGATGTCGCGCCGCTTCCGCGGCTATCTGCCGGTGGTGGTCGACGTGGAGACCGGCGGCTTCGACTGGAACCGCCACGCGCTGCTGGAAATCGCCGTGGTGCCGATCGAGATGGACGAGAACGGGCTGTTCTTCCCGGGCCCGACGAGCAGTGCCCACGTCGTGCCCGCCCCCGGCACCGACATCGACCCCAAGTCGCTGGAAGTGACCGGCATCGTGCTCGACCACCCGTTCCGTTTCGCCAAGGAAGAAAAGGCCGCGCTCGACCACGTGTTCGCGCCGGTGCGCGCGGCGGTCAAGAAGTACGGTTGCCAGCGCGCGATCCTGGTCGGCCACAACGCGCACTTCGACCTCAACTTCCTCAACGCGGCCGTGGCGCGTACCAGCCACAAGCGCAATCCGTTCCATCCCTTCAGCGTGTTCGACACCGTCACCCTGGCCGGCATCGCCTACGGGCAGACCGTGCTGGCCCGCGCGGCGCAGGCAGCCGGCCTGGAGTGGAACGCAGCCGACGCGCACAGCGCGGTCTACGACACCGAGCAGACCGCGCGGCTGTTCTGCAGGATCGCCAACGCCTGGGAGGGCGGCGCCAGTCGCTTCGCCGGGGCCTGACCCGGCGGCCGGTGCGCGCATCCACGCCCAGGCTTTCGGTTGACGCGGGGCGTGTGGCAGCCGGTCGCGATCAGCCCAGGCAGATGCGGTCGCGGCCCTGGCTCTTGGCCTGGTAGAGGGCGTGGTCGGCGCGCTGCATCAGCGAGGAGCCGGATTCGTCCTCGCGCAGCTCCGCCACGCCGGCGCTGAAGCTCACCCGCAGGCCGGGCACGCCGCCCCAGTCGCTGCGTGCATGGAACAGGTCGCGGATGCGCTGGCAGACCTGCTCGGCCTCGGCGGCCGGCGTATCGGTGAGCAGCAGCGCGAATTCCTCGCCGCCCAGTCGCACCGGCAGGTCCGAGGCACGGCAGGCTGCGGTCAGCAGCGTGCCGACATCGTGCAGCACGGCGTCGCCCGCGGCGTGCGAATGGCTGTCGTTGATCTGCTTGAAATGGTCGATGTCCAGGATCACCAGTGACAGCGGACGACCGCTGCGGCGCGCGCGGCTGAGGTCACGCGCGAGCGCTTCATCGAACTGGCGGCGGTTTGGCAGGCCGGTCAGCGCGTCTTCGTGCGCCTGCCGCTCGAAGGCATCAGAGCGCAGCCTCAGGCGGGTCAGCAGCTCGCTCTTTTCCTGGTTGGCCAGCAGCAGGCGCTGGGCCTGCTGCTGCAGGTCGTGGGTCCGCTCGCGGACCAGCTCGGCCAGGCGCGCGTTGTGGCGCTTGTAGCGCTGGATGCCGAAGCGGTACAGCCCGGCCAGCAGCAACAGCAGCGATATCGCGCCCAGTACCTGCATGTCGCCGCGCTGCCACCATAGCGGCGCGATGTTGAACTTGAGCACCGCCTCGCGCTCGCTCCAGCGGCCGCCGGGATGGCGCGCGGACACATGCAGCGCGTAGTCGCCCGGCGGCAGGCCGATGAACTCGGCATTGCGCTGGCGGCCCCGGTAGATCCAGTCGTTGTCCAGCCCTTCCAGGCGGGTGCGGTACTCGATGCGCTCGGGCATCAGGAAGCTCAGCCCGACGAAGCTCACCGAGATCCGGCCACGCGGCGGGAAGCGCACGCGATCGATCGCCTGCCACGGCTGCGCGCGGCCATCGACCTGCACGTTCTCGATCACCGGCGGTGGCGGCGTGCGCTCGCGGTAGGCATCCAGGCGCGCCGGGTCCAGCGTCGCCAGGCCACCGGCCGTCGCCACCCACAGGCTGCCGTCGCGACGCACCAGCGCGGCTGGCGCGGAGCTGCCATTGGCCTGCGAGTTCAGCATGCCGTCCATTTCATTGAAGCGCTCGACGACGATCCTGGCTTGGCGGCCGTCGGCCACCGCGTTGAGCGCAGGCAGTTCGGTGCGCAGCAGGCCGCGGTTGCTGCTGATCCAGATGTTGTTGTCCTGGTCGGCCACCATCTGGAATACCGCATCGACCGGCATCCCCTGCTCCAGGCCGACCCGTGCCAGGTGGCCATCGCGATAGCGGTACAGGCCCCGGTCGCTGGCGATCCACATGTCGCCACCGGCGCGGTGGAAGCCGAATACCGTGCGCGCGCCACCGTTGCGCGCCAGGTCGGGCTGCTCGACGCGGCCGTCCTCGCGCAGGATCCGCACGCCCTCGATGGTGCCGATCCACACCGTGCCGCGGCTGGTCGCCAGGCTGGTGACCAGGCCGGTCGGCATGCCCGGGCCGCGCAGGCGCCGCGGCCCCCTTGCGTCCAGCATCACCACGCCATGCTGGGTGCCGACCCAGACCCGGTCGGCGTCGTCGACGCTCAGCGCACGGATGTTGCCTGCCGGCAGCTCCTCGCTGAAGCCATGGTGCTGCAGGCCGCTATCGGAAATCCGGAACACGCCATCGCCATAGGTGCCTGCCCAGAGCTGGCCCTTGCCGTCCTCGGCCAGGCTCAGCACCGCCGGCGCGCGGCCGTTGCTGTCGGGTAACGGATAGTGGCGGACCTGGCCGTCCTCGATCACGTCCAGGCCGGTGGAACTGCCGACCCATAAGCGGCCACGCTGGTCTTCCAGCACGCTGCGGGTGTAGTCGCCGCTCAGGCCTTCGCGCCGGGTGACGTTCGCGACCAGGGTCTCGCGCAGGCGGAACAGCCCGCCATTGGCGCCGACCCATATGCTGCCTTCGGCATCCTCGAACAGGCAGCTGATGCGCCCCCCGGGGATGCTGCTGCTCGGCGGGAGCCGTTCCACGCCGCGCCGGCCGATGCGGAACAGGCCGTTGTTCTCGGTACCCACCCACAGGTCGCCGCGCCGATCCTGCAGCAGCGAGGTCAGGTGGCCCTGCCCCGGCACGCGGTGCTTGAGCACGGCCTCGCCATCCTCCACCCGGTACAGGCCGTCGCCGGCGGCGATCCACAGCGCGCCATCCGGCGCCAGGTACGGCCAGGCCAGGCCGGGCGGCAGGTGGAAGCTGGCCGGCGCGCGATGGAAGCTGCCGTCGGTATCGCGGTAGACCAGGCCATCGAAGGTGCCGACCCAGACCCGGTCACGGGCGTCCACCGCCAGCCGCATGTAGCTCAGCGCCAGCGGCAGGTCGGCCGGTGGTGGGGTATAGACCATCTTGCCGTCCGGCCCGAGGTATCCCAGCCCGTTGCCTTCGAACAGCAGCCACAAGCGGCCTTCGCTGTCGGTCTGCAGCGACTGGATGATGACCTGCGGCGCACCGTCCTGGTGCGGCCACCACTTCCAGGCCGCGCGCGCCGGATCGTAGCGACCGACGTCGCCACGCGAATCGCTCAGCCACAGGTCGCCGTCGCCATCGACGAACAGGTTGCCGACCCCGTTGTCCAGCAGGCCGGGCCGCGTGCTGCGGTCGAACACGCTGAACTCCAGGCCGTTGTAGCGCACCAGCCCTTCCCAGGTGGCGAACCAAAGGTGGCCTTCGCGGGTCTGGGCGATGGCGCGGATCGAGTTGTGCGGCAGGCCTTCGCGCGAGGTCCAGACATCGATCGCGTAATCGCGCAGCGGCGGTGCGCCCGCCCCGGCCGCGAACGCGTTGGCCGCCACCAGCATCGCGGCCAGCACCAGGCACAGCCCCGGCACCCGGCGCCATGCGGGGGCCGGGAAGCAGCGGGATGGCAGGAAGCGGCTCAGGCGAAGCAGGGGCATGAAAAGGACGGCAGGATCGATCTGCGCAAGGACAGGCAAGAACCAGGCCAGTCCACCGGGACGGATCGCCGACGCCTTACCCCAGGCGCTGGCGCACGGCCTCGAACAGGGTCACGCCGGCGGCCACCGACACGTTCAGGCTCTCGATCTCGCCCGGCATCGGGATCCGCACCAGGCCATCGCAGTGCTCGCGGGTCAGCCGGCGCAGGCCATCGGCCTCGCCGCCGAGCACCAGGGCAACGTTGCCGCGCAGGTCCAGCGAATACAGCGACGCCTCGGCCTCGCCCGCCAGGCCGTAGATCCACACGCCCAGCTTCTGCACCTCGCGCAGGCAGCGCGACAGGTTGGTCACCGCGACCACCGGGATCCGGTCGGCCGCGCCGGCCGAGGTCTTGCGCACGGTGGCATTCACCGTGGCCGACTTGTCCTTGGGAATGACCACCGCGGTGACGCCCGCGGCGGCGGCGCTGCGCAGGCAGGCGCCGAGGTTGTGCGGGTCCTGCACGCCATCCAGTACCAGCAGCAGGGCCTTGCCGTCAGCGGCCTCGATCAGCCCCTGCAGCTCGGATTCGGCCCAGGTCCGCGCCGCGGCATAGCGCGCCGCCACGCCCTGGTGGCGTACCGCGCCGCCGACACCGTCCAGCGCCTGGGTGTTGACCCGGCGCACGTCGATGCCCTTGCGGCGGGCGTTTTCCTCGATTTCGGTCAGCCGCGGGTTCTTGCTGCCGGCCTCGACCAGCACCTCGCGCACATTGTCGGCGTCGTTCTCGATCGACGAGGCGACGGCGTTGACGCCGACGATCCACTGGTTCTGCTTGCTCATGCGGGGGCGGGGACGGCAAAGGGGGAGCTAATGGTAGGGGTTATGGCCGGCGCTGGCACGGCCCGGCGCCGGTTCGACCCTGCCCGGCTCACCCGGCGGGCGCATCCGGGGTCGTCGGCCAGGCCACGGTGTCGTGGTCGGGATGCTGGTGCGGGACCAGCGCGGCCAGGAATGGCGTGGCCGCCACGTCCTGCTCGGTGCGGGTGCCGGGCAGCTGGAACAGCCCGTCCAGGAACGGCAACCGGGCCTCCAGGCCGTACTGGCGCGTCGGCGGGATCGCCGCCGGGTCGTCGAAGGCGCCGTGCGCCACGGCCATGCCATCCGGCGCCTCGTAGGTCAGCGGCGTACCGCAACCGGCGCAGAAGCCGCGCCGGACCAGGTTGGACGAGGCGAAGTGCGCCGGCTGCCCGCGGGTCCACGCAAAGTCCGCACCCCGGACCGACACCAGCGGGCCGAAGTAGCCACCGAATGCCTTCTGGCACATCCGGCAATGGCAGATCGAGGATTCCAGCGCACCCTCGACCCGGAAGCGCACCGCCCCGCACTGGCAGCCACCGCTGTAGCGCGCCATCGCCGTGCCGCCTCAGTAGGCCTGCTTCTTGCGCTTGGCCGGCTGCCCGCGCGGCGGCGGCGGCGGTGGCCCGGCCTCCGTCCCGCCCTTGTCCTCGACCAGGCGGAAGTCGATCTTGCGCTCCTCCATGCTGGCCTTGAGCACCAGCACGCGCACCCGGTCGCCGAGGCGGAACGCCATGCCGCGGCGTTCGCCCGACAGCGTCTTGCGGATCGGGTCGAAGTGGTAATAGTCCTGCGGCAGCTGGGTGACGTGGACCAGGCCGTTGACCTTGGACTCGTCGAGCTCCACGAACAGGCCGAAGCTGGTCACGCCGCTGATCACGCCATCGAACTGGCCGCCGACATGCTTTTCCATCCACGCCGCGCGGTAACGCTCGTCGACCTCGCGTTCGGCCTCGTCGGCACGGCGCTCGCGTTCGGAGCACTGCAGCGCCAGCGCCGCCATCTCGCGCTGGGTGTACAGGTACTTGTCGACACGACCGCCGGTCAGCGCGTACTTGATCGCGCGGTGCACCAGCAGGTCGGGATAGCGGCGGATCGGCGAGGTGAAGTGCGCATACGCCTCCAGCGCCAGGCCGAAATGGCCACTGTTGTCCGGCGAGTACACCGCCAGGCTCTGGCTGCGCAGCAGGACCGATTCCAGCAGGGCAGCATCGGGGCGCTCGCGCACCTTCTTCAGCAGCCTGGTGTAGTCGCCCGGGCGCACCTTGGCCCACGGCGGCAGGCTCAGCTTGAACTCCTTGAGGAACTCCAGCAGGTCCTCGTACTTGTGCTCCGGCGGCTTCTCGTGGATGCGGTACGGCGCCGGCACGTGGTGGGCGATGAGGTAGCGCGCCGCCTCCACGTTGGCGGCGATCATGCACTCCTCGATCAGCTTGTGCGCGTCGTTGCGCACCAGCATGCCGGCCTGGGTGACCTCGCCGCGGTTGTCGAGCACGAAGCGCACTTCGGAGGACTCGAACTCGATCGCGCCGCGCTGCGTGCGCGCCTTGGCCAGCACGTGGTAGAGCTGGAACAGCTGCTGCACCTGCGGCAGCAGTGCGCCGACCGCGGCCCTGGCATCCGCATCGTCCTCGCCCACCGCCTGCCAGACCTGGGTGTAGGTCAGGCGCGCATGCGAGTTCATCACCGCTTCGTAGAAACGCGAGGAAGTCACTTCACCGGCGCGGTCCACCTGCATGTCGCAGACGAAGCACATCCGGTCGACCTTCGGGTTCAGAGAGCAGATGCCGTTGGAGAGGGTCTCCGGCAGCATCGGCACGACGAATCCGGGGAAGTACACCGAGGTCGCGCGCCGCTGCGCCTCCTCGTCCAGCGGCGTGCCGGGCCGCACGTAATGCGACACGTCGGCGATCGCCACCACCAGGCGGAAGCCCTCGCGGGTCGGCTCGCAGTACACCGCGTCGTCGAAGTCCTTGGCGTCCTCGCCGTCGATGGTGACCAGCGGCATGGCGCGCAGGTCCACGCGGTTGCCGATCATCGACGGCTCGACCACCAGCGGCACCGCCGCGGCTTCGTCGAGCACCGCCTGCGGGAACTCGTTCGGCAGCTCGTGGCCGTGGATGGCGGTTTCCACCACCAGCGACGGGGTGAGCTTGTCGCCCAGCACCGCGATGATCTTGCCGATCGCCGGACGGCGACCATCCGGCGGGGCGATCAGCTCGCACACCACCAGCTGCCCTTCGCGCGCGCCGCCGGTCTGGTCGGCCGGGATCTGCACGTTGCGCTGGATCTTCTTGTCGTCCGGTTCGACGTAGGCGATGCCCAGCTCGTAGAAGAACCGGCCGATCAGGCGGCTGAGCCGGCGCTCCAGCACGCGCGCGATGCTGCCTTCGCGACGGCCGCGGCGATCGATGCCGGTGACGTTCGCCAGCGCGCGGTCGCCATGCATGACCTTGCGCATCTCGTATGGCGGCAGGAACAGGTCGTCGCCGCCCTCGTCCGGGCGCAGGAAGCCGAAGCCGTCCGGGTTGGCGATCACCACGCCGGCGATCAGGTTGGTGTGCTTGACCGGCGCATAGCCGCCGCGGCGGTTCTGCACCAGCTGCGCCTCGCGCACCATCGCCGCCAGGCGCTTGCCCAGCGCGTCGATGCGGTGCGACTGGCCGAGGCGCTCGGCGATCTCCTCGGCGGTCTGCGGGCCGTCGCACTGCTCGAGCAGCTCCAGGATGGCCTCGCGGCTGGCGATCGGATCGGCATAGCGCTCAGCCTCACGCGCCGCGTGCGGATCCTGGAAGCCCCCCGGCGCAGGTACGGCGGACCGTCCGGCCTGCGGCGGCCGTCGGCCGCTGCCGGCCGGTGCGCCCATTCCCCCCTTGCCGCCCTTTCGTGGCGGCGTCGACAGCGACTCCGGCATCCAGGGCGGCAACTTGGACTTGCCGGCCTTGCCGCCCTTGCGCGACGGGGCTTCGGCGGCCGACTTGCCAGGGGCGGATTTGCGCGCCGGCTTGCCGGAAGACTTGCTGGGCGCCTTGTCGGGGCCCTTGGGGGTTTTCTTCGTCATTCAGGAATGGTAACGCCCCGGCCCATCAAACCGATGTCATTGCCCCTCGATCGCGACACTCCGGCCGGGCACCGTTGACAACCCTCCCGCGCATCGGCAGAATGCGCGGCTCGCACCTGCCCAGGTGGCGGAATTGGTAGACGCACTAGTTTCAGGTACTAGCGGGTAAAACCGTGGAGGTTCGAGTCCTCTCCTGGGCACCAAGACATAAAAAAACACCGCTTCGGCGGTGTTTTTTTTATGTCTTGGTGCCGGGCCTCGTTGCCTGCCCATTTCCTTCTCCGTTCTGGCAACAGCGCCAACGGCGCCATGCGCCTGCCCTTCCGTCATCGCTCACTGTCAGGCCTTCGGTGGCGGGCCCTTCCGGGACCGTTGGCGACAGGACGTCGCGATCGAGCCCCCATGGATGGGTTCACGGCGTGTCCCGGAAGGGCCCGCCACCGTAGGCCATGCAGCCAAGCAAGCAAGCCGATCAACATCGAAGGCCAATACGGCACGCACGCACGATGCACCAAAGAAAAGGGCGGCCGAAGGCCGCCCAACCATCCTCCATCCGCTTTTCGCCGATAGGCCAAACCACTCACGGCCCGCCGATACCCACCTCGCGCAGCGCCTGCGCCCAGATCCGGTAGCCGCCCTCGTTCGGATGCGTGGTATCCGGGAACAGCGACTCCGGCAGCGTGCCGTCCTTGTCGAGGAAGCGCTTGCCGATGTCGAGCCAGCGCACATCCGGATCCCTGCCGTAGCGCGCGGCGAGCAGGCGATTGGTTTCGGCGATGGTCGGGCGCAGCGCATCCTTGGCGTGGCGCCCGCGCGGGAAAATCGCCATCAGCACCACCTTCGCCTTCGGCAGGCGCTCGCGCACCTGCGCCACGATCGCCTCCACCCCCTCGGCGACCTCCGCCGGCGTACTGGTACGCGCGTTATCCGTGCCGGCCAGGTTGTTGGTGCCGATGTTGATCACCACCCATTCCGGCGCCATGCCATCGAGCTCGCCCTGGCGGATGCGCCACAGCACGTTCTGGGTGCGATCCCAGCCGAAACCGAGGTTGAGCACCGGGCGCTCACCGTACAGCCACTGCCACGACTCGGGCCCGCTGGCGCGCACGCCGCGCGGGGTGCCGCTCCAGAAGTGGGTGATCGAATCGCCGATCATCACCACCTGCGGTTCGAGCATGCGTCCCGCCGCGATCGCGCCGCGATGGCGGGCGATCCAGTCATAGGAATCCTGCTCCAGCCACGGCACCGGGATCAGCGCGGTGTTGAACGAGGTCCCCAGTCGCGCGGTCGGTATGCGCGGCAGCTCGCCGAGCAGCGTGGCCAGGGTCGGCTCGATCGCCTCGGCCATCATCCGCTGGCCGACGCTGTCAGGATGCAGCGCGCCGGCCGGCGGCGTGAAACGGGTGTCGTAGAAGCGCGCGGTATCGAGCTTGCCCTCGCGCAGGAAGATCGAGCCGATGTCCAGGAAGGCCACCCGCGGGTTGTCGCCGTAGCGCTCGGCCAGATAGCGGTTCACTTCCGCGTCGGCCGCGTTTTTCTCCGGCGAAAGATCGCTGGGCAGCAGGCCAACCAGCAGGATCCGGCTGCCCGGCAGCTTCTGTTCCAGCCGCGCGATGACCGCGTCGATGCCGAGCCGGGTGTCCTCGGCGCTGCGCTTGAGCCAGCTGGTGTCATTGGTCCCGATCATCAGCACCACGACCTTCGGATGCAGGCCATCGACCTCGCCATGGTCCAGCCGCCACAGCACGTGCTCGGTGCCGTCGCCGCTGAAGCCAAGGTTGAGCGCGCCGCGCGCGCCATAGAAGGCCTGCCAGGTCGGCAGGAAGTCCTCGTCCGGCGCCTTGGCCTTCTCGTAGTTCTGGGTGATCGAATCGCCGATCAGCAGCAACGGCGCGTCGGGATGCGCGCGCACCTGCGCGAGCACGTCGGCATGGCGCTGCGCCCACCAGGGTTGGTCGAGGCGATCGGTCGGGACCGCGGTCGCCGGGACGTCGGCGGCCAGCGCGTGCCACGGACACAACGAGAGCACCAGGCCCAGCAGGCCCGCGCGCAGCAACACATGACGCATGATCATCCCTCCCTCCCCTTCGGTCAGCGTTGCGATTGTGTTCGCTGCCGTCGCCCACGGACAAGCGCGCCGCCTTGCCGGACCGGGTGGAATGTTTTTTTCGTGACACAGGCTTGACATGCCTGCGGCCGCAGTAGAAAATTCTCCTCCTGAGTCGCCCAGGTGGCGGAATTGGTAGACGCACTAGTTTCAGGTACTAGCGGGTAAAACCGTGGAGGTTCGAGTCCTCTCCTGGGCACCAACGACTCAAAAAAATGACACCGCTTATGCGGTGTTTTTTTTTGCGTCGTTCGGTGCCGGGCCTCGTTGCCTCCTATCCCCGCGGCTGTCGCCGCCGCCCCCTTAACAAAGGGGGCTCCGTGCATCCTCAGATACTCCCCACCGCATCCCTGTCCCATCCCCTTTGGGGCATCAGGACATCACCCCCTCCCAACGGGAAGGTGGCCGACGGACGACGAGGATCGCTCTCTCCCTCCGCCCGCGCTGACTATCGGGCCTGCGGTGGCTGCCGCCGCAGGCCACGCAGCAACCCACGCAAGCCGACCCATATCGAAGGCCGACCACCGTCCACTCGCGAAGCACAACAAAGAAGGGCGGCCGTAGGCCGCCCAACAAAACCCCTCCGCCTTTCGCCGCGAGAGCAGACGGTAGCGGCACGCCCGCTCTTTCCATCCGCCCGCAAGGGATGCCGTGACTGCAGTGGCCGCGCGGACCGCCTCACTCCGCCTCCCGTCCTTTCTCCCAAAATAAAGCCCCGCCTTGCGGCGGGGCCCGGTCGAAGCTCGAGGGAGGGAGAGGAAGCTCCGACCGGTGGAGGTGCGCCGCGAGGCGGGGGCCCCGCGGCGCGCTGGTCAATGGCCGCCGGCGGCAGCGGCGCCACCCGCGCCGGCACCGAACGGCGGCTTGGCCAGCCACAACAAAGCGATGATCGCCAGGAACGTCCAGCCCAGCAGGTAGAAGATGTCGTTGAAACCCATCTGCGAGGCCTGGTGGTTGATCATGTTGTTCAACACCGCCGAACCCTGCTGCAGGTCGCCACGACCCAGCGCCAGCACCTGCTCGCGCATGCCCGGCTCGTAGATCGAGATGTGCTCGCTCAGGTGCGCATGGTGCTCCACCGTGCGCCGCGACCACAGGTAGGTCGTCAGCGAGGCGGCGAAGCTGCCACCCAGCGTGCGCAGGAACGTCGCCAGGCCCGAGCCGGCGGCAATCTCGCGCCCGTCCAGGTCCGACAGCAGGATCTGCAGCACCGGCATGAAGAACAACGCCACGCCCGCGCCCATCACCAGCTGGATCATCGCCACATGGTGGAAATCGACCTGCAGGTTGAAGTTGGAGCGGTAGAAGCTGGTGAACGACATGAAGATGAAGGCGATGCTCGCCAGCACGCGCAGGTCGAAGCGCAGCGCGTACTTGCCCACGAACGGCGTCAGGATCACCGGCAGGATGCCGATCGGCGCCGTCGCCAGGCCCGCCCAGATCGCCGTATAGCCCATGTCGCGCTGCAGCCACTGCGGGATCAGCAGCGAGACGCTGAAGAATGCCGCGTAGGCCACCACCATCGCCAGCGTGCCGGCGCGGAAATTGCGGTGCCGGAACAGCCTCAGGTCGACGATCGGGTCCTTGTCGGTCAGCTCCCAGATCACGAAAACGATCAGCGCCACCGCGGCCACGAAGGCCAGCACGACGATCAGCTGCGAACTGAACCAGTCCTCGTCATTGCCCAGGTCCAGCACCAGCTGCAGCGCGCCGACGCCGATCACCAGCAGGATCAGGCCCATGTAGTCCATCTTGGGCTTTTCCAGGTGCTCGGGGCGATGCCGCAGCTGCGAGCCGACGATCGAGCTGGCGATGATGCCCAGCGGGACGTTGATCAGGAAGATCCATTCCCAGCTGTAGTTGTCGGTGATCCAGCCACCGAGGATGGGACCTGCGATCGGCGCGACCACGGTGATCATCGCCAGCAGCGCCAGCGCCTGTCCGCGCTTCTCCCTGGGATAGATCGAGATCAGCAGGCTCTGGGTGATCGGGTACATCGGGCCGCAGACGAAACCCTGCAGCGCGCGCGAGACCACCAGCATGCCCATGCTCTGCGCCAGGCCGCACAGCAGCGAGGCCATGGTGAAGGCCAGCGTCGACCACACGAACAGCTTGGTTTCGCCGAAGCGGCGGCTCAGCCAGCCGGTCAGCGGCAGCGCGATCGCCATGCTGACCGCGAACGAAGTGATGACCCAGGTGGCCTGCTGCGAGCTCGCACCGAGGTTGCCGGCGATGGTCGGCAGCGAAACGTTGGCGATCGTGGTGTCGAGCACCTGCATGAACGAGGCCATCGCCAGGCCCACGGTGCACAACGCCACGCTCGGCGGCTTGAAGCCGGCCGCCGCGGGGGCGGCCGGTGCACCCGGTGCGCCGGGTGCGGCGGGAGCTTGCGCGGACATCAGCGATCAGCCCTTGGCCGGCAGGTTGGCCTGGATGATGCGGTGGATGTCGGCGTCGGCCTGCTGCAGCTGCTCGGCGTAGACATTGGTATCGAACACCGCGCCCTTGGCGACCTGGGCCGGCAGCACGCTGCCCTTCTGGTCGTGCAGGTTCACGTCGACCTTCATCGACAGGCCGATGCGCAGCGGGTTCTCCTTGAGCTGCTGCGGGTCGATGGCGATGCGCACCGGCACGCGCTGGACGATCTTGATCCAGTTGCCGCTGGCGTTCTGTGCCGGCAGCAGCGAGAACGCGCTGCCGGTGCCCAGGCCCAGGCTCTCGACCGTGCCCTTGTACTTCACGCCACCGCCGTACAGGTCCGAACGCAGCTCCACTTCCTGGCCCAGGCGCATGTGCTTGAGCTGGGTTTCCTTGAAGTTGGCCTCGACCCACACCTGCTCAAGCGGCACCACCGCCATCAGCGTGCTGCCCGGCTGCACGCGCTGGCCGACCTGCACCGAACGACGCGCCACGTAGCCGGAGACCGGCGCGACGATCGCGCTGCGGGCGTTGGCGAGGTAGGCCTGGCGCAGCTGCGCGGCGGCCGCCTGCACGTCCGGCTGGGTCGCCACGACGGTGTCGTCGACCAGCGCGCGGCTGGTCTCGAACTTCTCGCGCGAACCGCTCAGCGCAGCCTGCGCGGCGGCCAGCTCGTCACGCGCGTGGGCCAGCTCTTCGTTGGAGATGGCGCCGGAAGCGGCCAGGTCCTTGCGGCGGTTGAAGTCGGCCTGCACGCGTTCCAGGCTGACCTGGCGCGCATTGAGGTCGGCCTGCGAGGCCTCGACGCTGCGGTACAGGCCGCGCACCTGGCGCACGGTACGCGCGAGGTTGGCTTCGGCCTGCTGCAGGGCGACCTGGGTGTCGGCCGGGTCCAGCTGCACCAGCAGCTGGCCGCGCTCCACGCGCATGCCGTCCTCGGCACCGATGCTGACCACGGTGCCGCCGACCAGCGGGGTGATCTGGACCTGGTTGCCCTGCACGTAGGCGTCATCGGTGTCTTCGAACCAACGGCCGTACATGAAGTACCAGATCGCCACCACGGCGACGAGCACGATCACCAGCACGGCGAAAATGCGCAGGACCTTGCCGCGCTTGCTGCCCGCGGCGGGATTGGGAGTAGAGGGAGTGGGCTGGCTCATGGGGGGCTCTATCAGGAATTCGGGGTGGCGGATTCGGTGTTGGCGCTATCGGCGGGCACGGCGGCGGTCTGCGGCGCGAAGCCGCCACCCAGCGCCTGCCGCAGCCGTACCGAGGCCAGGATCTGCTCGGACTGCAGCAAGGCCATGCGCTGCTGCGCGACCAGCAGCTGCTCTTCCACGCTCAACACTTCCAGGAAACTGCCGATGCCGGCGCGGTAGCGCTGCTGGGACAGGTCGTAAGCCGCCTGCGCGGTCTTCAGCGCATCGCCCTGCGACTGCACGCGCGCCTGCAGCGAACGCACCGCGTTCACCTGGTCGGCGACTTCGTGCAGCGCACCGATGATCTTCTGGTTGTAGTCGGCCACCGCCAGGTCGTAGGCGGCGTCCTTGGACGACAGGTTGGCGCGCAACCGGCCGCCGTCGAAGATCGGCAGGCTGATCGCCGGGGCGAGGATGCCGAACACCGAGTCGCTCTTCAGCAGGTCGCCGACGTTGCTGGCGACCACGCCGCCGAGCGCGGTGATGTTGAAGCTCGGGTAGAACTTGGTCTTGGCCGAACGCACGTCCTTGTTCGCCGCCTCCACGCGCCAGCGCGCGGCGACCACGTCCGGGCGGTGGCCCAGCAGCTCGCTCGGCAGCACGCTCGGCAGCTGCGCCACCAGCGGATCAGGCAGGTTCGGGCGCGCGATCGACAGGCCGCGGTCCGGGCCCTGGCCGACCAGCGCGGCCAGCGCGTTGCGGGCATCATCGATGTCCTGCTGCGCGGACTGCGCGCGCTGCACGGCGGTCGGAACGCGGGCCTCGGCCTGGCGCAGCTGCAGGTCGCTGTCGATGCCGGCGTTGCGGCGCTGCTGGGTCAGCTCCAGCGTCCGCTTGGCGCGGGCCAGCTCGTCATTGGCGACGTCGAGCTGGCGCCAGTTGTAGGCCAGTCGCGTATAGGTCTCCACGATCGCCGTCGACAGGTTCAGGCGCGCGGCCTGGGCATCGACGTCGGCCGCATGCACCTGGTCCACCGCCGCTTCCCAGGCGGCGCGCTTGCCGCCCCACAGGTCGACGCCGTAGCTGAAGTCGAGCACGGCCTGGGTGGTACCCATGTAATGGCCGCCCATCTCGTCGCCGACCATCGATTCAGGCAGCTGCAGGCCGGTGTAACCACCAGACACCGACAGGCTCGGCTTGCGCGAGGCATCGGCAGAACCGGCCTGGGCCTGGGCCGAGCGCAGGCGCGCATCGGCGGCGGCCAGCCCCGGGCTGTTGCGCAGGCCTTCATCGACCAGCGCATCCAGCTGGGCGTCACCGAAGCCCTTCCACCAGTCGGTGGCCGGCCACTCGGCCGCGCTCAGGCCGGCCTGGCCCAAGGTCTTTTCAGCGTGCAGGCTGCTCGGATCATGCGGATGGTCCTGCGGCGCCAGTCCACGGCTGCTGGCGCAGGCGGCCAGCGCCAGGGTCAGCAGGCCGATGGCCAGCGGACGCAGGGCGCGGCCCGCGGTCGGGATTTCAATGGGCATGGGGTTCATGGGGAATTGAGGGAATCGCGTACACGGGTCATCAGGGAAATGAGCTGATCACGCTCTTCGGGCGTCAGGTCGCGCAGGCAGTACGCCATTGCCGCGTCGCCGCGTTCCTTCAGCGTGATCCACATCTGCCGGCCTTCTTCGGTCATCACGATCTGCAGCGCGCGACGGTCCTGCGCATGCGGTTCGCGGCGCACGTAGCCCAGCGCCTCCAGCTTGTCGAGCAGGCGGGTGACCGCGCTCGGGGTCTGGTCCAGCGCCTGCGCCAGCTCATTGGCCGTGCAGGGGGAGCGGACCGAGAGGATCTTCAGCCCCACGTAGTGGCTGAAGCCGAATTCCGGCAGCACACCCTTCATCTCGGCATCCAGTTGGCGCACCAGCCCGTCCCGCAGCTGGCGCAGCAGCAGGCCGAAGCTGGGTGGCAGGGCGGGGCTCTCGGGGTCGATGGGACAGTTCATGGGGGTGGTATTTTCTTCCATTCGGGATATTTGTCAACGCAAATATCCCGATCGGAATTAAATGCTGCGTTGCGTCGATGAAGGCAATCCGACGGCGGGCGCCACCTTAACGACGGCTCACGCTGGCCAGGTATTACAATCTGGACAATGAATAACGGAATCCGGCCAATGGACGCCGCCACCCCGCTTACCCACCCGGCCGGCATGCACGACTGGCTCGAACGCGCCGACGGCCCGTCGCTGGTCGGCTTCCGGGTGCGCAATTCGGACAACCTGGCCCATGAGGTTGATTGGCACCGCCACCTGCGCGGGCAGCTGATCCATGTCGAGGGCGGGCTGATCACCACCCGCACCACGGCCGGCGACTGGTCGCTGCCGCCCGGCTGCGCCGGCTGGATGCCCCCGGGTGAACTGCATACGGTGCATATCTCCGGCCCGCTGCGGGGCTGGGGCCTGCTGGTGGCGCCGGAAGCCAGCAGCGCGCTGCCAGCCCAGCCCTGCGTGCTGGCGATCGATGACCTGGCCCGGCAGCTGGCCCTGCGGGTGGTCGACTGGGCGCCCGCGGCCACGCCTGATCCGGCCCGCCAGCGCCTGTCGCAGGTCCTGCTCGATGAACTGGCGCGCACCAGCCCGCGCGGGCTGCACCTGCCGATGCCGCAGGACCGGCGCCTGCTGCGCATCGCCGGCCAGCTGCTGGCCGACCCGGCCGACGACCGCGACCTGGCGCATTGGGCGGACTGGGCCGGCCTGTCGACCCGCAGCCTGACCCGGCACTTCCGCCAGGAGACCGGGCTGAGCTTCGCCCAGTGGCGCCAGCAGGCCCGGCTGGCTGAATCGCTGCGCCTGCTGCACGAGGGCCAGCCGATCGGCGGCATCGCCCACCAGCTCGGCTACAGCAGCCCCAGTGCCTTCGTGACCGCCTTCCGCCAGAGCTACGGCCTGCCGCCGGCGCGCTGGCTGCAGCGCAGCCGGCAGCCCGGCGCTGGCGCCGGCTTGGCATCCCCGGCCGCATCCGGATAATCGACCGCCTCGCGCCCGCGGCCTGACGCCGCGGCGCCTTCCACAGGTACCACCGTCGCATGACCGATCTGACCCGCCCCACGTTCCACGGCTTCGAACAGCTGCCCCTGCGCGAATACGCCGAGCGCGCCTACCTCGACTACTCCATGTACGTCGTGCTCGACCGCGCCCTGCCCTTCCTCGGCGACGGCCTCAAGCCGGTGCAGCGGCGCATCATCTATTCGATGACCGAGCTCGGCCTGAACGCGGCGTCCAAGCCGAAGAAGTCCGCGCGCACCGTCGGTGACGTGATCGGCAAGTACCACCCGCACGGCGACAGCGCGTGCTACGAGGCGCTGGTGCTGATGGCCCAGCCGTTCTCCTACCGCTACCCGCTGATCGAAGGCCAGGGCAACTTCGGCTCGACCGACGATCCCAAGTCGTTCGCGGCCATGCGCTACACCGAGTCCAAGCTCACCCCGATCGCCGAGGTGCTGCTGGGCGAACTCGGCCAGGGCACGGTCGACTGGGCACCGAACTTCGACGGCACCCTGGAAGAACCCTCGTGGCTGCCGGCGCGCCTGCCGCACCTGCTGCTCAACGGCACCACCGGCATCGCCGTCGGCATGGCCACCGACGTGCCGCCGCACAACCTCAACGAGATCGTCAGCGCGCTGCTGCGCCTGCTCGACGACCCGAACTGCAGCGTCGCCGACCTGTGCGAGCACGTGCGTGGCCCGGACTACCCGACCACCGCCGAGATCATCACCCCGGCTGCCGACCTGCGCACGATGTACGAGACCGGCAACGGCAGCGTGCGCGCGCGCGCCACGTTCCAGAAGGAACAGGCCAACATCGTCGTCACCGCCCTGCCCTACCAGGTCTCGCCGTCGAAGGTGATCGAGCAGATCGCCCAGCAGATGCGCGCCAAGAAGCTGCCATGGCTGGAGGACATCCGCGACGAGTCCGACCACGCCAACCCGGTGCGCGTGGTGCTGGTGCCGCGCTCGAACCGCGTCGACGCCGAACAGCTGATGGGCCACCTGTTCGCCACCACCGACCTTGAGCGCAGCTACCGCGTCAACCTCAACGTGATCGGCCTGGACGGCCGCCCGCAGGTCAAGAACCTCAAGATGCTGCTCAGCGAGTGGCTGAGCTTCCGCAGCGACACGGTCACCCGCCGGCTGAACCACCGGCTGCAGAAGGTCGAGCGGCGCATGCACCTGCTGGAAGGCCTGCTGGTCGCCTTCCTCAACCTGGACGAGGTCATCCGCATCATCCGCACCGAGGACGAGCCCAAGCCGGTGCTGATGGCGCGCTTCGGGCTGTCCGAGGAGCAGACCGAGTACATCCTGGAAACCCGGCTGCGCCAGCTGGCGCGCCTGGAAGAGATGAAGATCCGCGGCGAACAGGACGCCCTGGCCAAGGAGCGCGAGCAGATCCTCGCCGTGCTCGGCAGCCCGACCAAGCTGCGCAAGCTGATCAAGGACGAGCTCACCGCCGATGCCAGGAAGTTCGGCGACGAGCGCCGCTCGCCGCTGGTGTCGCGCCAGGCCGCCCAGGCCATCGACGAAACCGAGCTGGTCGCCAGCGAGCCGATGACGGTGGTGCTGTCGGAGAAGGGCTGGATCCGCGCCGCCAAGGGCCATGAAGTCGACCCGGCCGGCATGTCCTACCGCGACGGCGACGGCCTGCTGGCCGCGGTGCGCACGCGCAGCACCCAGCAGGTCGCCTTCCTCGACTCGGAAGGCCGCAGCTATTCGACCGCGGTGCATACCCTGCCCTCGGCGCGTGGCAACGGCGAGCCGCTGACCGGCCGCTTCTCGCCCGCTTCCGGCGCCTCGTTCCAGGTCATGGCCAGCGGCGAGAATGACACCCGCTACGTGCTGGCGTCTTCGCATGGCTACGGCTTCGTCACCCGCTTCGAGAACCTCACCGGCCGCAACAAGGCCGGCAAGGCGATGCTCAACCTCACCCCCGGCTCGCAGGTGCTGCGTCCGGCGGCGGTGGCCAAGGTCGACGGCGACCGCATCGTCGCGGTGACCAGCGCCGGCAACCTGCTGGCGATCCCGGCCGCCGACCTGCCCGAGCTGGACAAGGGCAAGGGCAACAAGATCATCGACATCCCCAAGGCCAAGCTCGCCACCGAACGCGTGGTCGCGGTGGCGGCGGTGTCACCCGGCAACACGCTGCTGGTGCGCAGCGGCGCGCGGACGATGAACCTCTCGTTCAAGGACTTGGACGCCTACCTCGGCGCGCGGGCCAGCCGCGGGCACCTTCTGCCGCGGGGCTGGCAGAAGGTCGACGGGCTGGACGTCGAGTAAACAGCGAAGGGCGCGTGGAAACGCGCCCTTCTCTTTTGCGGCCTACGAAGAGGTCCGATCATGGAAACACCGTTCTGGCTCGACCGCTGGCAACAGGGACTGACCACCGGCTTCCACCTCAGGGACGTCAACCCGCAGCTCAAGCGGCACTGGCCCCGCATCGCCGCGCCATCCGGCAGCCGTGTCCTCGTCCCGCTGTGCGGCAAGACGCTGGACCTGCACTGGCTGGCGGCGCAGGGCCACCGCGTGCTCGGCGTGGAGCTCTCGCCGCTGGCGGTGGCGCAGTTTTTCAGCGAGGCCGGCCTCAGCCCGCGGCAGCACAGCTCATCGAGCGGCGAACACTACGTCGCAGGTCCCATCGAGATCATCCTCGGCAACGCCTTCACCCTGGAGGCCGAGCTGCTCGCCGGTTGCGAGGCCATCTACGACCGCGCCGCGCTGATCGCGCTGCCGCCGGACCTGCGCACGCGCTACCTGGAAACCGTCTACGGCCGTTTGCCACCCGGCTGTCGCGGCCTGCTCATCACCCTGGAGTACCCGCAGGCCGAACGCGCGGGTCCGCCGTTCTCGGTCGAACAGGCGGAGGTCGAATCGCGCTTCGTCGCGCCGTGGTCCAGCACGCTGCTGGACCGCCATGATGCTTTCGTCGATGAACCGTTGCAGGGCGTCAGCGCGCTCGCGATGGCGAGTTACGCACTGCGCCGTGATTGAGATCCGGCCCGGTCAGCTCGAGGCCGGACCGTTTCCGTCGATCTTTGAAGTCTGGTACAGCTCCAGGCCGATCCGCTTGATCAGGCCCAACTGCTGCTCCAGCCACCAGGCATGGTCTTCCTCGGTGTCGTGCAGCTGCTTGAGCAGCATGTCGCGACTGACGTAGTCACCGCGGTCCTCGCACAGCTTCATCGCCGCGGCCAGGTTGGCGCGCACTTCGTACTCGACCGCCAGGTCGCGCTCGAGCATCTCGACTACGGTCCTGCCAGGCTCGAACGGCAGCGGACGCATGTCCGGGTCGCCCTCCAGGAACAGGATGCGGCGCAGGATCGCGTCGGCGTGCTCGGTTTCCTCCTCCATCTCATGGCCGATGCGCTCGTACAGCGCCTGCAGGCCCTGGTCCTCGTAGCGGCGCGAGTGCAGGAAATACTGGTCGCGCGCGGCCAGTTCGCCACGCAGCAGCTGCTTGAGGCATTCGATGACTTCAGGGTGGCCTTTCATGGCGGGGACTCCTTGCCGGGGGGCGATGCCGCGCATGGTGCCCTATCCCGGGCGGCCACGTTCTAATCGGAATCAGTTTCAGTTGCGGTCCGGATGGCATACGGCCCCGCACGTCCCGGCATACAATCGGGAGTGAACCCAGGGGGGATGGTCCATGCGCAAGGGAACCGGGCGCTGGCTGCTTCGCGCGGCCATGTTCGTCATCGTCATCACGTTGCTGGCTGCGCTCGCGCTATGGCTGGCGCTGCGGGGCAGCCTGGCCACGCTGGAGGGCGAGCAGTCCCTGCCCGGCCTGTCGGCGCCGGTGAAGATCGAGCGCGACGCCCTGGGCGTGGTGACCATCGATGCCGCCAACGAGGCCGATGCCATGCGCGCGCTCGGCTACGTCCACGCGCAGGAACGCTATTTCGAGATGGACCTGATGCGCCGCGTGGCCGCCGGCGAACTCTCCGAGCTGTTTGGCCCCGCCGCGCTCGATACCGACAGGCAGAACCGCGTGCACCGGCTGCGCGCCCGCGTGCAGGCCAACCTGGAGGCCTCGCTCGGCCACCAGCGGCCGATCCTGGAGGCTTATCGCGCCGGCGCCAATGCCGGCCTCGGTGCGCTGCGCACCCGTCCGTGGCCCTACCTGCTGCTGCGCCAGGCGCCGCGCAGCTGGGGCCTGGACGATTCGGTGCTGGTCGGCCTGGCGATGTACGGCGACCTGCAGGACAGCCGCAACCGGCGCGAACTCTCACTCGCCCGCTTGCGCGAGGTGATGCCCGCGGCGCAGTACGCGCTGATCGCCCACGACGGCAGCGACTGGGACGCGCCGCTGCTCGGCGCGCCGCGCGGCGATGCCGTGCTGCCGGACGCGGCCACGCTCGACCTGCGCAAAGTGGGCACCGCCCCGTCCACCGCGCCCTCGCCCTCGCCGGAGAAGGACGTGGTCGGCAGCAACAACTTCGCCGTCGCCGGCGCGCTCACCGCCGATGGCCGCGCCATCGTCGCCGACGACATGCACCTGGCGCTGCGCTCGCCCAACATCTGGTTCCGCGCCCGCCTGCGCTATCCCGACCCGAACGCCCCCGGTGGCCGCGTCGATGTCTCCGGCTTCACCCTGCCCGGCATCCCGGCGGTGATCGTCGGCAGCAACGGGCACGTCGCATGGGGTTTCACCAACAGCTACATCGACACCGCCGACTACGCGCGCATTCCCGCCGGGGCCAAGGTGAAGCTGCGCGAATACGACGAAGCGATCCAGGTTGCCGGCGCCGCGACCGAGCACTTCAAGGTCCGCGAGAGCGACTGGGGCCCTGCGCTGGTCGAGAACGCCGACGGCAGCCTGCTGACCCTGCGCTGGGCCGCCCAGCTGCCCGGCGCGGTGCGCCTGGACTTCATGGACATGGCCCGTGCCGGCAACCTCGACCAGGCCCTGGCCGTGGCCGACCGCGCCGGCATCCCCGCGCAGAACCTGATGCTGGCCGACCGCGACGGCCGCATCGCCTGGCGCATCATCGGCGCCCGCCCCGATCGCGGCCCCGGCTGCCATCCGGGCCGCATCGAGCGCGATCCCAGCGTGCCGGCAGCCACCGGCGAGGCGCCCGCCTGCGCGCCGTGGCCGCTGCGCACCGACCAGGCACCGGCAGTGATCGACCCGCCCGAGCATCGGCTATGGACGGCCAACAACCGCATCGTCGACGACACCACGCTGGCGGTGGTCGGAGACGGCGGCTACGACCTGGGCGCGCGCGCGCGGCAGATCCGCGACGACCTGTTCGCCCGCGACGCCTTCAGCGAGCGCGACCTGCTCGCGATCCAGCTCGATGACCGCGCGATCTTCCTGCAGCGCTGGTGGCCGCTGCTGCGGCAGGTGGTCGAGAACAGCGAGGATCCTGCGCTGCGCCGTGTCGAAGTCGCCACCCGCGACTGGGACGGCCGCGCTTCGACCAGCTCGGTCAGCTACCGCGTCGTGCGCGCGTTCCGTGACCAGGTGCTGGACCGCATCCAGGAAGGCCTGACCGCCGACGCCCGGACCCGACTCGGCGACGACTACGTCGCCCCGCCGCGCGCGCAGCTCGAAGGCATCGCCTGGCCGATGATCAAGCAGCGCCCCGCGCACCTGCTGCCGGTGGCCCGCTACGCGGCCGACGCCGACAATCCCAAGGCGCACACCGCCCCGCCCTACGCCAGCTGGGATGCCCTGCTCGCCGACGCCGCGCGCCAGGTCGAGCACGAGCTCAGCGAGGAATCCAAGGATCCTTCGGATTGGACCTGGGGCACGCGCAACACCACCGCGATCTGCCATCCGATCTCGCGCGCCCTGCCGGCCTTCGCCCGCGCCACGTTGTGCATGCCGGCCGAGCAGCTCCCGGGCGATCGCGACATGCCGCGCGTGCAGGGCCCGGCCTTCGGCGCCTCCGAGCGCATGGTGGTCTCGCCCGGCCACGAGGACCAGGGCTACATCCACATGCCCGGCGGCCAGAGCGGGCATCCCCTGTCGCCGTTCTGGGGCGCAGGCCACGAGGACTGGGCGCAGGGCAAGCCGACACCGTTCCTGCCGGGGGCTGCGAGGTATGTGCTTACGCTGAGGTAGGCGGGCGTCCAACAAGCCGCTTCGGCTTGCGCGGTACCGGCTCCGGCGGTGGAAGTGCCCTACCAGCGGCCGGACAGGTGGACGAACCGAACCGGCGCTGCGGAGTTCCTGCAAGTGCGATCAAAGGGGAAACTCGATGGGCTCACTAGGCTGCACGCAATAATCCAGCGGAAGCTCGGACGTCGCCATATCGTGGAATACCAGCCTGATCCTATGGGTCTCGGTCACGATCTCCGCCACATGCATTGACATTCCCAGACGCTTAGCCCATTCGTCGCCGTCCGCTCCTTTGACCAGCTCGACCCCCCAATTCGACGTCGAATAGCGCACATCCCAATTGAACTCACCGACCGTCGGCGCGAATGACTCGCGCCAGACGCGAGCGTCCACCGTGCTCGTCACGCAGGCTGAAACGCAGCCGATAAACTGGATCAAGCGCAGCGGTGCGCCATTCGCGACAAAGACCACAAGCTCGTAATCGCGCATGTAGTCCGCGAAACCATGCCTGATCAAAGGAAGCTCCCGCTCCCGGGACGCCGCCGCGATCGCCTCGATGCTCTCTACCGACAAGTTGATCACCCCTCAAAAAGCCGGACAGTTTCGTCCCTCGAACAGGAGTTCGACGTTTCATGAACCATCCCCGCCCCGGAAGAAGAAGTTGTGCGGCTCCACCACCCAGGGCTCGATGATGCGGCCACCGTGCTGTCGCGCATCCTAACCTGCAGGCGGACGGGATTCACGCTGTCCACCACCGCACCCCACGATCCGTGTGGTCGCGGCTGAAGCCGCTCCCACAGGTGCCCGTTTCTGGTCAGCCCGCCAACGCCTGCTCATGCACCCCGGCCACCGCACGCCCGGACGGGTCGGCCATCTTGGCGAAGCTGGCATCCCAGGCAATCGCCGCCGGCGAGGAGCAGGCGATCGACTTGCCGCCCTGCACGGTTTCGGCCGCGGCGTGGCTGGGGAAGAACTGCTCGAACAGGTGGCGGTAGTAGTACGCCTCCTTGGTCTGCGGCGGGTTGTGCGGGAAGCGGCGCTCGGCGGCCGCCAGCACGCGGTCGCTGATCTGCGCTTCGGCGTGCGCCTTGAGGCCATCGATCCAGCCATAGCCGACGCCGTCGGAGAACTGCTCCTTCTGTCGCCACAGGATCGAATCCGGCAGGTAGCCCTCGAAGGCCTCGCGCAACACCGCCTTCTCGATGCGGCGGCTGCCATCGGCGCGGGTGCCGACCATCTTGTGCGCGGCGTCCATCTTCATCGCCACCTCCATGAACTCCACGTCCAGGAACGGCACGCGCGGCTCCACGCCCCAGGCCATCATCGACTTGTTCGCGCGCAGGCAGTCGTAGTTGTAGAGCGCGTCCAGCTTGCGCACCAGCTCCTCGTGGAACTCGCGCGCGTTCGGCGCCTTGTGGAAGTACAGGTAGCCACCGAAGATCTCGTCGCTGCCCTCGCCGGACAGCACCATCTTCACGCCCATCGCCTTGATCCGGCGCGCCAGCAGGAACATCGGCGTGGAGGCGCGGATGGTGGTGACATCGTAGGTCTCGACGTGGCGGATGACTTCCGGCAGCGCGTCCAGGCCTTCCTCGAAGGTGTACTCGAAACCGTGGTGCACGGTGCCCAGCGACTCGGCGGCGATTGCCGCGGCGGCCAGGTCCGGCGAGCCCTTCAGGCCGATAGCGAACGAATGCAGGCGCGGCCACCAGGCCTCGACCTTGTCGTTCTCCTCGACGCGATGGCGCGCATAGCGCGCGGCCACGGCGGCCACCAGCGAGGAATCCAGGCCACCGGAGAGCAGCACGCCGTAAGGCACGTCGGTCATCAGTTGGCGATGCACGGCGCGCTCGAAGGCCTCGCGCAGTTCCTGCGGCGAGACGCTGACGCCTTCGACCGCCGAATACTCGCGCCACGGCCGCTCGTAGTAGCGCACCAGCTCGCCGCTGGCGGTGTCGAAGTAATGGCCCGGCGGGAACTGCGCAACGTCCGCGCAATCGTCGACCAGCGCCTTCATCTCCGAGGCCACGCGCAGGCGGCCTTCGGCGTCATGGCCCCAGTACAGCGGGCAGACGCCGATCGGGTCGCGGGCGACCAGCGCCGCGCCGCGATCGCGGTCCCACAGCGCGAAGGCGAAGATGCCGTTGAGGCGGTTGAGGAACGAGGACGGGGTCTCCTCGCGATACAGCGCGTTGATCACCTCGCAGTCCGAACCGGTCTGGAACGCGTACGGCTGCTTGAGCTGCGCCTTGAGCTCGCGGTGGTTGTAGATCTCGCCGTTGACCGCCAGCGCGAGCTGGCCGTCATCGGACAGCAGCGGCTGCGAGCCGCCGGCCGGGTCGACGATCGCCAGGCGCTCATGCACCAGGATCGCGCCCTCGCCGGCGTGCACGCCGCTCCAGTCCGGGCCGCGATGGCGCTGGCGTTGGGAACGGTCCAGCGCCTGTCGGCGCAGTGCGCCGAGGTCGTCGCCGGATTGGAGATCGAAGATGCCGAAGATCGAACACATGGGTGGAAGCTCCTGGTTTGAGGTCTGAACGCGAAGGATCCCCTCGACCGGCCAAACCGGATCGGGCGCTGCGGGCACAAAAAAACCCGCATCGGCCGATGCGGGTTTTCTGGTCACTGGGCGTTCTTGCTTGCTTTGCCTAGTCGCAGACCCGCATCGGCCGCGCACGATTATTCGCGCGCAGGTTATTGCGGTTGTTGTTGTTGGCAACTGGGGCGGTCAGGCGAAGCATGGGTTGAAGCTAACCGCTCCCCGCGCGCCGCGCAACCGTTGCAGGGGCAACCAACGCATCCGGGGCCGGGGCATCGCCCCGTCCGCCCCGGCACCGGCCTCAGAGCAGGCGTTCGATCAGCCGCTGGTACAGGTCCGGCAGCGCTTCCAGGTCGGCCACCCGGACATGCTCGTCGACCTGGTGAATGCTGGCGTTGACCGGACCGACCTCGATGCATTGAGCGCCCAGCGGAGCGATGAAGCGCGCATCGGACGTACCGCCCCCCGTGCTTTCCTCAGGCGGGGCACCGGCGAACTCACCAAGCACCTGCCGGGCCACTTCGCGCAGCCGGCCTTCCGGGGTGTAGAACGGCTCGCCGCTGCGATGCCAGCGCAGGTCGAACTCGAGCCCGTGCCGCTGCAGCAGCGCCTCGATCTCCGACTCCAGCCGCGGCGCATCCCAGTGCGGGTTGTAGCGCAGGTTGAAGGCGACCTGCAGCTCGCCGGGGATGACGTTGTTGGCGCCGGTGCCGGCGTGGAGGTTGGAGATCTGCAGGCTGGTCGGCGGAAAGCTCTCGAAGCCGTCATCCCAATGCCGCGCGACCAGCTCGGCCAGCGCGGGCGCGGCCAGGTGGATCGGGTTGCGTGCCTTGTGCGGATAGGCGACATGGCCCTGCACGCCCTTCACCGTCAACGTGCCGGACAGGCTGCCGCGCCGACCGACGCGCAGCAGGTCGCCGAGCTTCGCGGTGGACGACGGTTCGCCGGTGATGCACCAGTCGATGCCCTGCCCGCGTTCGCGGAACAGCCGGGCGACATGGCGCACGCCGTCGATGGCATCGCCCTCCTCGTCGGAGGTCAGCAATACCGCCAGCGTGCCGGCATGATCCGGATGCGCGGCGACGAAACGCTCGGCGGCCACGACGAACGCCGCCACGCTGCCCTTCATGTCGGCGGTGCCGCGGCCATACAGCACGCCATCGCGAACCTGCGGCACGAACGGATCGCTCGCCCAGGCATCACTCGGGCCGGGCGGCACGACATCGGTATGGCCCAGCAGCACCAGCACCGGCGCGCCCTGCCCATGCGTGGCCCAGAGGTTGTCGACCTCGCCCAGGCGCAGGTGTTCGCAATGGAAGCCGGCCGCACCGAGGCGGTCGGCGATCAGCGACTGGCAGCCGGCGTCTTCCGGGGTGACCGAAGGACGGGCGACAAGGTCGCAGGTGAGGTCGAGGACGTCGGACATGGGCAGCCTCACCCGACGCCGAAGCGCTTCTTGAAACCGTTGTCGCTGAAGCCCTGGGTGACCACGCCGTCGTCGGTCACCACCACCGGGCGGCGCACCAGCTGTGGGTGCTCGCGCAGCAGCAGTTTCCACTCGGCCTCGCTGCCGGGCGCCTTGCGGTTCTCCGGCAGCTGCCGCCACGTGGTGGACGACTTGTTCACCAGCGCATCGAAACCGCCCACCTGCCCGGCCCAATCGACCAGGGTCTCCGGGCTCGGCTTGTTGTCGCGGTAATCGACGAACGCGTAGCCGACGCCGAAGCGGTCGAGCCACTTCGTCGCCTTCTTGCAGGTGTCGCAGTTCTTCAGGCCGTAAAGCGTCGTCGCCATGGCTTATTCGGCCAGCCCGCGCAGCAGGTCGTTGACGCTGGTCTTGCTGCGGGTCCTGGCATCGACCTGCTTGACGATCACCGCGCAGTACAGCGAGTGCGTGCCGTCCTTGGACGGCAGCTGGCCGGACACCACCACGCTGTACGGCGGCACGTAGCCGTAGCTGATCTCGCCGGTGGCACGGTTGTAGATGCGGGTGCTCTGGCCGATGAACACGCCCATGCCGATCACGCTGTGGTGGCCGATGACCACGCCCTCGACGACTTCCGAACGCGCGCCGATGAAGCAGTGGTCCTCGATGATGGTCGGGCTGGCCTGCAGCGGCTCGAGCACGCCGCCGATGCCGGCGCCGCCGGACAGGTGGCAGTGCTTGCCGATCTGCGCGCACGAACCGACCGTGGCCCAGGTATCGACCATGGTGCCCTCGCCGACGTGGGCGCCGATGTTGGTGAAGCTCGGCATCAGCACCACGTCCTTGCCGAAGTAGCTGCCGCGGCGGGCGATCGCGCCCGGCACGACGCGCACGCCGGCCTTGCGGAACTTCGCCTCGTCATAGCCGGCGAAGCGCGACTCGACCTTGTCCCAGAACGGCGCCGGGCGCGCGTCCACCACGGCCATCTCGTTGACGCGGAAGTACAGCAGCACGGCCTTCTTCAGCCATTCGTTGACCTTCCAGCCGCCATTGCCATCGGGCTCGGCGACGCGGAACTCGCCGCTTTCCAGGCCGTCGATGACGCGGTTGACGATCGGCCGGGTCGAGCCATCGACCTCGGCCGGGGTCAGCGCGGCGCGGCGCTCGAAGGCGCTTTCGATGGTGAACTTCAGCTCCTCGTGGCCCGGCACCTCCGGCTTGAGCACCGGCTTCTTCACCGGCGCGGCCGGCCTGGCGGCGAGTTTCTTCGCCACGGGCTTCTTCACAGCGGCCGTTTTCGCCGGCGCGGCCTTGGCGGCGGTCTTGCTGGCGGTCTTCTTGGTGGCGGGCTTGCTGGCCATCGGGTGTCGCTCTCCGGAACTCACTGGGGGTCAAGGCAGGAAGCCAGCGCTTCGCGCAGGGCCTGCCGGGAAGGATCAGGCAACGGCTGGTCGTGCTCGTCGGTGATCTGGAACTGGTCTTCGGCGCGCTCGCCGAAGGTGGCGATGCGCGCATCGTGCACGCGCAGGTGCTGGCTGCGCAGCACCTGGGCGACATCGGCGAGCAGGCCAGGCCGGTCGGGCGCGACCAGGCTCAGGCGGGTGCGTCGGCCGCCGGCGCTGTCGCTGAAATCGATGCGCGGGGCAAAGCGGAAATGCCGCAGCTGGCGCGGCGTCACCCGCCGCGAGGGCCGCAGGCGCTGCAGGTCGCCGGCCAGCGCTTCGCGCAGGGCCGTGGCCAGCCGCTCCGGGTCGCACTCGGCGAAGCTGTCGGTCGGCAGCACCTCGAAGGTGTCGAAGATCGCCGCGTTCGGCGCATCGAGCACGCGTGCGCGGTGGATCCCGTAACCCTTGCGATCCAGCGTCATCACGATCGCGGCGAACAGGCCATCGCGGTCGGGCGAATAGACGAACACTTCCAGCGCATCGTTGTCCGGAGCAGCGCGCCGGGCCTTGACCAGGGTGTCGCCGATCTCGACCTCGGTCAGCGAGGCGGCCTGCCAGGCCAACTGCTCGGGACGGAAGCGCAGGAAACTCTCATCCGGCATGCCGGCGAACTGGCGGTCGATGGTGACGTCGTCCAGGCCCTGCACGTGCAACAGCGCGCGGGTCGACTGGCGCGCCTCATCGAGGCGGTCCTCGCGTGGCGCCGGGTGCTCCAGCCCCTCGCGCAGCGCGCGGCGCGCGGCGAAGTACAGGTCGGCCAGCAGACGGTCCTTCCAGGCATTCCACAGCTTGGGGCTGGTGCCGGCGATATCGGCGCAGGTCAGCAGGTACAGGTAGTCCAGGCGTTCGCGGCTGCCGACCAGCGAGGCGAAGCGGTGGATCACCTCCGGGTCGGAGATGTCCTGCTTCTGCGCGGTGACCGACATGCGCAGGTGCTGTTCGACCAGCCAGGCGACCAGTTCGGTATCGGCATCACTGAGCTGGTGCGCCTGGCAGAAGGCGCGCGCGTCGACCCCGCCGAGTTCGGAATGGTCGCCGCCGCGACCCTTGGCAATGTCGTGGAACAGGCCGGCCAGCAGCAGCAGTTCGGGCTTGCGCAGGCGTGGCCAGACTTCGTGGGTGATCGAGAAGCGCTCGTCGGCACGGCCACTGGCGAACAGGGCGATGTTCCGCAGCACCATCAGCGTGTGCTGGTCCACGGTGTAGACATGGAACAGGTCGAACTGCATCCGCCCGGAGACCTGCGCGAAGGCCGGGATCCACTGCCCGAGCACGCCCAGCCGCGCCATGCGCGCCAGCGTCTCGACCGCGCGCGGTCCACGCAGCAGGCCCATGAAGCGCTCGCGCGCGGTGGCGCCGGCCTGGTCGTAGGCCGGCAGCCGGGGCAGGTATTCGGCCAGCGCCCGAGCGGTCAGCGAGTGCAGGCCGCGGACCTGCCGGTGCGCCGCCCAGCTGGCGAACAGCGCGAAGACCTGCTGCACGTCGCCATGCGGCCAGGCCGCGTCGTCGGCAGCCAGGTAGCCACGCCGCAGCGAAAAACCCTCGCCCAGCGGCTCGGGCACGGCCTCGCCATCGAACTGTTCCTCGAAGCGCTGCAGCAGGCGGTCGCTGACGCGGCGGATCACCCCGGCACTGCGGTAGAACCGCTGCATCATCTTTTCCACGCCCAGGCTCTCGGCGTCATCCGAGTAGCCCAGGCGCTGGGCCAGGGTCTTCTGGTAATCGAAGCGCAGGCGCTCTTCGGGACGGTTGGCGACCAGGTGCAGGCCGTACCGCAGGCGTGCCAGCTCGCGGCGTTCGCGGCGCAGCGCGGCCGCTTCGTCCGGGCCGAGGTGGCCCAGGCCGACCAGCGCCTCGAGGTCGCGCACGCCGAAGGCGCGCAGCGCCATCCAGCCCAGGGTATGCAGGTCGCGCAGTCCGCCGGGACCGTCCTTGAGGTCGGGCTCCAGGTTGTCGGCGGTATCGCCGAAACGCTGGTGGCGGGCCTGCAGCTCCTCGCGCTTGGCGAGGAAGAATTCGCGCGGCGGCCACAACCGTGCCGGTGCGATGGCATCGGCCAGCGCCGCGTTGGCGGCGGCATCGGCCATCACCGGGCGCGATTCGATCAGCGCGGTCATCACCGTCTGGTCAGCAGCCGCGGCGGTGCACTGGGCGGCCGAGCGCACCGCGTGGCTCACCGGCAGCCCGGCATCCCACAGCAGCGCGAACAAACGCGCCAGCGCGCGCTCGTGTACCTGCTGGGCCTCCGGTTCGCCGAGCACCAGCACGTCGATGTCCGAACGTGGGAACAATTCGCCGCGACCGTAGCCGCCCACCGCATGCAGGGACAACCCGCTGCCGGCGGGAATGCACCGCCGCCAGGCCTCGCGGATCAGCTGGTCGACCGCACGCGCGCGCAACGCCAGCAGGCGGTCGACGTCATCGCCCTGGTCGAAGCGGCGCTCCAGGCGCGCATCGCCCTGGACCAGCAGCTGGCGTGCCTGCGCCGCCCAGTCGCCATCCCCGGCCAGGCCGGGGTCCGGGACGGCGGCGGCAGGCTGCACGCTCACGCCTGGGCGGAATCGTTCGGCGACAGGGTCAGCACCTCCACGCCGGTCTCGGTGACGGCGATCATGTGCTCCCACTGCGCGGACAGCTTGCGGTCCTTGGTCACCACGGTCCAGCCATCCGGCAGCACCTTGGTGTAGCGCGTGCCCTCGTTGATCATCGGCTCGATGGTGAAGGTCATGCCCGGCTTGAGCACCAGGCCGTCGCCCGGACGGCCGTAGTGCAGCACCTGCGGTTCGTCGTGGTAGACCTTGCCGATGCCGTGGCCGCAGTACTCGCGCACGACACTGAAGCGCTCGGATTCGGCGTACTGCTGGATCGCGTGGCCGACGTCGCCCAGGGTCGCGCCCGGGCGCACGGCGCGGATGCCGCGCCACATTGCCTCGTGGGTCACCTCGACCAGGCGCTTGGCCATGACCGACGGCGCGCCGACGTAGTACATGCGGCTGGTGTCGCCGTGCCAGCCATCCTTGATCACGGTGACGTCGATGTTGACGATGTCGCCGTCCTTCAGGACCTTGGCTTCGCTCGGGATGCCATGGCAGATGACGTTGTTGACGGAGGTGCACACGGTCTTCGGGAAGCCGCGGTAGCCGACGTTGGCCGGGATCGCGTGCTGCACGTTGATGATGTGGTCGTGGCAGATCCGGTCCAGCTCGGCGGTGGTGACGCCGGGCTTGACGTGGGGGGTGATGATGTCGAGCACTTCGGCGGCCAGGCGGCCGGCCACGCGCATCAGCTCGATTTCCTGCGGGGTCTTGAGGTTCACGGTCATGGTGGGGATTATCGCCGATCCGTACTGAATCTGAACGCGATCGTGGCCCGCGCCGCCCGCGGTCGCAACGCCCCCGGCGGGGCCACACAAATCCCTTCCAGATCAGCGGCTTGCCCCGCCGCCCACGGCGAGGGCGGCGACCAGCCCGCCAGCTTCGGCGGAATCCGCTCGGCGATGAAGCCGATGAATGGCCGCACCCGCGGCTTGGGCGCCGCGCGGCGGCCAGAACAGCCGGATGCTGCCGCGATCGGCGTGGAACCGGCAAGCACCGCCGTAGTCGTCCTGCCGCGACGCCGCCCCTCACCGGGCAACCCGGTGCCTGCACGAGCCCCGGCTGCCATGGCCAGCGCCTCGCCATCATCGGGCCCGATGGCCGCCCCGACCGGATGGACTGGCGCGTGCCGCCTTGCCCGATCCCCCCGGGCCCGCTATGATTCACGGGTTCGCCTGCCCGGCGGACCGTCCACGACGCACGTCAGCGCCGAATCCACACCTGCCGCCACCATCCGTGCCGGGGTGCCCCGCAAGGGGTTCGACACGGAGACGACAGGGAAGCCCAACCCCGGAACCTTCCGCCCCAAGAGGCGGGCCGCTCCATTTTCCCATGCGGCCGGGTTCCCTACCAGGAGTCATGCAATGCCCCAGGTCACCATGCGCCAGATGCTCGAAGCCGGCGTCCACTTCGGCCACCAGACCCGTTACTGGAACCCGAAGATGGCCCCGTACATCTTCGGTGCGCGCGGCAAGATCCACATCATCAACCTCGAGAAGACCGTTCCGCTGTTCAACGACGCGATGAACTTCCTCTCGAGCATCGCCCAGAAGCGCGGCACCATCCTGTTCCTCGGCACCAAGCGCAGCGCCCGTGATTCCATCAAGGAAGAAGCCGAGCGTTGCGGCATGCCGTACATGAACCAGCGTTGGCTGGGCGGCACCCTGACCAACTTCCGCACCGTGAAGCAGTCGGTCGCCCGCCTGAAGGAACTGGAGTCGGCCGAAACCGACGGCACCTTCGAGAAGCTGGTCAAGCACGAAGTGCTGGGCCTGCGTCGCGAGCGCGACAAGCTGGAAGCCTCGCTGGGCGGCATCAAGGAAATGAACCGCCTGCCGGACGCCCTGTTCGTCATCGACATCGGCCATGAAGACATCGCCATCAAGGAAGCCAAGAAGCTCGGCATCCCGGTGATCGCGGTCGTCGACACCAACTACGATCCGGCCCTGGTCGACTACGCCATCCCGGGCAACGACGACGCCATCCGCGCCGTGCAGCTGTACGCCCGTGCCGCCGCCGACGCCGTGCTGGAAGGCAAGGCTGCCGCGCCGAATTCGGCCTCGGTCCGCGAGGAAGAGTTCGCCGAAGCCGCCGCTGGCGACGACAAGCCGGCCCGCCGCGCCCCGGCCAAGAAGAGCGCCAAGAAGGCTGACGAAGCCGCCGAGTAATCGGCCTGCCACGTCGCCGCGCCAGGCTGGCGCGGCGACCGGCTCGCGGCGGCAGCTGCCGCCGCCGGGGGCGCATCGCCCCTTCACATACCCAAGGCGGGCCTCGCGCCCGCCCCACGCAATCATCGAGGTTACCCCGTGGAAATCACTGCTTCCCTGGTCAAGGAACTGCGCGAGCGCACCGGCGCCGGCATGATGGAGTGCAAGAAGGCGCTCACCGAGAACGACGGCAACATCGACACCGCGGCGGAATGGCTGCGCAAGTCGGGCCTGGCCAAGGCTGACAAGAAGGCCGACCGCGTCACCGCCGAAGGCCGCGTCGCCGCGGCGCAGGCCGGCGGCAAGGCCGTGCTGGTCGAGATCAACTCCGAAACCGACTTCGTCGCCAAGGACGCCAACTTCCTGGCCTTCACCGACGCCGTCGCCCAGGCCGCCCTGGCCTCCGGTGCCGCCGACGTGGAAGCCCTGAAGGTCGCCAAGCTGCCGACCGGCGAGACCGTCGAGGAATCCCGCGCCGCCGCCATCGCCAAGCTGGGCGAGAACATCCAGATCCGTCGCCTGGTCCGCATCGACAGCAGCAACAACGTTGCCGCCTACGTGCACGGCGGCCGCATCGGCGTGCTGGTGGAAGTCGCCGGTGGCGACGACGAGCTGGCCCGTGGCCTGGCGATGCATGTCGCCGCCATGAACCCGCCGTACAACAAGGCCGCCGACGTGCCGGCCGACTTCGTGGCGAAGGAAAAGGAAATCGAGCTGGCCAAGATGTCCGAGAAGGACAAGGCCAAGCCGGCCGAGATCCTGGAGAAGATCATCTCGGGCAAGATCAACAAGATCGTCAACGAGGTCACCCTGTACGGCCAGCCGTACGTGCTGGACAGCGACAAGTCGGTCGAGCAGGTGGTCAAGGCCGCCGGCGCCGACGTGGTCGGCTTCCAGCGCCTGGTGGTCGGCGAAGGCATCGAGAAGGTCGTCGAGGACTACGCCGCCGAAGTGATGAAGCAGGCCGGCCTGGCCTGATCCACCGCTCCAGCGCGTGACGAGGAAAGCCGCGGGCACCCCCCGCGGCTTTTTTCTTTGCGCCGGCAGGACCTGCAGCGCGACCCGCCGGCCGCCATTCATAGAATCAATCGAAATCCTCCTACGTTTTCCCGGCACCCCGCCGCTAACGAAACGAATGCCCTCACCAAAAAGTGTGATGGCCATGTATTCTTTGGCTTAACAGCACCAAAATCCCGAGCATGCGCCCCGAACTCGAGGCCACCCTGGCCCATTGCCGAAACCTGCCCTCGCCGCCAGGCATCGCCCTGCGCGTGATCGACCTGGCGCAGGATCCTGAAGTGGACATGGCCTCCGCGGCGGACGTCATCGCGCTGGACATGGCCTTGAGCGCGCGCATGCTGCGCATCGCCAACTCACCTTTGTATGCCAGCCGGCGCCGGATCGAGAACCTCGGCCAGGCGCTGACCATGCTCGGCCTCAACGCCACCCTGAGCCTGGCCCTGGGCTTTTCCATGATCCAGGGCCTGCGCCGCGCCTTCGGCTGCACCCCCCTGCACGAGCAGCTGTGGCGCCGCAGCGTGGTCAGCTCCCTGGCCAGCCGCGTGCTCGGCCAGGCTCGCGGCCTGCGCAAGCCCGAAGAGATGATGCTGTCCGGGCTGCTGCAGGACGTCGGCATGCTGGCGCTGCTGCAGGTCGCCCCGGAACGCTACCCGCAGCTGCTGGAGCAGGCCGGCGCCGATGCCGCCGCCCAGGCCGCGGCCGAACGCGGGGAGTTCGGCGGCGACCACGCCGAGATCGGCGCCTGGATCGCCCGCCAGTGGCACCTGCCCGAGTACCTGTGCGCGGCGATCGGCCGCAGCGGCGAGGATCCGACCACCCTGGAGCCGTTCGCGGCCTGCGTGGCGCTGTCCAACTGCGTGGCCGACATCTGGCTCGGCGACGATCCGGAGGCCGCGCGCGACCATGCCCAGCAGCAGGTGCAGGCCGCCCTGCAGCTCGACCGCGAACGCTTCGAGAAGGTGCTCGAGCGCATCGGCGAGATGCTGCCGGAAGTCAGCGCCCTGTTCGAGGTGCGGGTGCCACAGCCGGAAATCATCGACGCGATCCTCGACCAGGCACGTGAACTGGCGACGTTGCGCAACCTGCGCGAACTGCAGGAGCTGGCCGATGCCCGTCGCCAGGCAGACGAATCCGAACACCGCGCTCGCCACCTTGCCGAACAGGCCAGCCGCGACGCCCTGACCGGCGTCTACAACCGCCACCAGCTCGGGCCGACCCTGGAGCACGAGTTCGACATCGCGGTGCGCCATGGCTGGCCGCTGTCGGTGGCCTTCATCGACCTGGACGACTTCAAGCGCGTCAACGACGGCCACGGCCATCTCGTCGGCGACGAGGTGCTGCGCAACTTCGCCCAGTCGCTGCAGCGCCTGCTGCGCAGCAGCGACACCATCGCCCGCTTCGGTGGCGAGGAGTTCCTGGTCATCCTGCCAAACACCACCGCCGATGCGGCGCTGGCGGTGGTGCAGCGCGTGCTGGCCGAGACCGTGCGCGTGCCGATGGCGCAGCTGGAAACCGGCCCCCTGCACATCACCTTCTCCGCCGGCCTGGCGACCCAGGGCGACGGGCGCAGCTTCGACAGCGTCGACGCCCTGCTCAAGGCCGCGGACAACGTGCTGTACCGTTCCAAGCACCGTGGCCGCAACCGCGTCACCGTGTACGCCGAGCAGGCATTGGCCTGAAGTGCTGCGGCGCGGGATTAACGGAAGTGTTACGCAGTCATGAACGCTGACGCGAAACTACGGACTTTCCGCTAGAATCGCCGGCGTTTGCCCGCCGCCACACCTACGGAGACCCCCATGTCCGAGCTCGCCTATCGTCGCATCCTGCTGAAACTTTCCGGGGAGGCGCTGATGGGAGGAGAGGACTACGGCATCGATCCGAAGGTCATCAACCGCCTCGCCCATGAGGTGATCGAAGCCCAGCAGGCCGGCGCGGAAGTCGCGCTGGTGATCGGCGGCGGCAACATCTTCCGCGGCGCCGGCCTGGCTGCCGGCGGCATGGACCGGGTCACCGGCGACCAGATGGGCATGCTGGCCACGGTCATCAATGCGCTCGCCATGCAGGACGCGCTGGAGAAGCTCGGCGCCAAGGTCCGGGTGATGAGCGCGATCAAGATAAACGACGTGTGCGAGGACTTCATCCGCCGCCGCGCCATCCGCCACCTGGAAAAGGGCCGCATCGCGATCTTCGCCGCCGGCACCGGCAATCCGTTCTTCACCACCGACTCCGGCGCCGCGCTGCGTGCGATCGAGATCGGCGCCGACCTGCTGCTGAAGGCGACCAAGGTCGACGGCGTCTACGACAAGGACCCGAAGAAGCACGCCGATGCGGTGCGCTACGACAGCCTGACCTACGACGAGGTGATCTCGCGCGGGCTGGAGGTGATGGATACCGCCGCCTTCGCCCTGGCGCGCGACAGCGACCTGCCGTTGCGCATCTTCGACATGGGCCAGCCCGGCGAACTGCTGCGCATCCTGCGCGGCGAGAACATCGGCACCCTGGTGCGCGGCCGGGGCTGATCGCCCCGCCCGCCGGCGCGCCGGCACCCCCTTCGTCGCCCGGCCGGCCCGGCCGCGGCGCTTCCGATATAATCGGCCGATTCAGAAAGACCAGGACGCCCGGCGATGATCAACGAGATCAAACAAGACGCACAGACCCGCATGGCCAAGAGCATCGAAGCCCTGCGCCACACGCTCATCAAGGTCCGCACCGGACGTGCCACGCCCGCATTGGTCGAGCACCTGAAGGTCAACTACTACGGTTCGGACATGCCGCTGGGCCAGGTCGCCAGCGTGTCCGTCTCCGACGCCCGCTCGCTGGTCATCACCCCGTGGGAGAAGCAGATGGTCGGCGCGGTCGAGAAGGCCATCCTGGCTTCGGACCTGGGCCTCACCCCGAATACCGCCGGCACCACCATCCGCCTCAACCTGCCCGCCCTGACCGAGGAGCGCCGCAAGGAGCTGACCAAGGTCGTGCACAGCGAGGGCGAGGATTCCAAGGTCGCGATCCGCAACGTCCGTCGCGACGCCAACCAGCAGGTCAAGGACCTGCTCAAGGACAAGGCGGTGACCGAGGACGACGTGCGTCGCGCCGAGGAAGACATCCAGAAGCTGACCGACAAGGCGATCAAGGACGTCGACGAGGTGGTCAAGGCCAAGGAACAGGAACTGATGGCTGTCTGACGCATGCCGTCGACGGCCCAGCGCCCGGATCCCGAAGCGATGTCCCTGCCCCGCCACCTGGCCATCATCATGGATGGCAACGGCCGTTGGGCCCAGCGGCGGCGGCGGCCGCGCATGATCGGCCACCGCGCCGGCGCGCGCGCGGTCAACCGGACCATCGATTTCTGCCTGGACAAGGGCATCCAGGTGTTGACCCTGTTCGCCTTCTCCAGCGAGAACTGGGGCCGGCCCCAGGAAGAAGTCGACGCCTTGATGAAGCTGTTCCTGCATGCGCTCGACCGCGAGGTCGAGGAGCTGCAGCGGCGCGGCGTGCAGGTCCGCTTCATCGGCGACCGCGCGCGCTTCGCGCCGACGATCGGCAAGCGCATGGATGCGGCCGAACAGGCCACCGCCGGCAACAACCGCCTGGTGCTGGCCATCGCCGCCAGCTACGGCGGCCGCCAGGACATCGCCCAGGCCGCGCGCACGCTGGCGCGTGAAGTCGCCGAGGGGCGGCTGGCGCCGGAAGACATCAACGAGGACCTGCTGGGCCGCCATGTCGCGCTGTCGGACCTGCCGCCGCCGGACCTGTTCATCCGCACCGGTGGCGACACCCGCGTCAGCAACTTCCTGCTGTGGCAGCTGGCCTACACCGAGCTCTGGTTCACCGAGGCGCTGTGGCCGGAGTTCGACGCCCACATCCTGCAACAGGCCCTGGACGCTTACGCCCAGCGCGAACGCCGCTTTGGCCTGACCAGCGCCCAGGTCGCCACAAGGACCGAGACCTCGACCGCATGACCAAGACCCGCGTCATCGCCGCCCTGATCATGGCGCCGGCCGCCATCTGCGCGATCCTGCTGCTGCCCACGCAGTGGCTGGCCGCCCTGGCCGCGATCGTGTTCCTCGCCGGCCTGTGGGAGTGGCTCAAGCTCTCCGGCATCGACGACACCCTGCCGCGCACCGTGCTGCTGGTGCTGAACCTGTTGCTGATGGTGCTGCTGGTATGGGCCTCGGGCTCATCGCTGGTCCTGTTCCAGCTGGCCAGCCTGGCCGGCGTGGCCTGGTGGCTGCTGGCACTGGCCTGGCTGCGCTTCTTCAATTTCGGCGCCAACCACGGCGCCCGCGCGGCCAAGCTCGCCGCCGGCACCCTGGCGATCGTCCCGGCCTGGGCGGCACTGGTGCTGATCCACGCCGGCGGTCCCGAGCACGGCCAGGACAACGGCCACCGCTGGCTGCTGACCGCGCTGGCGATCGTCTGGGCGGCCGACTCGGGCGCCTACTTCGCCGGTCGCCACTTCGGCCGCCACAAGCTCGCCCCGCGGATCAGCCCCAACAAGACCATCGAAGGCCTGCTCGGCGGCATGCTCGCCGGCCTGGCCGTGGCTGCCGCGCTGGGCCTGTTCGCCGGCGCCAGCGTGGCCCAGCTGCCGGCCCTGCTCGGCGTGGCCGCGGTCACCGTGCTGGCCTCGGTGCTGGGCGACCTGTTTGAAAGCCTGCTCAAGCGCCAGGCCGGGGCCAAGGACTCGGGCAACGTGATCCCCGGCCATGGTGGCGTCCTCGACCGCGTCGATGGCGTGCTGGCGGCGCTGCCGGTCTTCGTGCTGGGCAAGGAAATCCTGGGTCTGTGACCTTCGCCAGACGCAGCTGACATGCCCACGGATCCCATCCTCCGCCAGGTCGCCGTATTCGGCGCCACCGGCTCCATCGGCGCTTCGGCGCTGGACGTCATCGCGCGCCATCCGCAGCGCCTGCGCGCGGCCGTGCTGGCCGCCGGTCGCAATGTCGAGGCGCTGGTCGCCCTGTGCGTACGCCACCGCCCCGACGATGCGGTGATCGCCGACCCGGCCGCCTTCGCGGCCCTGCGCGATGGCCTGCGCGCGGCCGGCCTGGCGACCCGTGCCCATGCCGGCGAAGCGGCGCTGGAAGCGTTCGCCGCCGCGCCGGAATGCGACACCGTGGTAGCCGCGATCGTCGGCGCCGCCGGCCTGCCCTCGACGCTGGCGGCTGCCCGCGCCGGCAAGCGCCTGCTGCTCGCCAACAAGGAATCGCTGGTGCTCGCCGGTGAACTGCTGACCCGCAGCGCGCGCGCGGCCGGCGCGGAAATCATCCCGATCGACAGCGAACACAGCGCGATCTTCCAGTGCCTGCGCTCCTGCGACGCCGGTCGCGGCGTGCGCCGGGTGATCCTGACCGCCTCGGGTGGACCCTTCCGCGGCCGCAGCCGCGCCGAGCTGGCCGCGGTCACCCCGGCGCAGGCGGTGGCGCATCCGAAGTGGTCGATGGGCCCGAAGATCTCGGTCGATTCGGCCACGCTGATGAACAAGGGCCTGGAAGTGATCGAGGCCCACCACCTGTTCGGCCTGGCGGCCGAGCGGATCGGGGTCTGGGTGCATCCGCAGAGCCTGGTGCATTCGCTGGTCGAATTCGTCGACGGCTCCACCCTGGCCCAGATGGGCCTGCCGGACATGCGCACCACCCTGGCGGTCGGCCTGGCCTGGCCTGAACGGATCGAATCCGGCGTCAGCGGCCTGGACCTGCTGCAGCAGGGCCGGCTCGATTTCGAGGCGCCGGATCTGGAGGCCTTCCCCTGCCTGGCACTGGCCTGGGAAGCCATGCGCGCCGGCGGCACCGCCCCGGCGATCCTCAATGCCGCCAACGAAGTGGCGGTTTCAGCGTTTCTTCAGGGCCAGATCGGCTTTTTGTCGATTCCGGCGCTGGTCGAGCATGCTTTGTCCACACTGCCGGCAACGAATGCGGATACGCTTGAGGCCCTGCTCGCGGCAGACGCCCAGGCGCGCCGCCTGACCGATACCGCCCTCGCCCGCCACGCCCTGAATGCCTGATCCCCGCTTCCCGCAGCGCCGCTCCCATGGGTGACTTCATCGGCTCCGTCTGGTGGATGGTCGTCAGCCTGGGCCTGCTGGTGACCTTCCACGAATTCGGCCACTTCTGGGTGGCCCGCCGCTGTGGCGTCAAGGTCCTGCGGTTCTCGATCGGCTTCGGCCGCCCGCTGTGGACGTGGCACGACCGCCATGGCACCGAGTTCGTCATCGCCCTGCTGCCGCTGGGCGGCTACGTGCGCATGCTCGACGAGCGCGAGGGCGACGTGCACCCGGCCGAACGCGGCCAGGCCTTCAACCACAAGACGGTCTGGCAGCGGATCGCGATCGTCGCCGCCGGGCCGATCGCCAACCTGGTGCTGTGCCTGGCCTTGGTGTGGGCGATGTTCCTGGTCGGTCGCGCGGACTATTCCTCCACGCTGGGCCCGGTCCACGGCCTGGCCGCCGAGGCCGGCCTGCACGCCGGCGACCGCCTGACCGAGATCGACGGCAGCCCGGTCAACAGCTGGGCCGAGGCCAGCATCGCCCTGACCCTGGCCGCGCTGGACCGACGCGATGCCAGCGTGCAGGCGCTTTCCCCGGACGACACGACCCGCCATGCCACCGTGCAGCTGTCGCGGCTGCCACCCGGCTTTGCCGAACAGCAGGTCCCCACGCTGGCCGGCCTGAGCTGGGCCTTCCAGCAGCGCCCGGCGGTGGTCGCCGACATCGCCGCCGGCTCGCCGGCCGATGGCGTGCTCAAGACCGGCGACCGCCTGCTGGCCATCGACGGCCAGCCGGTGGAATCGGCCGACCAGGTCGAGCCGCAGATCGCCGCGCTGGGCCGTCGCGGCGGCCCCGGCATGGTCGAGGTCGAGCGCGACGGCGAGCGCCTGGCGCTGGAGCTGACCCCGCACCAGGACGCCAGCGTCCCCGGGGGCTGGCGGATCGGCGTGGCCCTGGGCAGCGGCGCCGCCCCGGCCTACGACATGCGCGAGCAGTACGGCCCGCTGGCCGCGGTGCCGGTGGCGATCCGCGAAAGCGGGCGGATGGCCGCCACCAACCTGGGCATGATCAAGCGCCTGGTCACCGGCAACATCTCCCTGAAGAACGTGACCGGCCCGGTCGGCATCGCCCGCATGGCCAATGACTCGGCCAAACGGGGGCTGGACTGGTTCCTGTATTTCCTGGCCACCCTGTCGCTGGGACTGGCCATCCTCAACTTCCTGCCCATCCCGATCTTGGACGGCGGACACCTGCTGTATTACCTTATCGAGTTGGTCAAGGGCAGCCCGCTCAGCGAGCGCGTCATGATCGCCGGCCAGTACGTGGGCCTGGCGGTCCTGGCAGGGCTGATGGGATTGGCGTTCTACAACGACATTCTCGGCCACCTGCCCTGATGAATCTGCTTGTCCGATGAACTTATTCGCCCTGTCGTCGTCTTACGCCGGCACCCTTTGCAACAACGAACCCGTCTAACCGGATGTGACATGACGAGATTTCCCACTCGCCGCCTGCTCGCCCTTGCCCTTGCCGCCAGCCTCAGCGTGCCGGCACTCGCCCTGGCGGCGGAACCCTTCGTCGCCAGCGACATCCGCGTCGACGGCCTGCAGCGCATCTCCTCGGGCACGGTGTTCACCTACCTGCCGGTCAACCGCGGCGACACCGTCGATGACGCCAAGATCGGCGACTCGATCCGCGCGCTGTACAAGACCGGCTTCTTCGAGGACGTCCAGCTCGACCGCCAGGGCAACATCCTGGTCATCACGGTCAAGGAACGCCCGGCGATCAACAAGCTCACGGTCACCGGCAACAAGGACATCAAGTCCGAGGAGCTGCTCAAGGGCCTGTCGGACATCGGCCTGACCGAGGGCGGCACCTTCGACCGCCTGAGCCTGGACCGCGTGACCCAGGAACTGACCCGCCAGTACAACAACCGCGGCAAGTACAACGTCGAGATCACCCCGACGGTCAGCCCGCTGGACCGCAACCGCGTCGACGTCACCATCGCGATCAAGGAAGGCAAGGCCGCCAAGATCCGCCACGTCAACCTGGTGGGCACCGAGAAGTTCGAGAACGAGGACATCCTCGCCGGCTGGGAATCCAAGGAGCACAACTGGGCGTCCTGGTACCGCCGCGACGACCAGTACTCGAAGGAAAAGATGTCCGGCGACCTGGAGAAGCTCAACTCCTGGTACCTGGACCGCGGCTACGTGGACTTCAGCATCGACTCCACCCAGGTGTCGATCAGCCCCGACAAGCGCGACATGTTCGTCACCGCCGGCGTGACCGAGGGCGAGCAGTACAAGATCTCGGAGATCAAGGTCACCGGCGACACCGTGCTGCCGCAGGAACAGATCGAGAAGTACGTCATCCCCAAGGCGGGCGACACCTTCTCGCGCGCGCTGCTTGAGTTCAGCGCCGACGCGATCACCAACACCCTGAGCAACATCGGCTACGCCTTCGCCAAGGTCAACCCGATCCCGACCCCCAACCGCGAGGACCGCACCGTCGCGGTCAACCTGCAGGTCGTGCCGGGCCCGCGCGTGGCCGTGCGCCGCATCCTGTTCAAGGGCAACAGCCGCACCTCCGACGAAGTGTTGCGCCGCGAAATGCGCCAGTTCGAGAACACCTGGTACTCGCAGGCGGCGATCGACCGCTCGAAGATCCGCCTGCAGCGCCTGGGCTACTTCGAGTCCGTCGACGTCGAGACGCCGGCCGTGCCGGGCAGCAACGACCAGGTCGACGTGGTCTACAACGTCAAGGAAACCACCTCCGGCAGCTTCGTCTTCGGCCTGGGCTATTCGCAGAGCTATGGCGTCACCACCTCGGTGCAGCTGTCGCAGAACAACTTCCTGGGCGGCGGCAACCGAGTGTCGGTCGAGGCCTCGCGCAGCAGCTACCTGCAGCGCTACGGCTTCAGCTACACCAACCCGTTCTTCACCGACGACGGCGTCTCGCTGGGCTACAACCTGTCCTGGCGCGAACTGGACTACTCCGACTACAACACCGCGCAGTACAACAGCACCAACGGCGCCGCGCAGATGGTCTTCGGCGTGCCGATCACCGAGAACGACACCGTCTCGCTGATGTTCGGCATCGACAGCAACCAGATCAGCACGTACCCGGGTTACACCCCGCAGTCGATCATCGACTACATCGATGCGATGGGCACGCGCACCTTCCATGCCTGGCGCACCGAGCTGGGCTGGGCGCGCGACACCCGCAACGACTATTTCATGCCGACCCGCGGCACCTACCAGCGCGTGGGCCTGGAAACCACGCTGCCGGGCTCCACCGCCGAGTACTACAAGCTCAACTACCAGATCTCCAAGTACTGGCCGATCATCCCCGCGCTGGTCATCAACACCCGCCTGGAGCTGGGTTACGGCGACAGCTACGGCAACGACGTCACCCGCGACCTGTGCGGCTACCTCGATGCCAACGACCGCGGCAACTACGTCGCGCAGGACTGCGACGGCAGCAACGTGGTCAGGACCGTCACCGCCACCGGCCTGCCGTTCTACGAGAACTTCTACGCCGGTGGCACCAACTCGGTGCGCGGCTTCGAGGACAACACCCTCGGCCCGCGCTCGGAGGCGACCAGCTCCTACCCGAAGGGCCAGCCGCTCGGCGGCTCGGTGAAGACGGTCGGCTCCATCGAAGCCTACTTCCCGAAGCTGTTCGACAGCCCGTCCGCGCGCCTGTCGGCCTTCGTCGACTTCGGCAACGTGTTCGACGGCACGACCAACTTCAAGGCCAACGAGCTGCGCGTGTCCACCGGCGTGGCCCTGCTGTGGCGCGCGCCGGTCGGCCCGATCTCGATCAGCTACGCGATCCCGCTGCGCAAGGAAGACGGCGACGAGATCGAGCGACTGCAGTTCACCTTCGGCGGTCAGTTCTGACGAACTGCCCGCGGGGACGGCACGGCCCGCGCAGCGGGCTGTGCCCCCGAGGTTGCGCTGCGCGAAACCTTGGGCCCCGTCCGCGCTTGCCTCCCATCCCCCGCGGCTTCGCCGCGCCCCCCTTACCAAGGGGGGCTCCGTACTCCCGTTTCCTCTGCCCCGTCCTCGCCCATTCCGCCCGCGGCAAAGGCCTCGAGGGGCCGCCCTGGCACAGCCCACACCCCATACCGGACCGCATCCGCGCGCCGCTGGCGCCATGCGGCTAAACTTGCGCCCATGCCTACCTTTACCGCCCGAGACATCGCCGAGCGATTCGGCCTGGAACTGCATGGTGATGGCGATACCGTGATCCAGGGTGTCGCCACCCTCGCCCATGCCGGTGCCGGCCAGCTCAGCTTCCTCGCCAACCCGCGCTACCGGCCGCAGCTGGCCGAAAGCCATGCCTCGGTCGTGGTGCTGCGCGCCGACGATGTCGCCGATGCGCCCGGCACCGCGCTGGTCGCACGCGATCCGTATACCGCGTTCGCCAAGATCGGCGCACTTTTCGACGTGGCCCCGGCGCGCAATGCCGGCATCCATCCGATGGCGGTGATCGACCCCAGCGCGAAAGTCTCCTCCAGCGCGCACATCGGTCCGTTCGTCAGCGTCGGCGCCAACAGCGTCGTCGGCGATGGCTGCATCATCGGCACCGGCTCGATCATCGGCGAGGACTGCGTGGTCGGCGACGGCTGCGAACTGATCGCGCGCGTCACCCTAGTCACCCGCGTTCGCCTGGGCAGGCGCGTGCGCATCCACCCCGGCGCGGTGCTCGGCGCCGACGGCTTCGGCCTGGCGATGGACGCCGGCCATTGGATCAAGGTGCCGCAGCTCGGCGGCGTGGTGATCGGCGACGACTGCGAGATCGGCGCCAATACCTGCATCGACCGCGGCGCGCTGGAAGACACCGTCCTGGAAGAGGACGTGCGCCTGGACAACCTGGTCCAGATCGCCCACAACGTCCACATCGGCGCGCATACCGCGATCGCCGGCAGCACCGGCATCGCCGGCAGCGCGAAGATCGGCCGCTACTGCCTGCTCGGCGGCGCCGTCGGCGTCGTCGGCCACCTGGAGATCTGCGACAAGGTCGTGATCACCGGCAGGTCGGTCGTGCGCAATTCCATCCACGAGCCGGGCGAGTATTCGTCCGGCACCCCTTTGACCGATACCCGCACGTGGCGCAAGAACGCCGCGCGCTTCAAGCAGCTCGATGCACTGGCACGCCGCATCGCCGCTGTGAGCAAGGAGAACGAATGAACGACGACACCCTGCAGCTGCCGATCGACGTCACCCAGATCCAGGAGCTGATCCCGCACCGCTATCCGTTCCTGCTGGTCGACAAGGTGCTTGAACTCGACACCGAGGCCAAGCACATCGTCGCGCAGAAGAACGTCAGCATCAACGAGCCGTACTTCCAGGGACACTTCCCCGGCCGGCCGATCATGCCCGGCGTGCTGATCATCGAGGCGCTGGCCCAGGCCGGTGGCGTCATGACCCAGCTCAGCCTCGGCCGCGACGCGCAGTCCAAGCTGTTCTACATGGTCAAGGTCGAGAATGCCCGCTTCAACAAGCAGGTCATCCCCGGCGACGTGCTGATCCTGGACGTGAAGATGAAGCGGCTGATCCGCAACATGGGCTGGTACTACGGCGAAGCCAAGGTCAACGGCGAAGTGGTCGCCAGCGCCGAGGTGATGTGCGCCGGTGCCAAGGGTTGATGCAGGCGGAGGAACGATGAGCGAGAGCGCCCCCATGATCCACCCCACCGCGGTGATCGACCCCTCCGCCCGCCTGGCGGCCGGCGTGCGCGTCGGCGCCTTCACCCTCATCGGGCCCGACGTCGAGATCGGCGAAGACACCGAGATCGGCCCGCATTGCAGCGTCCACGGCCCGACCCGCATCGGCCGCGGCAACCGCTTCATCGGCCATGTCGCCGTCGGCGGCGAACCGCAGGACAAGAAGTTCGCCGGCGAGCGCACCGAACTGGTGATCGGCGACCGCAACGTGTTCCGCGAGTTCGTCACCCTCAACCGCGGCACCGGCGGTGGCGGCGGCGTCACCACGATCGGCAACGACAACTGGATGCTCGCCTATACCCACGTAGCCCATGACTGCCACGTCGGCAACTTCTGCGTGTTCTCCAACAACACCACCCTGGCCGGCCACGTCACCGTGGGCGACTACGTGATCATCAGCGGCTTCGCCGGCGCGCACCAGTTCTGCCGCATCGGTGCCCACGCCTTCCTCGGCATGGGCGCGCTGACCAATGGCGACGTGCCGCCGTTCACCATGGTCGGCAGCGACTCGCTGGGCCGCCCGCGTGGCATCAACAGCGAAGGCCTCAAGCGCCGCGGCTTCGATGCCGAGCGCATCGCGGCGATCAAGCGCGCCTACCGCACGCTGTACGTCGCTGGCCTGCCGCTGACCGAGGCCAAGCAGCAGCTGGCCGAACAGGCCCTGCACAGCGATGACGTGAAGGGCATGCTGGATTTCATCGAGCACGCGGAGCGCCCGCTGCTGCGATGAGCATCGGGCATCCGGCCAATCCGGCCGCCGCGGCGATGCCATCGACCGCCGGCCGCCCGCTGCGGATCGCGCTGGTCGCCGGCGAGACCTCCGGCGACCTGCTCGGCGCCGGCCTGGTCCAGCAACTGCGCGAACGCTTCCCCGACGCACAGTTCGCCGGCATCGGCGGCGACAACATGCGAAACGCCGGCTGCCAGACCTGGTTCGACGCCAGCGAGCTGTCGCTGATGGGCCTGGTCGAAGTCCTGCGCCACCTGCCCCGGCTGCTCAAGCTGCGCCGCGAGCTGCGCGAGCGCCTGCTCGAGTGGCAGCCGGACGTGTTCATCGGCATCGACGCGCCGGACTTCAACCTCGGCGTGGAAAAGTGGCTCAAGCAGCGCGGCATCCGCACCGTCCACTATGTCAGTCCCTCGGTCTGGGCGTGGAAGGAGAAGCGGGCCGAGAAGATCGGCGCCAGCGCCGACCTGGTGCTGTGCCTGTTCCCGATGGAACCGCCGATCTATGCGCGCCACGGCGTGGATGCGCGCTTCGTCGGCCACCCGATGGCCGATGACATCGACTTCCAGGTCGACCGCGACGCCGCCCGCGCCGCGCTCGGCATCTCGTCTTCCTCGCCGGTGCTGGCGGTCCTGCCGGGCAGCCGCCTGGGCGAGGTCAACCGGCTGGCCGAAACCTTCTTCGAAGCCGCCTGGCAGGTCTCCGAAAAGGTCCCCGGCCTGCAGGTGCTGGTGCCGGCGGCCAATGCCGCGGTTCGACCGGTACTGGCTGAACATCTCTCGCGCTCGGCGCTGCCGATGCTGCGTTCGCACCTGCTGGACGGCCAGGCACGCACCGCCATGATCGCCGCCGATGTCGTCCTGCTGGCCTCCGGCACGGCGACCCTGGAGGCGATGCTGGTCAAGCGGCCGATGGTGGTGGGCTACAAGGTCGCGCCGCTGACCGCGCGCATCGTCCAGGCACTGGGCCTGATCAAGGTGCAGCGCTTCGCCCTGCCGAACATCCTTGCCGGCGAAGACCTGGCGCCGGAGCTGATCCAGGACCAGTGCACGCCCGAACGCGTCGCCGCCGCGGTGGTGGACTGGTTCCAGCACCCGCAGAAGGTCGCCGCGCTGCGCCCGAAATACCTCAAGCTGCATGCCGAACTGCGCCAGGACGCCTCCGCGCGCGCGGCCGAGGCCGTCGCCGGCCTGCTCGGCCGCCGCCCGTCCGCCGGCCCGGCATGAAGAAGCCCCGCCCCGGCACCGAACCCGGCACGCTGTTCCTCGCCAGCGCGGCACCGGCGTCCGTGCCGCGCATCGCCGGCGTCGATGAAGCCGGCCGCGGCCCGCTGGCCGGCCCGGTGGCGGTGGCCGCGGTGGTGTTCGATCCGGACCGCCCGCGCATCAACGGGCTCGACGACTCCAAGCAGCTCACGGCGGACCGCCGCGAACTGCTATACGCGCGCATCGTCGAGCGCGCCCTGGCCTGGCACGTGGTGCTGGTCACGCCCGCGGAGATCGACCACCTCAACATCTTCCAGGCCACCATGCTGGGCATGCGCCGTGCGGTCGAAGGCGTGGCCCATGTCGCCGGCCACGCGCGCATCGACGGCAACCGCGTGCCGAAGGGCCTGCCCTGCCCCGCCGAGGCGATCATCGGCGGTGATGCGATCGACCGCGCGATCATGGCGGCCTCGATCATCGCCAAGGTCACCCGCGATCGCTACATGGCCGAGCTGCACGCACGCCACCCCGAGTATGGCTTCGACCAGCACAAGGGCTACGGCACGCCGGCGCACCTGGCCGCGTTGCGCACGCACGGTCCCTGCCCGGAGCACCGGCGCAGCTTCGCCCCGGTGCGCCAGTCGCTGGGCCTGGACACGGCGGCGCCGCCGCCTGAACCGCTGCTCATCTAGGCACGATCTTGATGCCCGGATCAGGACAGCTGGTCGATACGGCCACGCAGTAACCGATGGTCTCCTCCGCGCTGACCTGCTTGGTGATCAGCCGGACCTCCTGGTTGGCGCCGTGCGCGCTGGAGGGGAACTGCAGGTTCGGATCATCGACGGTGAATCGCCGCAACTCGCCGCGCGTCCAGTCCGGCGCCGCATGGCCCGGGACCGCCTTGAACTTCAGCATGAAGGGCGCGCCGCGCAGCTCCCAGACAACCTCGGTGCCGCTGCGGATGGTGCACAGCACCGGTCGCGCGGACCCATCGCTGGCCACCACCACGCGGACCTGGGTCACGCCCACGGGCGGAGCATTGGCGGTGCAGATGGGCGCCTCGGCCACGGCCGGGGGACTGGAACCGCCGCAGGCCACCAGCAGCAGGCAGCCGCTCGCCGACAAACTCGGGCAAATACGCATTGCGGATCTCCGGTGGGTCCGCCGCCACGGGGTGGTACTTCACTGACCTGACGCGGCCGCCGAGGCCGCCATCGCGACGAAACCGCGCGCCTTGAGCTGTGAATCGATGCGTTCGACCGGAACACCATGGTCGCGGGCATGGGCCACGCAGCGGTTCGCGCCGCCCGCGTCGCCCAACAGGAACAGCACCTGCGCGCACCACAATGCCACTTCGCCTGGCTGGTCCCCCGACGCCTGCGCAACGTTCAACGCAGCAAGCGCCTGCCGCCGGTCACCGAGATTGGCCCGGTACCACGCCAGCGCCGCCTGCGCGTAGGCATCGTCGCCCTTCACCTTGACGTAGGCCTGCGCCAGCTCGGCCGCGCGCCGGTATGGCTCCCGCGCGCGCGTGGCGGTGCCGGGCGAGGCGGCGAGCGCGTCGGCCAGGTTGCCCCAGTGCAGGTAGTCGTCCGGCTGCAGGCTGGCGGCGCGCTGGAACATCTCCGCCGCCTGCGCATAGTCGCCGGCATCGAAGCGCATCGTGCCCAGGTTGGTCAGCGCACCGGCATTGGGCTCGATCGACAACGACATGTCGAACGCACGGCCCGCCTGGGCGGCATCACCGTTGGCCAGGTAGAGCCCGCCCAGGCTGCTCCACAGGCCGCTGTCGTCGGGCTGCAGCTGGGTCGCGCCGAGGTAGGCGTGGATTGCCGGCGCCAGTTCGCCGCGCAGCCAGTGGTGGTACCCCAGCGCCTTGTAGATCTGCGCATCGCCCGGACGCAGCTGCATCGCCTGCTGGAACAGCGCCAGCGCCTTGTCATCGTGGCCCAGCGCGCTTTCGGTGCGCGCAAGGCCCAGGTAGGCATCGGCGCGCAGCGCCGGATCAGCCGTGGCCTGCTGGTACAGGGCGATGGCCTGCGCGCTCTGCCCGCCGACGCGCGCGATGTCGGCCATCGCCAGCGTGCCTTCGGCCAGCGAAGGATCCATCCGCGAAGCCTGCATGCAGGCTTCGCGCGCACGCTGGAAGGCCTCCGCGTCGCTGGCCGATTCCAGCCGCATGATCTCGGCGCGACAGATGCCCGCCTGTGCGCGGGCGAAGCGCGGGTCACGCTCCAGCGCGCGATGGAAGGCATCCAGCGCGCGCTCGTAGCTGCCCTCGCCCTTCGGGCGCTGCAGCTCGGCCAGGCCGTGCAGGTAGTCGTCATAGGCACCCGGATCCCGGGTAGGGGTCAGGCGACGACCGAGTTGCCGGTCCACTTCCGGCAGCCGCCCCAGCAACTCGTGCACGACTTCGCTGGCCAGCTCGTTCTGCAGCGCGAAGACATCGCCCACCGGGCGGTCATAGCTGCCGGTCCACAAGGTGTCGCCGCTGCCGGCGTCGGTCAGCCGCGCCCGCACGCGCAGGGTGCCCTGGGCGCGGCTGACACTGGCGTCGAGCACGTTCGCCACGCCCACCGTGCGCCCCCAGCGACGCGCATCGTAGGCCGCCAGCCCCGCATTCTCGCTACGCGGCTGCGCGGCCACGCGCAGGTTCGGCACCCCGGCCAGCGCGTTGCGTACCTCCGCGGCCAGGCCATCGGCGAAATAGCGCTCGTCCGGCTGCCCTTCCGGCACCGTGAACGGCCGCACCGCGATCGATGCGTCGGCGACCGGCGGGCGCCCCGCCGGCAGCGTGCGCCACCACCAGGCGCCGGCCAGCAGCAGCACGATCAGGCCGGCGCCGGCCCAGGTGGCGAAACGCCAGCGCCGCGCCGCACCCGGCGTTGCAACGGGCATTGCGGCGGGGGGGCCGGGCAAGGGGGCGGCCTCCTCGCCCACCGGCAGCGCCAGCCCCGGCGTACCGGCCCGCGCGGCCTCCCCGGCCGGCGGCCCCGCAGGGGCCTGCAGGTGGCCGATGAAGCGGTAGCCCAGCGCGTGCCGGGTCTGGATGTAACGGGGCTCCTGGGCATGGTCGCCCAATGCGCCGCGCAGCTGCGCGATCGCCCGCGTGAGTACCCCGGGGGTGACGTGGCGATGGCCCCATACAGCATCCAGCAACTGGTCGCGGCCGACCAGTTGGCCGGCTTGCCGCAGCAGGATCAGCAGGACCGAAAAGGCCTTGGGTTCGACCGGGTGCAGTTCACCGTCGCGGGTCAGCGTGTGCGCGGCGGCATCCACCACGATGCCATCGAAGCGATAGCACTCGGGGGGATGAATGGGACGATCCACCTCGCCTGAGGGTTCCATCGGCCTGCCCTCACGAAAACCTCATCAACCAGTGCAATCACTGCCTGAAGGCTCCGCCGGCCATCGCGACTGATCTTACTCGCAAGCGCAGTCTGGCGATGCACCGGATACCCCGGCGCTCCCCCAAGGAGAAGCTCATGAACACCGCCATCGCCATCGATACCCACCCGCTGCCCTCCCCGCTGTTCAGCCATGTCACCGCCGGTCGCCGCCGCCACGTGGACAGTTTCGAACCCGACCCCGTCGCCCTGCGGCGGTTCAATGCCCTGCTGGCACGGCTGGGCTGGCGCCGCGCGCCGCTGGACTGCGACCAGCTCGCTTCGGCCGCGCGCGAGTTGCCGGCCCAGGCCGGCGTTGCCGGGCCGACCTGCATCGACCTGCGCCTGCAGCAGGTTCGCGAGCTGGCCGGCATGCTCGACGACGGCGACTGGGAAACCGACGTACGCACGCGCCCCATCGCCCACGAGATCGTCGCCTACCTGCACGCCGACTGGCACCTGCTGCCAGGCGACCTGCCCCGCGCCGCGCACCTGGACGATGCCCTGGTCATCGACACCGCCTGGCCGCAGCTGCGCCCGGAACTGGTCAACTACCAGGACTTCCGTCGCCTGCGCACGCTGGAGGCCGAGTACCGCGGCTGCCGTTATGAGGACGTCCCCTTCGACCGCCAGGCCTGGCGCGAAGCCCGCGAGCTGGAAGCCCGCCTGTACGAACAGCAGCGCCGCATCCGCGAAACCAGCTACGCCCCTGCCTTCCCCGCCTGCTTCCGCGTCCACTGACCTTCGGCCATCCCGCGCCATCCCCCGGCTACCGCGGCCTCCCATTACTTCTCCCACCCATGCGGAGGAGCGCCCCCTTTGTAGAGGGGGCGCGGCGAAGCCGCGGGGGACAGGCAAGGCGGTAGCCGGGGTCCGAGGTTTATGCAGCAAACCCCTGGGGGCAGGGTCCCGCTGCGCGGGACCATGCCCTGTCAAGCCTTGTCCCCCCCTTGCCCGGGGGCTAACCTGCCGGATCACCGCAGTGATCCGGCATGACCACCTCCCGCTTCGTCCATCTCCACGTCCACACCGAGTTCTCGCTGGCGGATTCCACGATCCGCGTGCCCGAGAAGCCGGAACAGGCCGACCCGGCCAAGGCCAAGCGCGCCAACCTGCTCAGCCGCGCGGTGGAGCTGCAGCTGCCCGCCCTTGCGGTCACCGACCTGAACAACCTGTTCGCGCTGGTCAAGTTCTACAAGGCCGCCGAAGGCATCGGCATCAAGCCGATCGCCGGTGCCGACGTGATGATCGCCACGCCCGACCAGGCGCCGTGGCGGATGACCCTGCTGTGCCGCGACCGCGAGGGCTACCTGAGCCTGTCCCGGCTGTTGACCCGCGCCTGGATGGAAGGCCACCGCCCCGAAGGCGGCGTGGCGATCCGCCCGGAATGGCTGGCCGAAGGCCACCACAACCTGTTCGCGCTGGCCGGCCGCGACAGCCTCGCCGGCCGCCTCTTCGCCGAGCACCGGCATGACCTGGCCGAACAGCAGCTGGCTGACTGGCAGCGCGTGTTCGGCGACGGCCTGCACCTGGAGCTGACCCGTACCGGCCGCGATGGCGAGGAAGCATTCAACCAGTTCGCGCTGCAGGCCGCCGGCCAGCGCGGCCTGCCGGTGATCGCCAGCAACGACGTGCGCTTCCTGCACGCCAGCGACTTCCCCGCCCACGAGGCGCGCGTGTGCATCGCTTCCGGCCGCGTGCTGGACGATCCGCGCCGCCCGCGCGACTACACCGACCAGCAGTACCTCAAGTCGCAGGACGAGATGGCGGCGCTGTTCGCCGACATCCCCGACGCGATCGACAACACCCTGGCCCTGGCCCAGCGCTGCAACATCGAGATGCGCCTGGGCACCTACTTCCTGCCAGCCTACCCGGTGCCCGAGGACGAAACCCTCGACAGCTGGATCCGCAGCACCGCGCGACGCGGCCTGGAAGCACGCCTGGAGAAGAATCCGCTGGCCGAGGGCAAGACCCGCCAGGATTACTTCGACCGCCTGGAATTCGAGCTGGACACCATCATCAAGATGGGCTTCCCCGGCTACTTCCTGATCGTCGCGGACTTCATCCAGTGGGGCAAGGACAACGGCATCCCGGTCGGTCCGGGTCGCGGTTCCGGCGCAGGCTCGCTGGTGGCCTGGGCGCTGAACATCACCGACCTCGACCCGATCCCGTACAACCTGCTGTTCGAGCGGTTCCTCAACCCCGAACGCGTGTCGATGCCCGACTTCGACATCGACTTCTGCATGGACCGCCGCGACGAGGTGATCGACTACGTCGCGCGCAAGTACGGCCGCGAGCGGGTCAGCCAGATCATCACCTACGGCACCATGGCCGCCAAGGCGGTGGTGCGCGACGCCGGCCGCGTGCTGGGCTTCCCGTACGGCCTGGTCGACGGCGTCGCCAAGCTCATCCCGAACATCCTGGGCATCACGCTCAAGGACGCGATGGGCGAAGGCAAGGATTCGGAGATGGCCTCGCCGGACCTGATCCAGCGCTACCAGTCCGAGGACGACGTGCGCGACCTCATGGACCTGGCGCGCCAGCTCGAGGACCTGACCCGCAACGCCGGCAAGCACGCCGGCGGCGTGGTGATCGCGCCCGAGCCGCTGAGCGAGTTCTGCCCGCTGTTCGCGGAACACGACGAGGACGGCCGCGGCAAGAACCCGGTCACCCAGTTCGACAAGAACGACGTGGAAGAAGTCGGCCTGGTGAAGTTCGACTTCCTCGGCCTGCGCACGCTGACCATCATCGACTGGGCGGTCAAGGCGATCAACGCGCGGCACGCGCGCGCCGGCATCGACCCGGTCGACATCGCCGCGCTGCCGCTGGACGATGCGCCGACCTACAAGGACATCTTCGCCTCCGGCAACACCGGCGCGGTGTTCCAGTTCGAATCCTCGGGCATGCGCCGCCTGCTGAAGGACGCCAAGCCCGACCGCTTCGAGGACCTGATCGCGCTGGTGTCGCTGTATCGTCCCGGCCCGATGGACCTGATCCCCAGCTTCGTCGACCGCAAGCACGGGCGCGAGGAGATCGAATACCCGGACCCGCGCACCGAGACCATCCTCAGGGACACCTACGGCATCATGGTGTACCAGGAGCAGGTCATGCAGATGGCGCAGATCGTCGGCGGCTACTCGCTGGGCGGCGCCGACCTGCTGCGTCGCGCGATGGGCAAGAAGGTGCCGGCCGAAATGGCCAAGCACCGCGAGATCTTCCGCGAAGGCGCGGCCAAGGACGGGGTCGGCGAGGCCAAGGCCGATTCGATCTTCGACCTGATGGAGAAGTTCGCCGGCTACGGCTTCAACAAGTCGCACGCCGCCGCCTACGCGCTGGTCAGCTACCAGACCGCCTGGCTCAAGCGCCACTATCCGGCCGAGTTCATGGCGGCCACGCTGTCCTCGGACATGGACAACACCGACAAGGTCGTCGGCTTCCTCGATGAAGTCCGCAACCTCGGCCTGACGGTGCTGCCGCCGCGCGTCAACGACTCGGCCTACATGTTCGAGGCCGCCAGCGCGGACACGATCCAGTACGGCATCGGCGCGATCAAGGGCGTCGGCCGCGGCGCCTGCGAAGCCATCGTCGAGGAGCGCCTGCGCAACGGCCGCTATGAATCGCTGCTGGACTTCTGCACCCGCGTCGACTCGGCCAAGCTCAACCGGCGCACGCTCGAAGCGATGATCAACGCCGGCGCGCTCGATGGCCTGGGCCGCAACCGCGCCTCGTTGATGCTGCAGCTGCCGGAGGTGCTCAAGGCCACCGACCAGATGGCGCGCGAGAAGGCCTCCGGGCAGAACTCGCTGTTCGGCGGCCCGGATCCGGACGCCCCGGTGATGCACCTGGAGCTGCCCGAATCCAAGGAATGGCCGCTGGGCCAGCTGCTGACCGGCGAGCGCGAGACGCTCGGCTTCTACCTCAGCGGCCACCCGTTCGATCCCTATCGCGACGAAGTGCGCGAACTGGTCGGCTGCGACCTCGGCGCGATGGACCGCATCTGGTCCTCGCAGTCTCGCGGCGGCGGCGGCGACGGCGGCGAGAAGCGCTGGCGCCCGGAAGTCAGCGCGATCCTCGCCGGCCAGGTGGTCGGCGTGCGCCGCAAGGGCGACAGCCAGGTGTTCGTGCAGCTCGAGGACGGCGTCGGCCGGGTCGAGTGCAGCGCCTTCTCCGATGGCCTGGCCGAGTTCGGCCACCTGCTGACCCGCGACCGCATCCTGATCGTCAAGGGTGGGCTGCGCGAGGACGAATTCAACGGCGGCTATGCGCTGCGCATCCGCCAGGTGTGGGACTACGACCAGGTCTGCGCCGAGCATGCCCGCCACCTGGCGCTGCGGCTGGACCTGCGCGACCGCCAGGCGCTGGCGCGCGTGGACGGCCTGCTTGACGCGCACCGTCCCGGCCGCACGCCGATCCGCATGGACCTGCTGGTCGCCTCGCCGCACGGCACCGTGGCCGGCATGGTCGATGTCAACGGCAGCCAGGGCGTGCGCATCGCCCCGCAGCTGCTCGACGGCCTGCGCGCCGACCCGGCCGTGCGCACGGTCAAGGTCAAGTACAACCCGCCCTGGGCCCAGTAAGCCCACGCCCCTCCCCGCACGCAGGCGTACGGGGAGATTGCGCCCCTTCGGCTACACTTCCTCCCTTTCGTCCGACCGGCTTCCCATGAATCCGAACTACCTCGACTTCGAGCAACCCATCGCCGATCTGGAAGCCAAGATCCAGGAACTGCGCAACGCCAGCACCGGCCCCGCCGTCAACGTCGACGCCGAGGTGCAGGCCCTGCGCGGCAAGCTGCGCATCCGCACCGCGCAGATCTTCCGCGACCTGTCCGCGTGGCAGGTCTCGCAGCTGGCGCGCCACCCGCAGCGCCCGTACACGCTGGACTACATCCGCATCTTCTGCGACGAGTTCCAGGAGCTGGCCGGCGATCGCGCGTATGCCGATGACAAGGCGATCGTGGGCGGCCTGGCCCGCATCGACGGCCGCCCGGTGGTGATCATCGGCCACCAGAAGGGCCGCGACACCAAGAGCAAGGTCGCGCGCAACTTCGGCATGCCGCGCCCGGAGGGCTATCGCAAGGCACTGCGCCTGATGAAGCTGGCCGAGCGCTTCCGCCTTCCCCTGCTGACCTTCATCGACACCCCCGGCGCCTACCCGGGCATCGGCGCCGAGGAGCGCGGCCAGTCCGAGGCGATCGCCCGCAACCTGCTGGAGATGGCCGAGCTGAAGATCCCGGTGATCTGCACGGTGATCGGCGAAGGCGGCTCCGGCGGCGCGCTGGCGATCGGCGTCGGCGACCGCACCCTGATGCTGGAATACGGCACCTACTCGGTGATCTCGCCGGAAGGCTGCGCCTCGATCCTGTGGAAGGACGCCGGCAAGGCCAAGGACGCGGCCGAACAGCTGGGCCTGACCGCGCCGCGCCTGAAGGGGCTGGGCCTGGTTGACAAGGTCATCCGCGAGCCGATCGGCGGCGCCCATCGCAACCCGACCCAGATGGGCAAGCGCCTGAAAGCCGTGCTGCTCAACGAACTCGACGCGCTGGAGAAGATCCCGGTCGACACCCTGCTGCAGCAGCGCTACGAGCGCCTGCGCAGCTATGGGGCCTACGAAGCGGCGTGACACATCCCGCTGCGCGGGCTGTGCCTCCACGGTTTGCTATCGCAAACCGCGGACCCTGACTTCTGCCTTGCCTATCCCCCGGCCTGTCGGCCCGCCCCCTTAACAAAGGGGGCTCTCCTCCAGACGCACTGCTGATTACTGTAGCAGCGGCTCTGGGGGGCCTTGAGCCATCAGCCGCGACCGGATGATCCCTCCCACGGGGAGCGCGGCACCTTGACGCGGCACGCCGGTCGTCGCGCTAGGATGGGCACGGCTTCGACAAGGGATTGAACGAGATGCTGGATCTGCCTCGCTGGGTGGGACCGACCGCCCTGTTCGTGATTCCGCTGGTCATCGCGCTGCTGGTCAACATCTTCGTGCGCAAGCGCCGCGGCCTGGCTTCCAACGCGGTACTGGCCTGGTTCGTCATCGTCTGCTGGATCACCGCCCTGACCTGGATCCTGCGCCAGGTGCGCTGACCGCCGCGGCGGTCAGAACGGCTTGGCCAGCACCAGCCAGATCACCACCAGCAGCAACAGCACCGGCAGCTCGTTGAACACGCGCAGCGCGCGTGCCGACGGCAGCCCGCGCCCGAGGTCCACGCCCTTGAGCCAGCGCCCGGCGACCACGTAATGCGCCAGGATCAGCACCACCAGGCCGAGCTTGGCATGCAGCCAGGCGCCACCGCCGACCATCGTCGGGAAGTCCGGGATGAAGCGGTAGCCCTGCCACAGGATCGCACCCAGGAGGATCGCCAGGCCGAACATGTTGTGGCCGAACTTGTACAAGCGCCGCCCCATCAGCACCAGTCGCGAGCGCACCGCCGCATCGCTGCCCGCCTCGGCGATGTTGACCAGGATCCGCGGCAGGTAGAACACGCCCGCCATCCAGGCAATCACGAACAGCAGGTGGAAGGTCTTGATCCACAGGTACAGGTGCATGGGCTGGCTCCGCCGGCTCGCGTAGGATGGCCGGCATTCTCACCGATCCCAAGCCGCGCCGCATCGTTGCCACGCCCGGAGTCCCCATGAGCAAGCAGTACGACGAAGCCTATTTCCGCCGCTGGTATCGCCAGGAAGGCCTGCACGACCCCGCGCGGCTGCGACGCAAGGTCGCACTCGCGCTGGCGATGGCCGAGCATTACCTCGAACGTCCGGTGCGCAGCGTGCTCGACATCGGCTGCGGCGAAGGCGCCTGGCGCACACCGCTGCTGAAACTGCGGCCGAACCTCAAGTACCTGGGTTTCGATTCCAGCGAGTACGCCGTGCGCCGCCATGGCCGCAGCCGCAACATCCACCTGGCGCGGTTTGGCGACTTCGCCTGGCTGCGCCCCTGCGCGCCGGTCGACCTGCTGGTCTGCAGCGACGTGCTGCATTACATCCCCACCCGCGAACTGCGCACCGGGCTGCCCGGCCTGGCCGAGCTGTGCGGCGGCCTGGCGTTCCTGGAAACGTTCACGGCCGAGGACGAATTCGAAGGCGACCACGACGATTTCCAGTCCCGTCCCGCGCGTTGGTACCGTCGCCAGCTCGCAGCCGTCGGCTTCACCGCGGTCGGCTCCCACGGGTGGCTCTCCCCGGCGCTGGACGGCCACGCCTCGGCGCTCGAGAAGGCCTGAGCGTCGGGCCCGCTGCTGCACGCGCCCTTGCCCGGCCCGCCGGCTTCTGGCTGACTGCACGCGTCCAGGGCGGGGAGATCGGCACATGGCGCAGGTTCGTCGCATGCACCCGGCGCTGTGGAGCGGCCTGCTGGCCGGACTGCTCGACGCCTGTTATGCCAGCACGGTGTTCACCTCCGCGACGGTCGCGCCGATGCAGGTATGGCAGTCGGTGGCCAGCGGACTGCTCGGACGCAGCGCCTTCCAGGGCGGCTGGACCACCGGCGCGCTGGGCCTGTTCCTGCATTTCCTCATCGCGCTGGCGATGGCCGCCGCATACTGGCTGGCCAGCCGGCGATCGGCGTGGATGCGGGCCCATCCGTGGCGATCGGGCCTGCTCTACGGAGCCTGCCTCTACCTGGCGATGACCTTCGTGGTGCTGCCGCTGTCCGCGGTCCCGTTCGCGCACCCGCCCACCCTGAAATCATTGGCCTTGAACCTGCCGGTTCACCTGCTGTTCGGCCTGATCTTCGCCTTTGCCAGCCGCCGCCCGGCCACGAACCCTGCCCCATTTCGGGGCACACCGCCCATTTAGGTGCGTGCGCCCGATTTAGGTTATGCTGCACAGCAGCAACCATCACGTTGTCAAGGGCGATAATGCTTTATCAACTGCATGAGCTGACCCGCAATCTGCTTGCGCCGTGGGTCCACCAGGCGCGCGCCAATGTCAGGATGTTCTCCGATCCCGATTCGCTCTGGGCCTCGCTGCCCGGCGCCGAGCGGCTGGCGGCCAGCAACGAACTCTTCCATCGCCTCGGCAAGGCCTACGAGAAGCCGGCCTGGAATCTCGACGACGTCGAGGTCGATGGCCACTCGCTGCCGATCATCGAGCGCGAGGTGATGGCCAGGCCGTTCTGCCGGTTGCTGCGCTTCAAGCGCTTCAGCGACCGCCCGGAACTGCTGGCGAGCATGAAGCAGCAGCCGACCGTGCTGGTGGTGGCGCCGCTGTCCGGCCACCACGCCACCCTGCTGCGCGACACCGTGCGCACGCTGCTGCGCAACCACAAGGTCTACGTGACCGACTGGGTCGACGCGCGCATGGTGCCGGTGTCGGAGGGCGACTTCGGCCTGGACGACTACATCGACTACATCCGTGACTTCATCCGTCACATCGGCGCCGAGGAACTACACGTGGTCAGCGTCTGCCAGCCGACCGTGCCGGTCCTGGCCGCCGTCTCGCTGATGGCCGACGACGGCGAGAAGACGCCGCGTTCGCTGGTGATGATGGGCGGGCCGATCGACGCGCGCAGCAGCCCGACCGCGGTCAACAACCTCGCCACGCAGAACCCGATGTCGTGGTTCGAGAACAACGTCATCCACACCGTGCCGTACCCCTATCCGGGCCATGGCCGGCAGGTCTATCCGGGCTTCCTGCAGCACACCGGCTTCCTGTCGATGAACCCCAGCCGCCACGTGATGTCGCACTGGGACTTCTATACAAACCTGGTCAAGGGCGACCTGCAGGACGCCGAGGCGCACCGGCGCTTCTACGACGAATACAACGCCGTGCTCGACATGCCGGCGAAGTACTACCTGGACACGATCCGCGTGGTATTCCAGGAATTCCTGCTGCCACGCGGCGAATGGAAGGTGCGCGGCCAGCGGGTGAAGCCGTCGGCGATCCGCGACACCGCGCTGCTGAGCATCGAGGGCGAGCTGGACGACATCGCCGGCCTCGGCCAGACCGAAGCGGCGCAGTCGCTGTGCAGCGGCATCGACGAGGCGCATCGCCGCCACCTGGTGGTCGAGGGCGCGGGCCATTACGGCATCTTCAGCGGCCGCCGCTGGCGCGACGTGGTCTATCCGCAGGTGCGCGACTTCATCGCCCGCTATGCCGCCGAGCCGGTGCGCACCCCGAAGCCGGCCACGGTGACGCCACTGCGTCGCCGCAAGTAAGGCGCCGGGAACAGGAAGGAAGAAAGGCCGCCCCGGGCGGCCTTTCTGCTTCGCGGTACCCCGGTGCGATCCGCCGGCATCCCGATCCGTACCCGGCGCCAGGATGAGCGCCGGGTCAATCCGTGCGGACCAGCAGGTGCTTGGCCATCAGGCCGTGCAGATGGCCGACGCCGCGCGCCAGGTGCAGCGTCGCGAACAACATCACGATGCCCAGCAGGCAGAACAGCGGCAGCAGCCACGGCGCATCGCCAGCCACGCCCCATACGCCGAAATTGATTTCGAACGCATGGTCGAACACCAGCGCCAGCGGCGACAGCATGAAGCCCAGTGACAGGCCCAGCAGCGTGGTGAACACCACGCAGTAGGCGATGCCCAGCGGCAGCATCAGCAGGAAATACAGCATCGTGGTCCAGGTACGGCCATCGCTGAACATCGCGCCGATCCGCGCCAGCCAGCCCTGGTCGCGTCCCACGTAGGTCGGCCGGCGCGGCATGCGCACGCCCAGCAGCACCTCGACGATGCGCCCCTCCACCAGCGACAGCACCCGCACCGAGCCCAGGAACAGCACCAGCAGCGGCACGCCGATGATCAGCACCAGCAGGCCCAGCGACAGCGAGGTGCCGGTGACCACCCAGCTGAAATAGAAGGTCCCGGTGGCCACCGCCAGCAGCAGGTAGAACAGCGCGCCGTAGGTGCGCGGATCGGCCGCCACGCCGAAGAAGCGGCCGAGCCACGAGCGCCGCTTCGGCGGCAGCGGCGGCCGCAGCGCGCGGCTGACGGTCACCTCGGTCTCGCGGTAGATGTCGGCCACCTCTTCCGGCGCGCCGTAGCTGCCGGCGACATCGGCGATCACCTCGGCCTCGCTGCGGCCCGATTGCTCGGCCATTTCCGCGCGCAGGTATTCCTCCGCGTCGTACAGGGCGTCCTGGATCATCGCCGGGTCAGCCCCGGCCAGGGCCTGGCGCAGCTGCGCCAGGTATTCGGGAATCGTCGCCGGCAACGGCCGGGCGGTGCTCTGCGTGTTCATTCGGTACTCCCCTCCAGCACGGAATCGACGGAATCGCGGGTGGCCCGCCAGGCAGCGGTCCATTGCGCCAGGCAGTCCCGCCCGGTCGCGGTGATGCGGTAATAGCGTCGCGGCGGCCCGGACATCGAAGGCTCCACCTCGCTCTGCAACAGGCCGGCGCCTTCCAGGTTGCGCAGCACCGGATACAGCGCGCTCTGCTTGCCAGCCAGCACGCCGTCACCGATCCGCTCCAGCCGTTTGGCGATCAGATAGCCGTACAGCGGCTCGCGGGCCTGCGCCAGGACCGCGAGCAGGGCCAGGGATACCGTGCCGGCGCTGAGCTCCTTCTGGAACTTGCGCAACTGGGCATCGATCTCGCTCATGGCGGCCTCCCGCTAGGTTGGAGGCCATGCTATTGCGAACTTAGCTATAGCGGATGTGCCAGTAGTCACGGCGGCCGCCGCGTCGCGGCTGCCGCCCCCAAGGCTCCTTGGCCTGCCCATCCCCGCGGCTTCGCCGCGCCCCCTCAACAAAGGGGGCTCTCCTCCAGCGGGCGCGACGGGCGCATACATTCGCTGGGGCAGCGCCCCCTCTGTTGAGGGGCGCGCAGCCCGCGTAGCGGGACGTGCCGCACCCGCGCAGCGGACTGGGCCAGCCCCTACAATGCGCGCACTATGTCCTCCCCCTCCCCTGTTCAGCACTCCCGTCCCTCCCTGCAACGCATTTTCCTCACCGGCCTGCTGACGCTGCTGCCGGTGTGGTTGACCTGGGTGGTCGTCAAGTTCGTCTTCTCGCTGCTTTCCGGCATCAGCGCGCCATGGGTGACGCCGTTGTCCGAACGGATCGCCGCTTCCTTCCCGGGTTACCTGGACTGGGTACAGGCGCTATGGGTACAGAACACCATCGCCCTGATCGCGACCGTGGTGGTGATCCTGTTCGTCGGCGTGCTCAGCCGGCGGGTGATCGGCCAGCGCCTGCTGCGCTGGTTCGAAGCGGTGATGCGGCGCATCCCGCTGGCCAGCGTGGTCTACGACAGCGCACGCAAGCTGCTGGACATCCTGCAGACGCAGCCGGGCAGCACCCAGCGCGTCGTACTGATCGACTTCCCGCATCGCGACATGAAGGCCGTCGGCCTGGTCACCCGCGTCATCCACGAACAGGGCACCGGCCGCGAACTCGCCGCCGTATACGTGCCGACCACGCCGAACCCGACCTCCGGCTACCTGGAGATCGTGCCGGTGGAGCTGCTGACCCCGACCGACTGGACCGTCGACCAGGCGATGAGCTTCATCATCTCCGGCGGCGCGGTGTCGCCGGACAGCGTGCCGTTCGTGCGCAGCGCGGACCGTACGTGACGGGCGTGCGCCTGCTCGAGGATCGCGCGGTGCGCCTGTTCATGGCGCTGGCGGCGTTCTTCTGCGTGAATGCCGCGCTGGCCGAATTCATCGGCGTCAAGATCTTCGCGCTCGAAGACACGCTGGGCATCGCGCCACTGAACTGGAACCTGTTCGGGCAGACCGGCTCGCTGAGCTTCACCGCCGGCACGCTGCTGTGGCCGGTCGTGTTCATCATGACCGACACGATCAACGAGTTCTTCGGCAGCCGCGGCGTGCGCTTCATCTCGTGGTTGGCGGTCGGGCTGATCGGCTACGGCTTCGTGTTCGCCTTCGCGGCGATCGAGCTGGCACCGGCAGGCTGGTGGGTTACCGCCGCGCAGTCGCAGGGCGTGCCGGACTACCAGGCCGCGTTCGCGGCGATCTTCGGCCAGGGCCTGTGGACGATCGGCGGCTCGCTGGTCGCCTTCCTGGTCGGGCAGCTGATCGACGTGGCGGTGTTCCACCGCATCCGCCGCGCCACCGGCGAGAAGCACGTATGGCTGCGCGCCACCGGCTCCACCGCAGTCTCGCAGCTGGTCGACAGCTTCGTGGTCATCTACATCGCCTTCGTGATCGGCCCGCAGCATTGGCCGCTGTCGCTGTTCCTCGCGGTCAGCACGGTCAACTACGTCTACAAGATGGGCTTTGCGATCGCGCTGATCCCCCTGCTGTACCTGATGCGCCGCGGCATCACCCGCTATCTCGGTGCTGAACGCGCGGAGGAGCTGCGCCTGCAGGCCGCAGCCGCCTGAAGCGCGGCTGCGATGCCGCACCGCGGCATCGACCCAACGCTGGCCCTGAGCCGCCGGATCGGGCAATCTGCCCTGCCTGCCGTTGCCGGAGCCTGTTGATGCCGTCCCGCCTCGCCCGCCTGTTCGCGCTGTTCCTGGCCGCCACCGTCACCCTGTCGATGGCGCCGCACAGCGAGGCGGCGACCAAGAAGAAGGCCACCACCAGCCAGGCGCAGAAGGGCAAGGCCAAGGCGCCCGCGAAGAGCACGGGCAAGAGCAGCAAGGGCAAGGCCAGCACCAAGGGCAAGACCGCCAGCAAGGGCAAGGCGACCGCGCGGCCGGTCGTGGCCAAGCCGCAGACCAAGGCCCAGCAGCTCAACCGGCTGTATGCCGACTACTGGCAGGCCTCGCTCAAGCTCAACCCCTTGCAGGCCACCTTCCAGGGCGACCATCGTTACGACGACCAGCTGCCCAATTTCCTCTCGCCGGCCTTCCGCCAGCAGAGCCATGAGTTCACCACCCAATGGCTGGGCAAGGTCGAGGCGATCGGCCCGGACGGCCTGTCCGGCCAGGACCTGCTGAGCTACGAGATCTTCGTGCGCGACGCGCGCAGCGCGCTGGCCGCCGAGCGCTTCCCGACGTGGATGCTGCCGGTGAACCAGTTCTACAACGTCGCCGCGATCGCGGCCATGCTCGGCTCGGGCACCGGCGCGCAGCCGTTCGAGACGGTGCAGGACTATGACAACTGGGCGCGCCGCGCCGAGCAGCTGCCAGTGGTGTTCGACCAGGCCATCACCAACATGCGCGCTGGCATGCGCGCCGGCGTGGTGCAGCCGCGCGCGCTGATGGAGAAGGTGCTGCCGCAGCTGGATGCGATCATCAAGCCGACTGCGGAGGAAACCCTGTTCTGGAGCCCGGTGCGCAACCTTCCGCCCAGCTTCAGCGAAGCCGACAGGCAGCGCATCAGCGCCGACTACAAGCGCCTGATCGAGCTGAAGGTGATGCCGTCCTACCGCGCCCTGCGCGGCTTCATCGCCAGCGAGTACCTGCCCGCCACGCGCGCCACCGACGGCATGTCGGCGCTGCCCGATGGCGCGGCCTGGTATGCCTACAACGTCCGCCAGAGCACCACCTCGGACCTGACGCCCGAGCAGATCCACCAGGTCGGCCTGGCCGAGGTCGCGCGCATCCACGCGCAGATCGAGGCGGTGATGAAGCAGGTGAAGTTCCGCGGGTCGATGCAGAAGTTCTTCAAGTACATGCAGACCGACAAGCGCTTCACCTATCCCAGCGAGGACGCCCTGCTCGGCGACTACCGCTCGCTGGAGGCGCGGGTCAACGCCAACGTGCCGAAACTGTTCTCGCTGACGCCGAAGGCGAAGTTCGAGATCCGTCCGGTGGAGGCCTACCGCGCGCAGTCCGCCGCCGGCGGTTCCTACATGCGGCCGGGCGGCACGCGGCCGGGCATCTTCTACGTCAACACCTACGACCTGCCTTCGCGCAAGACCTGGGATGCCCAGGACCTGTACCTGCACGAGGCCATTCCCGGCCACCACTACCAGCTCGGCCTGCAGCAGGAGCTCGGCGAGCTGCCCGATTTCCGCCGCTTCGGCGGCGAGACCGCCTTCATCGAGGGCTGGGGCCTGTACGCCGAGTCGCTGGGCAGGGACCTGGGCCTGTACGAGGATCCATACAACTACTTCGGCTACCTGCAGAACGAGCTGTGGCGGGCGATCCGGCTGGTGGTCGACACCGGCCTGCATGCCAAGGGCTGGAGCCGCCAGCAGGTGATCGACTACATGCTGGACAACTCCGCCGCCAGCCAGACCGACGCCGTCGCCGAGGCCGAGCGCTACATGGCCATCCCCGGCCAGGCGCTGGCCTACAAGGTCGGCGAGCTGAAGATCATGCAGCTGCGCCAGCAGGCGCAGGCCACGCTGGGTCCGCGCTTCGACATCCGCGCCTTCCATGCGGAAGTGCTGAAGGATGGCTCGGTGCCGCTGGACATCCTGCAGGAAAAGATCGAACGCTGGATCGCCGCGCAGCAGGGCGCGCCCGCCGCCGCCCCGACGCCGGCCACCGCCGCCGGCCCCTGACCCCCGAGGACCCACATGCGCCACCGCCACCTGCTTGCCCTTGTCCTGCTGCTGGCGGCCTGGCCGGCGACCAGCGCGCCGGTGATAGCCCCGGCCGATGCCGGCATCGACGCGCTGATGCGCGACTACGACGGCATGCAACCGGGCGCGGCGGTGCTGGTCCTGCGTGACGGAGAGCCGGTCTTCCGTCGCGGCTATGGCCTGGCGGTGGTGGAAGACCGCACGCCGGTGGGCGCGCAGACCAACTTCCGCCTGGCCTCGATCAGCAAGCAGTTCACCGCCGCGGCGATCCTGCTGCTGGCCGAGGACGGCAAGCTCTCGCTCGACGACAAGGTCAAGCGCTGGCTGCCGACGCTGCCACCGGCCGCCGATGCGGTGACGATCCGCCAGCTGCTGTCGCATACCGGCGGGCTGGTCGACTATGAAGACCTGATGCCGGCCGACCAGTCCACCCAGCTGCACGACATCGACGTGCTGCACCTGCTTGAGAAGAGTGACCGGACCTACTTCCCGCCCGGCACCGGCTACCGCTACAGCAACGGGGGCTATGCGCTGCTGGCGCTGATCGTTGGCAAGGCCTCCGGCAAGGATTTCGCCGGCTTCCTGCGCGAGCGCATCTTCCTGCCACTGGGCATGCGCGATACCTATGCCCACCAGGACGGCGTGGACGAGGTGCGCGATCGTGCCTACGGCTACAGCCGCGTCGACGGCCACTGGCAACGCACCGACCAGAGCATGACCAGCGCCGTGCTCGGCGATGGCGGCATCTACTCCTCGCTGGACGACCTGGCGCGCTGGGACGCGGCGCTGTACGACGAACGCCTGCTCAAGGCCTCCTCGCTGCGACAGGCCTTCAGCCCGGCCACCCGCACGCCCGAAGCGGACGTGCCGTTCTACGGCTTCGGCTGGCGCATCAACGGCGAAACGCTATGGCACAGCGGCGAGAGCATCGGCTTCCGCAACGTCATCATCCGCTACCCGCAGCGCCACTTCACCGTCATCGTGCTGACCAACCGCGACGGCCCCGAGCCCTACCCGCTGGCGTTGAAGATCGCCCACCGCTACCTGTACGGCGAACCCTGAGCACAGCCTGGGGCACGCATGCGCGTGCGATCATCCAGGCTCCCCCATATACGGACGCCGACATGCTGCTGGGCATCCACCACGTCGCCATCATCGCTTCGGACTACGCGCGTTCGCGACGCTTCTACAGCGAAGTGCTGGGGCTGCGCATCCTGCACGAGGTGTATCGCGACGCGCGCGATTCGTGGAAGCTCGACCTCGCGCTGCCCGACGGCGGGCAGCTGGAGCTGTTCTCCTTTCCAGCCCCACCGCCACGCCCCAGCCGCCCCGAAGCGCAGGGCCTGCGCCACCTGGCCTTCCGCGTTGCCGATGTCGATGCCGCGGTGGCGCGCCTGGCCGCCGCCGGCGTGGCCTGTGAGCCGATCCGCGTGGACGAGTACACCGGGCGCCGCTTCACATTCTTCGCGGACCCCGACGACCTGCCGCTCGAACTCTACGAAGACTGAAGCCGACCGCATCACGGCCAAGCCAACTCCCATCATCGACACCACGCAAGCGTGACTCGTACACAACTTCATAGGATTTTTCGCATGAAAAGTACGATTTCTCCGATTTCGAAAAATTGTCGTTAATCGATGTAGTTGCGCGCTTGAACGAAATATTTCCGAAAGGCGTACTGCCCGCGCGGCGCAGTACTGCGTTCGCGCCCGCACCGCGGGCCGACCCCGATCGGAGAGAAGAAGATGCCAGCAGTTTCCACGCGCCTGCCGCGAGCCCGCCTCGCCCTGGCGATCACGACCCTGTTGTGGGCGACGGCCGCCCTGGCACAGGATCCGGCCCCGGCCCCGGCAGATGGCCCGGCCGCCAAGACCCTCGATGCGGTCAGCGTCACCGGCACCCGCATCAGGAGCCAGACCATGACCGCGGCCAGCCCGGTGATGGAAATCAACGCCGAGCAGTTCCGCGAAACCGGCGCCACCCGCGTGGAGGACCTGGTCAACCAGTATCCGCAGCTGTCGGCCACCTTCGATGGCTTCGACAACAACGGCTCCACCGGCTACGGCACCGCGTCGCTACGCCAGCTCGGCGCCAGCCGCACCCTGACCCTGCTCAACGGCCGACGCCTGCCCGATGGCACCAGCGAGACCACCGACCTGTCGATCGTGCCGGTCGCGCTGCTCAAGCGCGTTGACGTGCTGACCGGTGGCGCCTCGGCCGTGTACGGCTCGGATGCGATCGCCGGCGTGGTCAATTTCGTGCTCGACGACCAGTTCGAGGGCGTCTACGCCAATGTCGGCTATTCCGCCTACCAGCACGACAACGACAACAGCTACATGCGCGGGCTGCAGGAACAGGCCGGTTATCCGTATCCACGCGGCAATTCGGGTTTCGGCGGCATCGCCCGCAACGTCGACCTGGCCATCGGCGGCGCGTTCGGCGAGAACGGCCACGCGATGGGCTGGGCAACCTGGCGCAAGAACGAGGCGCTGCTGCAGGGCGACCGGGATTACACCTCCTGCGCGCTGAACGCAGCGGGCACCGCCTGCGGTGGCTCGGGCACCTCCGATCCGCCGAACTTCATCGTCAACAACGGCTTCGCCCACCTCGAGCCAGATGGCCGCTGGGCACGCGATCGCGCCGGGCTGTACAACTTCGGCCCGGAAAACTACTACCAGCGACCAGACGAACGCTTCGCCGGCGGTTTCAGGCTCGACTACCAGATCGTCCCGCAGTTCCGCCCGTACCTGGAGACCGAGTTCGTCAACCACAAGAGCGCGACCCAGCTGGCACCCAGCGGCACGTTCTTCAACACCCCGTTGACGATGTCGTGCAACGACCCGCTGCTGGGCAGCCTGTGCGGCGACCTGGGGATCTCCGGCGACAGCGTGGCGGTCAACGTGGGCAAGCGCAACGTCGAGGGCGGCCCGCGCGTGACCGAGAACGAAAGCACCGCGTTCCGCATCATCGCCGGCGCCAGCGGCGACCTCAACGAGCGCTGGTCCTACGACGCTTCGTTCCTGTACGGCCGCAACGACGCCAGCAGCCGTGGCCGCAACGACCTGCTCGTCGATCGCCTCGATGACGCGTTGCGCGGCTGCCCGGCCGGATCGCCGCGCACCTGCGTGCCGTACAACGTCTGGGTCCCCGGCGGCGTGACCCCGGCCGCCGCCGCCGCGCAGGCCGGCACCAGCCTGGCGGACTACACCACGACGCTGAAGGTGCTGTCGTGGTACGTCAACGGCGACACCGGCTGGGCGCTGCCTTCCGCAGGCGACGACACCCTCAAGGTCGCCGGCGGCATGGAGTGGCGCAGCGAGAGTTACCGGCGCCGCTCCGATACCAACAGCGTCACCGGCAACTTCGCCGGCGGCGGCGGCCCCCGGCCCGACATCGGCGGCAGCTACAACGTTACCGAGGTATTCCTGGAAGGCCAGCTGCCGATCGTCACCGACGCCGGCGCGCTGGACCGCCTCGGTGCCGAAATGGGCCTGCGCTATTCGGACTATTCGACGTCCGGCGGCGTGACCACCTGGAAGCTCGGCCTGGTCGCCGACCTGTTCGACGATCGCCTGCACCTGCGCGGCGGCTACAACCGCGCCATCCGCGCACCGGACATCAGCGACCTTTACTTCCCCAACAGCATCAGCCTGTGGAGTGGTTCGGATCCGTGCGCCGGCGCCAGCCCGGAATTCAGCGCCGGACAGTGCGCGCGCACCGGGGTCACCGCCGCCCAGTACGGCGACATCCTCGAAAGCCCGGCCGGCCAGTACAACCAGTCCAGCGGCGGCAACCTGCAGCTGCAACCGGAGCAGGCCGACACCTGGACGCTGGGCGTGGCGCTCACCCCGATCCGCAACCTCGACGTGAGCGTGGACTACTACGACATCCGCATCCAGGATGCGATCACCACCCTCGGCGCCAGCCAGACCCTGCGCAACTGCGGCACCGGCCTGCTGGCCCTGTGCGATCGGGTGCGGCGTGCTTCCGGTACGGGCGACCTCTGGCTGGGCAGCGATCCGGCGACATCGGGCTACGTGGTCAACCAGCTCGACAACTTCGGCAACCTGCATACGCGCGGCGTAGACCTCAACGTCCGCTACCGCTGGACGCTTGGACCGGGCAGCCTGGTGGCCGACCTGGTCGGGACCTACGTGCTGGATTGGGAGAACGAACCGATCCCGGGCGTGGCCAGTGCCACCTACGACTGCGTCGGGCTGATCAACGAATCGTGCCAGGCGCCCGAATGGCGGCATGTCGCCAACCTGCGCTACAGCTGGGACGACTACTCGCTGGGCCTGCGCTGGCGCTACCTCGGCAAGCTGGACTACGTGAACACCGATGGCACGTCCGGCAGCAGCGACCAGCTGGTCGCCGCGCGTGGTGGCATCGAGGCGGCCAACTACTTCGACCTGTCCAGCTCGATGCGCTTTGCCGACTACTGGGAGTGGACACTGGGCGTGAACAACGTGTTCGACCGCGCGCCGCCGCTGGTCGGCAACACCCTCGCTGGCAACGGCAATTCGCCGGACGGCTATGACCCGGCGGGCCGCTACCTGTTCTCCAGCCTGAGCTATCGCTTCTGACCCGGCGCGGCCAGGCCAGGCGTCCTCCCGGACGCCTGGCCTGCCTCGCCCACCCTCGCCCGGACGCTTTCCGTACCCGGCCGGATGGGTATAGAGTCAGGCCATTACCCGGCCACCGCCGGGCCTGACATCCCTGGGAGGGGAACCCATGCGCAACACCTGCAAAGCCCTGCTGCTCGCCCTGCCGCTGCTGGCCGCCTCGCTGGCCGCACAGGCCGCCGACGGCCCGACCGGCCGCTGGAAGACCATCGACGACAAGACCGGCAAGGTGAAGTCGATCGTGGAGATCAGCCAGGCCGGCAACGGCACCCTGAGTGGCAAGGTCGTGGAGATCCTGCAGTCGGACAAGGGCCCCAACCCGGTCTGCGACGGCTGCGAGGGCGAACGCCACAACAAGCCGATCAAGGGCATGACGATCCTGTGGAACCTCAAGGCCGATGACGCCAGCCACTGGTCCGGCGGCACCATCCTCGATCCGGCCAACGGCAAGACCTACAAGTCCAAGCTGGCGCTGCAGCCCGGCGGCCAGAAGCTGGACGTGTCCGGCTGCATCCTGTTCATCTGCCGCGCGCAGACCTGGGTGCGCGAATAAGCACGCCCGCCCGCGACAGGCCCCACGACCCGGCTCCGGCCGGGTCGTTCGTTTCAGCCATGCGATAATCCCCGGTCCCCCGCGTCCCGCCAGGCCTCTCCTGCCATGTCCCGCACCGCCCTCGTCACCACCGCCCTGCCCTACGCCAACGGCCCGCTGCACCTGGGCCACCTGGTCGGCTACATCCAGGCCGACATCTGGGTGCGCGCGCGGCGGCTGCGCGGCGACAGGACCTGGTTCGTCTGCGCCGACGACACCCATGGCACGCCGATCATGCTGGCGGCGGAAAAGGCCGGGGTCACCCCGGAGGCGTTCATCGCCGGCATCCAGGCCAGCCATGAGCGCGACTTCGCCGCCTTCGGCGTGGCGTTCGACCATTACGACTCGACCAACTCGGCTGCCAACCGCGAGCTGACCGAGGCGTTCTATGGCCGCCTCGACGCCGGCGGCCATATCACCCGCCGCTCGGTGGCGCAGTTCTATGACCCGGCCAAGGGCATGTTCCTGCCGGACCGCTACATCAAGGGCATCTGCCCCAACTGTGGCTCGGCCGACCAGTACGGCGACAACTGCGAGGTCTGCGGCGCGACCTACGCGCCGACCGACCTGAAGGAACCGAAGTCGGTGATCTCCGGCGCCACGCCCGAGATCCGCGACTCGGAGCATTTCTTCTTCGAGGTCGGCCGCTTCGAGGGTTTCCTGCGCGAATGGCTGGCCGGCGATGTCGCCCTGCCCGGCGTGAAAGCCAAGCTGATGGAATGGCTGGACGCCGAGGGCGGCCTGCGCGCCTGGGACATCTCCCGCGACGCGCCGTACTTCGGCTTCCAGATCCCCGGCCACCCGGGCAAGTACTTCTACGTGTGGCTGGATGCGCCGATCGGCTACCTGAGCAGCTTCCGCAACCTGTGCGCCGCAACCGGCGAGGACTTCGAACGCCATCTTGCCGCCGGCACCGATACCGAGCTGCACCATTTCATCGGCAAGGACATCGTCAACTTCCACGGCCTGTTCTGGCCGGCGGTGCTGCACGGCACCGGCCAGCGCGCGCCCACCCGCCTGCACGTCAACGGCTACCTCACCGTGGACGGCGCCAAGATGTCCAAGTCCCGCGGCACCTTCGTGATGGCGCGCACCTACCTGGACGTCGGGCTGGAGCCGGAAGCGCTGCGCTACTACTTCGCCGCCAAGTCGTCCGGGGGCGTGGATGACCTCGACCTCAACCTGGGCGACTTCATCGCCCGCGTGAATGCCGACCTGGTCGGCAAGTTCGTCAACCTCGCCAGCCGCTGCGCCGGCTTCATCAGCAAGCGCTTCGACGGTCGCCTGGCCGCCGAACTGCCGGACCGCGCGCAGTACGACCGTTTCGTGGCCGCGCTGGCGCCGATCCGCGAAGCCTACGAGCGCAACGACCCGGCCAGCGCGATCCGGCAGGCGATGGCGCTGGCCGACGAAGCCAACAAGTACATCGACGAAACCAAGCCGTGGGTCATCGCCAAGCAGGAAAACGCCGACGCGCAACTGCAGGCGGTCTGCAGCCAGGGCCTGAACCTGTTCCGCGTGCTGGTCGCCGCGCTCAAGCCGATCCTGCCGCGCACCAGCGCCGAGGCCGAAGCCTTCCTGTCCGCGCCGATGACCAGCTGGGAAGACATCGCCGCACCGTTGCACGACGGCCACGTCATCCAGCCGTATGCCGCCCTGTTCACCCGTATCGACCCGAAACTGATCGACGCCATGACCGACGCCTCCAAGGACACCCTCGCCACCCCGCCCGCCGCGGCCCCCGAACCGAAGAAGGCCGCCGCGCCCGCGCAGCCGGCCAAGGCCGAAGCCGCCGCAGGCGACGCCGCGTACATCGGCATCGAGGACTTCGCCAAGCTCGACCTGCGCATCGGCAAGGTGCTGGCCTGCGGGTTCGTCGACGGCTCGGACAAGCTGCTGCGCTTCGAACTGGATGCCGGCGAGCTGGGCAAGCGGCAGATCTTCTCCGGCATCCGCGCCAGCTACGGCGAGCCGGAAAAGCTGGTCGGCCGCAACGTGGTGTTCATCGCCAACCTGGCCCCGCGCAAGATGCGCTTCGGCCTGAGCGAGGGCATGATCCTGTCGGCCGGCTTCGACGGCGGCGCGCTGGCGCTGCTCGATGCCGACGCCGCGGCCGAGCCGGGCATGCCGGTCCGCTGAGCCCGTGCAGCTGGCGCTGTTCGACTTCGACCATACCGTCACGGTGTGCGATACCTACTCGCGCTTCCTGCGCCGGGTGGCCACGCCGGCGCAGCGCGCGCGCGCGCGCTGGACGCTCGGCCCCTGGCTGCTCGGCTACAAGGCCGGCCTGGTCTCGGCCACGGGCATCCGCGTGCGCGCCACGCGGATGGCCTTCAGCGGCCGCCACGAGGCGGAGATCGCCGCCCTGGGCCACCGTTACGCCGAAGACACCCTGCCCGCCCTGCTACGCCCGGAAATGATGCAGCGCATCGCCTGGCACCAGGCACAGGGGCATGAAGTCGCGCTGGTATCCGGCTCGCTCGACGTCTACCTGCGCCCCTGGTGCGAGCGCCATGGCCTGGCGCTGATCTGCAACCGGTTGGAAAGCGGCGATGGCCGCCTGACCGGGCGCTACGCCGGCGGCGATCGCGGCGGCCACAAGGCAGCCGACATCCGCGCGCGCTACGATCTGTCGCGCTACGACCGCATCCACGCCTATGGCGACAGCCGCGAGGACCGACCAATGCTCGCGCTCGCGCACGAACGCTGGTACCGCGGTCGCCGCATCGCCTGAAACCCGCGCAGCCGACGCCACGCATGAACACCGACAACGCCGACCTGGTCGAACGCCTCGACCGCCTGCTGCCGCAGACCCAGTGCGGCCAGTGCGGCTTCGACGGCTGCCGCCCCTACGCCGAGGCGATGGCCCGTGGCGAGGCGGCGGTGGACCGCTGCCCGCCCGGTGGCGACGCCGGCGCCCGCGCCCTGGCAGCGCTGCTGCAGGTGCCGCCGCTGCCCTACGACCGCGGCCGCGGCAGCCACAAGCCGGCGCAGGTCGCCTGGATCGTCGAAGCCGACTGCATCGGCTGCACCAAGTGCATCCAGGCCTGCCCGGTCGATGCCATCGTCGGCGGCGCCAAGCACATGCACACCGTCATCGCCCCGCTGTGCACCGGCTGCGAGCTGTGCATCCCCCCCTGCCCGGTCGACTGCATCGAGCTGAGGGAAGTGTGAGGGCTGCGCGCTGACGCGCGCTTTCCAGGCGCACGGGCGGATGCATCACGCCGGTCGAGATTTCCCGGCCCCGTTCCGGAATTCAGACGCAGCGCGCGGCCTCCGGGGACAGGCGCAGCGAACGTCGAGATGCGGCCCGCTGCGCGGGCCCGCATCGCGTGCGGTGGTTACACCGCCGCCGTCACCACGATCTCGACCTTCCAGTCCGGACAGGCCAGCTTGGCCTGCACCGTCGCGCGCGCCGGCGTGAAACCCGGGGCCACCCATTCGTCCCAGACTTCGTTCATCGCCTGGAAGTCGGCGATGTCGGCAAGGAAGATCTCCGCGCGCAGGATCTTGGTCTTGTCGCTGGCACCGAGCGCGAGCAGGCGGTCGATCTCGGCCAGCACCTGGCGGGTCTGGCCCTTGATGTCGGCGGTGGCGTCCTCGGCGATCTGGCCGGCGAGATAGCACACGCCGTGGTAGACCGTCATTTCCGACATGCGCGGGCCGGTTTCGTATCGCTGCAGCATCAGGTTTCACCGTGGTTGGAATCGACCCCATTGTCACGCGATCGGCCGTCCGGCGCAGCCCCCGTGTCCAGGCCCCGGGCCAGGATCACCCCGACCAGCACCATCCAGGCCACGATCAGCGCGATCGCCGACTTCTGCCCGAGGCCGCGCGGACCCAGCCGCAGCACGGCATGCGCGAACAGCACGACGAACGCCAGCGCGCCCAGCCGGCCCGCCAGCCGGGCGTGCCGGCGCCAGCGTGGATCGACACGGAAGCGCCATGATTGCAGGAGTATCGCGGCGATCACGCACAGGAAGGCAGTCTGCGCGGCGAACAGATGCACCGGCAGCGCGATGTCCGGCGCCCGCTCGGGCAGGTAGCTGTCGCCGATCGCCACCCCCGCCAGGCCGGCCGCCGCCACGCAGAACAGCCCAAACACCGTATTGCTGCGCAGCGCCGGTGCCTGGCTGGCCTGCAGCGCGGCGGCCAGCGGCACCATCGAGATCGCCAGGGTGCAGTAGGCCACCCGCAGCGCCAGGCCATAGGGCCCGTGCAGGTAGCGGCTCAACTGCGCGCCGCTCCAGGACAGGTCCGTGCGCAGGAACTGCAACGCCACCACCCAGGCGAGGAAGGCGACGCCGACCAGCGCCGCCAGCCCGCCCGCATGGGCGATCCAGCGCTGCCGGGACCGCGAATCTGACAACACGCTCAACGACATGGTGGATTTCCCGGCAAGGACCGCGGCAAGGCACTCCGCGGCCATGGTCTTGGCCTTATGATGCGCGCCGTCGCCCGCCGCGGCCAATGCCGCCGTCGCCTTCACTCCCTGCCGCCACCGCCACGACCACCATGGCTGCGACCCTCAACGAGGAATCCACGATGTTCGAGGGGCACCACGGGCGCGAGCGCATGCCGACGACACTTCCTTCGCGCGAGACTGCCTGAGATGACGGACCCCGCTGCCGACGCAGCCTCCAAGCACCACGGCTGGCGTCGCGCGCTGCCGGTGGCGATCAGCCTGCTGATCCTGGCCATGGCGCTGCGCGCGCTGTCCGCGGAGTTCAGCACCCACGGCTATGCGGCGATCCGCCAGGCCTTCCATGGCATCGGCGCGCGGCAGATCCTGCTCACCCTGCTGCTCGGGCTGAGCAGCTACGCCTGCCTGGTCCTGTTCGACGCCATCGGCCTGCATCGCAGCGGGCGCCAGCTGCATCCGGCACGTATCGCGATCACCGCCTTCCTGGCCCATACCGTCGGCCAGACCCTGGGCTTTGCCGCGCTCACCGGTGGCGCGGTGCGGCTGCGCGGTTATGGCCGGGTCGGCCTGAGCCTGGGCGAGATCGGCCAGGTCGTACTGATGAGCACGCTCGGCTTCGCGTTCGGCGCCTGGGTGCTGCTGGGCCTCGCGCTGATGCTGGAGCCGGCCGCCGCGGCGCTGGCGCTGCCGGTCAGCGCCGGCGCCGTGGAGCTGATCGGCATCGCGCTGCTCGTCGGCTACGCCGGCATGCTGGTGGCGGTCGGCCGCCACGGCCGCACGCTCACCTTCGGCAGCCACGCGCTATGGCTGCCCGACCGCCGCACCGTGCTCGGCGTGACCGTGCTGAGCGTGGTCGAACTCGGCCTGGCCAGCGCCGCGCTCTACGTGCTGCTGCCACCCGTCGAAGGTACCGACTACATCGGCTTCGTCGGTCTGTACCTGGTGGCGGTGGTCGCCGGCCTGCTGTCCACCGTGCCCGCCGGGCTTGGCGTGTTCGAATGGAGCCTGCTCAAGCTGTTGCCGGGCATGGCACCGGCCGCGCTGCTGGCCGCCGCGCTGGTCTACCGCATCACCTACTACGTGTTCCCGATGCTGCTGGCCACGCTGATGGCCGCCGCCTCGGGCCTGCGCCGCCCGGTCTCGATCGGCACCGTCGCCGCGCGCGCGGCCTGGGTGACGCTGCGCCCGTGGCTGCCGCAGGTCATCGCCGTGGCGGTGTTCGCGATCGGCGCGGCGCTGGTGATCGAAGGCACCTTGCCGATGCCGCATCGCTGGGAAGGCGTCGCCCCGCTGCCGGTGGTGGAGACCTCGCACCTGCTGGCCAGCCTCGGTGGCGTGGCGCTGCTGCTGATCGGCCAGGGCCTGCAGCGGCGCAGCCACGCGGCCTGGGCATTGGCACTGGCGATCTGCATCGCCCTGCCGTTACCGGCCTGGCTGCGCGGCGGCCACATCACCGTCGCGCTCAGCGCGCTGCTGGTGGCGCTGGCGCTGTGGGTATCCCGGCGTGAGTTCTATCGCGAGGGCGCGCTGCTCGACGAGGCCTGGTCGTGGCCGTGGCTGCGCAACCTGGGCCTGGTGCTGGTGGCCACGGTGTGGCTGCTGTTCTTCGTCTACAGCCACGTCGAATACCAGCGCGAACTGTGGTGGGAGTTCGCCATTTCCGGCAGCGCCCCGCGCGCGTTGCGGGCCCTGCTGCTGGTCGCGGTGGCGGTGATCGCCTTCGGCCTGGCGCGCCTGCTGCATAGCGCGCGCCGCCCGCTCAGGCCAGCCGACGCCGCCGCGCTGGATTCGCTGGCGCCGATCCTGTCGCGCTGCGCCGATACCCAGGCCAGCCTGGTGCTCACCGGCGACAAGGCCCTGCTGCGCGACGACGCCCGGCAGGGTTTCGTGATGATGCAGCGCTACGGCGGGTCGCTGATCTCGATGGGCGACCCGGTCGGGCCGCCGGAGGTCGTGCGCGGGCTGATCTGGCGCTTCCGCGAGGAAGCCGACCGGCTCGGCCTGCGCCCGGTCTTCTACCAGGTCGGCGACCAGTACTGGCAGACCTACCTGGACATGGGCCTGACCCTGGTCAAGCTCGGCGAGGAGGCGATCGTCCCGCTGGCCGGCTTCGGGCTGGAGGGACGCGAGCGCGCCGAGCAGCGCCAGGCATTCAACAAGGGCCGCCGCAGCGGCCTGTCCTTCCGCGTGGTGCCACCGGCCGATGTGCCGGCGATCCTGCCGCAGCTGGAAGAAGTCTCCCGGGAGTGGCTCGACGAGAAGGCCGGCGAGGAAAAGGGCTTCTCCCTGGGCAGCTTCGATCCTTCCTACCTGGCGCGCTTCCCCGTGGCGGTGGTCGAGTTCGAAGGCCGGATCGTCGCCTTCGCCAACCTGTGGTGCGCGCCCGCCGGCGGCGAGTTGTCGGTGGACCTGATGCGACACGTCGCGCTGGCCCCGAAGGGCACGATGGACTACCTGTTCGTCGAGTTGTTCCTGTGGGGCTCGGCGAACGGTTACCAGCGCTTTTCCCTCGGCATGGCACCGCTTTCCGGCCTGGCCGAGCACCGCCTGGCCGGACGCTGGAGCCGCTTCGCCAACGTGGTCGCACGGCATGGCGAACGCTTCTACGGGTTCAGCGGGCTGCGCCGTTTCAAGGCGAAGTTCTCGCCGCAGTGGCGGCCGCGCTACCTCGCCGCGCCCGGAGGCATGCACCTGCCGGCCGCGCTGCTGGATGTCACCCGGCTGATCTCGCTCGACCCACGGCGGCGCGAGCGCGACTGAGCCGCCGCGCCGGTCAACGCGCCGGCGTGGCGTCGAGCTCGCGCAGGATCAACTGCGCCAGGGCCGCGTAATCGCCCTTGAAATGGTGGTCGCCGGGCAAAGCGAAGCGACGCACCGAGTTGGCGGGCAGGTGCGGGCACAGGGTGTCCTTGTCCTGCTCGCCGTAGATGCACAGCGTGCGCGCCGGCTCGAGCTTGGCGATCTCCGGCGCGATCGGCAGGCCGTCATTGTTGGCGCCGAGCCAGTTGCTGACATGGAACTCGTAGTCGGCCAGCTTGCCGACCGACAGCAGCGCGGTCGCGTCCAGGCTGTCACGGGTGGCGGCGGGCAGGTGCGGGATGGCCGCCGGCAGGACATCGGCGCCCTGCGAGAAGCCGATCAGCACCACCTTCGGGCGCTGCCAGCGATGGGCGTAGAAGCGCGCGATGCGATCCAGGTCGGCGGCGAAGCCCTGCGGCGTGCGCTCGCTCCAGAAATAGCGCAGCGAATCGACGCCGACGACCGGGATGCCGGCCTCGGCGAGCTTGCCGGCCACCTGCTTGTCCAGCCCGGCCCAGCCACCATCGCCGGAGACGAAGATGGCGAAGCGATCGCCCTGCCCCTTTGCCGGCACTTCGACCACCGGCAGGCCCTGCAGGTCGGCCGGCGGCGGCGGCAGGCTCACGCCCTGCTGGCTGCCCAGCGAACGCACCGCCGCGCGCAGGCCCGGCAGCAGGTCGCCGGCCGCATCGCGTTCGAGCACGCGCGCCTGGGCGATGCCGGCGACGAAGCCGGCCGCAGCCGGCTTGTCGCAGTGCGCGCCGGCCGCGGCGCTGGCCGCCAGCCACGGCACCGGCAGGCGCGTGGGCGCCAGCGTACCCTCGGGCCCGACGCCGGCGCCGCAGATCGCCCTAACCGGCACCGCGGCCGGGCACAGCCCGTCGGTGAGCACGCCAGCCAGCACGTTGGCCGGCGCCTGCGCGGCCACGGCGTAGGCCAGCGCGGACCCTTCGCCATCGCCGACCAGCAGCGGCAGGCGATAGGTCGGGATGTGCAGGTAGGCCTGCAGGTAGCGCGAGAAGTTTTCCACGTCGCCGGAAGAGAACACGCACTTGCCGGTGTCCTTGCCCAGTACGCGGTACAGGTGCGCGGTGTCGATCATCGCCACCAGCGCGCCGTCGGCGCGCAGCGCCTCGGCCTGGCGCTCGCGCGCGGCGGCCTGGTGGGCGTCACCGCCGAACCACAGCACCACGCGCTGTGGCTCGCCCTGCGGGCGCAGCACGGGGATGTCCTCGAAGCGACCATGCGAGACGGTTTCCGGCGCGCCCGATGGCGCGGCCAGGGCGATCGGGGCGAACAATGCGATGGCGGCAGGCAGGACACGACGCAGGACGTGAGCGGGCATGGGCGGAAGGCAGCGTGGGAGGTGGAAGGGAGCCGCGGGCGCGGACGCGCGGAAGCTGGTCATTCGACACCCGGGTGGCGGGCGCGCCATTGCGCCAGCTGCTCGCGGTAGCGGGCCAGCTCGTCGGCGTAGAGATCCAGCACGCACAGCGGGCAACCGCTGCCGCAGCATTCGTTCGGACCCGGCGCTTCCGGCGGTCGCGGCCGCGGATCGTCGGCGAAGTCGGCGGGCGTCTCGGGCATGGCGTGGGGCGATGGCATCAGGTGGGCATTCTAGCCACTGGCCGTAGCGGTGCCGCCCATCGCGCAGCGGCGACGCGACAACGTTCAGCCTGTGGCGCGGCGCAGGTTGGCGCGGGCCGCCGCGTCCAGCCGCTGGTGGAAGTAATCACTGAGGAAGATCCGCGGCCGCGCCAGCAGGTCGCGAAGGAAGCGGCGGCGGTTGATCCGGAACAGGAATGCCGGCACATGGCCGCGATACTCCTCGGCGATCGCCTGGTCATAGGCCTCGAATCCCTCGGCAGGCGCGGCCAGGATCGCCATGTCGCAGTCAAGCATCAGCGCCGCTTCCGGATCCACGTCCGCCGGCGCCAGCTGGCCGTGGCGTGCGGTCAGCTCGATCAGTCCTGCCACCCGCTCATGGTCGATGCCGGCGTCGGGCCACCAGCGCGCCAGGGTGGCGCGCGCCAGCTCGGCCGAGCGCGCCTCGTTGTCGCGGCGCCCGGGCTCATAGACGGCGTCGTGGAACAGCAGCGCCAACGCGACTTCGCGCGGCTGTGTCCAGCCGGGGCCGGCAGCCACCTCGGCGTAATGCCGCATCACCGCCTCGATGTGCCCCCAGTGGTGGTAAGCGCGCGGCGGCGATGCGTAGGCGGCGTGCAGTTCGGCCCACTGCGCCGGCGACAACGCCAGCGGGACGAGGACCTGGATCGGGTCGATGGCCATGCCGCCAGACTAGCCGCCGGACATGACCACGCCAAGCCGTGCCAGTGACCGCTGCCTCAACGGGTCAGGCCCGCAGCGGCCAGCGCCCTTCCTCGCGGTAGACGGCTTCACCGCGCACGCTGCGCAGCAGGCAGATGTCCTCGACCTGCCATCGCAGCGGCGCCACCGCCTGTTCCGGCAGTGCGGCGCGGTCGTACCACAGGGTCATGTGCGGGGTGAACCGCGTATCGGCCGGCAGGCCCTGGCGCAACAGCGCCTCGCCCAGCCGGCGCTGCAGCGCCACAACACCGGCGATGCCCTCGCCCTGGCCCAGCAGTACCCCGGGGCGCTCGCGGCGCTGGCCACCGAAGCTGCCAAGCCGGTCGAAACCCAGCTGCGTCGGTGCCATCGCCAAGTCCTGGGCCGCCCTTGCCGCGCGCGCCGGTAGCGACGGCGGCAGGCCGGCGTATTCACCCAGGTAGTGCAGCGTCACGTGCAGGCGCCCGGCCGCCAGCCGCCGCGCCTGCGGCAGGCCGGCGCACAGCCCGCCGGCCAGTGCGTGCGCGGCCGCGGCGACGTCCGGCGGCGGCAGCAGGGCGAAGAACAGCCGCTCGGTCGGGCGGGCATCGCCGAAACCAAGGGACAACTGCGCTTCTGCGGAAGACAGATAGAGGAACTGCCGGCTCATCCTGCGGGACGGCGTGCACGCCGGTTGCCATGACGGGCGGCGGATACTAGCAGAGCCGGACCCACCCGGGCGCCGGACCGCCCGCGCCGTCATCCTCACGCAGCCGTGCCGGCGCTGAACGCCCCGCTGTCATCGCCCTCCAACAGGCATACACTGGCGACAGCCCAATGTGGCGACGGCACTGCGCCGTCGCGGGAGACGCAGATGGCCAGTTTCGCCTCGCTCGTGCTCGCGGCCGCGGCCGTTGTCGCTGCGCCGCTTCCCGCCCCTCCCGCCGCGCCCGCACCCGCCGCCGGCGTCTTGCCCATCGATCCCGAACCCGTCATCGATGCGCCCGGCATCCACGCGCCATCGGACAGCGCGCAGCAGGCGCCGCTGCCGCCGCCGGCTCCCGACCAGTTGATGGTCGTCCCACCGGAGCTGCGCAGACTGGTCCGACAGAAGGTGGTCATGCCCCACGGGACCGATGAGGATCGCGCGCGCGCGCTGGTCCACCTGCTGCTGGACGAAGATGCCCTGGCACTGCACTACGAGACGGTGGCCACCCACACCGTGGCCGAAACCTATGCCATCCGCAGCGCGAACTGCCTGTCCTTCACCCTGTTCTTCGTGGCCCTGGCGCGCGAGGCTGGGATCAACTCGCATGCGCAGGAAGTCGGCCAGGTCCTGAGCTGGTACCAGGACCAGCGCACGATCTACAACTTCGGCCACGTCAACGCGCAGATCCGCGTCGGCGGTCGCAGCGGCACCGTCGACCTGGACAGCAGCGTGCTGATGGACCGCCGTGGCCCGAAGGTGATCAGCGACGAGCGGCTGTTCGCGCATTACTACAACAACCGCGGCAGCGAGCTGATGGCCGATGGCCAGTACGTCGCCGCGCGGCAGTACTTCGAGCAGGCGCTGCGGATGGACAGCACCCTGCCGAACGTCTGGAACAACCTGGGCGTGCTCGAGGTACGCGAAGGCCACCTCGACGCCGCCGGCCGTGATTACGCCCAGGCCCTGCGGCTCAACCCGGAGCACGTCGCCAGCCTGTCCAACCAGATCAACCTGTACCGCAGGCTCGGCGACAATACCGCCGCCGATGCGGCACTGCAGCACCTGGACCAGATCCATTCGGTGGATCCATTCCACCAGTTCATGCTCGGCCGCCAGGCCGAAACCCGCGGCGACTACGCCGAAGCCGCCACCCGCTATCGCCGCGCGATCGCGCTGTACCCGGCGGCGCACCAGTTCCATTTCGGGCTGGCCCGCGTGTACTTCCTGTCCGGCGAGGGCAAGCTCGCCGAACGCGAACTGCGACGGGCGCGCGAGCTGGGGCCGGAGAACGATCGCACGCGCTACCAGGCAAAACTGGACAGCCTGCACCGGCTCGAACGCAGTGGCGCACTCGCGGCGGACCGCTGAGGCGACGGAAAGCAGTTTCCCGCCGCTGCAACGCGGGTGCTGATGCGGACCATGCACCGCGCCATGCATCATGGCGGCTCCTCCACGGAGCCGCCCCCATGGCCGATACCGACCTGCTGTTCACCCCCACCCGCCTCGGCGACATCCCGCTGGCCAACCGCATCGTGATGGCGCCGCTGACCCGCGACCGCGCGATCGCCGGCCAGGTGCCGACCCCGCTGTCGATCGAGTACTACGCCCAGCGGGCCAGCGCCGGCCTGATCGTCGCCGAAGGCACCCAGATCAATGCGCTCGGGCAGGGCTACCTGGACACCCCCGGGATCCACACCGCCGCGCAGGTCGAAGGCTGGAAGCAGGTGACCGCCGCCGTGCATGCCCGCGGTGGCCGGATCGTGGTGCAGCTGTGGCACGTGGGACGTATTTCCCATGTCAGCCTGCTGCCGCCGGGCGAAGTCCCGGTCGCGCCGAGCGCATTGCGCGCCAAGGCCAAGACCTTCACCGCCCAGGGCTTCGAGGACGTCTCCGAGCCGCGTGCACTGGCCCTGGAGGAAATCCCGGCGCTGATCGCCGACTACGCGCGCGCCGCGCGCAATGCCATCGACGCCGGTTTCGACGGCGTCGAAGTGCATGCCGCCAACGGCTACCTGATCGACCAGTTCCTGCGCGACGGCAGCAACCACCGCAGCGATGCCTACGGCGGCAGCATCGAGAACCGCACCCGCCTGCTGTACGAAGTGACGCGCGCGATCGCCGATGAGATCGGCGCCGGTCGTACCGGCGTGCGCCTGTCGCCGGTGACACCGGTCAACGATGCGAGCGACTCGAATCCCCAGCCCCTGTTCGAGCGCGCGGTCGAGCGCCTGGACACGATCGAGGGCCTGTCATTCGTGCACGTCATCGAAGGCGCCACCGGCGGCCCGCGCGACGTGGCGCCTTTCGACTATGCCGCCCTGCGGGCGAAGTTCCGTGGTCCCTGGATCGCCAACAACGGCTACGACAAGGCCATGGCCGAACAGGCCATCGCCAGCGGCTATGCCGACGCGGTGGCGTTCGGCCGCGCCTACATCTCCAACCCCGACCTGGTCGAGCGCCTGCGCCTGGACGCGCCGCTCAACGAGGTCGATGCCGCCACGCTGTACGGCGGCGGGGCCAAGGGCTACACCGACTACCCGACGCTGGCGCAGTCGGCCGGCTGAGCGCCGGGTCGGGTCAGGGCGCGGTCGCCGCGCCCGCGCCGCCGTCCAGGTGCGCCTGCAGGAAGCCGGCCACGCCGTTCCACAGGCGCGCCTCGTCGTCCGCGTCCTTGAAGCCATGGCCTTCGTCCTTGAACGACAGGCCCACCGGCACGTTGCCCGCCGCGACCAGCAGGCGCTGCATGCGCCGCGTGTGTTCATAGTCCACGCGACGGTCCTCCAGGCCGTGCGCGAGCAGCACCGGCACCTTGATGCGGTCATAGTGGTAGAGCGGCGAGGTCTCCTGCATCGTCGCCGCTTCGACGCGGGGGTCGCCCAGCGCCTGCTCCAGCCAGGCGCGTCCCTGCGCACTGCGCCCGGTGTCGCTGGCGGTATAGAACAGGATGCGGTCGGAGACACCGGCGATCGAGCCCACGCAACGGAAGCGCCCGGGCCAGCGCATCGCCATCACCAGCGCCGAATAGCCGCCATAGCTGGCACCCACCACGCACATGCGCGCGGCATCGACCGGCTGTTGCGCGAGCACCTGGTTGATCGCCATGTCGATGTCGTCCTCGATCAGCGTGCCGAAGCCGCCCTTGCCGGCCTCGCGGAAGGCACGCCCATAACCATCCGAGCCGCGGAAGTTCACCCGCAGCACGGCATAGCCCAGCGATGCGAGGAACTGGGTCTGCGGATCGAAGGACAGATCGTCCGCCACGCCGATCGGCCCGCCGTGCGGCATCACCACCAGCGGATGCCGACCCGGGCCCGGCGGCAGGCTGAGGAATGCCTGCAGCGATGCACCATCGCGACCCTTGAACGCCACCAGCCGGGTCGGCGCCAGCGCGACCTTCTCCAGCCACGGCCGGTCCTCGTCGAGCAGCGACATCGCGTGGTGCGCCACGTCCAGGTGGTAGAGCTGCCCGGGCCGGTCGGCCGCGTCGACCCATACCACCGCCTGGCTGCCGTCGGCGCTGCGGTCGAGCACGGTGACATTGCGGCCGGGCATGGCCGCGCGCAGCGATGCGGCCAGCCGCGAGTCGCCATCGTCGAAGTACTCGCTGAGCAGATGGCCATCCTGGTAGTAGCGCACGCCGACGATGCGGCGCTGCGCCCCGAAGATCGGCGCCTGCACGTCCACGCCCGGACGCGAGAACAGCGTGCGCGATATCCGCCGCGTGGCCACGTCGTAGGCGACCAGGTCGCGCTGGCCGCGATCCTTGTCGGTCAGCGCATAGATCTCGCTGGCATCGTAGGACAGCCCCACCGGGTCGAAATCCTGCATGTCGCTGAAGCGCATGACTTCGCCGTAGGCGCCGCCGCTACGGTGCATCAGCACGTATTCCTCGTCGCGGCGCACCACCGCCAGGCGCAGCTGGCCGCCGCCGTCGGTCCACCAGTCCACGTCGTCCTGCAGGCCGACGTTGAGCCGGTCGCGCTGCCGTGGCTGGGTCGCGTCCACCGTGGCCTGGCTGCCGATCGGCAGCAGGTAGACCAGGGTCTGGTTCCCCTGCCGCCCCTGCGATGCGTAAAGCACCACGTCCGGCTGGTCCTCCATCACCGCGACCACGCGCCCACCCGCGGGCAGGTCGATCACCGACCATTTGCGCTTGCCGGCCGCGTCGCGCCCCACGCGCAGCACGCGCTCGAGCGATCCATCCGCCAGCCGCGCCGAGAACACCAATGCGTCGCTGCCCGACCACTGCACGTCATCGAACGGCAGCATGCTGGTGGCCAGGGGGGTCCGGCGCCAGTCCTGCAGGTCGATCATCTCGATGCCGTACTTTTCCTTGCCTTCGTACGTCTCCACGGCGAGCAGGTCACCGCGCGGGTTGAGGTGGACGCCGCGCACGCGGCCGCGCCTGAGCATCACCTCGGCCGCGACCGGCAGGGCCTTCGGCGCCGGCGGCGCGGCCCATTCCGGCTCGCTGGCCGGCACCGCGTGCGTGGCCTGGACCTGGCGATAGAAGGCCGGGAAAGGGTCCGGGTAGTGGCCGACGTAGGCCAGCGGCGCCGACTGCAGCCGCGGGTGCTGCGCCTGCAGCCAGTCCATCGCCGCCAGCGAGCGGTTGAGCATGCCGATCTCGGCCCGCCACGGCGAGGACGGGCGCACCAGCAGGTCGCCGGGATAGTTGATGCGGCCAGCCTCGACGTGGAACCGGTATTCGTCCGAGTCCTCGAGGTTGTAGCTGCAGGAGTACCAGGCGTTCGACAACGTGGTGACCTTCTTCCACGCGTAGTCGCCCACCGGCGCCACGTAGAGCCGGTAGCTGAGCCCGGGCTTGATCTGGGTCATCACCCCGGCGCCGAATACCTGGCCGTCCTTGTTGAGGGCGACGCGCGGGAGTTCCTCGCTGGAATCGACCGCCATCAGCACCAGGCCCTCGCCCGGCGCCAGCACCGGCACTTCCCCGGGCTGCACCCACTGCATCCTGGCCGACGCCGACGGTACCCATGCACCCGCCAGCAGCCCGAAGACCAGGCACGCACGCGCCAACGCGCCGACGCACCCTACCCGCCACGGATTCCGCATGATTCCCCCTGTTGGTCCCCGCCCACGGCACGCCTTTCGGCCATCCTTCCGGGCGTTGGCATGATAGCGGGCGTGAACGAACATTGGACCGCGCTTGCTAGGATCTGCGCGTCCACCGACAAGGAGCCCCCATGCCCCACCTCGCCCGGCTCGCTTCCGCGCTGCTGCTCGGCCTCACCCTTGCCACCGTGCCCCAGGCGCGGGCCGTACCCAGCTGGGGGGCGCGCGCATCGAGCCCGGCCAGCACGCCACCGGAATCGCTCAAGCCGGGCGAATGGATCTGGGGTGGCGTCAGCAAGGGCTGGGGGCCGATGGCGGTGATCGTCAGCCTGACCGAGCAGCGCGCCTACGCCTATCGCAACGGCATCCTGATCGGCGTCACCACGATCAGCAGCGGCAGGAAGGGCTATGAAACGCCGACCGGGGTGTTCACCATCCTGCAGAAGGACAAGGACCACCACTCCAACCTCTACGACAACGCGCCGATGCCCTACCAGCAGCGGTTGACCTGGGGCGGTGTCGCACTGCATGCCGGTGGCCTGCCCGGTTATCCGGAATCACACGGCTGCGTGCACCTGCCGACCGAGTTCGCCCGCCTGCTGTTCGACAACTCGAACATGGGCATGGTCGTGGTGGTGTCCGAAGCCGGGGTCAGCCAGGACGACGTGGTTCATCCGGGCGCGGTCAGCCCGATCGACCCGCTCACCGGCGCCGAACGCCAGCTGCTGCCGCTGGGCAATGGCGAGGCCTATACCTGGCAGCCGCTGCTGTCACCGGAAGGCCCGGTGTCGATGGTGATGAGCACTGCCGACCAGCAGCTGCTGGTGTTCCGCAACGGCGTGGAGATCGGCCGCGCACGCATCGCCCTGCGCGACAGCGGCACGCCGGTCGGCACCCAGGCTTTCATCGTCGGCCAGGGCTTCCTGCCCGGCGAGATCCCTGGCCTGCCCGGCCAGCGCATGCCGAACTGGATGCGCATCGGCATCCCCGGCGCCGCGACCGACGCCGGCCAGGCGCTGGACGCGAACACGGTCGGCCGCCTGCAGGTGCCGACGGGCTTCCTCGCCAACGTATTGCCGCTGCTGGCACCGGGCGTGGTGCTGGTCGCCACCGACCAGCCGATCGTGCCGGAGAGCACGGGCGCGCCGGTGCAGGTGCTCGACTCCGATCCCCCCGAGGCGCCGCGCTGAGCGGCGCCGCGCCGGCTCAGGCCTTGCGCAGGTAGATCGTTTTCAGGACCAGGTCCTTGATCTTGTCCGAGTGCCCCTCGATGTGCTCGGCGTCGTCTTCGACCAGGCGGATGCCCCGGATCACCGTTCCCTGCTTGAGCGGGATCGACGCGCCCTTGACCTTGAGGTCCTTGATCACGGTGACGGTGTCGCCGGCCACCAGGACGTTGCCGTTGCAGTCACGCACCACCATCGCCGGGTTCGCCGGCTCATCGCCCGCCGCCCACTCATGGCCGCAGTCGGCGCAGACGAACAGCGCGCCATCGGCATAGGTGTTCTCCAGGGTGCATTGCGGACAGGCGGGAACGGCGGACATGGCGGCCACGACAGGAAACAGGGGAGACCGCCATTGTACTCCGTGCGTCGCGTCCGCCCGATGCGACCGCCCGCATGCCCGCGGCACGCACGATCACGCCGCCGGCACGTGCGCCTGTCGATCATCGCCCTTTCGGGCAGCGGACGGAGCGGGATCGTGGGCGAGGCCCAGGCATCGCGGCGGGTGGTCTACGTGGCGCTGGCCGGCAACCTCGGCATCGCCATCGCCAAGTTCGTCGCCGCGGCCATTTCCGGCAGTTCGGCGATGCTCAGCGAAGGCGTGCATTCGCTGGTGGATACCATCAACGAAATATTGTTGCTGCATGGACTGCGCCGTGCCGCCCGCGCACCGACGCCCACCCATCCGTTCGGCTTCGGTCGCGAACTGTACTTCTGGAGTTTCATCGTCGCCCTGCTGGTGTTCGCGATGGGCGCGGGCATCTCGCTCTACGAAGGCATCGTCCACCTGCGTGATCCGCGGCCGGCCGCCAACCATGGCGTGGCCTACGCGGTGCTGGCGGTGTCCTTCGCCTTCGAGGGCACGTCGTGGTGGGTGGCGCTGCGCGAGTTCCGCCGCCGCAAGGGGCGGCTCGGCTACTTCGCCGCATTCCGGCAGAGCAAGGATCCGAGCACGTTCACCGTGCTGCTGGAAGACAGTGCTGCGCTGCTTGGCCTGCTGATCGCCTTCTTCGGCCTGCTCGGCGCGCAGTGGCTCGACCGCCCCGAGCTGGACGGCATCGCCTCGATCGGCATCGCCGCGGTGCTGGCCGTCACCGCCTTCCTGCTCGCGCGCGAGACCAAGGGCCTGCTGATCGGCGAGCCGGCGCATCCGCATGTCGCCGACTCGCTGCTGGCGATCGCCGGCCAGGATCCGGACGTACGCACGGCCAATGGCGTGTTCACCATGCAGATGGGGCCCAACCAGGTGGTCGCCGCGCTCAGCGCCGAGTTCGAGGACGCACGCACCACCCCGCAGATCGAGGCCTGCGTGGGGCGGATCGAGGCCGCCGCCCGCCAGCGGCACCCGGAACTGACGGCCCTGTTCATCAAGCCACAGACGCCACAGGTCTGGCGGGCACGACGCCGGGTGATGGAGCAGGCCGCCCGGGACGAGTGAGCAGGTACGCTTCGTTCATCCCGATCCGCCGCGGGCCGGTAGAATGCGCGCCCCGCGGCCTGGCCGTGCAGCCCCACGATAATCCGCCATGCGCCTGGGCATCGATTTCGGCACCAGCAATTCCGCCGCCGCCGCGGTGATCGACGGCAAGGTCGCGCCGATCCGCTTCGGCGAGGCGATGCAGTTCCGCACCACGGTCTATTTCCCCGAGGTCATGCGCGACCCCAACGACTTCGCGCTGACCGCGGCGATGGAGCATGAGGTCGAACGCCTGGTCGACGCCGGCCGGCGCGACGCACAGGCCGCCGGGCGCCCGCGCGAGGACGCCGCGCTGCGCCGCGATGCCGTCCGCGTGGTACGCCGGCAATGGATGGAACAGGCCGTGCGCGAGCCGGCCAGTTCAGCCGCCCTGCTGCAGAACGCGGTCTACGGCGACGAAGCCCTGGAAGCCTACTTCCTCGAGAACGAAGGCAACCTGGTGCAGAGCCCGAAGTCGATGCTCGGCTACAGCCTGCACCCGCGCGCGCGCCAGACCATCACCGGCATCGCCAGCCACATCCTCGAACACATCCGCCTGACCGCTTCGCGGCAGCTGGACCACAACATCCGCCACGCCCTGATCGGCCGCCCGGTGCGCTTCCGCAGCTCGATCGGCGAGGCCGGCAACGCGCAGGCGCTGGAGATCCTCGAGGCGGCCGCACGCGAGGCCGGCTTCGATGCGGTCGAGTTCCTCGAGGAGCCGGCGGCCGCGGCGATGCACCATCATGCCGGCAGCCCGACCCGCCATGAGGCGGTAATCGTAGACATCGGCGGCGGCACCACGGATATCGCCCACGCCAGCGTCGGCGGCGACCTCGCGCCGCAGGTCCACCGGGCCTGGGGCGTGGCGCGCGGCGGCACCGACATCGACCTGGCGCTGAGCCTGGCCGCCTACATGCCGGTGTTCGGCCGCGGCGCGACGCGGGTGCCTGCGCACCACTACGTCGAAGCGGCAATGGTGCAGGACCTGCCGCGCCAGCGCGACTTCCGCCAGCACCGCTACGACGAGGTGCCCGCGCCCTACGACGCGCGCCTGCGCGCCCTGCAGGAAGCCGGCGGCACCGCGCGCCTGTACCGCGCGGTGGAACGCAGCAAGATCGCGCTCAGCGAAGCAGGCAGCCACGTCGAGCTGCTGGATTTCATCGAGCCCGGCCTGCGCGTGGAGATCGCCGACCACGCCCTGGTAGCCGCTGCCGGCAGCTACCTGGACGAACTGGAGGCCTTGCTGCGGCAGGTGGTCCAGGACATCGGCCACGTCCCCGGCGTGGTCTTCCTGACCGGCGGCATGTCGCGCGCCGGCTACGTGCGCGACCGGGTCATGGCCTGCTTCCCGGGGGCACGGCTGGTGCATGGCGACCCCTCGTTCGGGGTGGTCCAGGGACTGGCGCTGGCCGCGGCGCGGGCAGTGGAACGCAGCGTCCACACCGGATGACGCAGGCGCGGGCCGCGCACCGCTATGCTGCGGCTTTCCCGACGGACGACCCGCCATGCCGCTGTCCTTCCACCAGGCCTCCATCCCCGTGTTCGTGCACGGGCTGCGCCAGCTCTCCCACCTGCTCGACAAGGGCCAGGCCCATGCCGTCGCCAAGGGCCTCGATCCGGCCACCCTGGTCAACGCCCGGCTGGCCGAGGACATGTATCCATTGTTGGCGCAGGTGCAGCGCGCCAGCGACACCGCCAAGCTGTCCGCGCAGCGCCTGTCCGCGGTGGCGGCACCGAAGATGGAAGACAACGAGACCACCTTCGCGCAGCTGCAGGCGCGGGTCGAGGCGACCATCGCCTGGCTGGAGTCGCTGCCAGCGGAAGCCTTCGACACCGATCGCGAGATCGTGCTGAAGTTCGGCCCGATGCAGGCGCGCTTCGACAGCGCACGCTATCTCACCGAATTCGCCCTGCCGAACTTCTTCTTCCACGTCACCACCGCCTACGCGATCCTGCGCCACCAGGGCGTGGTGATCGGCAAGCTGGATTACCTGGGCCGCATCGGCGAGACCAGCCCGGCCTGAACAGGCGAGGCGCCTATTCAGGCGCCTCGTTCAGGAACATCTGTTAACGAAGCTCTACGCGTGAAGGCGTAGACTCCACGCAAGCGGCTTTCCATGCCGCCGACGCCCCGGCGTCCTCTGCGCGATCCCGCCCCGCCCTGTTGCCGGCCTGCTGCCGGCGGGCCTGCCTCACCTTCCGGACGGCGATCCGCGCCCCGCCGCCGGCCCCGACGGGTCGGCGTTCCCTGTCCCCACCAGGAGAACCGCTCCATGGCACGTCCCAGCAAGCAGAAGGTCCAGCCCACCGTTACCCGCGCCGACGGCAAGTCGCAACCGCTCAGCCGCGAGCGCATCGCCTCGGACCTGGCTGCGTTCCGCAAGGCCGGCGGCCGCATCGAAGTGCTGCCGACCTTCTTCCGCCCCGGCCGTCCGGCCAACGACCACGACCTCGACTGAGGCCGTCATCCCACGGCGCCCCGGCGGCATCAGCCGCCGCGCCGTACCCGCACCGAGCCCGAGTGCGAATCGATGCTGACGTCACCGTTGCCGCTGCCCAGCTGCACGTCCAGGTGGCGACCCGGCCCGTAGCGGGGCTTTTCCACCTCACCGGCATCTGCGTCGATGTCGCCGCTGAAGGTTTCCACCCGCAGCTGCGCCGAGACGTCCTTCGGCAAGCGCAGGCCGATGCTGCCGCTGACCGCCTGCAGTTCGACGCTGCCTCCCGGCGCCAGCCCGGCCAGGGCCAGGTCCATCGAGCCCGAGACCGTTTCGGCGCGCAGCCGCGACAGCTTGCCGCCCTGCAGGCCGATGCTGCCGGACACCGACTCCAGCGCCACGTCGCCCGACGCGCCCTGCGTCGCGTTGAGCCGGCCACTGACCGTATTGGCCCGCAGGCGCTGCGTCTCCAGGCGTGACTGCAGGCTGCCACTCACCGTGGACAGCTGCGTTTCCTGCGCCTTGCCCTGCGCGACCAGGTCACCGGAAACCGTCTGCGCCTGCAATCGCGCCAGGTCCACCTCCGCCACGTCGAGGTCGGCGCTCACGGTCTGTGCCTGCAGCACCGCGCCGCGCGGCACCCGCAGCTCCAGCCGCGCGCCATCGGAACCGCGCTGGTTCTGCGGATAGACCACGCGCAGCTGCACCCGGTTGGCGCTGCTCTGCACGTCCAGCTGCTGGCCGGCGCCGAGTTCGCCGGTGAGCGCGACCTCATCGCGGTCCCAGCCGCGCACGCGCACCTGGCCGGCGACGTTGTCCAGTTCGACGCGGCCACCGCGGGCCAGCGGGTGGTGTTCATTGACGCTGCTCTGCGCCTGTGCGGCGCCAGCGCAGCAGGCGCCCAGGAGCAGGAAAGCGAGTGTCGGAAGTGGCTTCATGTGGCGGGCTCCGTGTTCGGTGGAAGGATTCAGGTGGAACGGGTGGCGCCGCCGAGCGCCGCCATCCGGGTCAGTTCAAGGCGCTTGTCGTAGGTGCGGCGCAGCTGGCCGAGCAGGTAACCGGCATCGGGCCGCTGGTGCAGCGCATCGCGGATCTGCGCGGCGCTGGCATCGAGTTCGTGCAGGGCCGGGCGCAGTTCCGGCGGTACCGGCACCGCCGGCAGCGCGGCGATCGCCTGGCGGTACTCGCCCGACATCGCATCGGCCTGCTGCAGCAGCGGCGAGACCGGCTGCGAGGGCGTCGGCTGCAGCTGCGGTGGCAGCAGCATCACCGCCAGCGCGGCCAGCGAGGCGGCCGCGGCCAGGCTGACCGGCAACCGCCAGCGGCGGCTGCGGCGGCGGATGCCGACCATGGGCAAGGGCGGCGCGGCGCTGGTGGGCGGCGCTGCATCGGCCACCAGCGATGCCTCGATGCGCGCCCACACCGCCGGCGGAGGTTCACGGTGCGCGGGCAATCCGCGCAGGCCTGCCAGGAGGTCTTCGTCGTCGTGGGACGGGTTCATGCGGGTTCTCCCAGGCGCGCGCGGAGCAGGCCGCGCGCGCGATGCAGTTGAGCTTTCGAGCTACCGACCGCCATGCACAGCTCCTCGGCGATCTCATGATGCTTCCAGCCTTCGATGTCGTGCAGCACCAGCACGGCACGCGCACGAGGCGGCAGGGTTTCCAGCGCGCGTTCCAGGTCGATCCGGCTGGACTGGCACGCCTCGCGCCCCGGCAGCTCGGCCAGGCATTCATCGCCTTCGCCGTCCGCCTCGGCCGGGCGGCCGCGCAGGTCCATCAGCGCCGCATTGACCGCCAACCGGTGCAGCCAGGTACCGAGGCTGCTTTCGAACCGGAACTGCGGCAACGCCCGCCAGGCACGGATGAAGGCTTCCTGGAGCACGTCGTCGGCGCGCGCGGCCTGGCCTCCGCACAGGCGCCAGACCACTGCATACAGGCGCGGCGCGTGGCGGCGGTAAATCGATTCGTAGGCCGAGCGATCGCCGGCGGCCGCCGCACGGGCCAGGGCCTCGTCGGCGGGACCGGGATCGGCGGGGGCTGGGCGGGCGATGGACACGGTGGCGTCGAGCATACCCATTGGATGTCGGCCGCTGCGAAAAGGTTTAAAGCCCGGGCATGATCGCCGCCCCGACGGGCAGGCGCGGCACCGGCAACCGGATCGACGCGCCATTTAAACCCTGCCGACACCTGGCGCATCCAAGCTCGCATGACGGCGCCCCCCGATCGCCGTGCGAAGGATCGAACATGCCCGCCACCGCCCTCGGCCTGCTCCTGCTGGTCTGCCCGCACACCTGTAGGCTGCCGCTGCCCGGCGCCGTGCTGGAAGTCCGCGCGGCAGCCAGCCAGTGGCAGTGGTGCCTGCGCGGCGATGACTGGCGGGTCTGCGCCGACGACTGGCAGCCGCGCACCCGGCAACGCATCGAACAGGCACTGCGCCAGCTCCGCGCCACGTCGACGCGTGAGCCTCCCGGCGAGGATCACGCCGCCAACGCCTGAACCGGGGCGGCGCGCGCGCGGGTTGGCAGGATGCCGGCGGCGTTCTATGTTGCCGGCAGGCTCCCGCGCTTCCCCCGCATGTCCGTATCGATCCCCGCCCCGCCCCCCAGCCACGTCATCGGCGCCACCGACACGCCCCTGCTCGACGATACCGTCGGCGGCCTGCTGCAGCGCATCGCCCGGCGCTGGCCCGAGCGCCCCGCGCTGGTCGTACCGGCCCAGGGCGTGCGCGTGGATTACGCCACGCTCGATGCCGCCGTCACCCGCCTGGCCGCCGGCCTGCTGGCGCTGGGACTGGCGCCGGGCGAACGGATCGGCATCTGGGCACTGAACCGCGCCGAGTGGGTGCTGATGCAGTTCGCCAGCGCGCGCGCCGGCCTGGTGCTGGTCAACATCAATCCGGCCTACCGCAGCCACGAACTCGAATACGCGCTATCCACCGTGCAGTGCCGCGCACTGGTGATGGCGCGCGCCTTCAAGAGCTCCGACTACGTCGCGACCCTGGCCGAACTCGCGCCCGAGCTGGCGCACTGCGCGCCCGGGGAACTGCGCAGCGCACGCCTGCCGGCGCTGCGCCACGTGCTGTTGCTCGGCGACGGCGACGCGCTGCCCGGGATGTGGCGCTTCAACGATGTCGCCCTGTGCCGCGATCCGGCCGCACTGGCGCGCGTGGACGCCCTCCAGGCCACGCTGTCGCCGGGCGATGCGATCAACATCCAGTTCACCTCCGGCACCACCGGCTCGCCCAAGGGCGCGACCCTGAGCCACCGCAACATCGTCAACAACGGCTTCTTCATCGGCGAGCACATGCGGCTCGGGCCGCAGGACCGCCTGTGCATCCCGGTGCCGTTCTACCACTGCTTCGGCATGGTGCTGGGCAACCTGGCCTGCGTGACCCACGGTGGCTGCATGGTGGTGCCCGGCGAAGGTTTCGACGCGTTGGCCACGCTGCAGACGGTCCAGGCCGAGCGCTGCACCGCGCTGCACGGCGTGCCGACCATGTTCATCGCCATGCTCGAGCATCCGCGCTTCGGCGAGTTCGACCTGTCCAGCCTGCGCACCGGGATCATGGCCGGCTCACCCTGCCCGGTGGAGGTCATGCGCCAGGTGGTTTCGCGCATGCACATGGACCAGGTCACGATCGCCTATGGCATGACCGAGACCAGCCCGGTCAGCTTCCAGACCCGTCCTGACGATCCACTGGAACGCCGCGTCGATTCGGTCGGCAAGGTCCATCCGCACGTGGAGGTGCGCATCGTCGACGAGGAAGGCGTGCTGCTGCCACGCGGCGAAACCGGCGAGCTGCACACGCGCGGCTACTCGGTCATGCGCGGCTACTGGGGCGACGAGGCGCGCACCGCCGAGGTCCTGGACGCCGACGGCTGGATGCATACCGGTGACCTGGCCACGCTGGACGAAGCCGGCTACTGCCGCATCGTCGGCCGGCTCAAGGACATGCTGATCCGTGGCGGCGAGAACATCTATCCGCGCGAGATCGAGGAGTTCCTGTACGCCCATCCCGACGTCGCCGACGTGCAGGTATTCGGCGTACCCGACCCGAAGTTCGGCGAGGAGGTGTGTGCGTGGATCCGCCTGCGCGAAGGCGCCGAGGGCGACGCCGGGGCGATCCGCGCCTACTGCCGCGCGCGCATCGCCTACTACAAGGTGCCGCGCTACGTGGAATTCGTGCAGGATTTCCCGATGACGATCACCGGCAAGGTGCAGAAGTACCTGATGCGCGAGGAGATGGCACGCCGGCTCGCCGCGGCGCCCCGGCTAGAATGAGCGATTCCAGCAGCCAGCCCGTTCCGCCGCCATGTCCCCCACGCATGCCCCGCTCGCGATGATCCACAGCCTTTTCCCGCGCCTGGACCCGCGCCTGCTGGGACTGGCCGAAGCCAGCGCCCAGATCGTGCTGATCATCGTGCTCGCGCTGCTGGCGCGGCTGCTTTCGCGCCGGTTGATCCAGCGCCTGGACCGTCGCTACGGGCTGCCGGCGGAAATCGCCGTCGGCGCGCGCCGCACCAGCGGCTTCATCATCGGCTTCGCCGCGCTGCTGGCGATCCTGCACAGCCTGGGCGTCAGCCCGACGTTGCTGTGGACCGCGTTCACCGGTTTCGCCGCGGTCGGCGCGGTGGCGTTCTTCGCCGCCTGGAGCGTGCTGTCGAACATCTTCTGCATGTTCCTGATCGTGACCACCCGGCCGTTCCGCCTGCACGACCACATCGAACTGCTGGAGAACGGGGAAAAGCCCGGGCTCAAGGGCAAGGTCGTCGACATCAACCTGATCTACACCACCCTGCAGGAAGCCGACGAGGGCAGCGTGCTGCAGATTCCCAACAGCCTGTTCTTCCAGCGCACCACGCGCCGCCGCCGCGACCCGGACGGTTTCAACGCCGGCTGAGTCGCAGGGTCTTTCAGCGCAGCTGGCTGTCCTTGCTGCCGCGGCGGTTGTAGCCGGCATGGCCGGCGGCCTCTTCATCGTGCGCGGCCTGGCAATCCACGCACAGGCGCACGCCGGGCACGGCCTTGCGCCGCGCCAAGGGGATCACCGCATCGCATTCCTCGCAGCGTTCGCGCCCCGGCCCGGAGGCCAGCTGGCTGCGCGCGCGCTTGACCGCGTCATCCACGGTGGCATCGATCTGGTCCTGCACCGCGCCGTCACCGGCCCATCCGGTCGCCATGGCTGTCCTCCACTGCCTGTCACCTGCCTGAAATAGGGCTGCGGCGACATTGATGCAAGCCCCGCCCCTGCCCTCGGACGCCCTTCCGGGCTAGCATTCAGGCCAGGCCGCGATTGGCGGCGCACGCCCCGGGTGCCCCATGCAGAACACCGTCCATCCCTTCTCCGAACTGTTCGCCCAGCTGGGCCTGCCCTCGGACGAAGCCAGCATCCGCCAGTTCATCGCCGACCACGCCCCGCTGCCGGACGCCATGCGCCTGGAAGAAGCCCCGTTCTGGAACGCCTCCCAGGCCGCCCTGCTGAGCGAGGAGCGCATCGACGACGCCGACTGGATCGAGACCATCGACCAGCTCAACCTGGCGCTGCACGGGGAGTGAGCGCGCGCGCAAGCGCCTTCAACGCGTGGGTGCGTACGCGCACTCCAGCACGCCGAGCAGTTGCGGCAGGCGATAGGGCTTGGGCAGGAAGGTCACGTTGTCCGGCAACGGTGGCAGCTGCGCCCGCGCGTAGCCCGACGCCAGGATCACCCGCGCCCCCGGCTGCAGGCGCGCGCTGTGGCCGGCCAGGTCGATGCCGGACACCCCGTTGGGCATGCTCACGTCGCTGAAGATGAAATCGAAATGCTCGCCGCTCTCCAGCAGGCTCAGCGCCTGGCAGCCATCGCCCACCGTCACCACCCGGTAGCCGAAGTCGGGCAATGCATCGCGCATCAGCTCGCGCAGGCTCTCGTTGTCTTCGACCAGCAGGACGACGGGCTCAATGGACATGGCGGGACTCCGGGGTGGCGAGCGGCAGGCAGATGGCCACCACGCAGCCCTGCCCTGCCGCACTGGAGATGAGCGGAAAGCCCCCGCTCTGGGTCGCGAAGCCGAATACCTGGCTCAGGCCCAGGCCACTGCCATGGCCCACGCCCTTGGTGGTGAAGAAAGGTTCGAACGCATGCGCGATGACCTCCGCGCTCATGCCGGTACCGGTATCGGCGACTTCGATCCGCGCGTACTGCCGTTCCGGCAGTTCCGGCTGGTAGGGTGAACGACCCTGCCACAGGGAACTGCGCAGGCGGATCGAGCCACCATCGCTGCAGGCATCGCGCGCGTTGATCAACAGGTTCAGCACCGCCGCCTCGAGCTGCCCGGCGTCGACATCCACCTCGGCGACCAGGCCCAGTTCCTCGCGGAAATCCTTCACCTCGCCGCAGGCGCGCCGGTATAGCTCCATCGAGCGCGCCAGCAGCGTGTCGACGCGATGGCGCTCCAGCACCATCGCCTGGCCGTGGCCGAAGGCGAGCAGCTGGCGGGTCAGCAGCGTGCCGCGGTCCACGGCGCGTTGCGCGGTCGCCACCAGTTCGTGCGTGCGCTCATCGGCGCCGGGCCGCAGTTCGATCAGTTCCAGGCAGTTGACGATCACCGCCAGCAGGTTGTTGAAGTCGTGCGCCAGCCCGAGGGTCAGCTTTCCGACGGCCTCCATCTTCTGCGATTCGGCCAGCTGTGCCTGGGCTTCCTGCAGCCGCTGCTGGGCCTGGTAGCGCTCGGTGATGTCGCGGGTGACCTTGGCGAAGCCGATCAGCTCGCCGTCGCGGCGGATGGCGTCGATGACCACGCTGGCCCAGAAGCGCGAACCGTCCTTGCGCACCCGCCAGCCTTCGGCTTCGTACTTGCCGAACTCGCGCGCCGCATCCAGCGCGCGGTACGGCGCACGCTCGAGTACATCCTCGGGGGTGAAGAAACGCGAATAGTGCGACCCGACGATCTCCGCCTCGGTGTAGCCCTTGATGCGCTCGCCACCGCGGCTCCACGTGCGCACTATGCCCTGCGGGTCGAGCATGTAGATGGCGTAGTCGCTGACGCTGCTTACCAGCAACGCCAGCTGACGGGTTTCGTCTTCGAGGCTGGCACCCGTCAGGGCCCCGGCCTGCACCGCGGTTGCATTCACCAGCCATCCTCCGCCATCGGTGCGCAAGCCTAGGTCCGCAATCGTGAAGGGCGCGTCACCCTCACGCCCATGGCACGGCGGCTACCGCAGTTGCCTTCGTGAGGATATCAACTGACCTTCTTTGCTATCGACATGCCGACCACGAACAGGATCACCGCGATGATGATCCCCGCCCAGAACAGGAACTTGGCGATCCCCATCGACGCGCCGGCCAGGCCACCGAAGCCGAGCACGCCGGCGATGATGCCGATGATGGCGAAAATGATGGCCCACTTGATCATTGCAGCACTCCCGTATCACGCGTCGACTGGCCGGCCTGGCCACGACGCCACGCTATCGGCGGCGCCGTGGCAGGTGGGTGAATGCGGTGCGCAGGCGGCGTGAGTGTCGATCCGATGCCTGCCTGAGCGTCGCAAGGTATCGATCGGAGGATGCCGCATGACCCAGCCGGAACTGTTCGCCCACCCCTTCTCGTCGTACTGCCAGAAAGCCCTGGTGGCGCTGTACGAGAACGAAACCGTTTTCAGCTACCGCAACCTGGAAGACCTGCAGGCGCGTGGCACCCTGGCCGCGTTATGGCCCCTGCAACGCTTCCCGGTGCTGCGCGCTGGCACCCGCACGGTGATGGAGGCCTCGATCATCATCGAGTACCTGGACCTGCACCACCCCGGCAAGCAGCCGCTGGTGCCACGCGACCCGGACCAGGCCTGGCAGGTGCGCATGCTCGACCGCTTCTTCGACAACTACGTCGCCACCCCGCAGCAGAAGATCGTGTTCGACAGCCTGCGGCCGGAAGACGCACGCGACGGCCACGGCGTCGCCGAGGCACGGCGGATGCTGGACACCGCCTATGAATGGCTCGAGGGCCATATGGCCGGGCGCGAGTGGGCGGCCGGCGAGCGCTTCAGCCTGGCCGACTGCGCGGCCGCGCCGTTCCTGTTCTATGCCGACTGGACCCATGCCATCGCGCCGCGGTTCGAGCGTGTGCACGCCTACCGGCGGCGACTGCTGGCGCGCCCCTCGTTTGCCCGCGCGGTGGACGAAGGGCGGCCGTATCGGCACTACTTCCCGCTCGGCGCGCCCGACCGCGACTGACGGCGGGCGCGCGGCGCGGGGTCAGCGACGCCCGCGGAAGCCGCCGCCCATCGGACGCCCGCCCAGGCCCGGCCGGAAGCCGCCGACCGGACGCTGGTAGCCGCCGGCAGGGCGCTGCGGCGCGGACATCCGCGGCGCGACGCGCTGGTCACCCCGCTCGCGGGCCATGCGTTCGCGGTCGAGGTCGGCGTGGTCGAAATTGCCCGACCGTCCGCCATTGTCGGGGCGATTGACCGGGCTCCACTGCCCGTTCTCGTAGTGGTAGACGTTGCCGTCATGGCCGGCGTAGACGTTGTCGTTGACGTCGACCACGCCCCCCCGGTGCAGGGTGCCGCTGTCGGCGTTGTAGTGGAATCCGCCGGCGCCGCGCGCGTCCCCGTTGGCGCCCTGGGTATTGAAGGCACCGCCGCCGGCGGCGCCATTGGGTCCCACGCCCGCCGCACCGGCGCTCCGGGTCACCCGGCCGGTGTCGGTGTTGACCGTGGTGCGGCTGCCGCCGGCTGCCGCCTGGCCGGTGTACGGATTGACCGCCGCGGCATGGCCGCCGGCCACCACGCGCCCGGTCTGCGGGTTGTAGCGGATGCCCTGCGCAGCGGCGGTGGTGGTGCCCGTGTAGACATTGGTGTTGATGCCGGCACGACCGACGCCACGCCCCCCGCTGACCGGATTGTAGAAACCGCCGCGCGCGCCGCGTCCGACATTGCCGGTCCACGGATCGGCCCACGCCGCCGCGGTACCCCGCACGGCCGCATTGCCCCAGTGGCCGTAGACATTCCAGGCCGCCGCGCCGCCGCCCCAGTAGCCCCAAGGATAGGCCGGTCCCCACCAGGGGCCCCACCAGGGGGCGTAGGGGCCGTACCAGCCGTCGTACCAGCCCCAGCCCCAACCGAAGGTCCAGCCGACCCAGGCGTTCCAGCCGAAGTACACGCCCATGCCATACGTGGCCGGGCAGCCGTACCAGTAGGCGCCGATCCACGGCGAGCAGGCATAGCCGGTGCCATAGACCACGACGTTGTCGCTGACCACCGTGCCGTAATAGCCCGGGGTGTAGCCGACATGGACCTGGTCGCCATCACTGCCGTACACGCGCACGTAGGTGACGTAGTGCAACGGCGAGCGGGTCGGGATGGTGTAGATCACCGCCGGCACCGAGGTCGCCACGGTCCAGGGACCGGTCGCCGCCGGCGCGGTGAACCACACTCCCTTGTCCACCGCGAAATAACTCTCCGCCGACACCCGGATCACCGGCACCGGCGTGTTCCAGGCGTACTGCAGCGGCGTGTCCTCGATCGCCTTGAACTGCGGCGCGCCGTCGTATTGCACGGTCAGCTTCGCCTGCCTGCGGTCGACCGAGGCGGTCTGCGGGATGCTGTTGGCGATCAGCGCTTCCTTCGATTCCGGCGTGCCGGGGATGGAGGCGAGCACGCCGCTCTTGGGGCTGTCGGGCGGAATCCTGGCGAAATCGGCCGGCAGCGCGGTGGCCGCGACGAAGCGCCACGGCCCCTGGGTGCCCGGGGCGCTGAACCAGCGCCCGGAAACCAGCACGTACCAGGCGTTGTCCTGGGCCGAATCGACGAACACGTCGGCACCGGTGTTGGCGATGAAGCTCAACGACGTGCCCGGGATGGCGGCGAACTGCGGATCACCCTGGGTGGTGATGAGCTCGGCCGGATGGGTGCGCACGTGGATCGCCGGCAGCCGGTCTGCGGCCAGCGCCTGCTTCAGCGCGTCGGGTGGATTGTCCAGTGCGTCCACCTGGCGGTCGGCCACCAGCTGGCGGGTTGCCTGTTCCAGCGCCGGGTCGACGCTGGCCACCAGGCCCCAGGGGCCATCGAGCGCGGCCGCGCTGGCCCAGCGCCCGCCGATCCGGGTGTAGTAGCGCCCGCCCTTGAGCAGCAGCAGCGACCGCGTGTTGATTACCCGCTGCACGCCGGCCCCGGCAGTCGGCTTGAGGCTCGGCGCGCCATCGACCAGCACCAGCAGCGCCGCATCGGTGCTGAAGATGATCTCCGGCGGATCGTTGCGCACAGGCAGCGACTTGGCCGCCGCGGCGGCGGCATTGATCGCCAGCGCAGACTCCAGCTGATCGAGCGAGACGGTGAGCGTGCGCTTGTCGTGGATCAGCGAACGCGCCAGCTGCAGGTAACGCGACTGCTGACCGGTGGCCGAGGGGAATTTCGCGCTGGCGAACACGATGTCGGTCAGCACCACCGCGCGCGCGTCCTTGTCGATCTGGGTACGCGCGGTGAAGGCAACCACGCCGTAATCGAGCACGTCCTGCGGCTTGCCATCGGGGCCGGCGTGGGTACCGTTCTTCACCGACATCACGAAACGGCCCGCCAGCTGGTCGTCCTTCCAGCTGTCGTACTGCGGCTCGTGGATGCTGAACTGGGTGCCTTCGACGGTGAACTGGCGCGGGAATGGCCGTACGTCGATCTTCAGCGTCCCGGTCCCGGCGGGCGCCGGCTCGACCGCCATCGCCGGCCACGGCGCCAGCCCCGCCACCGCCCAAGCCAGCAACCACGCGAACGTCCTTACCCCTGCCATGGCGATCTCCTTCAACCCTGCAACCCGATGCCCGCGGCACCACTCCCGTCGATTCTGCCGGCCACCCCGCCCCCCTTCCACGGTAGAGGTACTGGCAGGTTCCACGTAGAAATACCTAGGAATTGCAGGCATTTGGGTGTTGCAATGCCACCCCGGGCCGGTTGCCGCCAAACCGTCCGGCCCATGCATGAATGCGTGCCCGTGGTCTAGAATGCGCCCGCGCGACGACCAGGCCTTTCCCCTCCGTCGCTTTTTTGTTTCCCCACCGCCAGGCAAGTTCCCCCCCACGCCGCTCGCGGCGAGGCCCCCGGAGCCCCACCCATGCTTTTCGAAACGCTCGACACCAGCGGCCACGAACAGGTCGTCTTCTGCCACAACAAGGACGCTGGCCTGCGGGCGATCATCGCCCTGCACAGCACCATCCTCGGACCGGCGCTGGGCGGCGTGCGCATGCGCCCCTATCCCAACAGCGAGGCGGCGATCAACGACGCGCTGCGGCTGAGCCGCACGATGACCTACAAGAACGCGCTGGCGGGCCTGAACGTCGGCGGCGGCAAGGCGGTGATCATCGGCGATCCCAAGGCCGACAAGAGCGAGGTGCTGTTCCGCGCCTTCGGCCGCTTCGTCGAATCACTGGGCGGGCGCTACATCACCTCCGAGGACGTCGGCACCGACGTCAACGACATGGAGCAGATCTACCTGGAAAGCGAGTACGTCACCGGCGTGCACCAGGCCCATGGCGGCTCTGGCGACCCGGCACCGTTCACCGCCTATGGTGCGCTGCAGGCCTTGATGGCGTCGCTCAACCGCAAGCTGGGCCACGAGGAAGTCGGCAAGACCAGCATCGCCGTGCAGGGCCTGGGCCATATCGGCATGGAGCTGGTGAAGCTGCTCAAGGACCGCGGCGCCAAGCTGATCGTCACCGACCTGGATCCGGCGCTGGTGGATCGCGCGGTCAGCGAGTACGGCGCCGAGGCGGTCAAGCCCGACGAGATCTATGACGTCAACGCCGACGTGTTCGCGCCGTGTGCGTTCGAAGGCGCGATCAACGAGGAAACGCTGCCGCGCCTGAAGGCGAGGATCATCTGCGGAACCGCCAACAACCAGTTGGCCGACCCTGCCATCGGCGACGAGCTGCACCGTCGCGGCATCCTCTATGCGCCTGACTACGTGGTCAACGCCGGTGGCGTGATGAACGTGTCGCTGGAGATCGATGGCTACAACCGCGAGCGGGCGATGCGGCTGATCCGCAGCATCTACCACAACCTGGAAAAGGTGTTCTCGCTGTCGGCCAAGGACGACATCGCCCCGCAGCTGGCCGCGGACCGCATGGCACAGGCGCGCATCGATGCGATCAGCAAGCTCAAGCTGCCGCTGGGCCGCACCTCGCCGCGGTTCGTCAACAAGCTGCGCAACGAACGCTGAGCCGGTCCGCCGTGCCAGCGTCAGGCTGGCACGGCGATTCGCGCGGCATTCTCAGAAGCCGAACGCATAGCGCAGCGACCAGGCGCGAGCCGGGTCACTGCCCAGGCGCTGGTCATAGGCCAGCAGCAGGCGCGAGCGCGGCGACAGGCGCGCACTGGCCGACGCGCCCACCAGCGTGGCCGCGCCATCGCCCAGCACCTGCAGCGGCGCCCAGGCATCGATGCCGGTGAAACTGGCCTGCAGGGTGTCGCCCTGCTGCGACAGCGGCCGCTGCCATTCGGCATACGCATCCAGTTGCCAGCCTCCGTGGTCGAACCCGCTGCGCAACCCGCCGATGGCGAGCATGCGCGTGGTCGTGCCCCCCTCGCTGCGCAGGCCGAAGCCCAGGCCACCGGCTTCGGCGAACGCCGGGGTCTGCATGCTTGCGTACTGCACGCCGGCATAGGGCGTCATGCTGGCGCGCGCACCGATGGCCAAGCGGTAGCCGCTTTCCACGCCGGCACTGGCAAAGCGCCCGTCATAGCGACTGGACGTACCGAACCACGCCTCGCCCAGCAGCAGGTGGCGATCGACTTCACGCTCGTAATGGCCGGCACCGGCCTGCCCCAGCGCGTAGAAGCCGCCCTCGCCCCATGCCGCGTAGACCTGTGCCTGCGCCTGCCGGCCCTGGCCGCGATCACCGAATTCGGCGACCTGGCTGTAGGCACGGCTCTCGCCGAACGCGAAGCCCACCACGCCGCCGGCCATTCGCAGGTCGTTGCCGATCATCCAGCCGCGCAGGTCGTAACTGCCTGCGCCCGCGCGCCCGGAGCCGCCGGTGCCCTGCATCCATGCACCGCTGGCCATACCCTGCGACAGCAGCGTGTCGACATGCCTGGCCAGGGTGCGACGGTCCTGGTCGATGGCCTGGAAGGTGGCGCCGCCGGCCAGCGCATGGGCGCTGCCCGAGAGGCTGTCCAGCGTGGTCCGCAACGCACTGGCGGTGCCGACCTGCTGGATCGCCGCCGCGCCCTGCAGCAGCGTGCCGCTGACCGGCGGCAAGGTGCCGCCGCTGGACTGGCTCGCGTCGATGCCATCGAAGGCATCCTCGACCCGCGCCGCGGCGCCCAGGGTCGCGGCGGTCGGACTGCCCAGCGCGCTTGCCGCGACCACCACGTCGACCCGCGCCAGGTCGAGCCAGACATTGTTCGCGTCGTAGCCGATGCTGGCATCCAGCAGCAGCTTGCCGCTGTCGTAACCCAGCGTGGCGAAGCTGCCGCTGACACCGTTGCTGGTGGTGAGCACCTGCTCGCGGGCGTTGCCCCGGTAGCTACCGTTGATGCCGTAGACATACAGCTGCCCCGCCAGCTGCGCGCTGCTGGCGCTCAGCGCCGAGCCATTGATCAGGATCGACAGGCGGCCGGTGGCGTCCTGCACGTAGTTGCCGTTGATCGCCAGGCTGCCCTGCGCCCCCAGCCGCAGCTCGCCATGGTTGGCGACATCGCCGTTGATGCTGACCGCTCCCGGTCGCGCGGCGTCGGTGGCCAGTTCGACCAGGCCACTGTTGGATACCGTGCCGGTCAATGCGATGCGCGACAGAGACAGGCTTGATCCGGCGCCGACGTCAACCGCCGAGGCGAAGCTGTTCTCGAGCAGCACGCGGGCACTGTCACGGACCTTCAGGCCGCCGCTGAAACTGTTCGAACCGGTCAGCGACAACTGACCCGACCCGGCGGCGACGAGTCCGCCACTGCCGGTGATGTCGTTGGACCATACGCTCTGCGTCCCCGCTGGCAGGCTGACGTTGACCTCGCCCCAGTCGAAGCGCGCCGGGCCCTGGATCGCCTTGGCGACGTCCAGCAGGCCATAGCCGAAAACCGCGTCGACGCCGGGCGTGCCCAGGTCACTCGCCGTGCCCAGCAGCGTCTGCCGCACTAGGTCGTTGCTGAAATACGGGAAGGCCTGCCACACCAGCGCCGCCGCGCCCGACACCAGCGGCGCCGCGTAGGAGGTGCCGCTGCCGTACCAGTAGGTGGTGTTGCCGGCGGTGTCGGTACTGCCGGTGAACATCGCCGTGCCCGGTGCGACCAGGCAGTAGCGCATCGCGATGCCGCAGGCGTTGGAATACGTCTCCAGCCGCGTCGGGTTGGAGGTATCGAGCGCCGCCACGGCCAGCCAACCGCGCTCCAGGTCGGCCGCCGGCAGCGTGCCATTGGGACCGGGCTGGCTCGGCAGCGCCGCCATGTCGGAAGGATCGGCGCGTGCATCGTTGCCTGCGGCGAACACCACCAGTCCGCCGTTGGACTGGATGAAAGGACGGTACTCGCCGGCGATCGGAGCGGTGGCGGCGGGATTGGTCCAGTACAGCCCGCCCCACGAGTTGTTCATGATCTTCACGCCCGCGGCGATGAGGTCGGCATGCACGCCGATCAGTCCGAGCGCGCCATCGACTTCATTGCCCTGGCCGGAGCCATCGTCCTTCGGCGACTCGTCGGCGATGATCCGCGCCGAAACGATCTGCGCCCCCTGCGCCACACCGCCGGGCCAGCTGCCGACAGGTCGGCCGGCCGCCAGCTGCGCGACCGTGGTGCCGTGGCCGACGACATCGTCAACCGCGGTGTTGTTGGTCTTCGGGTCGACGTAGATGTAATCGGCGACCACCCGCCCCTGCAGCGCCGGATGGTTGCGGTTGACGCCGCTGTCGACGAAGCCGATGCGCACGCCGCTGCCGTCGTGTCCGCTGGCGGCCAACCCGTTGGCATGGATCAGCGCCAGGTGCGCATCGATGGCCGGCTGCGGCGGAGGCGGCGGCGGGGGCGGGCTGACCGGCGGCGGCGGCGAGGTGGGCGGCGGGCTGACCGGCGGCGCGTCGGAGCGGGTATTGCCACCGCCACCACCGCCCCCACAGGCCGACAGCGCCAGTGCCAGCGCCGAAGCCAACAACGTCCTCGCCATCACCATCCTGTTCATCGACCCATCCCCCGATGGTCCATGCCCGTTTCCGTGTTCTATACGTCATCACCGGCGGATTGTCTGTAGCCCGCCGGTCAACTGGCGATAACCTGCGCCGCGACCGATAATCGCCGCACATTCCAAGGTATCCGCCCCATGACCGACATCGTCATCGCCGCCGCCAAACGTACCGCCATCGGCTCCTTCCTGGGCCAGTTCAACGGCGTGCCCTCGCAGACCCTGGGCGCCGCCGCCATCGCCGCGGCGCTGGAGCAGTCCGGCATCCCGGCGTCCGACGTCTCGGAGGTGATCATGGGCTGCGTGCTGCCGGCCAACCTGGGCCAGGCGCCGGCGCGCCAGTCCGCACGTGCGGCCGGCATCCCGGATGGCGCCGGTGCGACCACCATCAACAAGGTCTGCGGCTCGGGCATGAAGGCCATCATGCTCGGCCATGACCTGATCAAGGCCGGCTCGGCCAGCATCGTCATCGCCGGCGGCATGGAGTCGATGAGCAACGCGCCGCACCTGCTGCCGAACTCGCGCACCGGCAACCGCTACGGCAACTTCCAGGCGGTCGACCACATGGCCTGGGACGGCCTGACCAACCCCTACGACGGCCAGCCGATGGGCGTGTTCGGCGAGAAGGCGGTCGAGAAGTTCGGCTTCACCCGCGAGGAGCAGGACGCCTATGCGATCGAGTCGGTGCGCCGTGCACAGGCCGCGCAGGCCGCCGGCGCGTTCGCCGACGAGATCGTCCCGGTCAAGGTCGCCGGCCGCAAGGGCGAGGTGGAATACGCCGAGGACGAGCAGCCGGGCAAGTCGGACATCAGCCGCATCCCCACCCTGAAGCCGGCCTTCAAGAAGGATGGCACGGTCACTGCCGCCAGCTCCTCGAGCATCTCCGACGGCGCCGCCGCCACCGTGCTGCTGAGTGCCGACGAAGCCGTCCGGCGCGGCATCGCCCCGCTGGCACGCATCGCCGGCCACGCGACTTTCTCGCAGGCGCCGGAGTGGTTCACCACCGCGCCGATCGCCGCGATCGAGAAGCTGGTCGCACAGGTCGGGTGGAACCTGGCCGAGGTCGACCTGTTCGAGATCAACGAGGCTTTTGCGGTGGTCGCCATGGCCCCGATCAAGCAGCTCGGCCTGGACCACGCCAAGGTCAACGTCAATGGCGGTGCGTGCGCGCTGGGCCATCCGATCGGCGCCTCCGGCGCGCGCCTGGTGGTGACCTTGGTGAATGCGTTGCGCAAGCGCGGCGGCAAGCGTGGCATCGCCACGCTCTGCATCGGCGGCGGTGAGGCAACGGCTATCGCCATCGAATTGATTTGATTGGGGTTCACGCGCACCTGCAAAAGATGAATGCGGGTACGCTTGACACTGGTCTTTGGCTTGTCATCATGTTGGGGGCGCGCAATAGCGCGTTGCCTAACTAACGACGAGGATTGACACTAATGAGCATCAACAAGCTGCTGATCGCGATGGCCCTGGGCCTGGCCCTGACCGCGTGCTCGAAGCCGGAACAGGCGCAGGACGCTGCTGCTTCGGCCAACGAAGCCGCCACCGACGCCCAGGCTGCCGCCGACCAGGCCGCCGCTGCCGGCGCCCAGACCGCCGACGCCGCCCAGGCCGCCGCTGACACGGCTGCTACCGCCGCCGACACCGCTGCCGATGCCGCGCAGACCGCTGCTGCCGCGACCACCGACGCCGCTGCCGACGCCGCTGCCGACACCGCCAAGGCTGCGGAAGACACCGCCGCCCAGGCCAAGGACGCCGCCGAAGAAGCCAAGAAGTAATAACTTCTGGCAACTGGCAAGTCCGAAAAGCCGCCGGGAAACCGGCGGCTTTTTCTTTGCGTGGACTGAATGCAGGCGTGCCGGATTCACATTGACGTCGCCCGGCGCCGCCCTAAGCTCGGACCCTCTCCTGCCGAGGAAGCCGCCATGATCCGTCTCCACCACATCGTCACCGGCACCACCTTGATGCTGGCGCTGGCTGCCTGCCGCGGCCCGGAAGCCGAACAGGCCCGCCGGGACGCGGCCTCCGCCGCCGACCACGCCGCGGCCGCGACCGACCAGGCGGTGGACCGTGCCGCCGACCGCACCCAGGCCGCCGCCGAACGCGCCGGTGAGGTCGCCCGCGATGCGCGCCAGGATGCCGCCGCCGCCGCGCAGCGTGCCGGCGATGCGACCCGCGACGCCGCGGCCGATGCCGCCAACGCCACGGCCAATGCCGCCGATGCGACCGCCGAGAAGGCCCGCGAACTCGCCGACAAGGCCGAACAGGCCAAGCGCGACGCGGAAGCCAAACGCTGACCCCGGCGCCATGCGCGCCTCGCTCAGGGCAATGCGCGCGCCAGCAGTCGTTCGACCGGCGCGGCATCCGGCAAGGTGCCGAAGGCCAGCCCGTGGTGCCCGCCCAGGCGGGTGTCGATGAAGGTCGCCGCAGTTTCCGGGGCCGCCCGCAGCAACACGGCCGCCTGTAGCGCCAGCACGCAGCGTTCGGCGAACATGCGCGCGGAGAACGCTTCCAGCGGGCGCGCCAGCGCCTCGCGCAGGCCGTCCAGCGTCGCGGCATAGGCACCCGGTGCCGCCGGCACGTCTTCCAGCTCGCGCAGCAGTGCCTGCGCACAGTCCGGCTCGCGTCCAAGCGCACGCAGCACGTCCAGGCACTGGATGTTGCCGCTGCCTTCCCAGATCGAATTCAGCGGTGCCTGGCGATACAGCCGTGGCAGGATCGACTCCTCCACATACCCCGCTCCGCCCAGGCACTCCTGTGCTTCATTGACGAATGCCGGTGCGCGCCGGCACAACCAGTACTTGCCCAGTGCGGTGGCGACGCGGGCGAAGGCCGCCTCACCCGGATCGGTGGCCGAGCGATCCACCGCACATGCCACGCGCAGCGCCACGCGCGTGGCCGCCTCCGACTCCAGCGCCAGGTCGGCGAGCACGTTGGCCATCAGCGGGTGCTCGACCAGCCGGCGGCCGAAACTGCGACGGTGTCGCGCATGGTGCAACGCCTGCGCCAGCGCCATGCGCATTTCCGCCGCGGCCCCGAGCATGCAGTCCAGGCGCGTCATCATGACCATCGGGATGATGCTGGCCACGCCGCGCCCTTCCTCGCCGATCCGGCGCGCGCGCGCGCCACAGAACTCGACCTCGCCAGATGCGTTGGACCAGTCGCCGAGCTTGTCTTTCAGCCGCATCAGCCGGAAGGCATTGCGCGTGCCGTCCTCGAGCCGGCGCGGCATCAGCAGGCAGGTCAGTCCCGCCGGTGCCTGCGCCAGGACCAGGAAGCCATCGGACATCGGCGCGGAGAAGAACCACTTGTGCCCGACCAGCGAATACTCGTCACCGCCAGGCAGCGGCGTGGCCACCGTGGCGTTGGCGCGCACGTCCGAGCCGCCCTGCTTCTCGGTCATGCCCATGCCCAGGGTGATGCCGGCCTTGTCGGCGATCGGGATGTCGGCAGGGTCATAGCGAGGTTCGGCGGCCTTGCGTGCCCAGTCACCAAAACCGGCCTGCGGCTGCAACACGGGCACGCCGGCATGGGTCATGGTCAGCGGACAGCTCGTCCCCGCTTCGACCTGGTGATGCAGGTAGCTCAGCGCGGCACGGGCGACATGCGCGCCCGGTGCCGGCGCATGCCATGACAGGCCGGCCACGCCATGCGCCTTGGCCGCCTGCATGAGGCGGTGGTAGGCCGGATGGAATTCGACCACGTCGATGCGGTGGCCGAAGCGGTCGTGGGTGCGCAGTCGCGGGCGATCCCGGTTGGCATCGAATCCGATCCGGTAGAGCTCGTCGCCGGCCAGCGCACCATAGGCGGCCAGTCCCTCGGCGAACGCGGCGGCGCCCTCGCCGGCGATGGCCTCGCGCAGCACGACATCGTCGCGCCACAGGTCGCGCGGCTCGAAAGGCGGCGGTTGGTTCTCCACCCGGTGGGTTTCGAATGGCGGCAGGTCCGGCGTTGACATGGGCGACTCCTGCGATGGGTCGCGTTCGATTGTCACCGATCATCCCGCCGTGGCAGTTCACGACGTTGCCGGCAATGCCTCCCCGGGCGGAAACGCTTCCAGTGCCGCGAGGAATCCAGGATCAAGCGCGACCCTCCCCCAGGCACCGTGCTGGGTGCCGCTGAGCACCCGCAACATGTGGCCGCGCCCGCCCGGCATGCTGCCCATCGGTCGCAGTCCGACATCGCGCAGGCGCGCGGCCAGGTCGCGCTCTGACTGGAACAACGGCGTCAGCCAGCGGCTCCAGAAGTGATAGATCGACACGTGCCGGCGCCGCTCGTGCTGGTAACGCGACAGCGCTGCTGGCAACGCGGGTTCTTCGCGCAATGCACGCACCAACGTCCAGGCATCGAGCAGCGCCATGTTCACGCCCTGCCCCAGCTGCGGACTCATCGCATGCGCCGCGTCGCCGGCCAGCACGAGGCGGTCGCGATGCCATGGCCCGACCACCGTGTCGCGGTAGGCCGCGGTGGAAAGCTGCCGCGGATCATGCAGGCCGGCCAGGCGCTCGGCGGCCTGCGGCCAGAGGGTGGCGACCTCATCCAGCCAAGCGGTCATGCCACGCGCGCGCCATCCCTCGAAATCGGCGCGTGGCAGGCTCCAGAAGAAACTCAACCGCGGCTGCGGGTCATCCGGCCGCGTACCTACCGGCAACAGCCCGATCATCTTGCGCGCGGCCACGTAGCGCTGTCGCAGTTCATCGGCATGCGCCCAATCGCCGCCGGGCACCAGGCACCACAGCGCGCCCCAGGGATAAGGGCGATCCAGCCGCGGCGGCCCAACCTGCGCGCGCAGGCACGAAGCGGCGCCATCGGCCGCCACCACCACGTCGAACCCGTCGTGCCAGCGACCGTCCTGCGCCTGCACGCGCCCATGCTCGGCATCGACCTCGGTGATGCGCGTGCCCGCGTGCAGCATCGGCGCATCCCAGGCATCGCGCAGCAGCAGGAACAGGGCGCCGCGCTGCAGGCCGAGCCCGAACAGGCGCCGGTCCAGCCCGGCATAGCCCATGTCCATGACCGCGCGCCCACAAGGCGTATCGCCGAACAGCCTGCGGACCGGCGCACCATGCGCCAACACGCCTTCAAGCAGCCCCATCCGCCACAGCACCTGCATGCCGGTAGGCTGGAGCAGGAACCCGGCGCCCACCGGCCCGGGTTCGGTGGCCTGCTCGAACACCTCGACCTGGTGCCCATCGCGCTGCAGCAGCACGGCCAGGGCCTGCCCCGCCGTCCCGTAGCCGACCACCGCGATCCTTCGCATCCGCGTCGCCATTGCGCCTCCCCTGCAAAAAAAAACCCCGCCGTGAGGCGGGGTTCAAATGCACGACCGGCTGGATCAGCCGACCGGCGTGATGTTCGAAGCCTGGGCGCCCTTCGGGCCCTGGGTCACGTCGTACGAGACGCGCTGGCCTTCCTGCAGGCTGCGGAAGCCCTTGGCGTTGATCGCGGAGAAGTGCGCGAAGACGTCAGCGCTGCCGTCCTCCGGTGAAATGAAGCCAAATCCCTTGGCGTCGTTGAACCACTTGACGGTACCGTTCGGCATGGTGATGCGAGACCTTTGCAAATTGAATGGGTGGTGTGCGGCTACGCACGCGCCGAGTATGCAAACCTTAAGGCCTGAAGACAATCACCCGCGCGCAAGTTCGCCGACCAGTTCCGGCAACCCGGCCGAGGCCGCATCGACGTTGGCCAGCACCTCGGCCAGGGTGATCTCCTGGGCATCGCCGCAGCCGGCGGCCCAGTTCGCCACGATGGCCAGGCAGGCGTAGTCCAGCCCCAGCTCGCGGGCCAGCCCGGCCTCGGGCATGCCGGTCATGCCGACCAGGTCACAACCATCGCGGCGCAGGCGGGCGATTTCGGCGATGGTTTCCAGCCGCGGTCCCTGGGTCGCGCCATAGCAGCCGCCGTCGACCACGGTGGCCCCGGTCACCCGCGCCGCCGCCAGCACCTTGCTGCGGAACAGCGGCGAATACGGATGGCCGAAATCCACGTGCACGACCTCGCTGCCCGGCTCCTCGCAGATCGTCGAGACCCGGCCCCAGGTGTAGTCGATCAACTGGTCCGGGCAGGCGAGCACGCGCGGGCCGTAGGCATCGGTGATGCCGCCGACGGTGTTGAGCGCGAGCACCCGCTGGGCGCCGACCTGCTGCAACGCAGCAAGATTGGCGCGGTAGTTGATCTTGTGCGGAGGCAGCGAATGGCCTTCGCCATGGCGGGCCAGGAAGGCGACCCGGTGGCCGAGCAGCGTGCCGACCCGCACCGGGCCGGAAGGACTGCCGAAACGGGTCTGCACTTCATGGGTCTGCACGTCGTCCAGCTGGGCCAGCTTGTAGACGCCGGTGCCGCCGATGACGGCGAGGGAAATCGGATTCATGCGCGGGAAGTTCCGGGATGCGGTGGGGGTCGTGCCGACTGCTCAGTCCTTCATCGCGTAGATGGCCGGCGCGCCGCGGTAGAGCTCGTTGACGTCCATGCCAAAGCCGAACACGTAGCGGTCGGGCACCTGCACGCCGGCGTAGTCGGCGCGCACGCCGTCAACGCAGCGATCGTGCTGCTTGATGGTCAGCGCGGCGATGCGCACGTCGGTCGCGCCCTGCTCCAGGCACCACTGGCGCACACCCTGCAGGGTGTAGCCCTCGTCGAGGATGTCGTCGACCAGCAGCACGCGACGGCCGAACAGCGCGGTGGCCGGGCGGTGCTTCCACACCAGTTCGCCGCCGACCGCGGCGCCGCGGTAACGGGTGGCATGCAGGTAGTCGAACTGCAGGTCCTGGCCGCGCGCGCCCAGCTCCAGCGCCAGCTGGCCGGAGAACGGCAGCGCGCCGTGCATGATCGTCAGGTAGACCGGCACTTCGCCGCGGTAGTCGGCGGCGATGGCGTCGGCGATGCGGCCGATGGCGGCGTCGAGGGTCGGGCGGTCGACGAGCAGGTCGGCCTGGGCCACGGCCTGTTCAAGGGTGAGATTGGACATCAGGCGGTTTTTCCGAGTTGTTCCAGCAAACGGGATTGGGTATTCGAATGGCGGGCATCGGCCAGCAGGCCGTCCCAGCCGAGCGCGCCGCGGCCGATCAGGCCGAGCAGCGGCGCGGTGTTGAGCGTGCGCCGGGACACCGCTTCCAGCGACTCGGCGACCAGCTCCGGATGGCAGACCAGCACGACGTCGCAGCCGGCATCCAGGTGCGCGTCCACGCGTGCCTTGACCCCGCCGGCGCTGAAGGAGGCGGCCATGCCGATGTCGTCGGAGAAGACCACGCCACGGAAGCCGAGTTCGCCACGCAGGATGCCGCCGATCCAGCGCGGCGAATAACCCGCCGGCTCGGGCGCCACCTGCGGATAGACGACGTGGGCCATCATCACCGCATCGGCACCGGCATCGATGCCGGCGGCGAACGGCAGCAGGTCCTCGCCGCGCAGCGCCTCCAGCGGCCGCGGGTCTACCGCGACGTCGACGTGGGTATCTTCGAGCACGGTGCCATGGCCAGGGAAATGCTTGAGCGTGGCTGCCATGCCGGCCTCGTGCATCGCCGCCACGTAGGTGCGGGTGAAGCTCGCCACCACCTCCGGATCGGCGCTGAAGGCACGGTCGCCAATGGCGCGGTTGCCGCGGCCCAGGTCGACCACCGGGGCGAAGCTCAGGTCGATGCCGCTGGCGCGGATCTCGCTGGCCATCAGCCAGGCGTGCTCACGGGCCAGTGCCAATGCTGCTTCCGCGTCGCGCCCATACAGCTCGCCGAAGCCGGCCAGCGGCGGCAGCGGGCTGTAGCCCTCGCGGAAGCGCTGCACGCGACCGCCCTCCTGGTCCACGCAGATCAGCTGCGGCCGCGGCGCGGCGGCGCGGATCGCCGCCGACAGCTCGGCGACCTGGGCGCGCGAGGCGAAATTGCGCTTGAACAGCACCACCCCGGCGACGGCGTCATGCTGCAGCCAATCGCGCTCTTGGGCGGTGAGTTCGGTGCCGGCGACGCCGATCAGGAGCATGCGGTGGAAACCTCCAGCCTTGCGGGGAAGCGGCCGGCGCCGGGGCGCGGACGCGGCGCCGGGATGGCGCACTGCCGCATTGTCGCAGATGCGCGCGCCGGCTTCAGACTTCGCAGCCCGCCGGGCCGCAGTCATCCCCCTTGCCGGCCCGAGGGGCCCGCTCGGCCTGGATCCGGCCCAGCGCCTGGGCGAAGGCCTCCGGCGTCTGCGCGCCCTGGACCAGGTAGCGGCCATCGATGACGAAACTTGGCACGGCGGTGATTCCCAGCGCGCGCGCCTGGCCCAGCTGCGCGTTCACCTCGGCCAGGCCCTCGTCGCCGTCGAGCATCGCCCGCACCCGCGCTTCGGGCAGGCCACCGGCGGCGCCGGCCTCGACCAGCGTGCCGGTGTCGGCCAGGTTGCGGCCCTCGGCGAAGTGCGCGTGGTACAGCGCCTCGGCGACCTTGCCCGGGTCGCCCTCGCGGCCGGCCAGCCATACCAGGCGGTGCGCGCGCAGCGTGTTCACCCGCACCTGGCCGCGGTCGAAATCGAACGGCAGGCCTTCGCCGCGCCCGGTCTGCTGGGTGTGCGAGAGGATCTCTTGGGTACGCTGGTCACCGCCGAACTTGTCGCGATAGGCCTCGCGCAGCGGCACCGGCTCGGGGCCGGCATCGGGATCTAGCTGGAAGGCGTGGTAATGCACGTCCACGTCGGGGGCGTCGCCCCCCATCAGCGCCAGGCCGCGCTGCAGGCGATGCTTGCCGATCCAGCACCAGGGACAGACGATGTCCGACCAGATGTCGATGCGCATGGGGATTGATCCGGAGGGTGGGGCCGCCACCATGCCATGCACCAGGCCACGATGGCGCGCGCGGCATGCAACGCTGCGTCGCGCCGAGCCGTGGAAACCTCAGCGCGGCCAGTCCCGGTAGGGTTTGGATGCGAGCGCCAGGTTGTAGTAGCGCGCATCGTCGGTGACTTCGGCGCCCAGCCAGTCCGGGCGTTCGAATACCTCGCCGGCATCATCCAGTTCGATCTCGGCGACCACCAGCCCGGCGTTGTCGCCGAGGAACTCGTCGACCTCCCACAAGTGGCCGCCGTGCCGCACCAGGTGCCGGCGCTTGTCGATCAGCCCGCCCACGCACAGCGCCAGCAGGGCGCGCGCGTCGGCGACCGGGATCGGGTAGTCGAACTCCTGGCGGGTGTGGCCAAGCTCGCGCGACTTCATGTTGAGGTAGGCCGCCTCGCCCTGGATGCGCACGCGCACAGAGGCTTTCTGCGCGCCGCTGTCCATCGCCGCCTGGTCGTTGATGTAGCCCTGGGCCATCGGCACGACTTCATGCGCGGCGGCACGCCAACCGTCACCGGTGACCAGGAACTTGCGTTCGATCTCGATGCCCATCGTCGTTCCTCAGCGCTCGAACAGCGCGATGCTTTCCACGTGCGCGGTGTGCGGGAACATGTCCATCGCACCGGCGGCCTTGAGCTTGAAGCCCTGTTCGTTGACCAGGTAGCCGGCATCGCGCGCCAGCGAGCCGGGGTGGCAGCTGACGTAGACGATGCGCTCGAACTTCTTCAGCGGCAGCTGGCGCAGCACGTCGATCGCGCCGGAGCGCGGCGGGTCGAGCAGCAGCTTGTCGAAGCCCTGGCGCATCCACGGCGCCTGGCGCTGGTCCTGGGTCAGGTCGGCGGCGAAGAACTGCGCGTTGGCCAGGCCGTTGCGCTCGGCGTTCTCCCTGGCACGGGCGACCAGGCCGGCATCACCTTCCACGCCGACCACCTCGCGCACGCCCCGCGCCAGCGGCAGGGTGAAGTTGCCCAGGCCGCAGAACAGGTCGAGCACGCGGTCTTCCGGGCGCGCGTCGAGCAGGCGCAGGGCATGCTCGATCATCTTCTGGTTGAGGCTGGCGTTGACCTGGATGAAATCCAGCGGGCGGAATGCCAGCTCCACGTCCCACTGTGGCAGTCGGAACGACAGCGGCACGGCCTCGGGCCACAGCGGATGCACGCTTTCCACGCCGCCGGGCTGCAGGAAGATGGAGAAACCATGCTCGCGCGCGAAGGCCGCCAGCGCCTCGCGGTCATGTTCGGTCAGCGGCTGCAGGTGGCGCACGGTCAGCGCGATGGCGTCGTCGCCGGCGATGAACTCGATCTGCGGGATGTCGCGCTTGCCGTCCAGCCCCTCGACCAGCGCGGCAAGGGCGGAGACCTTCCCGCCGATCTGCGGGATGACCGTGTAGCAGACCGACAGGTCGGCGACGAAGCGCGGGTCCTGCTCGCGGAAGCCCACCAGGGTCTTGTCCTTCTTCTCCACCCGGCGCACCGAGAAGCGTCCCTTGCGGCGGTAGCCCCAGTTATCGCCGACCAGTGCCGGCAGCACGGCTTCCGGGGTGACATGGCCGATGCGTTCCAGGTTGTCCATGAGCACGCGCTGCTTGGCGACGATCTGCTGGCCCTCGTCCAGGTGCTGCAGCACGCAGCCGGCGCAGACGCCGAAATGCGGGCAGCGCGGCTGCACGCGGTCCGGCGAGGCTTCCAGCACCTCGATGGTGCGCGCCTCGTCGAAGTGGCGGCTGCGCGCGGTCGGTTCTGCCACCACCCGCTCGCCCGGCAGCGCACCGCTGACGAAGGTGACCTTGCCACCCTCGCCGTCGCGCTTGGCCACGCCGCGGCCATCATGGCTGAGGTCGACGATGTCGGTCTGGAAGGGGGTACGGTCGAAGCGGTTCCGGGATCTGGCCACGAGATGACAAACGGGGGGCAAAAAGGGCGCGTATTGTCGCAGATGCCGGCCGGCGTGGCCGGAGCTGGGCCTTCGTTGTCGTTTCGATGAAAGGCAGGCACACTGAACCGGCCGCAGGACGTTGCTGCGGCGTGCTGACATGGAGGCAGCAAATGATGGCTTCGCGAGAGCCCCCCCGTCCCCGCCTGCTGGTGGTGGAAGACGACCCGATCAGCCTGGGCTTTTTCCAGGCCGCCCTGGAACCCCTCGCCGTCCGGCTGGATTGTGCCGACAGCGTGGCCTCCGCCCTCGCCCTGGCGCGGGAGCGGCGATACGACCTCTACCTGATCGATGCCCACCTGCCCGACGGCTGCGGCAGCCACCTGCTGGCGCAGCTGCGCGAGCTGCACCCGGGCACCGCCGCGATTGCCCATACCGCCGACGCCGGGGCGATGTCCCGCCTGACCGCCGAAGGCTTCCCGGACGTGATGATCAAGCCGCTGTCGGCGATCGAGCTGCAGCGCCATGTCCGCCGTGGCCTGCAGCGCCAGGCCGTGGCCACCACGACCGCCTCGATGTCCAGCCGCGACTGGGACGAGGCTGCCGCACTGGCCGCCCTGAATGGCCAGCAGCACCACCTGAATGCGTTGCGCGAGCTGTTCCTGTCCGAACTGCCGGGCACCCGCGACGCGGTCGACTCGGCCCTGCGCAAGGAAGACGAGTCGGCCCTGCGCGGCCACCTGCACCGGCTCCAGGCCAGCTGCGGGTTCGTCGGTGCGGCCCGGCTGGCGAACGCGGTCCAGCTGCTGCGTGGCGATCCGGCCTCGCCGGCGGCACGCCACCAGTTCCACGACGCGGTCGCCGCCCTGCTCCACTGATTCCCGGTGCCCGGCCGGTCGCCGCCCGCCCTCAGCGGGGCGCCAGGTCGCGCAGCATGTCCCAGGCCTTGAGGCCACGCCCGCCGAGATGGTGGAGCAGCACCGCGCGCAGGCTCAGCCGCAGCCCCGCCAGGTCGCCCGGCTCGGGCGGCAGGTCGTGCGCCAGCGCCAGCAGCACGCGGCCGGTTGCCGCGGCGTTGCGCTCACCGGCGCCACGGTCGCTGAGCAGGCGCTCGGCGCCCTGTAGCGGGTCGAGCCGGTAGCGCGCGGCCGGGTCGATGGGCTGGCCGTCGACATCGTTCTCCAGGTCGAAGCCGACCCCCAGCGCATCCAGCAGGTCGCGTTCGAAGCGGCGCAGGCTCCAGGCCAATGCTTCGCCGGCACGCATGCGTTCGCGCAGCAGCGCATAGGCCGCGTGTAGTTCCGGCACCGGGTCGTGACGCGGCGCCAGCCGCAGCACCAGTTCATTCACGTAGAAGCCGGCCAGGGCGGCCTCACCCTGCAGGCGCGGCGCTGCGTCCTCGGCCTCGGCGCCACGCAGCTGGGCCAGCTCGCCGCGCAGCACGGCACTGAAGCGGATCGACTGCAACGGCTGCAGCGCCGCCCGCAGTGCCTGCCTGCGCTCGCCCTGCACGCCACGCGCAAGCAGGCCGAGGCGACCATGGTTCAAGGTCAGGACCTCGACCAGCAGGCTGGTTTCGCGCCAGTGGCGCGCATGCAGCACGAATCCGCTTTCGTCCTCGATCCGCATCCGGGGCCATCAACTGGGCCGCGCGCACGACGCCATCGCGCCACGCCGCGGCGGGATCACTCGTAGCCGAACGCCTTCAGCGCGGCCTCGTCGTCGGACCAGCCTTCGCGCACGCGCACCCAGGTCTCTAGGAAGACCTTGGCGCCAAACAGGCGCTCCATCTGCTGGCGGGCCTTGGCCCCGATCTCCTTGAGTCGGGTGCCGCCCTTGCCGATCACGATGGCCTTCTGGCCCTCGCGCTCGACCCAGATCACCGCACCGATGCGCAGCAGGGCGCCATCCTCGGCGAAGCGTTCGATCTCGACCGTGGTCGCGTACGGCAGTTCCTCGCCGAGCTGGCGCATCAGCTGCTCGCGGACCAGCTCGCCGGCCAGGAAGCGCTGGCTGCGATCGGTGATCTCGTCCTCGCCGAACATCGGCGGCTGCTCGGGCAGCAGGGCCAGCAGGTCCTTGACCAGCGCCTCCAGGCCCTTGCGCTTGAGCGCGGAGACCGGATGCACCGCGGCGAAGCTGCGGCCCTGGCTGACTTCGGCCAGGAACGGCAGCAGCGCCGACTTGTCCTTCAGCCGGTCGACCTTGTTGACGATCAGCACCACCGGGATGCCGGCATCGCTGAGCACGTTGTAGGCCAGGGTGTCTTCCTCGTCCCAGCGGCCGGCTTCGATCACCAGCACCGCCGCGTCGACGTCTTCCAGCGAACCGCGCGCGGCGCGGTTCATCACCCGGCTCATCGCCGAGGCCTTGAACTTGCCCTGCTCGCGGTGCAGTCCGGGGGTATCGACCAGCACGATCTGCCCCTGGGGGAAGCTGGCGATGCCGAGCAGCCGGTGGCGGGTGGTCTGCGGGCGGTTGGAGACGATGCTGACCTTGGCGCCGACGAGGGCGTTGGTCAGGGTCGACTTGCCGACGTTGGGTCGGCCGATCACGGCCACGCTGCCGCTGCGATAGGAGGTTGCTTGGCTCACTTGCTGGGATCCAGTTGTCGCAGCACCGCCGTGGCGGCCTGCTGTTCGGCCAGGCGCCGAGATCCACCCTCGCCGTCGGCGCTCAGGGCCGGCTCGGACAGGGTGCAGCGTACCTGGAAATGCTTGGCGTGGTCGTCGCCACTTTCGGAAACGAGTTCATAGACCGGCAGCGGCCGCTGCCGGGCCTGCAGCCATTCCTGCAGGCGGGTCTTGGGGTCCTTTTCCGGCCGGCCGACCGGCAGGGCCGCCAGCGAGGGCTCGAACCAGGGCAGGACCGCGGCGCGGCACGCCTCGAAGCCGGCATCGAGGTAGATGGCCGCGACCACCGCCTCGACCGCGTCGGCCAGGATCGAGTCGCGCCGGTGCCCGCCGGATTTCATCTCGCCCGGGCCCAGGGTCAACCGCTCGCCCAGCTCCAGGGTGCGACCGATGACCGCCAGCGCGGCCTCGCGCACCAGTTCGGCGCGGGCGCGGGTCAGCGCGCCTTCGTCGGCCTTGGGCCAGCGCAGGTACAGCGCCTCGGCGATGAGCAGGTTGACCACCCCGTCGCCGAGGAATTCCAGCCGTTCGTTGTGCGGGGCCCCGGCGCTGCGGTGGGTCAGCGCCTGGGCCAGCAGCGCGGGATCGGCAAAGGCATGGCCGATCCGGTCGCCGCGCTGCGGGGTCTTACTCGCTGATCCCACGGCGGGTCAGGTCCTGGCTTGCTTCGAAATTGCCGACCACGTCGAGGTTGCCAACCAGCGGCTTGCGGACCTCGTACTGCACGGTCATGGTCCAGCCGTTGTCGGCACGCTCGAACTTCACGTTGTCCGGCTTCACGTTGTCCACGTAGTTGAGGTCCAGGCGACGAAAGAGCATGTCCTTCGCACGACCCGGGTCCATGTCTCCACTACCCGGCTCGTTGGCCAGGCCCTTCATCGCCGAACGTACGGCGTAATACTCCTGGTACATCGGGAACAGCTTCATGCCGATGTAGAGGGCAAAGCCCACCACCGCCAGTACCATCACGAATGACAACAAGGTCATTCCTTCCTGATTGCGCTTCATCGCTACTCCCCTAGCCACGCCACGCGTGTCGATTACTGGATGCTCGTCCCGATCCGCGACGGATCGAAACTCCCCTTGCAGAACCACCCCTCGCAATTGAGCCAGATCAGGAACGCCTTGCCACGGAGATTGGCCTCCGGCAGGAAGTGCGTCTGGGTCCAGAACCGGCTGTCCTCGCTATTATCGCGATTGTCACCCATCACGAAATACTGCCCCGCCGGCACCACCCAGTCCCCCTGGCCGGCCGGGTTGGAACGCCCGATCTGCTCGAGCACGGTATGGGTCCGGCCCGGCAGCGACTCGCGCAGCAGGGTAACGCCGTTGGCCTCGGCGTTGCGACCCTTGCCGGCGTACTCGCCCAGGACCTCGTACTTCATTGCCTCCCCGTTGATGTACAGGGTGTCGCCGTGGAAACCGATGTGGTCGCCCGGCAGGCCGATGATGCGCTTGATCCAGTTCTCGTCCGGCGCGTGCGGCGGCTTGAACACCACCACGTCGCCGCGCCTGGGCTCGCCGGTGGGGATGAACTTGGTATTGGTGACCGGCAGGCGCAGGCCGTAGGAAAACTTGTTGACCAGGATGAAATCGCCGATCAGCAGGTTCGGCATCATCGAACTGGACGGGATCTTGTACGGCTCGGCGATGAAGCTGCGCAGGATCAGCACCACGGCCAGCACCGGGAAGAAGGCGCGCGAGTACTCGATCAGGGCCGGCTCGGTATCGAGCAGTCCGGCGCGGGCGGCGCGGCGCTTGGCCAGGAACAGCTTGTCCAGCAGCCATACCAGGCCCGAACCCAGCGTCAGCACGACCAGCGCGATCTCAAACCATTTCATGCGGGTTCCTTTGGAACGGGAGTCTTGATTCGGAACCCGGGACCCGGGGGCTCCGGCCGCCGGTGCCCTGCACCGCCGTCCCGCCCCGCGACTCCCGGCCCCCGGCTTACTTGTTGTCCATCTGCAGCACCGCCAGGAAGGCTTCCTGGGGAATCTCCACGCGGCCGACCTGCTTCATGCGCTTCTTGCCTTCCTTCTGCTTCTCCAGCAGCTTCTTCTTGCGCGAGACGTCGCCACCATAGCACTTGGCCAACACGTTCTTGCGCATCGCCTTGACCGTGGTGCGGGCGATGATCTGCGAGCCGATCGCGGCCTGGATGGCCACGTCGAACATCTGCCGGGGAATCAGGTCCTTCATCTTGTCGCACAGTTCGCGGCCGCGCCGGTCGGCATGGCTGCGGTGGGCGATCAGCGACAGGGCGTCGACCTTGTCACCGTTGATCAGCACGTCCACGCGCACGAACGGACCAGCCTCGAAACGCACGAAGCTGTAGTCCAGCGAGGCATAGCCGCGGCTGACCGACTTGAGCTTGTCGAAGAAGTCCAGCACCACCTCGGCCATCGGCAGCTCGTAGCTGATCTGCACCTGGCTGCCCATGTAGTTGATGCCAAGCTGGCTGCCGCGCTTTTCCTCGCACAGCTTGATGATGTTGCCGATGTATTCCTCGGGGGTGAGGATGTTGGCGCGGATGATCGGCTCGCGGATCTCGTCGACGTAGTTCACCGGCGGCAGCTTGGCCGGGTTGTCCATCATGATGATGGTGCCGTCGGTCTTGAGCACCTCGTAGATCACCGTCGGCGCGGTGGTGATCAGGTCGAGGTTGTACTCGCGCTCCAGTCGCTCCTGCACGATCTCCATGTGCAGCATGCCGAGGAAGCCACAGCGGAAGCCGAAGCCCATCGCCTCGGAGCTTTCCGGCTCGAAACGCAGCGCCGCGTCGTTCAGGCGCAGCTTGTCCAGCGCCTCGCGCAGGTCCGGGTAGTCTTCGGCATCGACCGGGAACAGGCCGGCGAACACGCGCGGCTGCATTTCCTGGAAGCCGGGCAGCGGCTTGCTGGCCGGGTCGGCCGCCAGGGTCAGGGTGTCGCCGACCGGGGCGCCATGGACGTCCTTGATCGAGGCGGTCACCCAGCCCACTTCACCGGCCGACAGCTTCGCCAGCGGCTTGCGCTTGGGGGTGAACACGCCGACCGCGTCGACCTGGTGGGTGCGGCCGGTCGACATCACCAGCAGCTTGTCGCCGGGCTTGATGTCGCCCTGCATCACGCGCACCAGCGAGACCACGCCCAGGTAGTTGTCGAACCACGAGTCGATGATCAGCGCCTGCAGCTTGTCGGTGTCGCGCGGCACCGGCGGCGGGATGCGGTGGACGATCGCCTCGAGCACGTCCTGCACGTTCAGGCCGGTCTTGGCGCTGACGGCGACGGCGTCGCTGGCGTCGATGCCGATCACCGCCTCGATCTCGGCCTTGGCCCGCTCGGTGTCGGCGGTCGGCAGGTCGATCTTGTTCAGCACCGGCACCACTTCCAGGCCCTGTTCCACCGCGGTGTAGCAGTTGGCAACCGACTGCGCCTCCACGCCCTGGGCGGCGTCCACCACCAGCAGCGCGCCTTCGCAGGCGGCCAGCGAGCGGCTGACTTCATAGGAGAAGTCGACGTGGCCGGGGGTGTCGATGAAATTCAGGTGGTAGACCTGCCCGTCCCTGGCCTTGTAGGGCAGGGACACGGACTGGGCCTTGATGGTGATGCCGCGCTCGCGCTCGATGGGGTTCGAGTCGAGCACCTGCGCCTCCATCTCGCGGGCCTCGAGGCCTCCGCAGAGCTGGATGATGCGGTCAGCCAGCGTGGACTTGCCGTGGTCGACGTGGGCGATGATGGAGAAGTTGCGGATATTCCGCATCGGATCAGAGGACATGGAGGTGGGCGGCGGCCAGGACCGTCGTCAGGATAACGGGCCATTATCGCATGGTCCGGCCCGACCCGGCCGCCCAAGGCGGCCGGGTCGGGAACCGGTACCTGCGCCCATTCAGTCGCCGGCCTTGACCGCCACATAGCTGGTGGCCTGGCCGCTGGTGACCAGCAGCATGACCACCTCGCCCTTCTTGTAGCCGGACAGCTCACGGTTCAGGGCGGCCACGCTGCCAACCGGCGCCCGGCCGACGCGCAGGATGACCAGGCCCGGGCTGAGCCGGGCCTCGCGGGCCGAACTGCCGGTGACGGCGGCGATACGCACGCCCTCGCCCGCCTTCAGGCCCAGGCGTTCGCGTTCGGCCGCGGCCAGGTCGGTGACCTGCAGCCCCAGCAGCGCGGCGCTCGCCGGACCGGCCGGCGCGGCGTCGTCATTGGCGGCGGCCTCGGGCTGGCGGACGTCGGCATCCAGCGTGGTCAAGGTGACGGTCACATCCTTCGGCTTGCCGTCGCGCAGCAGGCCGAGGCGCACCTTGGTGCCCGGCGGCAGCATGCCGATCATCGGCGGCAGGTCGCTGGCGGCGTTGATGGCGGTGCCGTTGACCGAGCGGATCACGTCGCCCACTTCCAGCCCCGCCCTGCCGGCCGGGCTCTCGGCGACCAGGCCATTGACCAGCGCGCCCTTGGTATCGGGCAGTTTCAGGCCTTCGGCCTTGAGGGTATCGATCGGCCCGACCTGCACGCCCAGCTGGCCGCGGCTGACGTGACCGGTCTTCTTGATCTGCTCGGCGGCGCTGACCGCCAGGTCGATCGGGATCGCGAAGCTGATGCCCATGTAGCCGCCCGAGGCGGAGAAGATCTGCGAATTGATGCCGACCACTTCGCCGCGGGTGTTCAGCAGCGGACCGCCGGAGTTGCCCTGGTTGATCGCCACGTCGGTCTGGATGAACGGCACGTAGCGCTGGTCGGCATACGGATTGGCGCGACCGGTCGCGCTGACGATGCCGGCGGTGACCGAATGGTCCAGGCCGAACGGCGAACCAATCGCCACCACCCACTGGCCGGGCTTGAGCGTATTGGAGTCACCGATACGCACGGTCGGCAGGCCCTTGGCCTCGACCTTCAGCAGCGCGACGTCGTACTGCTCGTCGCTGCCGACCACCTTGGCCTTGAGTTCGCGGCCGTCAGACAGCTTGACGGTGACATCGCTGGCGCCATCGACCACGTGGTGGTTGGTGAGCACATAGCCATCCGGCGAGATGATGAAGCCCGAGCCCATCGCCGCGCCGACGATGTCGCCATCGTCACCGCCACGCGGACCACGACGCGGATCCTGTCCCGGCATCCCCGGCATGTCGAAGAAGCGGCGGAAGAATTCCGGCATCTGGTCCTCGTCCGGCATCTGCTGCGGGCCGCCGCGACCGGAGCGCTTCATCATGTCGGCGCGGGTCACCTTGGTATCGATGTTGACCACGCCCGGGCCCACCTGCTCGACGAGATTGGTGAAGTCCGGCAGGCCGGCGACGAGCTGCGGCGCGGGCGTCGCGCTGCGGGTGGCGATCGGCGCGCTGCTGGCGACGGAGGGGGCGGCGGCTTCCTGCTGCGCGCAGGCGGCCAGCGGAAGCGAAACGGCCAGCAGGCCAATCACCTGCTTGCGGATGCGGGGGTTCATCGGAAGGCGTCTCCTGGAAAGCGGAAGCGGAAGGAAGACCGGGACGGGGCCCGGGCAAAGCGATCCCGTCCGCCCGCGGCGCGGGCAGTGGGAAGAACACTACGGAAAGCGGGATGAAGCGTCAGTGCCCGGGCATCGGCGGCAGCTGCGCGTCCTCCGCCGGGGCAACGTCGGCCGGCTCGAACGGATAGAAGGTGGCCTGCGGCTGCACAGTGCCGAAACTGGCGTTGAGCGAGCTGCCACTGCCGGCCAGCGCAGAGCGCGGCCAAGGCCGTGCCTGCAGGGTGTCCGGATGTGCGAACGGGTTCGCTACCGCCGGCTCGTGCGCGGCGGGCGCGGCACTGGCGAGCTGGACCTGCGGCGGGGCCTCGCGGCGGACGGCACCGGCGCGCGCGGCCTGCCGCACGCGCGTGGCCGAGGCCACGCTGCGGGAACCGGCATCGCGACGCGCGGCGGCCAGGGCCGCGGCCGGCGCGGCGGCGGCCATCGTGCCGAAGGCATTGTCGCCATCCGGATCGGCCGGGCTCGGCAGCGGCGGGCTCGGTACCTGCGCGGTGGTGGCGAACACCTGCGCCGGCACATCGGCCACCGGGGCCGGCACGCGCTCGTGGCTCATGAACAAGGCCAGCGCGGCCACCGAGGCAGCCACCGCCCCACCGCCCCAGCGCCAGGCCCGGCCACGCGCGGGCGCCGCCTGGGCGAGCGGGACCGGTTCGGAGGCAACAGCCGAGCGTACGCGGGCAGCAAAATCCACCGGCGCCGGCGCCGCGGCCATGCCGCGCAGCACGTCGCCGCACAGCAGCCAGCGTTCCTGGCAGCCGGCCAGCTCGTCGTCATGCTGCAGGCGACGCAGCAGGAAGCGCGCCTCGTCGGACGGCAACTCGCCATCGACCAGCGCCGACAGCTGCTGGCGGTAGTGGATCTCGAACTTGTCGCTGCTGGGGTGGGACTGGGAATTCATAGACGGTCACGCTGGCGGTCACGGGTGGCGCTGTCGGTCTCCAGCAGAGGCCGCAGCTCGGCGTCGATGGCTTCGCGCGCCCGGAAGATGCGCGAGCGCACCGTTCCGATCGGGCAATCCATCTTCTGCGCGATTTCCTCGTAGCTCAGGCCCTCCACCTCGCGCAGGGTGATGGCCGCCCGGAGTTCTTCCGGCAATGCTTGGACCGCCTTCATCACGGTTTGTTCCAGCTCCTGGCGCATCAGTTCACGCTCCGGGGTATCGGTGTCGCGCAACCGCGTGGCGCCATCGAACTGCTCGGCATCGGCAACGTCGATGTCGTCGGTGGGCGGGCGGCGGTTGTGGGCGACCAGGTGGTTCTTGGCGGTATTCACGGCAATGCGGTGCAACCAGGTATAGAACTGGGCGTCGCCGCGGAAATTCCCCAGCGCACGGTATGCGCGCAGGAAAGTCTCCTGGGCCACGTCCTGGCACTCGCTCCAGTCGCTGATGTAGCGCCCGATGAGGGCGACGATCCGATGCTGGTACTTGCGCACCAGCACATCGAACGCCGCGCTCTCGCCGCGCTGCACGCGCCGGACCAGGTCCAGGTCCAGATCCTGTGGTGTATCGACTTCGGCCATGTCGGGCCGCACTCCTGTCGCCCGTCATGTCCGGGCTTATGACCAGCGCTGGTGGGAAAAGTTCACCGGAGCCCCCGGGGCCCCGCATCACAAGGTTAACGGGCGTTGCACTACGCTGACCAACGCCGCGCCCGGAGTCTGCGCCCTCCTTCACCCCCTGTGGGGATTTGACGTGAAGGAAACAACCTCTGGATGATAACGGCCCACTCCATACACAAGCGGATGGTTCGACCCATGCTCTCAGGCTTCGATGGGCTCCGATTCAGTCACTGGCAGACCGAAATCCGCGAGGACGGCGTCGTCGTGCTCAGCCTCGACCGTGCCGGGGCGCCAGTCAATGCCTTCTCCCAGGATGTATTGCTGGAACTGGGCGAACTGATCGAGCGCATCTCGATCGATCCGCCGCGCGCGGTGGTCATCCGCTCGGGCAAGGCCAACGGCTTCATCGCCGGCGCCGACCTGAAGGAATTCCAGGAGTACGACCGCCGCGGCACCGTCAACGACGCCATCCGTCGCGGCCAGGCCACCTTCCAGAAGCTGGCCGAGCTGCCCTGCCCCACGGTGGCCGCGATCCATGGATTCTGCATGGGCGGCGGCACCGAGATCGCCCTGGCCTGCCGCTACCGCGTCGCCTCCGACGACCCGTCCACCCGCATCGGCCTGCCGGAAACCAAGCTCGGCATCTTCCCGGGCTGGGGCGGCAGCGCCCGCCTGCCGCACCTGGTCGGCGCCCCGGCGGCGATGGACCTGATGCTGACCGGCCGCACCGTCTCGGCCAGCGCGGCGCGGGCGATGGGCCTGGTCGACAAGGTCTGCGCACCCGCCGTGCTGCTGGATACCGCCGCGGCGCTGGCGCTGGCCGGTACCGTGCGCCCGCTCAAGCAGCGCCTCACCGCCTGGGCGACCAATACCTGGCTGGCGCGCACGCTGCTGGCGCCACAGATGACCAAGCAGGTCGCGCGCAAGGCGCGCAAGGAGCACTACCCCGCCCCCTATGCGCTGATCAACGTCTGGCAGCGTACCGGTGGTGCCGGCATCCAGGCCCGCCTGGACGCCGAGCGCAAGGCGGTGGTCAAGCTCGCCGGCACGCCGACCGCGCGCAACCTGATCCGCATCTTCTTCCTGACCGAGCGGCTCAAGGGCCTGGGCGGGAAGGATCATGGCATCCGGCATGTCCACGTGGTCGGCGCCGGCGTGATGGGTGGCGACATCGCCGCCTGGTCCGCCTACAAGGGCTTCGAGGTCACCCTGCAGGACCGCGAGCAGCGCTTCATCGACGGCGCCCTGGCGCGCGGCAACGAGCTGTTCAACAAGCGGGTCAAGGACGCGGCCAAGCGTCCGGCCGTGGCCGCGCGGCTGAAGAGCGACCTGGCCGGCCAGGGGATCGCCGACGCCGACCTGGTGATCGAGGCGATCATCGAGAAGCCCGAGGCCAAGCGCGAGCTGTACGAGCAGGTCGAACCGAAACTCAAGGCCGATGCGCTGCTGACCACCAACACCTCGTCGATCCCGCTGACCGAGCTGCGCGAGCACATCCAGCGCCCGGCGCAGTTCGCCGGCCTGCACTACTTCAACCCGGTGGCGATGATGCCGCTGGTGGAGATCGTCCAGCACGACGCCATGGCCGAGGAAACCCGCAAACGCCTGGCGGCGTTCTGCAAGGCGCTGGACAAGCTGCCGGTGCCGGTCGCCGGTACCCCGGGCTTCCTGGTCAACCGCGTACTGTTCCCGTACATGCTCGAAGCTGCGACCGCCTATGCCGAGGGCATCCCCGGCGCGGTGATCGACAAGGCAGCGGTGAAGTTCGGCATGCCGATGGGGCCGATCGAGCTGATCGACACCGTCGGCCTGGACGTGGCGGCCGGCGTGGGCGAGGAGCTGGCACCGTTCCTGGGCCTGCCGATCCCGGCCGCGCTGAAGACGGTCGAGCCGGGCAAGCGTGGCAAGAAGGACGGCCAGGGCCTGTACAAGTGGGAGAACGGCCGCGCGGTCAAGCCGGAAGTACCGAAGGACTACGAGGCGCCGGGCGACCTGGAAGACCGGCTGATCCTGCCGCTGCTCAATGAAGCGGTGGCCTGCCTGCACGACGGCGTCGTTGCCGATGGCGACCTGCTCGATGCCGGCGTGATCTTCGGCACCGGCTTCGCGCCGTTCCGCGGCGGCCCGATCCAGCACGTGCGCGCCACCGGCGCCGACGCGCTGGTCGAACGCCTGAGGACCCTGCAGTCGCGCTACGGCGACCGCTTCGCGCAGCGCCCGGGCTGGGATGCGCCGGCGTTGCGGGTGCCGGTGGCCTGAGGCACCGGACCGGAAACGAGAACGCCGCCTTCGGGCGGCGTTTTTCTTTTCGTTGATTTCCGGGGGCGGTGGGGGGTGCGGCCTGGCGGCCGCTGGGGCTTGGCTGGCCTTCGATGCGGATTGGTTGTTCTGGTATTGCGCGATCCATGTGATGGGGCGTCGCGAAAAGCCGCAGGGGGTTACCTGGTCGCGGGCGGCGCGGCGCGAGGCCTGCCGCCGCTCCAGGGACAATGGCCACGGAACGAAAAGCAGAGCGAGTGAAGTGGGGGGATGGAAAAGCGGGGCGCCCGCTACGCGGCTTGTGGTGAACCTCGACGCCACGGGCTGGCAAGTCCCCAGGTGGAATCGTGAGCGTCGGAATCTATCCCAGCACTCATCTCACTCTTCCCATTTCCTTCCTTCAGCTCTTCGCTTCCAGCTCTTGGCTCTTTGCTCTTTGCTTCTGCTTTCGGTTCGACGGCCGTTGAGTGAGGAGCGTTGCGGCGTGATGCCTGCTGACGGGAAGTAAAGGAGGAGGCTTGGGCCGCAGGCCCAAGCCGGGGGACATGAGCGGCAGCAGGCATCGCGCCGCAACGCCCGCGCCCCACCGCCCCCTGCGCCACGCACCAGACGAAGGCCAGCCGACCCAACGTCAGCGCAGAACCAAGGCCGCAGCGGCCGCCAGGCCGCAACCCATCCCCCCTCCCCGCCGATCGACGAATACCCATTCCTTGCTGGCCATGCCAGGCGCACGCTCAGGGATGCGGCGTTCCGTGATGGCCTTGGGCGTCGGCGCCGTCGTGATCGTGATCGTGGTCGTGGTCGTGCCCTTTCGGACTGCCATGCAGGCCGCAGGCGTCGCCGCAGTGATCGGCTTCGACCTGCAGGGTGACATGGTCGATGCCGAAGCGGTCGTGCAGCAGCGTGGTCAACTCGCGGCGCAGGCGGTCGGCGTCGACGCCATCATCGGCGACCACGTGCGCGGTCAGCGCCGGCGTGCTGGAGGCCAGCGCCCACACGTGCAGGTCATGCACATCGAGCACGCCGGCGCGCTCGCCCAGGGCCGCCCGCACCACGGCCAGGTCCACGCCCTTGGGCACGCCTTCGAGCAACACGTTGAACGCCTCGCGCAGCAGCAGCCAGGTACGCGGCAACACCCACAGGCCGATCAGCACTGCCAGTACCGGGTCGATCCACTGCCAGCCGGTCCAGCCGATCGCCAGCGCACCGAGGATCACCGCCACCGAGCCGAGCATGTCGCTCCATACTTCCAGGTAGGCCCCCTTGACGTTGAGGCTCTCGCCGGCGCCAGCCTTGAGCAGGCGCATGGCGATCAGGTTCACCACCAGGCCGAGCGTGGCGATCACCAGCATGCCGGTCTCGCCCACCGGCCGTGGCTCGCGGAACCGCGCCACCGCCTCCCACAGGATGTAGCCACCCACCACGAACAGCAGCGCGCCGTTGGCCAGCGCGCCCAACGCTTCCAGCCGCGCATAGCCGTAGGTGCGCCGCGCATCGGGCGGGCGCCGGCTCAGGCGCACCGCCAGCAGCGCGATCATCAGGCCGAGGGTGTCGGTGGCCATGTGCGCCGCGTCCGACAACAACGCCAGGCTGCCGGTGATGAACGCCCCGGCGATCTCGGCGAGAAGGAAGCCGCCGGTCAGGCCCAGCGCCCACCACAACGGCTTCTCGTGGCGGATCTCGCTGGGGGCGTGGCTGTGGTCGTGTCCCATCGCGCACTTTCCTGGAAACAGGCGGCCACGATAGGACGCGGCCGGCGCGGAGACTATTACAGTCCTGCAGGAGCGCGCTCGCTCCTGCAGGTTGCCGCCAGGCTCAGTTGTCCGAGACCAGCTTCACGACCGACGAGAAATCCAGCTTGCCGTGGCCGGCGCGGCTGTTCATCGCGTACAGGTTGCGGGCCAGTTCGCCCAGCGGAATCGAAGCACCCGTGCCCATCGCCGCTTCCACCGCCAGGCCCAGGTCCTTGAGCATCAGGTCGTTGCCGAACCCGCCGCTGTAACCGCGCGAGGCGGGGGCGTTCTCCAGTACGCCCGGCCATGGATTGCAGACCTCGGTCGCCCAGCTGCGACCGGTGCTGACCGCCATCATCTGCGACAGCACCTTCGGGTCCAGGCCATGCGCGACGCCCAGCGAGATCGCCTCGCCGGTCACCGCCATGATCACGCCCAGCGCCATGTTGTTGCACAGCTTGGCGACCTGGCCGGCACCGCTGTCGCCGACGTGGAAGATGTTCTTGCCCATCGCCTGCAGGTACGGCCGCGCGCGTTCGAGCACCTCGGCCTGGCCGCCGACGATGAAGGTCAGCGTACCGGCGGCGGCGCCGGCAGTCCCGCCGGACACCGGTGCGTCGAGCATCTGCAGGCCGCGTGCGGCAGCCGCCTCGGCCACCTTGCGCGCACTGGCCGGGGCAATGGTGCTGCAGTCGATGACCAGCGCGCCGGCGGGGATCTTCGCCAGCAGGCCGGTCTCGCCCAGGTACAGGCCTTCGACGTGCCGGCTCGCCGGCAGCATCGAGATCACCACCTCGGCATCGGCCAGGGTGTCGGCGGCGGAACTGGCGGCGACGGCGCCGGCCTCGACCGCGTGTGCGAGGGCGTCGGGCACCAGGTCGAACACGCGCAGCGCGTGCCCCGCCTTGACCAGGTTGGCGGCCATCGGCCCACCCATGTTGCCCAGTCCGATGAAAGCGATCCGGCTCATTGCAAAGTCTCCGTCAGGCTTGGCCCAGGTCCGCCAGCGGATGCTCGGCGGCCGGCCAGGGGGATTGGAAGAAGGAAGCGGCCCAGCCGGCGTCGGCCTGGGCCACGGTCGCCGGATTCCAGTGTGGCCGGCGATCCTTGTCGATCAGCAGGGCACGGATGCCCTCGGCGAAGTCGCCGTGCGCCGCGGCATGCAGCGCAACCGTGTACTCCGTGCGGAAGGTGTCGGCCAGCGTGCGCGTGCCGTCGTGGCGCTGCAGCGCCCAGGCCAATCGGGCCGAGCCCGGCGAGCCGGCCGCCAGCGTGGCACGCGCGGCCTGCAGCCAGGCGTCCTCGCTGTCCAGGGCATCGATCGCCGCCACCACCTGCTCCAGCCGGCCAGCCGATACGATCCGCTCGATCAGCTCGGCATGGATCTGCAACGGACCCGGCGTCAGCGGCTGCGCCAATCCCTGCAGGAAGCTGCCCAGCTGGGCGCGATCGGCCGCCGCATCGCCGCTCCACGCGTGCGCCAGCAACGCCGCCACCACCGCCTCGTACTGCGCGTGTTCGAGCTTGAAATCAGCCAGTCCGGCGTAGATCGCGTCACTGGCATCCAGCGGCGCACCGGTCAGGGCCAGGAACAGCCCGGCACCACCTGGCACCCGCTGCATCAGCCAGCTGCCGCCGACGTCGGGGAACAGGCCGACGCTGATCTCCGGCATCGCCAGCTTCGAGCGCTCGGTGACCACGCGATGGCTGGCGCCGGACATCAGGCCGATGCCCCCGCCCATGACGATGCCGTGGCCCCAGCACAGGATCGGCTTGGGACAGGTGTGGATGAAATAGTCGAGTCGGTACTCCTCCTCGAAGAACTCCGCCGCGTAGCGATTGGCGGTGACATCGGTGGCGCCCGATTCGCGATACTCGACCATGCTGCGGTACAACCCGTGCAGGTCGCCGCCGGCGCAGAACGCCTTCTCGCCGGCCCCGCGCAGGACCATGCAGGCGACGGCCGGATCGGCTGCCCAGCGTCGCAGCTGCACGTCCAGCAGCCGGGTCATCTCCAGCGACAGGCCGTTGAGCGTCCTGGGCACGTTGAGCGTGGCGATGCCGATCGCACGGCCGCCCTCGCCCTCGCGCAGCTCGAACAGTACCGGCGCCTCGGCCTCGGCGACGTTCATGCGTTCTTCCATTGCGGCGCGCGCTTGTCGAGGAACGCGTTGACGCCTTCGGCCTGGTCGGCGGTATCGAACAGGTCAACGAAAGCCTCGCGCTCTGCGACCAGCGCTGCGGCGTGGCTGCCGGTACGCGTGGCCTGCACAAGCACCTTGCAGGCCGCGACGCTGCCCGGGCTCTGTCGACCGGCCTTGTGCGCCCATTCGATCGCCCGCGCGAGCGATTCGCCCTTGCCGACGACCTCCTCGACCAGGCCGATGCGCAGCGCGGTCGCCGCATCGATGCGTTCGCCCAGCAGGATCATCCGCTTGGCCCAGCCCTCGCCGACTAGGCGCGGCAGGTTCTGGGTGCCACCAGCGCACGGCAGCAGGCCGACGGTGGCCTCCGGCAACGCCATCTGCGCCTGCTCCTCGGCGATGCGCAGGTCGCAGGCCAGCGCGCATTCCAGGCCGCCGCCCATCGCATAACCGTTGATCGCGGCGATCGACACGCCACGGAAGGCACCCAGCGCCTCGAAGGCTTCGCCGAAGCGCCGCGCTGCTTCACGCGCGGCCGCCTTGTCGCCGGAGGCGAACTGCTTGAGGTCCGCGCCAGCGCAGAAGAACTTCTCGCCTTCGCCGGTGACCACCAGCGCATAGACCTCGCGATCGGCGTCCAGCGCCTTCACCAGGTCGCGCAGCGCCGCCAGGCTGTGCACGGTCCAGGTGTTGGCCGGCGGGTTGGCCAGGGTGACGATGGCGACGTGGCCGTCGCGCTCGACCTTCAGGCCGGTGTGCTCGCGCTGCAGCCAGTCGCTCATCGCAGTTCCTCGTCGGTATTGAGCAGGTGGCGGGCGATGATCATGCGCATGACCTCGTTGGTGCCCTCCAGGATGCGGTGCACGCGACTGTCGCGCAGCAGGCGCTCGATCGGGTACTCGCGGATATAGCCGTAACCACCATGGATCTGCAGCGCCTCGTCGCAGATCTGGAAACCGGCGTCTGTGGCGAAGCGCTTGGCCATCGCGCACCACACCGTGGCGTCGCGGGCACCGGCATCGAGCTTGCGCGCGGCGGTGTGCACCATCTGCCGCGCAGCGACCAGCTGGGTCGCCATGTCGGCCAGCTTGAACTGCAGGGCCTGGAAATCGGCGAGCTTCCGGCCGAACTGGCGGCGCTCGCCCATGTAACGGCGGGCGGCATCGAGCGCGCCCTGGGCCGCGCCCAGCGAGCAGGCGGCGATGTTGATGCGGCCGCCATCGAGCGCCTTCATCGCCAGCTTGAAGCCCTCGTCTTCCTTGCCGAGCAGGTTGCCGGCGGGGATGCGCACGCCTTCGAAGGTGACGCCGCGGGTGGGCTGGCTGTTCCAGCCCAGCTTTTCCTCCTTGCGACCGTAGCTGATGCCCTGGGCATCGGCGGGCACGACGAAGGCACTGATGCCGCGTGCGCCGTCCTCGCCGGTACGCGCCATCACCACCAGCACGTCGGTCGAGCCGGCGCCGGAGATGAAGGCCTTGCTGCCGTCGAGCACGTACTCGTCGCCATCACGCACCGCGCGGGTCTTCAGCGAGGCAGCGTCGGAGCCGGCGCCCGGCTCGGTCAGGCAGTACGACGCCAGCTTCTCGCCGCTGGCCAGCAGCGGCCCCCAGTGCCGGCGCACCGGCTCGGCGGCGAAACTGGCGATCAGCCAGGTCGCCATGTTGTGGATGCTGAAGAACGCCGAGGTCGACGGATCGGCGCGCGCCATCTCCTCGAACACCACGGCCGAATCCAAGCGCTTCAGGCCCAGGCCGCCATAGTTCTCGTCGGTGTACAGGCCACAGAAGCCCAGCTCGCCGCCCTTGCGGAAGGCCTCGCGCGGGAAATGGCCCTCTTCGTCCCAGCGCGCGGCGTTGGGCGCCAGTTCCTTCTGGGCGAAATCCCAGGCAGCCTGGCGGAACGCCTCCTGCTCCTCGTTGAGGTCGGCCGTATCGAACGGCAGGTTCATCGCGGCATTCATGGCAGTCACTTCAGGTTGATGGTGGTGTTGACGCCGTGGCCGAGCGTGCTGTCGTCGAACCAGCGCGAGGTCACGGTCTTGGTCTGGGTGTAGAACATCACGACCTGCTTGCCGTACGGGCCGAGGTCACCGAGCTTGGAGGCGCGCGATCCGGTGAAGGAGAACAGCGGCACCGGCACCGGGATCGGCACGTTGATGCCGACCTGGCCGACGTCGATTTCTTCCTGGAAGCGACGCGCGGCGGCGCCGGACTGGGTGAACAGCGCGGTGCCGTTGCCATTCGGGTTGGCGTTGACCAGGGCAATGGCGTCGTCGAGCGTCTCGGCCTCCAGGATCACCAGCACCGGCCCGAAGATTTCCTCGTCATAGATGCGCATGCCCGGCTTGACGCCGGAGAAGATCGTCGGGCCGACGAAGTTGCCCCGCTCGTAGCCGGACACGGCCGGGTTGCGGCCGTCGAGCTCGAGCCTGGCGCCCTGTTCGATGCCGGCGGCGATCAGCCCTTCCACGCGCTCGCGCGCCGCGCAGGAGATCAGCGGGCCGACGTCGGTGCCGGCCTCGGTGCCACCATTGACCTTGAGCGTCTTCGCCTTGGCGACCAGCTCCGGGATCCACTGGCGGGCTTCGCCGACCAGCACCAGGGTCGAGGCGGCCATGCAGCGCTGGCCAGCAGCGCCGAACGCCGCACCGGCCATCGCGTTGAGGGTCTGTTCCTTGTTCGCGTCCGGCAGCACCACGGCGTGGTTCTTGGCGCCCATCATGCACTGCACGCGCTTGCCGGCCAGCGAGGCACGGTTGTACACGTGCGTGCCGACCCTGGTCGAGCCGACGAACGACACCGCCTTGATATCGGGGTGGTCGCAGATCGCGTTGACCACGTCCGGGCCGCCATGCACGACGTTGAGCACGCCCTTCGGGATACCGGCTTCCAGCGCCAGTTCGACCAGGCGCATGGTGACCATCGGGTCCTGCTCGGAAGGCTTGAGCACGAAGGTGTTGCCGGTGGCGATCGCCATCGGGAACATCCACAGCGGGATCATCGCCGGGAAATTGAACGGGGTGATGCCGGCGCACACGCCCAGCGGCTGCAGCAGCGTATAGGTGTCCACGCCGGTGGCGACGTTGTTGGCCAGTTCGCCCAGCTGCAGGTTGCCGATCGCGGCGGCGTGCTCGACCACTTCCAGGCCGCGGAACACATCACCCTCGGCATCCGGCAGGGTCTTGCCCTGTTCGGCGGTCAGCAGCGCGGCCAGCTCGCCCATGTTTTCGCGGATCAGCTGCTGGTACTTCAGGAAGATGCGTGCGCGGGTGCCGATCGGGGTCTTGCGCCAGGTCTTGAACGCCTCGCTGGCGGCCGCCACGGCGGCGTCGACCTCGGCCGAGGTCGCGAAGGGCACCTTGGCCAGCACGGCCTGGGTGGCGGGATTGACCACGTCCTTCCATTCGGTGGTCGCCGACTCGACGAACTGGCCGTCGATCAGCAGGGAAACGCGGGGGGCGGACTCACTCATGGGGCATCACCAAAGCAACGGAGGACGGTTATTCGCATTGTTCGCATCCCACCAGCTGAATTCAGCCCCGAAGGCGCTTAATCGCGCTAAGCTTGGCGCACAATTCTGCGAAGTCTGCAAACATGGCCTCCCCGCACCGCCAGCTGGGCCTGCGCCTGCGCCGCCTGCGCGAACGCCACGGCCTGACCCAGGCCGAGCTCGCCCGGCGGCTGGCGCTGTCCCCGAGCTACCTGAACCAGATCGAGCGCAACCAGCGTCCGCTGACCCTGGCGGTACAGCAGCGCCTGCGCGACACCCTGGGCGACCTGGACGACCTGCTCGACCGCGACGACCCGGCCGCGCTGGTCGAGCCGCTGGCCGAGACCATGCGCGCCCTCGGCCACGGCGGCATTGGCCCGACCGAGCTGCGCGCCCTGGCCGGCAACCTGCCGCAGGTCGCCAATGCCCTGCTCGAACTGCATCGCCAGCATCGACACCTGCAGGAGCGTGCCGCCGCGCTGGAGCTGCAGATCGGCGCCGAACACGCAGCCGCGCCGCTGCTGTCGCCGGGCGACCATGTGCGCGACTACTTCAACCGCGAGCACAACCACATCCCCGAGCTGGACGACCAGGCCGAGGCGCTCTACTCCGAACTTGAACTCACCCCCGACACCCTGGCCCCGCGCCTGCGCCAGCTGCTCGCCGACCGCCACGGCCTGCGCGTGCGCCAGCTGACCCGCGGCGGCAGCGACAAGCGCCGCTACGACGCCGATACCCGCACGCTGTGGTTGCCGGCCTGGCTCAAGCCGGGCCAGCAATCGTTCCAGATGGCCGCGCAGTGGGCGCTGCTGGAGCATGCCGGGCTGATCGACGCGCTCACCGCGCGCGCCGGCTTCGATGATCCCGAGCGCATCGCCATGGCCCGCATCGGCTTCTCGAACTACTACGCCGGCGCACTGGTGATGCCTTATGGCACGTTCCTGCATGGCGCCGAGGACAGCCACTACGACATCGAGTGGCTGGCGCAGCGTTTCGGCGTCGGCTTCGAGGCGGTCTGCCACCGGCTCAGCACGATGCAGCGCCGCGGCGCGCCGGGACTGCCATTCTTCTTCATGCGGGTGGACCGTGCCGGCAACGTCTCCAAGCGCCACTCGTCCACCGATTTCCACTTCTCGCAGCTGGGCGGCGCCTGCCCGCTGTGGATCGTCTACGAAGCCTTCAACCAGCCCGGCCGCATCCTCACCCAGGTCGCGCGCATGCCCGACGGGCGCCAGCACTTCTGGATGGCGCGCCAGGTCAGCAGCGGACCGCCGGGCTTCGGCCAGCCGCGCAAGACCTTCGCCGTCACCCTGGGCTGCGACCTGCGCCACGCCGAACGACTGGTGTACTCGCGCGGGCTGGACCTGAGCGGCGGCAACGCGGTGCCGATCGGCCCGGGCTGCCTGACCTGCGAACGCACCGACTGCCTGCAGCGCGCGTTCCCGCCGCTACGCCGCTCAGCCGCCGGTTGAGCGGGGCGCGCGCGCGGCCGCGTCGATCGCTTCCGGCAGGTCGGTCTCGCGATCGATCTGCGGGAAGTGCCGGCGCTCCATGCGCCGGATCGCGAAGTGCATCCACCCCAGCGCCGCGGCGACCAGCACGAACAGCAGCATGAAGCAGCTGCTCCACACCCCGACCAGGTCGTTGAGGGCGCCAAAGGCGATCGGCAACACGAAGCCGCCGAGGCCGCCGATCATGCCCACCACCCCGCCCACCGCACCGACGTGCTGCGGGTAATACACCGGGATATGCTTGAACACCGCCGCCTTGCCGAGCGACATGAAGAACCCGAGCACGAACACCAGCACGGTGAACGCCGTCACCCCGATCGCCAGGTGGAAGCGCAGCTCGCCCCCGATGCCGCGCACGATGTACTGCGTATCGGGATAGGCCAGCACGAACGTGCAGATCGCCGACACACCGAAGGTCCAGTACATCACCCGGCGCGCGCCGATCCGGTCCGACAGCCAGCCGCCAACGATGCGGAACAGGCTGGCCGGGATCGAATAGCAGGCCGCCAGCACGCCGGCGGTACCCACGTCCATGCCGTAATTGCCGACCAGGTAGTGCGGCAGCCACAGCGCCAGCGCCACGAAGCCGCCGAACACGAAAAAGTAGTACAGCGAGAAGCGCCACACCTGCAGGTTCCTCAGCGGCGCCATCTGCGCCGAGAACGGCACCGGCGCCACGCCCTCGCGGCGGCGCTGCTCCAGTGACGGGTCTTCCTTGCTGAGCAGGAAGAACAGGATGCCGGTCACCGCCAGCGCCACAGCCCAGACCTTGGCCACCATGGTCCAGCCGGCGGCCACCATCACCATCGGCGCCAGCAGCTTGGTCACCGCCGAGCCGATGTTGCCTGCGCCGAAGATGCCCAGCGCGGTGCCCTGCTTCGCGGCCGGGAACCACTTGGAGACATAGGCCACGCCCACGGAGAAATTGCCGCCGGCGACGCCAACGAACAGCGCGGCCAGCAGGAACTGCGGATACGTGTGCGCATAGGTGAGCAGCCAGGTCGCCACCGCGCCGCACAGCATCACCGCGGTCATGATCTTGCGGCCACCAAACTGGTCGGACCAGATCCCCAGGAATACCCGGATCACCGAGCCGGTCAGCACCGGCGTGGCGATCAGCAGGCCGAACTGGGTGTCGTTGAGACCGAGCTGCTCGCTGATCTGGATCCCGATGATCGAGAAGATCATCCACACCGCGAAGCACACGGTGAAGGCGAAGGTGCTCAACCACAGCGCGCGTTGCTGGTCGGCACCGGTGACGTCCGCGACGGTCTGGTTCATGCGCTCTCCCCGGGGAATGGGTCCGCCTATTCGGCCTGTGCCTCGATCTCGCCCAGCCCCCGCACCGGATAGCGCTCGCGCAGGCCGGCCAGGTAATGCTGCACGTCCTGCTGCCGGGCCTGCAGCTCCAGGTAGTCGCCGATGCGTCCATGCACCTCGTCGAACCCCTGCGCCCGACCGGCTTCGATCGCCATCACCTCGACCACGTGGTAGCCCCAGCGCGACTCCACCGGGAACCCGGCGAGTCCTTCGCGCAGGCGGAACACCTGGCGATCGAACTCGGGCGTGGTCTGGCCGCGCTGCAGCCAGCCCAGCTCGCCGCCCTCGGTACGCGACGGACATTGCGAATGCCGCGCGGCCAGGTCGGCAAACAGTTCCGGCCGCTCGCGCAGCTCGACCAGCATTGCCTCGGCGCGACTGCGTGCCTGCAGGCGGCCGGCGACGTCGTCCGGCGGCGCGGCCAACAACACGTGGCGCAGCCGGATCCGGTCCGGCGCGCGGAAGCGTTCGCGGTTCTGTTCGAAGTAGCGCCGGCAGTCTTCCGGCGATGGGCGACGGTCCTCCAGCGCGGCTTCCAGCAGTTGCTGGATCAGCGCCTCCTCGTCATCGCCGGCGCCGGGCAAGCCCAGGCGCGCGGCCTCGCGCCGCAGCAGTTCGCGCACCACCAGCGCACGCGCCGCGTCGGCACGCGACTGCTGCGGGCGGGCGGCGCGATGGTACTGCATCTCGCGGGCGATCTCGGCCTCGCTGATCGCCGTGCCATCGACGAACAGCAGGCAGGGTGCCGGCGCACCGGTCATGCGCAGGCCGTCGGCGGCGCGTGCCGAGACATCGACCAGCGGTGTTTCGTCCCCGCCACCGATGACGGTGATCGGCAGGATCCGCGGCAGGCCGCTCATGGTTCCACCCGGCGCCCGTAGCGCAGCGGTGGCGAGCGCCGGCGCACGACCTGGTAGGGCCGCCACAGATAGCTGACCGGAATGCTCCACACGTGCACCAGGCGGGTGAACGGCGCGATCAGGAACAGGGTCAGGCCGAGCAGGATGTGCGCCTTGTAGACCCAGTGCACGTCGGTGATGAAGTCGGCCGCGCCGGCGCGGAAGGTGACGATGTGCTGCGCCCATTCGGCCAGGTTCACCATCACCCCGCCATCGAGGTGGTGGCCGGAGATGCGGATGCTGTACAGGCCCAGGCACAGCTGCGCGAACAGCAGCACCAGGACCAGGGTGTCCATGAAGGTCCCGGTCGCCCGCACGCGCGGGTTGAACAGCCGCCGCCACAGCAGGATCACGATGCCGACGAAGCACAAGGCGCCGAACACGCCGCCCACCACCATCGCCATGACCTGTTTCTGCTGGGAGGTGATGAAATGTTCGTACAGCGCATGCGGGGTCAGCAGGCCGACCAGGTGGCCACCGAGGATGGCCAGGATGCCGATGTGGAAGCAGTTGCTGCCGATGCGCATGCCGCGATCGGACAACATCTGGCTTGATCCGGTGCGCCAGGTGTACATCGACTTGTCGAAGCGCGCCCAGCTGCCGATGAAGAACACCGCCGCGGCGATGTATGGATAGAACTGGAAGGCGAAGTAGTTGAGGTGATTCATGGCCGGTCCTCCCGAGGCATGGCCTGGCGCGGTGCTCGATGGGGCGGATCGCAGTCGCGGCCTGGCGCGTCGGTGCCGAAGCGCACCGCTTCCTCCTCCCACAGGCGGTCCATCGCCTCGGCGGTGTCGTCGCGGACTTCCTCGCTGGCGCGCTGCCGCAGCAGGTCCAGGTTGACCTTGCCCTCGCCGGCTTCCACCAGCAGCTCGAACAGCAGCGCATGCGGCAGGCCGCGTTCGCCGGCGCGGGCGGCCAGCATGCCGGCGATGTGGCCGATGTGGTGCAGCCAGTCGCGTGCCTCCGCCTGCGGCCGGTGCGCGAGATACTCGAGCACCAGCGGCAGGTAATCGGGCAATTCGCGGGCGTCGATCTCGAAGCCGTTGCGGCGGTAGGTCTGCAGCAGGTCGACCATCGCCTGCCCGCGGTCGCGCGACTCGCCGTGGATGTGCTCGAACAGCAGCAGGCTCATCGAACGCCCGCGGTCGAAGGTGGACAGCCACTGGTCCTGCGCGTCGAGCGGGTCGCTGGCCAGCAGGCCGGCCACGAAGGCCCGCAGCTGGACACGCCGCGCCGACGACAGGGATGCATCCTCCGTGGCCGCCAGCAGTTCCTGGCCGTGCTGCCACATTTCGTCGCGCGGATAGTCCATCAACACGCCGATCAGCTTGAGCACGTTCATTCCACCGTCTCCCGCTTCGGCACCGGGTGTACGACGAAACCGGTGTTCCCGCGCTGGCCGAACAGCTCGGCCGGGCTGTCGCCATTGCAGCCGTTGCCGAAGGTGAAGCCGCAGCCGCCGCGTTCGCCCTGGGCGTCGCCCGAATACTCGCGATGCCCGGAGGGAATCACGAACCGGTCCTCGTAGTTGGCGATCGCCAGGTAGCGGTACATGTCCTCGGCCTGGGCAACGCTGAGGCCGACCTGGTCGAGCACCGCGATGTCCTGCACCCCATCCACGTTCAGGGCGCGGCGCCAGGCGCGCATGGCCATCAGCCGCTGCAGGGCCAACACCACCGGCCCCTCTTCTCCGGCCGTCAACAGGTTGGCCAGGTAGCGCACCGGAATCCGCAGCGACGCCACGTCGGGAAGCTCGCCGCTCATGCCGACATGGCCGCGCTCGGCCGCCGACTGGATCGGCGACAGCGGCGGCACGTACCAGACCATCGGCAGCGTGCGGTACTCCGGGTGCAGTGGCAGCGCCAGCTTCCAGTCGATGGCGAGCTTGTACACCGGCGACGCCCTGGCCGCATCCAGCCAGCTGTCGGGAATACCCTCGGCCCGGGCGGCGGCGATGACCTGCGGGTCGGCGGGATCCAGGAACAGGTCCAGGTGGGCCTGGTACAGGTCCTTCTCGGCCGGCACCGAGGCCGCATCGGCGATGCGGTCAGCGTCGTACAGCATCACCCCGAGGTAGCGGATGCGGCCCACGCAGGTTTCCGAACACACGGTAGGCTCGCCCATCTCGATGCGCGGGTAGCAGAAGATGCACTTCTCTGACTTTCCGCTCTTCCAGTTGTAGTAGATCTTCTTGTACGGGCAGGCCGACACGCACATGCGCCAACCGCGGCACTTGTCCTGGTCGATCAGGACGATGCCGTCCTCCTCGCGCTTGTAGATCGCCCCGGATGGGCACGCCGACACGCATGCCGGGTTGAGGCAGTGCTCGCACAGGCGCGGCAGGTACATCATGAAGGTCTTCTCGAAGGCGCCGTAGATCTCCTTCTGCACCTGGTCGAAGTTGTAATCGCGCGAGCGCTTGGCGAACTCGCTGCCGAGGATCTCCTCCCAGTTCGGCCCCCACTCGATCTTCTGCATCCGCTCGCCGCTGATCAGCGAGCGTGGCCGCGCGGTCGGCTGGTGCTTGCCGTCGGGCGCCTCGTGCAGGTGGCGGTAATCGAACTCGAACGGCTCGTAGTAGTCGTCGATCTGCGGCAGGTCGGGGTTGGCGAAGATCTTCGCCAGCAGCCGCCAGCGCCCGCCCGCCCGCGGCACCAGCTTGCCGGCGCGGGTCCGCACCCAGCCGCCGTTCCACTTATCCTGGTTTTCCCACTCCTTCGGGTAGCCGATGCCCGGTTTGGTCTCGACGTTGTTGAACCAGGCGTACTCCACGCCCTCGCGCGAGGTCCATACGTTCTTGCAGGTGATCGAGCAGGTATGGCAGCCGATGCACTTGTCCAGGTTCAGCACCATGGCGATCTGTGCGCGCACTTTCATCACACCACCTCCCTGGGGAGCGCCGCGACCGGCTCGCCGGCCGCTCCTGCGCCTCCTGCGCCCGCGGCACTCGAACGTCCATGTTCATCGTCGAGCCAGTCGACCTTCGACATCTTGCGCACGATCACGAACTCGTCGCGGTTGGTGCCGCAGGTGCCGTAGTAGTTGAAACCATAGGCCAGCTGCGCGTAGCCGCCGATCATGTGGGTGGGCTTGAGCACCACGCGGGTCACCGAGTTGTGGATGCCGCCACGGGTGCCGGTGACCTCCGAGCCGGGCACGTTGATGATGCGTTCCTGGGCGTGGTACATCATCGCCATGCCGGGCATGACCCGCTGGCTGACCACCGCGCGGGCGACGATGGCGCCGTTGACGTTGAACAGCTCGATCCAGTCGTTGTCGACGATGCCGGCGTCGCGCGCGTCGTCCTCGCTGATCCACACGATCGGCCCGCCGCGCGACAGCGTCTGCATGATCAGGTTGTCGCTGTAGGTACTGTGGATCCCCCACTTCTGGTGCGGGGTCAGCCAGTTCAGCACGATCTCCTTGTTGCCGTTGCCACGCCGGCCCAGCAACGGCTCGACCGTGCGGGTATTGATCGGCGGCCGGTAGCCCATGAACGCCTCGCCGAAGTCGATCATCCATTCGTGGTCCTGGTAGAACTGCTGGCGACCAGTCACCGTGCGCCAGGGGATCAGCTCGTGGACGTTGGTGTAGCCGGCGTTGTAGCTGACCTTGTCGTCCTCCAGGCCGGACCAGATCGGCGAGGAGATGATCTTGCGCGGCTGCGCCTGGATGTCGCGGAAGCGGATCGCCTCGTGTTCCTTGCCCTCCGCCAGGTGCACGTGGTCGCGCCCGGTGAACCCGCCCAGCGACTCCCAGGCCTTCACCGCCACGTGGCCGTTGGTTTCCGGGGCCAGGTGCAGGATCACCTCGCAGGCATCGATGGCGCTGTCGATCGCCGGACGGCCCTGCGAGATGCCTTCCTCGCGCACCACGTGGTTGAGCTTGCCGAGGAAATCCACCTCCTCGCGGGTATCCCAGTTCATGCCCTTGCCGCCGTTTCCGAGCTTGTCCAGCAGCGGCCCCAGCGAGGTGAACTTGCGGTAGAGGTTGGGATAGTCGCGCTCGACCACGACCATCGATGGCAGGGTCTTGCCGGGGATCGGCTCGCACTGCCCCTGCTTCCAGTCGGCGACGCCGAACGGCATCGACAACTCGTTGGGGCTGTCGTGCAGCGTCGGCACCAGCACCAGGTCCTTCTCCACCCCGAGCACGCCCGGCGCCATGTCGCTGACCGCGCGTGCCACGCCCTTGAAGATCTCCCAGTCGCTGCGCGATTCCCAAGCCGGGTCCACCGCCTTGGACAAGGGGTGGATGAACGGGTGCATGTCGGAGGTATTGAGGTCGTCCTTCTCGTACCAGGTGGCGGTCGGCAGGACGATGTCCGAGTACAGCGCGGTGGTGCACATGCGGAAATCCAGCGTCACCAGCAGGTCGAGCTTGCCTTCTGGCGGCTCGTCGCGCCAACGCACTTCCTGCGGCTTGATCGCACCGGCCTCGCCCAGGTCCTTGCCCTGCAGGCCATGCCGGGTGCCCAGCAGGTGGCGCAGCATGTACTCGTGCCCCTTGCCGGAGGAACCGAGCAGGTTCGAGCGCCAGATGAACATCATCCGCGGGTGGTTCTGCGCGGCGTCCGGATCGGCGAAGGCAAAGTCGAGCGAACCGTCCTTGAACTTGCCCAGCGCATAGTCCGCCGGTGCCACGCCGGCCTGTTCCGCTTCGCGCACCAGCTGCAGCGGATTGCGGTCCAGCTGCGGCGAACACGGTAACCAGCCCATGCGCACCGCGCGCAGGTTGAGGTCGGCCAGGCTGCCGCCGTACTTTCCGGCATCAGCCAGCGGCGAGAGCAGCTCGTCCACGCGCAGCGTCTCGTAGCGCCACTGACCGGAATTGAAGTAGTAGTAGGACGTGCCGTTCATGTGCCGCGGCGGACGGCTCCAGTCCAGCGCGAAGGCCAGCGGCTGCCAGCCGGTCTGCGGCCGCAGCTTCTCCTGGCCGACGTAGTGGGCCCAGCCGCCGCCGGTCTGGCCCACGCAGCCGCACATGACCAGCATGTTGATCAGGCCGCGATAGTTCATGTCGTTGTGGAACCAGTGGTTCATGCCGGCGCCGACGATGATCATGCTGCGGCCGCGGGTCTTGTCGGCGGTGCGGGCGAACTCGCGGGCGATCTCGATGACTTCGCCCCGCGGCACGCCGGTGATCCGCTCCTGCCAGGCCGGCGTGCCGGGGACGTCATCGTCGTAGCTGGCAGCGACATGCGCACCGCCGAAACCGCGGTCGACGCCGTACTGCGCCAGCAGCAGGTCGTAGACGGTGGCCACCAGCAATTCGCCGCCACCGGGCTGCGGCAGGCGGCGCACCGGCACGTTGCGTTCGAGCACGGCCTCGACCGGCGCCGCGGTCCAGCGCTCGTTCTCCACGCCACCGAAGTAAGGGAAGCTCACCGCCTCGATCCCATCGTGCTGCCCGGCCAGGCTCAGGCGCAGGCGCGTAACGCTGCCGTCGCTGGCCTTTTCCTCGATGTTCCACTTGCCCTTTTCTCCCCAGCGGAAGCCGATCGAGCCGCCCGGCACCACCAGGCCATTGGACGGTTCGTCGTAAGCCAGGGTCTTCCATTCGGGATTGTTGCCCTCGCCCAGTCCCCCCAACTCGCTGGCACGCAGGAAGCGACCGGCTACCAGTCGGCCGTCCTCGCGCCGCTCCAGCCGCACCAGCATCGGCATGTCCGAGTACTGGCGGCAATAGTCCTGGAAGTACGTCGAGGGATTCTCGACATGGAACTCGCGCAGGATCACGTGGCCGAAGGCGAACGCCAGCGCCGCGTCGGTGCCCTGCTTGGGATGCAGCCAGTGGTCGGTGAGCTTGGCCAGCTCCGAGTAGTCGGGGCAGATCGACACCGTCTTGGTACCGTTGTAGCGCGCCTCGGTGAAGAAGTGCGCGTCCGGCGTGCGGGTCTGCGGGACGTTCGAACCCCAGGCGATGATGTAGCGGCTGTTGTACCAGTCGGCGGACTCGGGCACGTCGGTCTGTTCGCCCCAGACCTGCGGCGAGGACGGCGGCAGGTCGCAGTACCAGTCATAGAATGACAGGCAGGCGCCACCCAGCAGCGAGAGGTAGCGGGCACCGGCGGCGTAGGACACCATCGACATCGCCGGAATCGGGGAGAAGCCGGCGATGCGGTCGGGCCCGTACTGCTTGACCGTGTACAGGTTGGAGGCGGCGATGATCTCGTTGGCTTCGTCCCAGGACAGCCGCACGAAGCCGCCCATGCCACGCCGACGCTTGTACTCGCGCGCCTTCTCCGGGTCCGATACCACGCTGCCCCAGGCCTCCACCGGCGACATCGTCGCGCGTGCCTGCCGCCACATCCGCAGCAGCGTGCCGCGGATCAGGGGGTACTTCAGCCGGTTGGCGCTGTACAGGTACCAGGAATAGCTGGCACCACGCGGACAGCCGCGTGGTTCGTGGTTGGGCAGGTCCGGGCGGGTGCGCGGATAGTCGGTCTGCTGGGTCTCCCAGGTGACCAGCCCGTTCTTGACGTAGATCTTCCAGCTGCACGAGCCGGTGCAGTTCACGCCATGGGTGGAGCGCACGATCTTGTCGTACTGCCAACGCGCGCGGTAACCGTCTTCCCAGTCGCGGCTTTCGGTCTTGGTGAAGCCATGGCCATCGGCGAACGGTTGTGGATCGCGCTTGAAGTACTGCAGGCGATCGAGGAAATAGCTCATCGTGGTACTCCCTTCACAAACTTGCGCATCGTGGCTGGACGAATCTGGCTGCGTGCGTTTCCACGCCGGGCCTCAGCAGGGCGCTTCGGCGCCCTTGCGGTAGTACCACCACCAGGTGACGGCCAGGCAGGTGACGTAGAAGGCGATGAATCCGTACAGCGCCATCTCGGGGCCGCCGGTCAGCGTGATCGACGAGCCATAGCTCTTGGGAATGAAGAAGCCGCCGTAGGCGCCGATCGCGCCGGAGAAGCCGACCACCGCGGCCGACTCGATCGATGCGTGGTGCGCGGCCAGCGCCTTGCCCTGCGCGTCAGCGGTTGCCGACAGGCGTTCGTGCAGGGTGCGGAAGATCGCCGGGATCATCCGGAAGGTGGTGCCGTTGCCGATTCCGCTGAGCACGAACAGCGCCATGAACGAGGCCAGGAAGCCGTAGAACTGCCCGCCTTGTCCGTGCGAGGGCAGGAAATGCAGCACGCCGAAGACCGCCACGATCATCAGCGCGAAGACCCAGAAGGTCAGCCGCGCGCCGCCGAAGCGATCGGCCAGGCTGCCACCGATCGAACGCATCAACGCGCCCAGCAGCGGTCCGATGAAGGCGTAGGTCATCGGGTTGACGCCGGGGAACTGGCTCTTGACCAGCATCGGAAAGCCGGCCGAGAAACCGATGTAGGAACCGAAAGTGCCGATGTAGAGCCAGCACATCAACCAGTTGTGCTTGCGCCGGAAGATCACCGCCTGCTCGGCGAAGGAGGAGCGGGCGGCGGTGAGGTCGTTCATGCCGAACCACGCCGCTACCGCCACGATCGCGATCGCCGGCACCCAGATGTAACCGGCGTTCTGCAGGAACAGCTGGCCACTGCCATCGGCCAGCGGTTGCGGGCCGCCACCGATCGCGCCGAACACGCCCACGGTGATCACCAGCGGGATCACCAGCTGGGCGACCGACACGCCGACGTTGCCCAGCCCCGCATTCATCCCCAGCGCGAAGCCCTGGCGCTGCTTGGGGTAGAAGAAGGAGATGTTGGACATCGACGAGGAGAAGTTCGCCCCACCGAACCCGCACAGGACGGCGATCAGCACGAACACCCAGTACGGCGTGGCGGGGTTCTGCACCGCCAGTCCCAGCCACAGCGTCGGCAGCAGCAGCGAGGCGGTCGACAGCGCGGTCCAGCGTCGTCCGCCGAAGATCGGGATCACGAAGGAGTAGAAGATGCGCAGCGTCGCGCCGGACAGGCTCGGCAACGCCACCAGCCAGAACAGCTGGTCGGTGCTGAAGGCGAAGCCGATCCGCGGCAGGCTGATCGATACCGCCGAGAACAGCATCCACACCGAGAACGCCAGCAGCAGTGCCGGCACCGAGATCCACAGGTTCCGGCTGGCGACGCGCTGGCCGGTGCGCGCCCAGTACTCGGGATCCTCGGGGCGCCAGTCGGTGATCACATAACGGCGGGTGGAGGTTTTCGATGCTGCGTCGTCGCTTGCGGCGGTCATGGGGACCTTCCTGGCTTCGGGGCATTCATCAACCACGGGGCACTGCACTTCCACGCCGCCATTGGGCCCGGCCACCGGGCCGGATGCCTTGATCAGGATCAATCCACCGCGGCGTGCCACACCTTCTGCATATCGGGTTTCAAACCTGTGACGCGACCTGCGGCATTGCCTTGGCCACGCCCCGTTGGCGCACGCTGTCGCGTACGTCGACGTCGAAACGGATCTCCAGCGAGTCGTCGCCCTGCCCGACCTGGAATGCCAGCCCATCGCGACTGGGCAGGCTGGCCTGCAGGGCAAGCACGGCCTGGCGGGGCAACCCTACCTGCAGCGTGTCCGCGCTCGACGCCAGGCGAGCTGCCAATCCCTCATGCAGGCGGATCGCCTGCGACCAGCCGCCGCCCGACCCGAAGCGGGTCAGGTTGGCCACCGTTTCGCCAGCCAGCAACACCGCAAGCTCGTGTTCGTCGACGCGCAGGCGCAGGGTCTGCCCCTGCAGTTGGACCTTCATGACGCAATCTCCTCCCATTCATCGGGGGTATTGCAGTTCGCCAGCGCATCCCGCATGGCGTCCGGGACCGGCAGGCAGATCGTACCGAGTTCATGCTGCAGCGCCTTCACGGAGCGTGCACGCCCAGGATCATCGACCTGCTGCCGCAGGAGCATGCGACAGCGTCCATCGATGTTCAAGCGCATCGGCAGGGGCTGGCCGGCAAACACCGCGCAGGGCGCTGGCGGCGCATCACGCAGCTGCTGCAGCAGGGCGACGTCGAGTCGCGGCATGTCCACCGGCACCACCCAGGCCGGCCCGTCCGGCAGGTGGGCGATGGCCGTGTGCAGGCCGCCGAGCGGACCGCAACGCGGCACCGCGTCGGGCAGGCCGCCATGAGCCGGATAGTCGCCACTGATGCGTACGGGATCGGCGCCGGCGGCGATGAGCAGGTCGCGCATGTGCAGCAGCAGCGGCTTTCCGCGCCAGGGCAGCAGCGCCTTGTCGCGCCCCATCCGGCTGGACAGTCCGCCGGCCAGCACGATGCCCGCCATCGCGATGCGCTCAGTCGACATCGGATGCCTCGCTGGCCATCTCCAGCCGCACCGGATCGAAGTGGCCCCAGCCGTGCACGCGCACCGGCGTGCCGGCGGCGACGACCGCGTCGGCCTCGTCGGCCACCACCCAGGCATTGCCCTGCAGCAGCGTGGTCAGGCGGAAGGATTCCTGTCGCGGCAGCACCCGCACGCCGAGTCCCAGGCGCGGGTCGAACTCCACCCGCGCGATCGCGTGCAGCCGCATCCCGGCGCGCTTGCCGACCGCCTCACGCAACGGCAGGTACAGCGGCGTTTCCTCGGCCAGGCCCAGCAGGCGCCGCAGCACCGGCTCGACGAAGAAGCGTTGGCCGGCGGCCGCCGACAGCGGGTTGCCGGGCAGGCCGAAATACAGCGTCCCCCCCGGCAGGCGGGCGAACAGCACTGGCTTGCCCGGGCGGACCGCCACCTGGTGGAACACCTGCTCGGCGCCGCGCGCGCGCAGGGCATCGGGAATGAAGTCGTGGCAGCCCTGAGACACCGCGCCGGTACTGACCACGATGCCGGCGCCGGCAGCCAGCGCCTGGTCGAGTGCGGCATCGAACTGCTTCGCCTCGTCGCCGATCACGCCCTGCCAGGCAAGGTCGGCACCCGCCGCGCACAGGCGATCGACCAGGTAAGGCCGGTTGCTGTCGTGGATGCGGCCCGGCGCGAGCGGCGCATGGACGTCGGCGACCAGTTCATGCCCGGTCGCCAGCACCGCCACCGTCGGTGCGGCGCGCACCACCACATGGCCCACGCCCAGCGCGTGCAGGACGGTGCACTCGTTGATCCCCAGCCGGGTGCCGGCCCCGAGCACGCGCGCGCCGGCGGCCACGTCCTGGCCACGCAGGCGCACGTTCTGTCCGGGACGCAGTGACTGGCGCAGCCCGATCCGCCGCGCGCCCCCCGCATCGCGGGCCAGCACCTCCACCTGTTCGACCGGCACCACGCTGTCCAGGCCGACGGGCATCGGCGCCCCGGTCATGATTTCCCACACGCCGTGCACGCTCCGCTCGCCGCTATCGCCGGCGGCCAGCCGCCCGTGCACGTCGAACTCGCTGCCGACGGGAATCTCGCTACCGGCAGTGGCCAGCGCGAACCCGTCCATCGCCGAGTTGTCGAACGGTGGCAGGTCCTGCGGGCTGTCCACCGGTTCGGCCAGCACCGCGCCCGAGGCGGCCTCCAGGGCCACCCGCCGCGACGGCAGCGGTGACACCGAGGCCAGCATCAGCCGCAGCGCCTGTGCGTAATCGATCACGCGCCCTCCCTCCCGCCGCCCGGCCGGCTTCCGGCCTGCACCCTGTCCAGTCCGCCCATCGCGACCTCTTCGATTCCCTGGCGCTTACGCTACGCCTGCGGGCGTCATCGCGGCCTGACCTCGATCAAGCCGCTCGCCCGGCGTGCCCGTGTGGCAGCATGACACGACCCGCCCGCAGCGAGACCGGCATGTTCCTCAACGACTTCGACCAGCTGCTGTCGGCCGCCCACCAGCAGGACCAGCCGCAGCGCCTGCTGTTCGTATTCGTACGCGCCGAACTGCCCGACGCGCCGACCGACACGCAGCGGCAGCGCCACGCCAGCCGCGTCGGCGGCACGCTGACGCCGGTACTGTGCGTGGACAAGCTGCCTGGCGAGATCGCCGATTTCGACGCGCTTGCACGCGAATCGGCCGCGACCGGCCAGTCGTGGGACCTGGTGTTCGTCGCCGCGTTGGACGGCCGCGATGGCCGCGCGCCCGCCGCCGAGGCGGCCGACCCGCATCTGCGCGGCATGGTGCAGGCGATCGGCCAGGGCCAGGTCAGCCGCTACGCGGCCTTCGATCCGCATGGCGATCCGGTACGGTTCTACTGAACCGGGATGGCGGTCACCAGCTGCAGGGTGAGGAAAAAGATCACCAGCACCGTGTTCAGGCCCCAGGCCACGGTCAGGCCGCGCGCGGCGACGCCGAGGTTGGGATTGCGCGCGGTGGGCGCGGCGCGCCAGACCGCCGGGATGATCCAGCCGGTATAGACCAGCAGCACGGCAAACAGCGCCAGTACCAGGGTCACCCGGCCATTGGCCAGCGCCCATAGCGCCACCGCCCACAGCAGGTTGCTGGGAACCACGCCCTGCAGCCAGAACACGCGCCACAGGCGCGAGTGCGGGGCGGGCGCGGAATCCGAAGGCATCGAAGTCACCACGAGATCTCTCCGTTCGTCGGATCGGCAAGACACTACGGTGGACCGCGTCGCCACACTGCACGCATCGGCCGGCGTCGTCAAATCGACCCGCGGCTGCGGCAGCCCCGCGCGAAATCCCGGCTCACGGCTCGTCGAGCGCCTCGAAGGCCGCCGCCAGGTAATCGATCAGCCCGCGCACCGCCGGCAGCAGGCCGCGACGCGACGGGAACACCACATGGATCACGCCTTCCGGCGGCGCCCATTCCGGCAGCAGCGGCACCAGTTCGCCAGCCGCCACTTCCTCGCTGATGAACATCCGCGGCAGCAGCACCGCGCCGACCCCGGCAACCGCCGCGCGGCGCAGTTCGATCATGTCGTCGGTCACCAGCCGTGGCACGTGGTTGATCGCCGCGACGCCGCCATCATGCCCGCGCAGTTCCCAGACATGCGGCGTGGAGGATGAAGTCAGGTCCACGGTCGGCAGCGCGGCCAGGTCCGCCGGCGTGCGTGGCAGCCCGGTCCGCGCGATCAGCGCCGGCGCCGCCGACACGCACCACACGCGGCGCGCCAGCACGCGCACGACCAGGTCGCTGTCCTGCAGCGGCGGCGGCCGCACCCGGATCGCCAGGTCCAGGCCCTCGCCGACCACGTCGACACGCCGGTTGGTCGCCTCCAGCTGCAACGTCACCTGTGGGTTGGCCGCGAGGAAATCGGCGAGCATCGCGCCGACCCGCGTATGCAGCAACGCCACCGGACAGCTCAACCGCACGTTGCCGCGCGGCTCGGCACGCGAAAGCGCCACGGCCTCCTCCGCCGCCTCGGCCTCCACCAGCATCGCCCGGCAGTGGCGGTAGTACGCCTGGCCGATCTCGGTCACCGAGAACCGCCGCGTCGAGCGCTGGAGCAAGCGCACGCCCAGCCGCGCCTCCAGCAGCGCGATGCGCCGGCTGAGCTTGGACTTCGGCATTCCCAGCGCGCGACCGGCCTGGGAAAAGCCGCCGTGGTCGACCACCTGCACGTAATAGAACAGGTCGTTGAGGTCGATGACCCCGTCCGGCGTGATCAGCATGGTCGCCCCTCATCGTTCACCAGGTAGGACTCTGATGATAAATACGAGGGTCTACCGGGTCCATCGTTCCACTCCTATCGTTTCCGCCACATCAACAACGGCCGCAAGCCGGCCAGGAAACGAAGATGAAGCAGGTCCGCGGCGTCTACAGCGCCCCCCGCCCGCACTGGGTCGGCGACGGGTTCCCGGTGCGCTCGATGTTTTCCTACAACAGCCATGGCGAGCACCTGAGCCCGTTCCTGCTGCTCGATTACGCCGGCCCCCACCGCTTTGCCCCGGGCAGCCAGCCGCGCGGCGTCGGCGAGCACCCGCATCGCGGCTTCGAGACTGTCACCCTGGTCTACGAGGGCGAGGTCGCCCACCGCGACTCCACCGGCGCCGGCGGCACCATCGGCCCGGGCGACGTGCAGTGGATGACCGCCGCCTCGGGCATCCTCCACGAGGAATTCCACACCGCCGACTTCACCCGCCGCGGCGGCACCCTGGACATGGTCCAGCTGTGGGTCAACCTGCCGGCGCGCGACAAGCTCGGCGCGCCCGGCTACCAGACCCTGCGTGCCGCGCAGATCCCGGTCGTGCCGCTGCCCGGCGCGGCCGGCCAGCTGCGGGTGATCGCCGGCCGTTTCCGCGACCATGCCGGCCCGGCGCGCACGCATACGCCGATCAATGTCTGGGACCTGCGCCTGCAGCCCGGCCAGCCGGTTGAACTGCCCGTCCCCGGAGGCCACACGCTGGCGCTGGCGGTGCTCAAGGGCACGGTCCTGGTCAACGGCGCCCAGCGCGCCGGCGAGGCCGAGCTGGTGGTGTTCGACCGCGACGGCAGCGACCTGCTGGTCGAAGCGCGCACCGCGGCCAGCGTCCTGCTGCTCAGCGGCGAACCGATCGACGAGCCGATCGTCGGCTACGGCCCCTTCGTGATGAACACCCAGGCCGAAATCGCAGCGGCCGTGAACGACTTCAACCAGGGCCACTTCGGCCAGCTGGCGTCCTGACCCCACGCGGGTCGGCGCACGCCGGCCCCCTTTCCCGCGTCATCCAACCCAGGAAACATCATGAGCACTCCCGCCAACTTCAACGGCCAGCGCCCAGTCATCGATCCCGCGCAGGCCGCGATGCTGCTGATCGACCACCAGAGCGGCCTGTTCCAGACCATCGGCGACCTGCCTTTCACCACCGTGCGTGCCCATGCCAGCGCGCTGGCGAAGATGGCCACGCTGACCGCGATGCCGGTCATCACCACCGCCTCGGTTCCGCAGGGCCCGAACGGGCCGCTGATTCCGGAAATCCAGGCCGCCGCGCCGCATGCGCAGTACGTGGCCCGCAAGGGAGAGATCAATGCCTGGGACAACCCGGACTTCGTCGCCGCGGTGAAGGCCACCGGGCGCAGGCAGCTGATCATCGCCGGCACCATCACCAGCGTGTGCATGGCGTTCCCGGCGATCGCCGCGGTTGCCGAGGGCTACCAGGTCTTTGCTGTCGTGGATGCCTCCGGCACCTACTCGAAGATGGCCGAGGAAATCACCCTGGCGCGGGTCGTCCAGGCCGGCGTGGTACCGATGGATACCGCCGCGGTCGCTTCCGAGCTGCAGCGCACCTGGCATCGCGACGACGCCGCGCAGTGGGCGGAGATCTACGGCCACATCTTCCCCAACTACCAGCTGCTGATCGAAAGCTACCTGAAGGCCCAGGACGTGCAGAAGAACCAGGAGCAGCTCGACTCCCAGCGCAGCTGATGCGCCCCGGGGCTGCGCCCGGCCAAGCATCGCGCCAGCCCCCCGGCCCACGGCGCCATTGCGCCCCCGGTCCGCACGTCCAGGCCTTCCAGTGGCCCGGCAATGGCGCGATTGGCGTCATCCCTCCCCTTTGCGGGACACCCCCCGCGGCCTACGTGCCGCTCCACCCGGAGACATGCAATGTCCAGCGAACCGATCCGCGACCCGAGGCAAGACCAGCTGCTCACCCCGCAGAACTCGGCGTTCGTCATCATCGACTACCAGCCCGTCCAGGTGAATTCCATCGCCTCCATGGATCGCCAGCTGCTGGTCAACAACATCGTCGGCGCATCCAGGGCGGCCGTCGCCTATGGCCTGCCGATCGTGCACTCGACGGTGAACGTGAAAACCGGCCTCAACAAACCGCCGATTCCGCAGTTGCGCAAGGTGCTGGCCGACCACCCGACCTATGACCGCACCTCGATCAACTCGTGGGAAGACGTCGAGTTCCGCAATGCCGTCGAAGCCACCGGACGCAGGAAGCTGATCATGGCGGCCCTGTGGACCGAAGCCTGCCTGACCTTCCCCGCGCTCGATGCCCTGAAGGAGGGCTACGAGGTCTATGTCGTGGTCGATGCCGTGGGCGGCACTTCGGTGGCGGCACACGACGCGGCCCTGCGCCGCATCGAACAGGCTGGCGGCAGGATGATCAGCGTGCCGCAGCTGTTCTGCGAACTGCAGCGCGACTGGCAGCGCAGGGAAACCGTGCCGGACTTCATCAAGCTGTTCATCGACACCGGCGGCACCGCCGGCATCCAGTTCTCCTACGACCAGGTCGAGTAAGGCGATCCCGGGAGCGGGGCGACGCCCCGCTCCTCGCGCGGCGCGAAGGGAGGCCGCGCACGCCCCGGCGATCGCGCCTAGCCAGCCCCTGACGGACCGGGACCCCACCACCGGACGTGCCCGCGCGAGGGCGCATCCGCGTTCCCATCGCCCGCCGCGGCCCCCCTCCGGTCCCTCCATGCAGGCGAAGGGCTTCGCTGGCCGCCATCGCGTCGACGGCCGCACGACTTGCGGGTGGGTCGGCTTAAACTAGCCGCCCGTGCACCTGGTCCGCACCTGCGTCACCTGGCGGGCATTGCAGCCCTCGCCACGCAGGCGCTGCATCGCCCCCGGCACTGACCGGCACGAACCGCTGCCCTCCGGAACTCGAAAACTTGCAAACCGCTGATTCAAAAGAAAAACAAACGCAGGGAAAGGGCTCGCAGGAACATACCCCGCTGATGAAGCAGTACTTCGCGGCCAAGGTCGATCATCCCGACCTGCTGCTGTTCTTCCGCATGGGCGATTTCTACGAGCTGTTCTACGACGACGCGCGCAAGGCCGCACGCCTGCTCGACATCACCCTGACCCAGCGTGGCAGCTCGGGCGGCGCGCCGATCCCGATGGCCGGCGTGCCGGTGCACGCCTACGAGGGCTACCTGGCGCGGCTGGTGGCGCTGGGCGAATCGGTGGCGATCTGCGAACAGATCGGCGATCCGGCGCTGGCCAAGGGCCTGGTCGAGCGCAAGGTGGTGCGCATCGTCACCCCCGGCACCGTCACCGACGAAGCCCTGCTGGACGAACGCCGCGACACCCTGCTGATGGCGCTGTCGCGCAACAAGGCCGGCTATGGCCTGGCCTGGGCCGACCTGGCCGGCGGCCGCTTCCTGGTCAACGAGGTCGACAGCGAGGATGCACTGGAAGCCGAACTGGCCCGCCTGGAACCGGCCGAACTGCTGGTGCCGGACGAGGAGAACTGGCCGGAATTCCTGCGCCAGCGCAGCGGCGTGCGCCGCCGCGCGCCATGGCTGTTCGACGCCGATAGTGGCCGGCGCCAGCTGCTGCAGTTCTTCAAGCTGCACGATCTCAGCGGCTTCGGCATCGACGAGCGGCCGCGTGCCATCGCCGCTGCCGGCGCCCTGCTCGGCTACGTCGAGGAAACCCAGAAGCAGCGGCTTCCGCACCTGACCGCGATCGCGATGGAGAATGCCGGCGAGGCGATCGCGATGAACGCCGCCACCCGCCGCCACCTCGAACTCGACACCCGCGTCGACGGCGATACCCGCAATACCCTGCTCGGCGTCCTCGACAGCACCGTCAGCCCGATGGGCGGGCGCCTGCTGCGGCGCTGGCTGCACCGCCCGCTGCGCCTGCGCGAGGTGCTGGTGCAGCGCCACCACGCGGTCGGCACGCTGATCGACCGCGGCACCGACGCCGACCTGCGCGAGCGCTTCCGCGCCCTGGGCGACATCGAGCGCATCCTCACCCGCGTGGCGCTGCGCTCGGCGCGCCCGCGCGACATGTCCACCCTGCGCGACGGCCTGGGCATGCTGCCGGACATCGCCGCGCTGATCGCCCCGCTGGATTCGCCGCGCCTGCAGGCGCTGGCCGCCGAGCTCGGCGAGCACGCCGACATCGCCCACCTGCTGGCCAGTGCCGTGGCCCCGCAACCGCCGCTCAAGCTCAGCGATGGCGGCGTCATCGCCAGCGACTACGACGCCGAGCTCGATGAGCTGCGCCGCCTGTCGACCCACGCCGACCAGTTCCTGATCGACCTGGAACTGCGCGAGCGCGAGACCAGTGGCATCCCGACGCTGAAGGTCGGCTACAACCGCGTCCACGGCTACTACATCGAGATCAGCAAGGGCCAGGCCGACAAGGCGCCGCTGCACTACAGCCGCCGCCAGACCCTGGCCAATGCCGAGCGCTACATCACCGAGGAGCTGAAGTCCTTCGAGGACAAGGTGCTGTCGGCGCGCGAGCGTTCGCTTTCGCGCGAGAAGCTGCTGTATGAAGGCCTGCTCGATGCACTCGGCGGCCACCTTGAACCGCTCAAGCGCTGCGCCGCGGCACTGAGCGAGCTCGACGTGCTGGCCGGCTTCGCCGAACGCGCGCAGGCACTGGACTGGGCTCGCCCGGAACTGGACACCGCGCCGTGCCTGCGCATCGAACGCGGCCGCCACCCGGTGGTCGAGGCGGTGCGCGAGCAGCCGTTCGAGCCGAACGACCTGGACCTGCACCCGGATCGCCGCATGCTGGTGATCACCGGCCCGAACATGGGCGGTAAATCGACCTACATGCGCCAGAACGCGCTGATCGTGCTGCTCGCCCACATCGGCAGCTACGTGCCGGCCAGCCGTGCGGTGATCGGGCCGATCGACCGCATCCTGACCCGCATCGGCGCCGGTGACGACCTCGCCCGCGGGCAGTCGACCTTCATGGTGGAAATGGCCGAGACCAGCTACATCCTCCACCACGCCAGCGCGCAGTCGCTGGTGCTGATGGACGAGATCGGCCGCGGCACCTCGACCTACGACGGCCTGGCCCTGGCCGATGCGGTCGCCCGCCACCTGGCCCACCGCAACCGCTGCTACACGTTGTTCGCCACGCACTATTTCGAACTCACCGCGCTGGCAGACGAGACCGTCGAAGGTGGCCCGAGCGGCATCGCCAACGTACACCTCGATGCCGTCGAACATGGCGACTCGCTGGTGTTCATGCATGCGGTGAAGGAAGGCCCGGCCAACCGCAGCTTCGGCCTGCAGGTCGCCGCGCTGGCCGGCCTGCCGCGCGACACCGTCGCCCAGGCGCGCCGCCGCCTGGCCGAGCTGGAACAGCGCGGCGGCGAAACCCATGCCGCCGAGATGGCGCCGCAGTCGTTGGATGCACCACAGCAGTTCGGCCTGTTCGCGACCTCCTCGGCGGCGCTGGACGCGCTGCAGGCCCTGGACCCGGACGAGCTGTCGCCCAAGCAGGCGATGGAGGCGCTGTACCGGCTGAAAGCGCTGTTGTAACCAAAGCGCCCTGAACACGTCCGGGGCTGTCGCCCTCCACGCCGCGATCGCCGCCGTGGGCGGACGGCGGCCCCGGCGTTCGTATGCCGATGCAGTTTCGTAGACATGGCGATAATGCGGCTTTGCTAGCCTCGTGGCCCCGCCCCCCGGGCGATTGCCAGGACGCCACCATGAGCACCACGCCGCTTGCCAACAACCTGTTCCAGCAGCTCCAGGGCGGGGGTATCGAGCAGATCGCCTCGCAGCTGGGCGTGGAACCTGCGCAGGCGCAGTCGGCGGTCGCCACCGCCCTGCCCCTGCTGATGGGCGCGCTCGGTCGCAACGCCCAGCAACCCGATGGCGCCCAGGCGCTGCTCGGCGCGCTGCAGCGCGACCATGCCCCGGCGGCCAACGGCCTGGACGTGGGCGGCCTGCTCGGCGCGGTGCTCGGCGGCGGCGGCGCACAGACCGACGGCGCCGGCATCCTCGGTCATATCTTCGGCGGCGCCACGCCGCAGGCGGCCAACGGCCTGGGCCAGGCCACCGGCCTGGACAGCGGCCGTTCCAGCCAGCTGCTGCAGATCCTTGCTCCGATCGTGCTGTCCTTCCTTGCCCAGCGCTTCCTCGGCGGCGGCAACGCCGGCGGCGATGCCAGCCAGCTGAGCCAGGCGCTCGGACAGGAACACCAGCAGGCGCGCGCCGACGACAGCCTGTCCGGTTTGCTTGGCGGCGTGCTCGACCAGGACGGCGATGGCCAGCTGGGCCTGGGCGACCTGCTCAAGGTCGGCAGCGGCCTGCTCGGCGGTTCGCGCTGAGCCCACGCGACCCGACGGCAGGCCATAGGCTGCCGCTATCGGATCGGTAGCTTCATTCGAATTCACCTCAGGGGCGCCGCTGCTTATCGTCTTTTCGACACCCGGAACGACCGGCAGCGCCGTCCCGGTTTCCCCTGTCAGTGACCCACGGTAGTGAACCAGCCCAGGTGCCCAGCGGTGTGCGGGCAGCAACCGCAATACAGACCAAGGTGGACTCCATGAATGTAGAAGCCAAATGTCCTTTCAAGCACAGCGCCGGTGGCGGCACCACCAACCAGGATTGGTGGCCGCGGCAGCTGCGTGTCGACCTGTTGAACCAGCATTCGGAGAAATCCAATCCCCTTGGCGAAGGCTTCGACTACGCCGAGGAATTCAAGAAGCTTGACTACCAGGCACTGAAGAACGATCTCAAGGCGCTGATGAACGACTCGCAGTCGTGGTGGCCGGCCGACTTCGGCCACTACGGACCGTTGTTCATCCGCATGGCCTGGCACAGCGCCGGCACCTACCGCATCGGCGATGGCCGCGGCGGTGGTGGTCGCGGCCAGCAGCGCTTCGCACCGCTCAACAGCTGGCCGGACAACGTCAGCCTGGACAAGGCGCGCCGCCTGCTGTGGCCGATCAAGCAGAAGTACGGCCAGCGCATTTCCTGGGCCGACCTGATCATCCTCACCGGCAACGTCGCGCTGGAATCGATGGGCTTCAAGACCTTCGGTTTCGGCGGCGGTCGCCCCGATACCTGGGAGCCGGACCAGGACGTGTACTGGGGCAACGAGAAGACCTGGCTGGGCGGGGACATCCGCTACGCCAAGAGCGAGCCGGGCGACGACGAGGCGCAGCTGGTCGCCGATGGCGAGCTGCATGGCCACGAGCATGACCGCACCGACAACGGCCGCAACCTGGAAAACCCGCTGGCCGCTGTGCAGATGGGCCTGATCTACGTGAACCCGGAAGGCCCGGACGGCAACCCCGACCCGATCGCCGCCGCGCACGACATCCGCACCACGTTCGGGCGCATGGCGATGAACGACGAGGAGACCGTCGCGCTGATCGCCGGCGGCCATACCTTCGGCAAGACCCACGGCGCCGGCCCGGCAGACAACGTCGGCCGCGAACCCGAAGCCGCCGACCTGGAGGAGATGGGCCTGGGCTGGAGCAACAGCTTCGGCAGCGGCAAGGGGGGAGACACCATCACCAGCGGCCTGGAGGTCACCTGGACCTCCACCCCGACCAAGTGGAGCAACAACTTCTTCTGGAACCTGTTCGGCTTCGAGTGGGAGCTCACCAAGAGCCCGGCCGGCGCGCACCAGTGGACGCCGAAGGGCGGCATGGGCGCGGGCACCGTCCCGCACGCGCACGACAGGGACAAGCGCATCGCGCCGTCGATGTTGACCACCGACCTGTCGCTGCGCATGGATCCGGCCTACGAGAAGATCGCGCGCCGCTTCATGGAAAACCCGGACGAGTTCGCCGATGCGTTCGCCCGCGCCTGGTTCAAGCTCACCCATCGCGACATGGGTCCGCGCGCGCGCTATCTCGGCCCGGAAGTACCCGCCGAGGCGCTGATCTGGCAGGACCCGCTGCCGGAGGCGGGTGCCCCGGCGCTCGGCGATGCCGATGTGGCCGCGCTGAAGGAGAAGATCGCCGCGGCCGGCCTGTCGGTCGCGCAGCTGGTGTCCGCGGCCTGGGCCTCGGCCTCGACCTTCCGCGGCTCGGACAAGCGCGGCGGCGCCAACGGCGCGCGGGTGCGCCTGGCACCGCAGAAGGACTGGGCGGTGAACCAGCCGGCCGAGCTGGCCAAGGTGCTGGAGAAACTCGAAGCGATCGGCGCCGGCTTCAATGGCGGTGGCAAGGTCTCGCTGGCCGACCTGGTGGTGCTGGCCGGCAATGTCGGCGTGGAGCAGGCGGCCAGGCAGGCCGGCATCACCGTCAGCGTGCCGTTCTCGCCGGGTCGCGTCGATGCCACGCAGGAGCAGACCGACGTCGAATCGTTCGAGCCGCTGGAGCCGCTGGCCGACGGCTTCCGCAACTACCTCAAGGGCCGCTTCGCGGTGCCTGGCGAGCACCTGCTGATCGATCGCGCGCAGCTGCTCACCCTGACCGCGCCGGAGATGACCGTGCTGGTCGGTGGCCTGCGCGTGCTCGGCGCCAACGCCGACGGCTCGCGCAATGGCGTGTTCACCGACAAGCCCGGCACGCTGAGCAACGACTTCTTCATCAACCTGCTCGACATGGGCACGGAATGGAAGCCGACCTCGCCGGCGCGCGAGAGCTTCGAGGGGCGCGAGCGCGCCAGCGGCGAGCTGAAGTGGACCGCCAGCCGGGTAGACCTGGTGTTCGGCTCCAACTCGGTGCTGCGGGCGATCGCCGAGGTCTACGGCAGCAGCGACGCCAAGGAGAAGTTCGTGCGTGACTTCGTTGCCGCCTGGACCAAGGTGATGAACCTGGACCGCTTCGACCTGGCCTGAGCCGCCGAACGTGCCCTGATGCGCGAACGCCCCGGCTTGGCCGGGGCGTTCGATTTTCCGGGTGGCCCTACATCGCGTCGATGTCGCCCAGCGCGCGGATCAGTCGTCGCGCGCGCTTGTCGGGCCGGTGCTCCGGCGCCTGGTAGCCATCACGATGGGCGACCCGCGCGGCACGCGCGTCGGCGCGCCGCTGCCGGGAATCCTCGCTCTCCTGGTACAGCCCCTGCGCCACCGGCGCCGGCCCGCGCTGCCCGCTCAGGCCAAGCACCTGCAGCTCGAACACTTCCTCGCCGCGCTCCACCCGCAGCGCCTGCCCGGGGCGCACGCTGCGCGAGGGCTTGGGCCGCTGCCCATCGACTTCGACCTTGCCGGTCTCCACCGCCTGCCGGGCGAGGCTGCGGGTCTTGTAGAAGCGCGCGGCCCACAGCCAGACATCGAGCCTGACCGGTTCCTGCGCCAACGTCTGTTCAGTCATGCGTCTTGCCGAACTCCACCTTCATGGGTTGCTTGCCATTGCCGTTGTCATCGCTGGACCAGCGCAGGCTGCGGTCGGTCCCGCAGTCACGGTCGCGGGCCGACATGCCGCTGTCACGCGAGGCGGTGATCGGATCACCGCCGACCAGGCACTCGGGCCGCTGGTTCGCGATCGAACTGGCCTGCAGGCCATCGTCGCTGGCGCAGCCGGCCAGCAGCAGAAGCGTGGTGGACAACCAACCGATCCCTGTCATGCGCATGGCATTGCATCCCGTTGCCGCGAACCGGCGGCACCTTGGGGATATTAGGCGCGTCGCGGCCGGCCCACAAATGCCGTCGGCCACCTGCCCGGGCGACGCCGGCCAGTGGTAGTGTGCGCGGTCTCCGCACGCCCGCCCGCACGCCGCCCCATGCCCAAGCCCGCGAACCTCACCGAAGGCCCCATCGGTCGCAACCTGCTGCTGTTCGCGCTGCCGATCCTGGCCGGCAACATGGCGCAATCGCTGAATGGTTCGGTGAACGCGGTGTGGATCGGCCGCTTCCTCGGCGAATCGGCGCTGACCGCCGCGGCCAACGCCAACAACATCATGTTCTTCCTGATCGGCTCGGTGTTCGGCATCGGCATGGCCGCCACCATCCTGATCGGCCAGGCCATGGGCGCCGGCGACGTGCGCCAGGCCCGGCGGGTGATGGGCACCAGCGCGACGTTCTTCTTCGCGCTGTCGGTGCTGATCGCCGCGGCCGGCTGGTGGTTGTCCGGGCGCATGCTGGCGGCCATGGGCACGCCGGCCGACGCCTTGCCGCTGGCCGAGGCCTACCTGCGGGTGATCTTCCTGGCGATGCCGCTGCTTTACATGTTCGCGTTCCTCTCGGCGGCGCTGCGCGGCGCCGGCGACTCGCGCACGCCGTTCCGCTTCCTGCTGCTGGCGGTGGCGCTGGACATCGTGCTCAACCCGCTGCTGATCTTCGGCCTGGGGCCGATGCCGGAACTGGGCATCGCCGGCGCGGCGTGGGCGACCTTCTTCGCCCAGGCGATGGCCCTGTCCGGCCTGCTGCTGTACATGCGCCACAAGCGCCACGTGCTGTGGCTGGGTCGGCATGACATGGCGATGTTCCGCATCGACCGCGACATCCTGCGTGCGCTGATCGTCAAGGGCGTGCCGATGGGCCTGCAGATGGTGCTGATCTCGCTGGCGATGATCGCGATGATGACCATGGTCAACAGCTACGGCACCGATACCGCCGCCGCCTACGGCGCGGCGATGCAGCTGTGGACCTACGTGCAGATGCCGGCGATGGCGATCGGCGCGGCCTGTTCGTCGATGGCCGCGCAGAACGTCGGCGCGCGTCGCTGGGACCGGGTCGATGCGACGGCACGCAATGGAGTGCTGATCAACTTCCTGATGACCGGCCTGCTGATCGTGCCGCTGATCCTGCTCGATCGCTGGTCGTTGTCGCTGTTCCTGCCCGGTCACGGCGTGGCGCTGGACATCGCCCGCCACCTCAATCACATCTCGATCTGGTCCTTCCTGTTGTTCGGGGTGACGTTCGTGATTTCCGGCGTGGTGCGTTCGACCGGCGCGGTGATCCCGCCACTGGTGATCCTGGGCGTATCGCTGTGGGGCATCCGGGTGCCGTTCGCCAAGCTGCTGATGGACCAGTGGGGCGCCGACGCGGTGTGGTGGAGTTTCCCGATCAGCGCGACCTGCGCGATGCTGATGTCGGTGGCCTATTACCGCTGGGGCGGCTGGCGCAAGGCGCACATGCTGGCCGCGCATCCCAAGCCGCACCCGGAAGAGGTCGCCGTACCCGCCGAAGTGCCGGCGCAGCCGCCCTCGCCGGTGGCTGACAACGCGCCGTAAGGAATGCAGGGGTGGGCTGTGGGTCGTGGGTTGCGGCCTGGCGGCCGCGGGCTGTTGGCCTGCTGACCTGCGAGGCAGATCGGCCGTTCGGGCCTGCGGGCTTGGCGATCTCGATATCGCGAAGCGCTGCGCGGGACTAGTCGGTCGCGGGCGGCAGCAGGCCTCGCGCCGCAACGCCCGCGACAAACCCACCCACTCCGTGCCAACGAAGGCCAACCAACCCCGACACCAGCGACAAACCAAAGCCCAGCGGCCGCAGGCCGCACCCCTCCTCTCCCCGCAGGACCCACCCCACTGCGAGCAGGAATAAAAAGCCAGGAACGAAAAAACAAAAAGCCGCCTTTCGGCGGCTTCCTGCTTCGGCACGGTGGGCGAACCCGCGGCCGGTATTACTCGGCCTTGGCAGCAGCCAGGCGGGCAGCCTTGGCCTGCGCGGCGGCGGCCAGGTCTTCCTTGATGCGGGCAGCCTTGCCTTCCAGGCCACGCAGGTAGTACAGCTTGCCGGCGCGAACCTTGCCGCGGCGCTTCACTTCGACCGAGTCGATGGTGGCGCTGTGGGTCTGGAACACGCGCTCGACGCCGTAGCCGTGCGAGATCTTGCGCACGGTGAACGAGGAGTTCAGGCCGGCGTTC